>Ga0335074_10013350_pt1 | contig 11546 bp, 8 predicted proteins | sample Lox_Sample_23_FD_206715 | JGI IMG/M metagenome (GOLD analysis project Ga0335074, IMG submission 206715) | Soil microbial communities from Loxahatchee National Wildlife Refuge, Florida, United States - Lox_Sample_2.3 | ecosystem: Environmental > Terrestrial > Soil > Wetlands | place: USA: Florida...
GCACAGGGCAAAGACTGAACCGCAGCAATTAGCAGTTAGCGATTAGCGCCGGCGATCGCGGCGAGCGGTAAACGGGTTTTGACGAGGTCGGCGTCAGCACTTTCGGTCAGCTTCTGCCGTCGCTTTTGATACCGGTCGATCCAGCCCACGTGAAGTTCCGCCAAGATGTCCATTCTAGCCGTCTGTTGGCCTTTACCCTTGTATTTGGCGTAATGCCACGTTATCGCCATCAATCCTGGCAATTGTGTTTTGACCGGTCCCCTGTCTGACGACTACGGTTCCACTTTTTTCGGGCTCCGCCGAGGTATGTCAGACCGTTCCTCTCACCAAGTTATGGCGTAGAATGCGCCTGTCCGCTTTCGGACACTTTTATCCGGCATAGGACAGAACCAGCTTTCCCGCTCGACGCGCAATCGCCCGTAATCAACTGATGCCACAGTGTTTATGTGCGTCCGAAAGTGGCTCTCGGCTTGCACAAGGGAGTATGTAATGGATATCGCCCGTCCTGAAATTAAACGGCAAAAGCGCCGCCGTCAGATCATCTGGTCGGTTGTCGCGCTGGTGGTGCTGGTAGGAGCCACGGTGGGCATCTCGCGCCTGAAACCGGCCGCCCCCACCGTCGACCGCAGCACCATCTGGACTGACACGGTGAAGCGCGGCTCCATGCTGCGCCAGGTGCGCGGCCTCGGCTCCCTGATTCCCAATCACGAGGATGTTCGTCAGATTCCCGCGGAAACCGAAGCTACCGTCATTCGCATTGATAAGCTGCCCGGCTCAGAAGTCACCGCCGACACGGTGCTGGTTGAAATGGTCAATCCGCAACTCGAGCAGGAGGCGCTGGACGCGCAGTTGCAGGTGAAAGCGGCTGAAGCGGAGTATCAGAGCCTCAAGGTCAAGCTCGACAGCGATCTGATGAACGAGAAAGCCGGTGCGGCCACCGTCAATGCCGATTACAGCGAAGCCGAGCGTCAGGCGCAGACTGACAAAGCTCTCTACGAGCTAGGCGTCATCTCCGGACTGCAGGCCAAGGCCTCGGCCGGCAAAGCGCAGGAGATGGTCACGCGCGACCAGATCGAAGATGAGCGCCTGAAGGTCAACAAGGAAGCCATCGCGTCCCAGCTTGCTGTGCAGCAGGCCAAGGTCGAGCAAATGCGCGCGCTCGCGCAATTGAAGCAGCAGCAGCTGGATCGGCTGAAAGTCGAGGCCGGCGTTGACGGTGTTTTGGTCGAGTTGCCGCTGCAAGTCGGTCAGCATGTGCTGCCCGGGACCGAGCTGGCGAAGATCGTCCAGCCCAACCATCTGATGGCAGAACTGAAGATTCCTGAGACACAGGCGCGCGACGTGCAGATCGGCGAGCCCGCTTCTATCGATACGCATAACGGCATAATCGCCGGCGAGGTGAGCCGCGTCGATCCTGCGGTGCAGAACGGCACTGTCACCGTGGATGTAAAGCTGACGGGCGAGCTGCCCAAGGGTGCGCGTCCTGACCTGAGCGTCGACGGCACAATCGATCTGGAGAAGCTGGAAAATGTGCTCTATGTCGGCCGGCCGGCATTCGGACAGGAGAACAGCACCATCTCGATGTTCAAGCTCGACCCATCCGGCAATAGCGCGACGCGAGTCCAGGTGAAGACCGGCAAAGCCTCCGTTAACGAGATCGAGATCGATTCCGGATTGAAGGAAGGCGACACGGTCATTCTGTCCGACATGTCGCGCTGGGACAACACGGATCGAGTGAGGTTGGAATAAGGACGCCGTTCGCTCTTCGCCATTCGCTCTTCGCCAGAAAAGGCATGGGCAATGATTGCGATTGCGGCGTTTGCGAACCGCGACTGAAGAGGTTGCGTACATAACCCCGTCAGAGCGATTGTGTTCTGGCGAATGGCGAATAGCGATAGGCGAAAAGCGCCGACAAGGATACACACACATGACCGAAGCTGGAATTCCGCTGATCGAAATCGAAAACATGACCAAGGTCTTCTACACCGACGAGGTCGAGACGCACGCGCTTTCGGGCGTTCACCTCACGGTTCGCAAGGGCGAATACGTCGCCATGTCGGGGCCGTCAGGCTGCGGCAAGTCAACGCTGCTTTCCATCATTGGACTGCTCGACACGCCCACCGCCGGCAACTACCGGCTCAATGGCCAGCCGGTCGAGAACCTCGATTTCGGCGATCGCTCGCGCATCCGCAACCGCGAGATCGGCTTCATCTTCCAGAGTTTTAATCTCATCGGCGATCTCACGGTCTACGAGAATGTCGAGCTGCCGCTTACCTATCGCGACGGCATGCCCGGCGCCGAGCGCAAGCGCCGCGTGCTCGATTCGCTGGAGCGCGTCGGCATGGCGCACCGCCTGCGGCACTATCCGTCGCAGCTCTCCGGCGGTCAGCAGCAACGTGTTGCTGTGGCGCGCGCGTTGGCCGGTTCGCCGTCCATCCTGCTGGCCGACGAGCCCACTGGAAACCTCGACTCACGCAATGGCGAAGCGGTGATGGAGCTGTTACAGAAGCTGCATCGTGAGGGCGCGACCATCTGCATGGTGACGCACGATCCGCGCTTCGCCGCGCACGCGCAGCGCGAAGTGCATTTGTTCGACGGCAAGGTCGTCGCCGAAGAAGAACTCCGTCGGCTAATGCAGGAAAGTAACACCTAGCACTTGGCGCTTGGCATTTAGCATTTGGCATTCGGCAGAGTGACGCAAAGGAAACCCCTGGCAAGCACTCACATGCGAGTGGATCTCGGATCGTTATTAGTTTTGGTGACGCGATTCGTCTTGAGCGCATTTGCCAAATGCTAAGTGCTAACTGCCAAATGCCAGCTCTCAAGCGACACAAATGTCTGGACTATTACAAGATCTTCGCTACGCATTTCGCCAGTTGCGCAAGAATCCCGGCTTCGCCGCCGTCACGGTTCTGACGCTGGCGCTGGGCATCGGCGTGAATGCTGCCATGTTCGCGGTCATCGACGCCGTGCTGCTGCGGCCGCTGCCGTTTCCCAAGCCCGATCAGATCGTGCAGATGACCGAGTCCCGGCCCGAAGATTTGGGCAGTCCGCTGGCGAGCATCTCCTCACTGCCGGACATGCGCGATTGGCGCGCGCAGAGCCACTCCTTCCAGGACATCGGCTGGTATACCGAGGGCGTCCGCAGCGTGAACATCCCCGGCTTCTCCGATTTCATCCCGGTCATTGCCAGCAGCTCAAATCTTTTTTCCCTTTTGCAGGTCCAGCCGGCGCTGGGCCGCGGCTTCCTGCCGGAAGACGATCAGCCCGACCACGGCGACGGCATCATTCTTAACACCGTCGCTTGGGAGAAATTTTTTAACCGGCGCGCTGATGTAATTGGTCAGTCGCTAAAGCTGGGCGACAAGGTCTACACGGTCATCGGAGTGATGCCGCCGGGCTTCGAATTTCCTGCCGTGGGGGATGGTCCCACAGTGTGGCAGCCGCTGGTAGCGACCCCGGACTATGAAGCGCGCGATTCCCGCACTCTGACCAGCGTGGGCCGGCTCAAGCCCGGAGTCTCGGCCGCCTCTGCGCAGGCCGAGCTGAGCGGAATTCAGGCGAACATCGCCAAAGCTTATCCCAAGCTCGAACTCGACAAGCGCGTTGCCGTAAAGCGCTATCGCGATGTGCTGACCGGCAATGTTCGGCCGGCGCTGCTGGCGTTGCAGTTGGCGGTGCTGGCGGTCTGGCTGATCGCCTGCGCCAATGTTGCCAGTCTGCTGCTCTCGCGCACCACCGGCCGCCGCCGCGAGATCGCGATTCGCAGCGCCATCGGCGCTGATCGCGTCCGACTGGTCCGGCAGTTCCTCACCGAGAGCCTGGTGCTAGCCTTTACTGGCGCCGCCCTTGGGTTGGCGCTGGCGTTCGGCTGCGTGCGCGTGCTCAAGTTTTATCTCGATCTGTATTTGCCGCTCTCCAGCCACATTCATATTGACGCCCGGGTCGCGGCCGCGCTGGTCGGCTTCTCCATCGTGTCGGCCGTGCTCTTCGGATTGGTTCCGGCGCTACAGGCCGCACGCGCGCCGGCGCAGGAAGCTCTGCGCGAAAGCACGCCCAGCGCGGGCGCCAGCCGCCGTCAAAAATATTTTCGCGATGCGCTGGTGGTCGGCGAGATCGCGCTTTCGCTGCTCCTGCTGATCTCAGCCGGGTTGCTGCTGCGCAGCTTGCTAGCCTTGCGCAGTCTGCCGCTGGGATTCGTCCCCCACAATGTGGTAACCACCTCGATCTTCTTACCGCAGACCGGCGGAGGCATCATGGGAGCCGGCGGCAAATACGCCGGCAAGGATATTTCGCAGCTGTTCTATCGGCCGCTACTCGATCGGCTATCGCATCTTCCCGGAGTCGACTCCGCCGCGGTGACCACGGTGCTGCCGTTGATGCCGAACTTCCAGACTCGCGGCTCGTTCGAGATTCTTGGGCGCCCCAAGGATCCGTCCAACAAACCCGTCGCCGACGTGCGCGTGGTGAGCCCGAGCCTGTATCACACTCTGGGCATACGCTTACTGCAAGGCAGGCTGCTCAGCGATTCGGATGGGCCAACTGGTACGGCCGTGGCCGTCGTGAATCAGGCGCTGGTTCGGAAGTATTTCTCCGGCCAGAATCCGCTGGGACAGCAGTTGAAGATCGCGGATAGCGGTCCGCACGCGGTCGTGACCATCGTCGGCGTGGTCGAGAACACTCATCAGACGTCGATGTCCGCGGATGCGCAGCCTGAAGTCAATATCCCTTATGCGCAACTCGTGCCCGGCGACGAGCTGCAGCCCATCCTGTCGGCGTTTACCAACGTCGCGTTGCGCACGCATGTCGCGCCGACGGCCGTGATTCCGAGCCTGCGTTCCGCATTGCGCGAGTCGGATCCCGACCTTGCCGTGTTGGACATTCGCACCATGCAGGACCTGGTCGACACCTCGCTGGGCAGCCAGACGCTGGCGGTGCGTCTGTTGTGGATCTTCGCCGGATCAGCCCTGCTGATCTCGATCGCGGGCATTTACGGTTTGCTGGCCTACAACGTCAGCCAACGCACGCGCGATCTGGGAGTGCGCATGGCGCTGGGAGCGACGCGCGCGAATGTCGTCAGCTTGGTTTTGCGTCAGGCGGTGATTCTTCTTGGAATCGGGGTCGGTATCGGCGTGGTGGCCGCAATTTCCGTCAGCAGCGTACTGCGCAGTTTCCTGTACGGCGTTGTGCCCTACGATGCCTCGACGATCCTGGCAGTATCGGTGCTGTTGTTGGCCAGTGGATTGTTCGCCAGCTACATTCCGGCGCGCCGGGCATCGCGCATCGATCCCGTCAAAGCGCTGCGGTGGGAGTAGGGATAGAGCAGGCCTTCAGGCCTGCGTCGCTGGCGCAGGGAAGATTTGCGACGCGATGAGGTCAGCTGACCTCATCGCGTCGCCAGAGAGATTGGGAGGCAGGAACGCAGGCCTGAAGGCCTGCTCTGCCCGAATTCATGATCAAGCTGAAAAACGTCGAACGAAGTTACAAAACCGGAGCCGGGCAGACTTGGGTGCTGCGCCGCATCGACCTCACTATCAACGAAGGTGAATTTATCACCGTCATGGGACCCTCGGGCGCGGGCAAATCTTCGCTGCTGAACGTCCTCGCTCTGCTGGACGATCAGTGGCTTGGGGAGTATTGGTTTGGCGAGCAGCCTGTCCACCTGATGAAGCGCAAAGACCGCGCCGAACTGGCCAAGCGCAAAATCGGCATGGTCTTCCAGAGCTACCACCTGCTCGACGACCTGACCGTGCAGGAGAACATCGATCTTCCGCTCTCGTACAAAGACATTCCGCGCGTGCAAAGGCAGGGCATGGTCGCCGAGACACTCGACCATTTCCAAATCGTCGCCAAGAAAGATCTCTATCCCAATCAGCTTTCCGGCGGCCAGCAGCAGCTGGTGGGCGTCGCGCGCGCCGTGATTCATCGCCCCGCACTGCTCCTCGCCGACGAGCCCACGGGCAATCTGCACTCCAGCCAGGCCAAAGAGATCATGGAACTTTTCACCAAATTGAATCAGGAAGGCGCGACCATCGTGCAGGTGACGCACTCGGAAGTGAATGCCTCCTACGGCTCGCGCACCATTCAGATGAAAGACGGCTGGGTCGTCGCCGACTCGGGTAATCCTGCGCTGGCGCAACCGGGGTCTCCAGGAGGCGCCGGTGTGGCGCATCCTGGGGCCGGGAGTGGAGAGGTGGTCGGTTCATGACGGCACGGCGCTCGCGCTCCGCGATTCTCATCTTCGCTCTGTGTGCTTCGTTGGTCTCCGCGCAAACCCCGCAGGAGACGCCGAATCCACCTGCGCAGCAACCGACTTCTAATCCTTCTGCGCAGCAGGAGACGCCCAAGGCGCCCACGCCGCAGCAGTCTCCCGCAATGACGACGCAGCCCGCTTCACTCGGAGCGCTGTCGATTCGCACGCCGTCGAACCTGGCCATTCCGCATTCCGACAATCCGTTTCGGGCCTACATGCCGAGCCTGGTTCCCAAGCCCGATTTGTCGAACTCGCCGCGACTGGAGCAGCTCATTCGCGATGGCAAGCTCTACATCTCGCTGCAGGACGCCATCGACCTGGCGCTGGAGAACAATCTCGATCTGGCGATTGCGCGCTACAACCTGCCCATTGCTGACACCGACATCCAGCGCACCAAGGCCGGCGGCTTCTTTCGTGGCGTCAATACTGGTATCGTTCAGGGCACGGTTGGCGGAGGCGTTGGCGGCTACGGAGCTGGTGCCCCTGGCGCTGGAGCCGGCGGCACGACCAGCGGTGCAGGTGGGGCGGGCGCCGGAGCCGCCGGACTGGTGCAATCCACGCTGGGCATCGGAACAACTGTATCGTCCTACGATCCAATCCTGAGCGGCACCACCAGCCTGGAACACCAGACGCTGCCGCTATCCAACATCACCCTTTACGGCGTTCCGTCGCTGCAAACCAACGTCGGCTTGGTGAATCTGAATTACAGCCAGGCGTTCCCGACCGGTACCAGCATTAGCCTCGAGGTCGACAATAACCGTACCGTCAGCAACAGTATCTTCAACAGCCTGAATCCGACCTTGAACTCGTTCTATCGCTTCACCATTCAGCAGCAATTACTGGCCGGCTTCGGGACCGGTCCCAACCTGCGCTACCTGCGCATCGCCAAGAACAACAAGAAAATTTCCGACATCGCCTTCAAGTCGCAGGTAATCGCAACCATAACGCAGATCGCCGACATGTACTGGGACCTGGTCAGCGCCTATCAAGGCGAGAGGGTGATGGAGCAATCGTACGCCTTCGCGCAACAGAGCCTGGAGTCCGCGAAGAAGCAGCTCCAGCTCGAGGCTATCCCGGCGATGGATGTGATGCGCGCCGAGGCGGAGGTGTCGAAACGCGATCAGGACTTGACCGTGGCCAAGACCACGCTTCAGTTGCAGGAATCGCTGGTAAAGAACGCGCTGACTAAGAATCTTGACGATCCCACGCTGGAAGCCATGCCGGTGATTCCTACCGACACGCTGGAGAGGGTGCAGGAAATTCCGGAGCGCCCGACGCAGGAGCTGATCGCGCAGGCTTTACAGAGCCGACCGGAATTAGCGGAGTCCGACATCGATCTCAACAACCGTGAGATCACGCGCAAAGCTGCTGCCAACGCCCTTCTTCCCACTCTGACGCTGGTCGGTTTCTATGGCGGTGCGGGATTGGCCGGCGACCTAAACCCCTACTTCGCCGTTGGGCCTAATCCGCAACTGGTTCCCACCAACTGGTGGGGCGCGTTTCAGGATGCGTGGAACAGCTCCTCGCAGGATTACCTGGTCGGATTGACGCTGAATGTGCCGATCCGCAATCGTGTGGCGAAGGCCGATCAATACCGGTCCGAGTTGGAGTATCGCCAGGCCGAACTCCGCGAGCAGCAACTTAAGAAGCAGATTCGCATCGAAGTACGCAACGCCGAGTATGCTCTGGAGCAGGGACGGGCGCGGGTGGATGCGGCTCGCCAGGCACGCGACCTCGCGCAGAAGACGTTCACCATCATGCAGCAGGAGCAGCAACTGGGCGCAGGATCGAACTTCCAGACGCTGGCCGCGCAGCGTGATTTAGCACTCGCCGAGCTGGACCTGGTGAATGCCAGCACCGCGTATCAGAAGTCCAAGCTGGAATTGCAGCGCTCGACGGGAACGACGCTGGACGAAAACAACATTCAGATCCAGAATGCCGTCGACGGCGTTGCACGCTAAGGAAGGAAATCTTGCCGCGCACTCAAATTCCGACCAACCCTGCGAAAGACGCGGCTTCCGAAGCGCGCGATCGCCAGCGCACCGGCCGTATCCTGGCGGCTGACGATCAGCCGCACATCCTGGAGGCGCTGGAGTTGTTGCTACGCCCGGCCGGCTTCGAAGTCGACACCGCGAAATCGCCCGCCGCCGTGCGCGAGGCTCTCGCCAGCGAATTCTATGACGCGATGCTCATCGACCTGAATTACACTCGCGACACGACGTCCGGCCAGGAGGGCCTTGATCTGCTCTCGGAAATTGTTGCACTGGACAGCAACGTGCCGGTGATCGTCATGACTGCTTGGGGCAACGTGGGATTAGCCGTAGAAGCCATGCGCCGCGGCGCACGCGACTTCATCCAGAAGCCGTGGGAAAACGAACGCCTGCTCGCAATTTTACGCACCCAGGTCGAACTGCATCGCGCTCTGCAGCGCACGCAACAGCTCGAAGCCGAAGCTCGGCTGCTGCGCGCCGAAGGCCGTCCGGAGTTCATTGCTGAAGCACCATCGATGCAGCCTGTGCTGCAGACCATCGCGCGCATCGGACCATCGGATGCCAACGTGCTCGTCACCGGCGAGCACGGCACCGGCAAGGAAGTCGTTGCACAGACGCTGCATGCGCTGTCGCCACGCGCGTCCATGCCGCTGGTCGCGGTCAACACCGGCGCGCTGCCGGAAGGAACCTTCGAAAGCGAGCTCTTCGGTCACGTGAAGGGCGCGTTTACCGACGCACGCATGGATCGTATCGGCCGCTTTGAGCTCGCCGACAACGGCACCATCTTCCTGGACGAGATCGGCAACGTGCCTATCCGCCAACAAGCTAAACTCTTGCGCGTGCTGGAAACCGGCGAGATCGAACGCGTCGGCTCTTCGCGTACCAAGCACATCAATGTCCGCGTGATCTCCGCCACCAACACCAATTTGCAGGAAGCGATCGCAACCGGACAATTCCGCGAAGACCTGCTCTTCCGCCTGAACACGGTCGAAATTCCGATTCCTCCGCTGCGCGAGCGCCGCGAAGACATCCCACTGCTTGCGGCGTATTTCCTCAAGCGCTATGCTGCGCGCTACCGGGCTGCAGTCAGCGGATTCGCACCGTCGGCTCTGCAAGCCATGATTCAATACGCCTGGCCGGGGAACGTGCGCGAGCTGGAGCACACGCTGGAGCGCGCCGTGCTCATGTGCCAGACGGGAGAGATTCAGGTTTCCGATCTCGGATTGAATGTTCAACAACGCTCGCCGGGACTCAATCTGGAAGAACTGAGCATCGAAGAGGTCGAGGGCATTCTGGTTCGCAAGGCACTGCAGCGCTTCCATGGCAACGTAAGCCAGGCGGCGGAGGCGCTCGGCCTGAGCCGGGGTGCGCTGTATCGCCGGATGGAACGCTATGGACTCTAGTTCAGGCAGCGAAGGTAAGCCTGCTGTCGCGCTGATCTCCAAACCCGCGCCCGATCCAAGTACTGACCCCCTCACTGGCCTGACGGCCAAGCCTGCCACGGAAAGACGACGCCCCGCCGAGAGTCAGTTGCATCACACGCGCGGCTTCCACCTGCTCTACGAGAAGCGCATTGCGCTGTTTGCCATTTTGGCGGCGCTGCCGGGCGTCGGCTTCGGCACAGTTCTCATCTGGACTTACCAGTGGAGCCGCGACACCAAGATCTCGCTCACCGTGCTGGAGCTGTTTCTTTGGCTGGTGCTGACGCTCGCGCTGCTTGATCAGATTGTCCGTCCCTTGCAGACCTTGACCAACGTGGTCGGCGCGCTGCGTGAGGAAGACTACTCTTTTCGTGCGCGCGGCGCCGCTCCCAACGACGCCATGGGCGAGCTGGCGCTGGAAATCAATGCCCTCGCCGACATTCTTACCGAACAACGCGTGCAGACCATCGAAGCGACGGCACTGCTGCGTCGCGTGGTAGAGGAGATTGACGCGCCGCTGTTCACCTTCGATCCCGACCACGTCTTGCGACTGATGAACGCCGCCGGCGAGCGCCTGCTGCAGCAGCCCGCAGCACGGCTGCTGGGCAAGACCGCCAGCGAACTCGAACTGAATGCTTGCTTTGAAGCGGACAACGAAACCCTGGTCGCCCTGCCTTACTCGGCCCCCAATGCGCGCTGGATGGTGCGTAAGCGATCCTTCCGGCAGAATGGCGTGCCGCACACGCTGATCGTGTTGTCGGACGTGAGCCGCGCCCTGCGCGAGGAAGAGCGCAGCGCGTGGCAAAGATTGATTCGCGTGCTTGGCCACGAGCTGAACAACTCGCTCGCGCCGATCATCTCGATTGCCGGAAGCCTGTCGTCGCGCTTGCCTTTGGCGGAGCTGCCGGATGCGCAAAATGCCGACTTCCAGCGCGGCCTCAACATCATCGAATCTCGCACCGCCTCGCTGCATCGCTTCCTGCAGTCGTATCGCCGCTTGGCACAGATGCCGTCACCCAAGCTGCAGGCAGTCGAGCTGCGTACGCTGATCGAGCGCATCGCCACATTGGAGATGCGGCTGAAGGTCGATATCACCCCCGGTCCCGATTTGACCTTGATGATCGATCCCGACTTGATCGAGCAGATGCTGATCAATTTGGTACGCAATGCGGTTGACGCCGCGCTGGAGCAGGCGCAGTCACCGCAAACCAGTGAAGGGTCGCCGGCGAAGGTTGGAGTGCGATGGGAACAGTCCGACCACATGATCGCGCTCATGGTCGAAGACAACGGCATTGGTTTGCTCAATCCCAGCAACGTGTTTGTGCCCTTCTACACCACGAAACCGGGCGGCTCCGGAATCGGTCTGGTGTTATCACAGCAAATTGCCGAGGCCCATGGCGGATCGATCGAACTGGCCAATCGTCCCGATGCGCGCGGCTGCCGCGTGAAGGTGACGCTGCCCTATCGGCATTCCTGATTCTGACTATTGCTTTTTCTCCTGCGCCGGGGTCGATGGCGCCGTTATCGTCTGGTCTGCTCCTCCCGGCGGCTTCTGATCCAGATACTGCACCAGAATGGTGATTCTGCGATTCGCCGGATCCGACGGGTCTTTGGCATTGCGTGGCTGCTGATCGGCGAAGCCGCGCACCTGCGCCACCTGGTCCGCTTTCAGTCCGTGCTGCTGCATGATGCGGCGGCTGGCGTTGGCGCGATCGACCGACAGCTCCCAGTTCGTATAGTTCGCGCCACCAGAGAACGGTTGCGAATCGGTGTGTCCCTCGACTGAAATTTTGTTGGGAGCTTTGCCCAGCTCCTCGGCAATGGTCATCAGCAGCTCGCGGCCATTGCCATTGGGATCGGGTTTGCCGCTGTCAAAGAACG
>Ga0335074_10013351_pt1 | contig 11545 bp, 11 predicted proteins | sample Lox_Sample_23_FD_206715 | JGI IMG/M metagenome (GOLD analysis project Ga0335074, IMG submission 206715) | Soil microbial communities from Loxahatchee National Wildlife Refuge, Florida, United States - Lox_Sample_2.3 | ecosystem: Environmental > Terrestrial > Soil > Wetlands | place: USA...
CCACGAAGAACCCGGCTGCGCTGCCCGCCGCGATGGCCGCCACCGTCCCGCCGACGCCCACGGCGAGCAGCAGGCAGCCCACGCCCATCGCGGTCGGCGGGTTCCATCCGCGGCAGACGATCGACGTGACCGCGCCCACCCCGGTCAGCAGGAAGATGACCGCACCGCCGGCCACGGGGTTCGACGAATGCAGCAGTTCCGCGGCGAGCGACGGGCCCAGCGCGAGGTACAGCCCTCCGAGCGCCCAGCCGGCGGCGAGCGCGGGTACGCCCGCGGCGAACGCGCGCAGCGCCGGGCGGGGGATGCCCGCCTGCGGCCGCAGCGACGCGAGCGCCCCGGGCCGGCGCTGACCGGGTTCGGCGATGGCCAGCGTGCCCGCGATGCCCGCGGCGAATGCGGCCAGCAGCAGCCAGAACACCAGGCGCATCGGAGCGGGCCCGTACTGCAGGAGCAGGCTCGACCCGAGCGCCCCCGTGGCCAGGCCCAGCGTCGGGGCCGCGCTGTTGACCAGCGGGGCGAGTTGCGGGTTCCGCCGCGGGGCCAGGTCCACCAGCGCGGCGCTGATCGCGCCGGTCGCCGTGCCCGTCGCGATTCCCTGAACAATCCGCGCCGCGTACAGCCACCCCGTCGAGTCCGCCGCGGCGAAACACGCCATCGCCGCCACCTCGATGAGAAGCGCCGCGACGATGACCGGCTTGCGGCCCAGGTGGTCGGACAGCCGCCCGGCCACCAGGAACGCCGCGAGCAGCGCCACGGCATAGACCGCGAACACCGCCGTCAGCGTGACGGCCGAGAATCCCCACGTCGCCTGGTACACCGGGTACAGCGGCGACGGCGCCCCGGCCGCGATCATGAGCGTCCCCAACAGCCCGCCCATCAGCCAGAACGCAGACCCGCGCCGCAAGCTCATGGCCTCCCTTGCGCTTCCGCGAGTGAGTGCTGCCCTCGCGATCTACTCGCGACGACCAGTAACAACTCGCGAGGCGGTTCGCTTCCCAGCGAGCGAACCAGGCTCACTCCCCCGTAACGCATGGAACCTCAGCCCGTAGTCGCCGCTCCAGATACGCCGCAACGAGTCCGACTTGCGCGAATCACCTATCCCGGCGTCGACCAGTTTTTGACCGAGCCGATGATCGGCTGCTCGGCGTCGGCGTACATCCCGGCGCTCAGCCCGAGCCGCTGGGCAAACTGGTTGCCGTCCTGCACCAGCGCCCGCACGCCCCACGACCAGCGGTCGCAGAACCCGGCGAACGCCGACTGCAGGCCGGCGTAGCCGGCCTGCAGGCCGCTCAGCGCCAGCCCGGAAAAGCCGCGCCCGGTCTCGGCTTCCTCATCGAACCCCAGGCCCTCAAGCGCGCCGATCGTGTCGTTGATGCCCTGCGCCGTCTCTAACAGCGCTGCCCGATCCACGGTGAACCCGTCGGCCATCTCGCGGCCTCCCGCCTTAACCCCAAAGGCGCACGCCCGGTGGCCCCGGCCGGAAACCACCAAACGTGATTATGCCGACATGAACGTTGCGGCGCCGCTGTCCGTTCAGGCCCCCGGATGACCTGGGGAAGACCGCGCGGGCGAACCGGCTTAAGAGAAGTGGTGACCAGAGGATCCGGACGAATGCAGGAGGCAGCGATATGCACATCGGCGTGGTATTCCCGCAGACCGAGATCGGAGGGGACGTCGGCGCGGTCCGCGCCTACGCGCTCCGGGTTGCCGAGCTCGGGTACCACCACGTGCACGCCTACGACCACGTGGTGGGGGCGGATCCCGCGGTGCACACCGGCTGGCAGGGCCCTTACGACGTGAGCACCACGTTTCACGAGCCGTTCGTGCTGTTCGGCTACATGGCCGCCATCACCGATCTGGAGATGGTCACCGGAATCATCATCCTGCCGCAGCGGCAGACCGTGCTGGTGGCCAAGCAGGCCGCCGAGGTGGACCTGCTGACCCGCGGCCGTTTCCGGCTGGGGATCGGCCTCGGCTGGAACGCGGTGGAGTACGAGGCGCTAGGCCAGGACTTCACCAGCCGCGGCCGCCGCGTCGAGGAGCAGGTGGACCTGCTCCGGCGGCTGTGGACCGAGCGTTCGGTCACCTACCAGGGCAGCTTCGACCGGGTGACCGGCGCCGGGCTGGCGCCGCTGCCGGTGCAGCGGCCGATCCCGGTGTGGTTCGGTGGCCAGTCGGAGCGCGCCTACCGGCGCGTCGGGCGGCTCGCCGACGGCTGGTTCCCGCAGGTCCGGCCCGGCCCGGAGCTCGATGAGGCGCGCCTGGCCGTCGAGCAGGCCGCGGTCGAGGCGGGCCGCGACCCTGCGCTCCTTGGCATGGAGGGCCGGGTGAGCTGGCGCGACAGCCAGGACAAGCTCGCGGAGCACGCCGCGAGCTGGCGCGACGCTGGCGCCAGCCACATCGCCGTGAACACGATGGGCTCCGGGCTGCGCACGGTCGACGACCACCTGGCCGCGCTGGAAGCCGCCGCCGAGGTCCTCATGCCGCTCGGCAAGTAGCGCGGCGGCGGCCGTTCCGGATGGTGGGCCGCCTTCGCGGGACTCAGCGGCCCGGCTCGTGCAGGCCGAAGATCAGTCTCGGGTCACCGGGCCGGAACGTGCCGGAGAACTGGGAGCTGTCGCCGATGTCCCTGGTTCGGGTGAGCAGCGCACGGCCGACGCGGAGCTGCCGCCGCTCCCACGCCGCCAGGGCGGCGGGGACATCCCCGCCGCTCGCGGTCAGCTCCTCGGCCAGGGCCCAGGCGTCGTCCGCGGCCTTGGCCGTGCCCGCGGCGGCGTGCGGCCGCACCGCGAACGCCGCGTCGCCGATCAGGCACGTGCGCCCGAACGCCATCCGCGGCACCCCGAGGTCGTAGATCGCCTGCACGAACGGCTCCGTGATGCCGGTCACGACCTCGGCAATCGGTGGCGCGAGCGCGTCGGCGGCGGCCCGCCGCATGCCGGCCACCGCCCGGTCCGTCGCGGCGCCCGGGGGCAGCGACACCGCGCGCCGGACCCCGTCCCGGCCGGTCATGAGCTGGCCGAGCTGGGCCCCGGCCGCCACGTTGACGTACCAGACGACGTTGATCAGCCGGTCGCCGGGAAGCAGCGAGCCGTCAAGTGCCGGGATCGGGTAGATGAGGATGTGGCTGCGGTCCAGGACCTGATAGGTGATCGCGTCGCGGAGGGCCCGGCGGGTGGCGGGCGAGGCGTCCCGCTCTGGCAGCGTGCCACGCCAGGCCACGTAGCCCGCGTACCGCGGAACCACGCCAGGAAGCAGCCTGGCCCGGGCGGCCGAGCCCACCCCGTCGGCGCACACCAGCAGGTCGGCGTCGGTCCGCGACCCGTCGCCGAGGGTGACGCCGACCACGCGGTCGTGCGGGTCGAAGGACACCACCTCGCGGCCGAGCAGGTAGCGGCGGGAGTCGAACAGCGGCAGCAGCGAGCGGTAGATCGTGTTCCAGGACGAGAACCGGTACCGGTGCCGCTGCTCGTGCTCGATGCTCCCGTCGGCGCGCAGGAAGCGAATCCAGCCGGTCGACGAGCAGACGTCCTCGGGTAGGCGGCCGCCGCGCTCGGTCAGGTAGCGCAGCGTGGCGTCCAGGGCGGCGATCCCGGCACCGCGCGCCTCCAGCGCCGATGAGGAGCGTTCGAACACGCGGACGTCGCAGCCGGCGTCGCGCAGAACGAGCGCGGCGGTCAGCCCGCCGAGTGAGCCGCCGACAACGACGACGCTGGGCATCTGCGGCTAGGGGCGGCCGAATGTCGCGACCCGCACGACGTCGAGCTCGAACAGCACCCGGCGCTCGTCGAACGACGGGTCCCTCAGCGCGTACGGCGGCTCGTTCCCGGTGTACTTCACCCAGATCCGGTCGAGCTGCGCGGTGACCCGCGGTCCTTCGGCCGGGTCGTCCTCCGAGATCTCCCTCGCCGCCTTCGTCTTGATGCTGAGCCAGTGGTAGGTGTTCTCGGGGTTCATCAGCAGGAACGTGGCGTGCGGCGTCTTGCGCAGCCAGGGGACCTTCTTGCGGTGGGTGGCCAGGTTGAGCAGCACGGTGTCGCCTTCGTAGTCGAACCACACCGGGGTGAGGTTCGGCAGCCCGTCGGACCCGAGGACCGCGACCACCGCGGTGACGGGCTCGTCCAGCAGCCGCTTGAAGCTGGGGTCGAGGTCGGCCAGGCTGGCCACGCTCTCCCGGTCCCCGATCGTGAACTGGCCGGGCTGGGTCCCCTCGGCGACGTCCTTGAACTTCGCGACGGTGATCGTCATTGAGCACGCTCCTGTTCGGTGTACCTGTCGACGAGCTGGCGGATGATGACGTTGCGCTGGATGTCGTTGGTGCCCTCGCCGACCACCATCAGCGGGGCGTCGCGGTAGTAGCGCTCGATGTCGAACTCGGCGGAGAAGCCGTAGCCGCCGTGCACCTTGATCGCGTCCGCGGTGACCTCCAGGCAGGTCTCGGACGCGAACAGCTTGGCCATCCCGGCCTCCAGAGCGCGGCGGCGGCGCGCAGCGTCATCAGCCGCGCGGCGTCGACGCGGGTGGCCATGTCGGCCAGGCGGTGCCCGACGGCCTGGTGCTTCCAGATCGGCCGGCCGAACGTCTCGCGCTGCTGCGCGTACCGGATCGAGTCCTCGAACGCGGCACGGGCCACGCCGACCGCCCTGGCGGCGACGTTGATCCGGCCGAGCTCCAGCCCGCCCATCATCTGGCGGAAGCCCTGACCCTCCTCGCCGCCGAGCAGCGCCTCGGGCGGGCACTCGTATCCGTCGAAAACGATCTCGCAGCTCTCCAGGCCCTTGTAACCGAGCTTGGGCAGGTCGCGGGAGACCGTGAACCCGGGTCCGTGCTCGGCGAGCACGATGCTGATCCCGCGGCTGGCCGGCACCGCCCCCGGGTCGGTCTTGCACAGCACCGCGATGACGTCGGCCCGCCTGGCGTTGGTGATCCAGGTCTTGACGCCGTCGAGCCGGTAACCCCGGCCGTCCGCCGCCGCCTTGGTGGTGATCGCCTGCAGGTCGGAGCCGCCCGCCGGCTCGGTCAGCGCCATGGCCGCTCGCACCTGGCCGGTGGCCATCCGGGGCAGCCACCCCTCCTTCTGCTCCTGCGTGCCGAACAGCGTGATCAGCCGGGCGATCACGCTGTGACCGCCCATGGCCCCGGCCAGGCTCATCCAGCCACGGGACAGCTCCTCGGTGACCAGCGCGTAGCAGCGGGTGGAGACGCCGGAGCCACCGTAGGCCTGCGGCACGGCGAGCCCGAACACGCCGAGCCGCTTCATCGCGTCGATCAGCTCGCCGGGATAGGCGTTGGCGTGCTCGAGGTCACGCGCCACCGGGAGCACGCTGTCGGCGACCCAGTCGTGCACGACCGTGACGATGTCCCGTTCGTCGGGATCCAGATCCAAGATCTCCGGTGCTGCCATGGTTTCCTCTGCGTCCTCGGGTTCTTAACTTCCTGGCCTTGCGCGGATCGGCGTCCGCCCAGCTGCGCGACGAATGGCGGCCGGTGCTGCCGCGGGTCAGGTCGAGCAGGGCGGGGTAGCCCGCCGGATCGACCCTGGCGTCGATGAGCGTCGGGCCGTCACGGCCAAGCGCCGCGCTGAGGGCGGCCGCCAGCTCGGACCGGTCGCCCGCCGACGCCGCCGCGGCACCCATGGCCTCGGCGGCCGCGGCGAACGAGGTACGGCCATAGCCGACGGCCTCGTCCCCGCCCTGGCCCGAAGCCCGCTGCTTGATCTTGATGAGGCTCAGCGCGGAATCGTTGAACACGATCACGATCACCCGCAGCCCGAGCCGGACCGTGGTCTCGACCTCCATCAGCGTCATGCCGAGCCCGCCGTCCCCGGTGAACGCGATCACGGGCACGCCGGGGGAGCAGAGCGCCGCGCCGATGGCCGCGGGCAGCGCGTAACCCATGGTGGCCAGGCCGCTGGAGATCAGCAGCCGCTGCGGCTCATCCACCAGCCACAACGGCATGACCGCGAGCATGTGGGCGCCGGAATCGACGGTCGCGATGACGTGCGCCGGGGCGATCTCCCGGGCCGTGGTCACGACGTCCTGCGGCGTCAGCCGTCCCGGCGCGGCCACCGCGACCCAGCCGAGGCGCTCGATGACGTCCCGTTTTGCCGTCCGGCCCGCGGCCTCGGGCCAGCGGTGCCCGGTCCGGTGCGCGGCCAGCACCTGGGCGGCGGCAGGCAGCGGCGTGACGATCTCGGTCCCGCCGGTGAAGTACCGGCCGGAGCCGGCCGGGTACTCCGTCGCCAGGAAGGCAGGAGCTGGGTAGTCCCACGGAGCCGGTATCAGCTCGACCGGGTCCACCCCCAGGCCGACGATCAGGTCGGCGGCGGCCAGCAGCGGCGACTCCATCGTGCCGCCGGTGAAGAGCCCGGCCGCCTCCGCCGCGCAGTCGGCCACGATGCCCCGCGCCCGGTAGGTGTGCAGGACCGGGATGCCGCTGCCGGCGAGCGCGGCGCGCACGGCCGCCGCGTGCCGCAGCGCGCCGAGCCCCAGCAGCACGACCGGGCGCCGGGCCGTGCCCAGGGCTTCGCCGAGGGCCGCGATCGCATGTCCGTGGACCCCGGCCGGCTCGTCCGCGCCGGCGCGCCCGTCAGCCACCTGGACCGGGGGACGCTCGCCTGCCGGGCCGGAGCTGCCGCCCGGGTCGACGTTGACCACCACCGGCCCGGCGGGCGGTACGAGGGCAAGCCGGACGGCGAGTTCGGCCGCCCGCTGCGGGTCGCCGCCGGCCGTGACCGTCGCCTTGGCCACCGAGCCCCCGAGCGCGTCCTGGTCGAGCCGCTGGTGGCTGATCCGGCCGGCGTCCCGGGCCGGCACGGTGTCCGCGACCACGACGAGCGGCAGCCGGTCCAGCGCCGCGTGCGCGATGCCGTTGACCGCGCTGGCCAGCCCGGGTCCGCGGGTCACGACAACCGCCCCCGGGGAGCCGGTGAGGTCCGCGCAGGTAGCGGCCATGATCGCCGCGGCGGTCTCGCCGTGCGCGAGCACGAACCGCAGGCCCGCGTCGGCCACGGCCCCGACCACGTCCAGGTTCGGGCCACCGCCCGGCACGCCGAATACCAGCCTCGTGCCCGCCTCCGACAGCGCCGCGGCGATGGCGGCCGCGACGGCCGGGGACGCCGCCGCCTCGCTGGCCGGGCGCCGCAGCAGGTTTCCGGTCACCGCGGCGCCGCCTGGAGGTCTGCGGGGCCCACGCGCCGCAGCTGCAGCCGGTACGAGTAGCGGTCGGGGTTGAAGTGGTTGACGGCGAGCTCGAGCGGCCGCAGCTCGCGGTCTCGGTACAGCCGGTCGATCCGCAGCACCGGCAGGCCGGCCGCGCAGCCGAGCCGCCGCGCGAGCTCCGGCGTGGCCGCCTCGGCGGTGGCGTTCTGCAGCGCGCCGTGGATCGCGTGATCACTGACGCGTTCCAGCAGGCTGATCACGGTGACCCGGCCGCGGGCGCCCGGCTCGGCCAGCTGGGCCATCTCGGGCAGGCCTGCGAGCCTGCGGCCCAGCTCCATCGGGACGTGGACGCGCGTGAAGCAGAACGGGGATCCCTCGTGCAGCCGCACGAACGACATCGACATCACCATGTCGTCGTCGATCTGCAGGCTGGCGGCCGCGTCGAGGCTGGCCAGCACGTGCAGCGGCTCGACGACCTGCATCTCGGTGTCCAGCGACAGCGCCATCAGGTCGTCCACGCTGCCAAACGACCGCAGATACTTGCCGTCGCCGGGAACCGCGAACGTGCCGCGGCCACGCACCCGGTAGATCGCGCCGTCGGTCACGAGCTCCTGGAACGCCCGGCGCACGGTCTGGCGGCTCAGCCCGGTGGCGGTTACCAGCTCGGCCTCGGTGGGCAGCCGCCGGCCCGCCGGGTACTGCCCGTCCGCGATCGCCCGGCGCAGGCCGGACGCCACCTGCCGGTACGCGCTGCCGCTGCTCAAGCCTGACTCCGGGGAAAGGGGTTCGCTTTAGACGGCCATATTGCGGACTGCCGGCACATTCCGTCAAGGCCGCGTCCCAGCCGCCGACCAGCGAACACCGCGTGGTCGCCGGCCGCTCCAGGATGCCGCTCGCTAGGCTTGCTCGTATCCGGTTCCGATTTGGCCGGTCAAATCCGTGACGTCCCGCTCGTTCGGCCGACACGCAGGAGCATGCAGTGGAGAACGTTCCCGGCGGGCGCCCGCTGGACGGGGTTCTCGTGGTGGCGCTCGAGCAGGCCGTGGCCGCCCCGTTTGCCTCGCGGCATCTCGCCGATCTCGGTGCGCGGGTCATCAAGATCGAACGCCCCGGCCGCGGCGACTTCGCCCGCGACTACGACAGCGCCGCCGGCGACGGCTTCTCCAGCTGGTTCGTCTGGCTGAACCGGTCCAAGGAGTCGGTGGTCCTCGACCTGAAGACCGGTCCGGGGCGCCACGCGCTCGGCGCGCTCATCGGCCGGGCCGACGTATTCATCTGTAACCTCGCTCCCGCGGCGATCCGGCGGCTCGGCCTGGAGCCCGACCGGCTCGTGGCCGCCCATCCACGGCTCGTGGCCTGCCAGCTGAGCGGCTACGGCGAGGACGGTCCCTATGCCGGGCGCAAGGCCTATGACCTGCTGGTGCAGGCCGAGGCTGGCGTGCTGGCCGTGACCGGCTCGCCGGACGCTCCGGCGAAGGCCGGGATCAGCGTCGCCGACATCGCCGGGGGCATGTACGCCTACAGCGGCATTCTGTCCGCGCTGCTGCAGCGCGAGCGGACCGGGCGCGGCGGCACCGTCAAGGTGTCGTTGTTCGACGCGCTCGCGGAATGGATGTCCAACCCGCTGCAGCAGGCGCGGCTGACCGGGAAGGCACCGGCCCGCACCGGCGCGCGGCACGCGAGCATCCTGCCGTACGGCGGCTACGTGACCGCCGACGGCGACGAGGTGATGCTCGCCGTGCAGAACGAGGCCGAGTGGGCCCGCCTGTGCGGCGACGTCCTCGATGTGCCGGACATGCTCGACGGCCGCTTCGCCGGGAACACGCGGCGGATGGAGCACCGCGAGGAGGTGGAGCAGCGCCTGGCCGCGGCGGTGGCGCAGCTGTCAACCGGTGACCTGCTCGGCCGGCTCGAGCGGGCCGGGCTTGGTTACGCGTCGGCCAAGAGCGTCCACGAAGTGGTGGACCATCCGCAGCTTGCGTCCCGGTGGACGCCGGTGGCCGCGGGCGAAGGCACCGTCGACGTGCTCCCCCCGCCGGTGCGGCACGGCAGCTTCGGCCCGGTTCTCGGGCCGGTTCCCGGCTACGGCCGAGACACCGAGGCGGTGCTGCAGGAGTTCGCGCCCGCCCCACCCGCCCAGCCCGGCGCGGGCGCCGCGGACCCGGCGTGAACCGCGAGCAAACCGGCGGCCTGGTAAGGACCGCGCGTGCGGCCGACGCGCTGCCGATCGCGGCGGTGCACGTCGCCACCTGGCGGGACGCCTACGCCGGACTGCTGCCGGACGAGTTCCTCGCCGGTCTGGACGTCCCCGGGTGGGCCGGGCGATGGCGGGACCGGCTCGCCGCGCCGGGCGACGGGGTGTTCACGCTCGTTTTTGAGGCGGACGGCCTCCTGCGGGGCTTCGTTTCCGGTGGGCCGAGCCGGGATGACTTTCCTGGCGGCGAGGTGTACGCCATATACCTGGACCCCGGCTGGCAGGGCCGCGGCGCGGGCCGCCGGATGCTCGCCGCCGCCACGCGGCTGCTCGCCGACGCCGGCTTCACCGACGCGAGCCTGTGGGTTCTGTCCGGCAACCAGCCCGCGCGCGGGTTCTACGAGTCGCAGGGCTGGCGCCGTGATGGCGCCGAGCACGAGTGGTCGCCCGCCGACGGCGTCGGCGTCCCCGAGGTCCGTTATGTGCGGACGCTCCGGCCCTGACGGCCGGGTGGTCGTCAGTTCGGGCTGTACGGCGCGTACCGGAACTCGGGGGCCGGCGTGGAGGGCAGCGAGCGCAGCATCGAGGTTTCCCTGGACAGCAGGGTCCGCTCGGCGGTGAGGCGGCGCAGCGCGTCCGTCTCGGCGAGCAGGGCCTGCCGGTCGTGCAGGTCGGCGATGATCGACGCGGCCACCAGGTACGACAGCGCGAGCGGATCGGCCGGCAGTTCCGGGATGCTCACCTGCGTGGCCCCACGCACGTTCAGCGCCTCGACGTAGGCGTGGAACGCCCGCTGCACGGTTTGAACCGCGACGTCCGCCGCGGCCTCGTCGCCGGTGTTCTCGGGCAGGAACTCCACGTCGCCCTGGAAGTACGGCTTCGAGTCGTCCAGCGTCTTCAGCCGGAACCGGTCCGCGCCGACGGTTACCAGGTCATAGCGGCCGTCGTCGCGTTCCGACACTCGTCGAAGGGTGGCGGTGCAGCCGATCTCGTACAGCGCCGACACGCCTTCGATACCGGTCTCGCGACCCTCGCGGATGGCGACGACGCCGAAGCGCCGCGGCTCGGGCTGGCTCACCAGGTCACGGACAAGCTGCCGGTACCGGTCCTCGAAGATGTGCAACGGCAGCAGCAGGCCCGGGAAGAGCACGGTGCCAAGCGGGAACAGCGGCAGCGTCTCGGACATGCTTCGACACTACGCGTTCCGAATAACACATTCCGCGCAGACTTAGCCTTCGTCTTCGTCCTGAATGTGGACGGCGGCTTCTTCGGCGCTCGCGGCGCCGCCGTCGATCCCGACGTCGTGCGCGACGAGGTCTTCCTCGGCGTCCGGGTGGGCTCCCTCGTCATCCGCGACCAGCCGTCCGGACCGGGGTTCCGGCTCGTCGTCGTCCCACAGGTCGTCGGCGCGGCGATCCTCGCCATCGTCCTCTTCGTCGTCGAAGTCGGATTCCGCCTCGGCGTACGGATCCTGCTCCGGCTCCTCCTCGCCAAGCATCCGGTCGAGGGACTCGCCTTCCTCCTCCTCCACCGCGGTGGTGCCGAAGCCCTCGCCGGCGGACCACCGGTCCGGTGGCGCTATCCCCTGGTCTAGCGGATCGTCTCCGGGGTCGCCGTCGAGCGTGTCGGACGCGTCCAGCCCAGCTGGGTCGTACATCTCGTCTGACATGACGTTCGCTCACCCTCTTCCGCTTGTCCGGTGTCCGTGATCGCGCTTTGCCCACACTATCGAAAGGCGTAAGGCGCTCTTGGGGTCGCGTACGACCGCCGCTGGCGGGTAGCCCTAGCCGCATGGATAACTCGCGCCGCAGACCAGGCAGCCAGGTGGAACGGGCCCCGCAGGATCTGCCCGAGGAAGTCGCCGAGCTCGTGGGCCAGGTGGCCGAGGCTCCCAGCCCGTCGTGGCGCCGCAGGCTCACCGCCGAGTTCTCCCGGCTCACGGGGCGCAGCGGGCGCGCTGGCTGGCGCGGGATGCGCTCCGGCGGCCGCTGGCTGACGGCCGAGGTGCTGGCGATGGCCCCGCGCCTGCCGGTCCGGGACCAGCAGCGCCTGCGCGAGCAGTTTCCGGGCCTGGGCCCCGAGGAACTCGCCGACGCGCTGATTCACGGGGCCGGCCGGGCCGCCGCTGTGGTCGGCGCCGGCGCCGGGGCGGCCATGGTGCTGCCGCTGCCGAGCGCCCCGGTCGAGATCG
>Ga0335074_10013352_pt1 | contig 11545 bp, 8 predicted proteins | sample Lox_Sample_23_FD_206715 | JGI IMG/M metagenome (GOLD analysis project Ga0335074, IMG submission 206715) | Soil microbial communities from Loxahatchee National Wildlife Refuge, Florida, United States - Lox_Sample_2.3 | ecosystem: Environmental > Terrestrial > Soil > Wetlands | place: USA: Florida...
CGGCTCTATTTCCACACGCGTAATCTGGCTGAAGCGCGATCCGGCAAAAGGAATCAACTGATCGGGAAGATATTCCAGGTAGGCGCCCGAGGCAACTCGCACGTCTACCCGCTGCAGTGCCTGGGAGTTTGAGGACCGGCTGCGATAAATGCGTGTCGCTCCGGTGGATGTAATCTGCGCCTGCGCGCGCGGTCCCACGTCAAATTGGCAAGCGAGCGAATCACTGTCCAGAATGCCGCCCGATACATTGTGCACGTGCGCCAGCGTCTCTCCAGACGGCGCCCGAAATCCGCGCACCACGCGCCACGGAGGCTGCTGCTCGCGTACGCGCAGAATGGTGGCGCCGGCGTCGCCCGCCTCAAATATTAAGTGAAGCTTAGAAGATTGCGCCATCAGTCCCTAACTCATGAACAGGCGCGTGTAGAGCGAGGCGTGGCGGGCGGACGCAATGTCGATCAAAGGAGTGAAGCAACCAACGGCGCTGGGTTGCGTGGCCGCTCCTTGCTCGGCGGCGCGAATGATGGCCGGCTTTAAATTCCAGAGAATCGCGTGCGCTTGTGTCTGTCCCAGCGGCAGCAACCGCTGGCAGGCGGAAACGAGCGCGGTCATGGATTGCTGCAAATAGGCCGCGGCGGCCCCGGCCGCGCCGATCCCCAAGGTTCCGACAACCAGCCCGAAAGAGCAAGCCAAATGCACCTCGGCGTCCAGTTGGGAAGCTTCAGCCAGCAAGCTATGGTCAGATATCCGCGCGGCCAGCTTCAAGAAGCGGCGTCCCATCGCGGCGGAGGCCTCGCGCGATTCACGCGCCAGCTTGCGAGCGCCAAATCCGGAATTCAATACCAGCCATTCGCACAAGCTTGCGCCGCAGCTTGCCGCGCAATATGCAGCCTCCAGCGTTCCAGTCTCATGCAGGTAATCATCGAGGAATCCAGCCAGGTTGTCCACCGTGAGAAGCCCCTGGTCCACGAGCGATTCCAGGCCGAATGAGTGCGCCGCGCCGCCGATCGGAAAAGCGCTGTCGGCGAGCTGCTGGAGTTGAAGCGCGGCGAGCATCATGCAAAGAGCGATTGTACGCTCCCGGGAAGCGGTTCACCGGCAGCCGATTCATCCCAACCGAGTTCAGCCCGAACGACGTCGAAAAAGGCGCTGCGGCTCACGTCCTGGCCTTGCAAACGGCTGGCCAGGATATCCGCGGTCACCAGATCGCGGCCTGCCGCCACGTAACCGGAGTCCGAGATCAAATCATAGTTGCCCCAACGGCTGCGATAAATCCCTTTGCGATTCCATCGCACGGCGGCGTAGAGCGCCTCATTCAAACCGACGAGCGGAAACAGCGCGCCATATGTTTTCGCGATATCGCAACAAACGCGCGCGAAGTAGGTGATGTTGGGGCCATGCCAGCTCGAACGCAAAGGATCGGGAATCAAGCCGAACAGATTGGAAATCGCCAAACGCGTCGGTCCTTTGAATTTGGCGAAACTGATCATCGGGCAACCGGCGTACGCGCGCAGCACTTCGGGAACGTAGCCGGCCGCGGGCGTTTGGCAATCCTCGTCCCAGTAAGCTTCAGTGACATTGACGTATTGCGCGCCGTGTTTCGCGAGCACGTCCGCGAGGCCCGTTCGGCGCAGATATTCGGCGTCCTGCCGGCGGATCCAGCCGCGATTCGCTCGCGCTTCGCGCTCCCAGTCGAATTTCGCCTCCTCCATATTTCTGGAAGAAGTGTGGCCTTCGAGAACGATGGCGGGAGCGGGCAGCGCGCTCAACAAAAGATCGAGAGCGGCGGGATCGGTGTACGTTCCCGTCGCGTAGCCGTGCCAGGTAACCTTCACCAGCACGCGTTCGGGATTGGGATCGGGAAGAATCGACGATAGCAGATCCGACATGCGATGGCGATCCGGAACCGAAGCGATCGCGCCTGATCCGACGCTCCAGCAATTCGGCTGCGTTGCAGTTTGTGTTTTCGCCGACGGCATCCGCATGGACTCACGCGAGCGCTTTTCGTTCCATAGCCGCGTGATGCGCTGTGCCAGCCAGGCGGTGAGCGAGGGATGGTCGCCCGGTGGCTCGGCCATGCGCCAGCGCGCTGCTCCGGGATGCGAGCGCTGAAAATTGTCAAGAATGACGCGCGCATATTCCACGTATTCGGTTCGCCACTGCGATTCAGAGAGAACGATCCAATCGAGCGGGCGCTGCGCGCATTTTTCGAGAGTATGCGCCAGGAAGGGTTGAGAATGCCGCACGAATCCGACCTCACCGGCGCCGATGCCAAGCTGTTCCCAAATCAAACGCATCAACCGATAACTATTCGCGCGGCTGGCGGCGTCCCCGTGCCCGCTGGCGGCCAGAATCAATCCGATCTGCTGGGGCGACCGGATCTCGCGTGGGATGGCACGCGCCACTTGATCGGCGAGAGCCTGGACCACCAAAGGATGCGCCGGATCGACGTCATCGTGATGGACGACGATTTGCGGATGCGCACGCCGGGCTTCGCCGATCGCACGGCCCAGCGCTTCGCGCTGCAGCAGGTTGAAATCCAGCGCCGCTGGGAGCACGAAAACTTCGCCTGAATCCAGGCGGCCGATGGCGGCGGCCAAGCCTTCGATCGATGCCAGTTCGATGTGCGGAGTGAAACCGAGAATCGGCTCGCAGGCCGCGGCGATCGGGCCGGCGTCCCCACATTCGACATCGGTGGCGAGGATGAACGCGGGAATCAGCGCAGTTTCCCGCCGATGCGGCCGTGCTTGGCCATGGTGGCCAGCACGTCTACCAGCGCTCGCACGGCCACCAGCGCGGTGATATCGGAAATATCGTAGGGCGGCGAAACCTCGACCGCTTCCATCGCAGCCACGCCCTCCTTGGCCACGCCTTTCAATATCGCGAGCGCTTCGCGCGGCAGGAAGCCGCCCGGTTCGGGCCAGCCGGTGCCGGGAACGAATCCCGCGTCCACGGAATCCACGTCGAAGGAAAGATAAACCGCGCTGGCGCCTTTCCACGCCACTTCCAGGGCAATCTCGATGGTCTTGTCGATCCCGATTCGCTCGATGTCTTGGATGGTAAGAACGGTGGAACCGCGCTCCCGCCCTTTCTTCACGCCGGGCCGCGGCACTTGCCAGCCGCCGATGCCCACCTGCACTAGATTCGTCGGTGGGCAATTCGGAATATTGGTCGCATGGAACCACGGACAGGTGTGCATGATCTCGTCCATGTCTTTTTCCTGCGTATCGATGTGGCGGTCCAGGTGAATGATGCCCACTTTGCCTTCCACGCACTGGGCGACGCCGCGCGCGCAAGGAAATCCGATGGAATGGTCGCCGCCCATGATCATCGGCAGCGTGCCTTGCGACAGGATGTGGGCCACGCCTTTGGTGATCTGGTCGTGGCTCTTGGTGATGTTGGCCGGGCAGAAGATATCGCCGACGTCGCACATTTTCAGCGACTCGCGCAGGTCCACGCCGAGTTCGAAATTGTAGGTAGTGTAGAGCGATGAGATGCGCCGGATGCCTTGCGGGCCGAAGCGCGTACCCGCGCGATACGTCGTGCCGATGTCGAACGGCACACCGACAAATGCCACATCGTACTCGCCGACTTTACGGACATCCTCCAGGTACGGGGTTTTGAGAAAGGTATTGATCCCGGACCAATGCGGCAATTCGCCGCGCTGAAAACAACTGATCTCGCTTTTGTCCTGGATGGAATCCACGCATTCCAGGCCGAACTCCTTGCCGCGACGGACCTCCTCCTGCCACTGCCTGGATGGAATCTGTCCCTCTTCGCGAAGGGCTTTCATTCCCTCCAGTTCGGGCAATTTCAGTTCGCGTGTATGTTCCCGATGCTTCGGGGCATGGTTCTTGTAAAAGGACATGAAGGATTAATTGTATCCGCTTTATAATTCGGGAGCGCCGCCGGATTCATCCATTTCGGCGCCGAGCGGAAAGGTGCTTTGTTCCACGCGGCGGGCCAGCGCGGCGATCTCCACTTCGTCGCCGGTGGGGGGAATGTTCAGGTCCAGCACAATATTGGCGCCATCTTCCTCGGACCCGGCGCGGCCGAGTGCGATGACGCGCGTGGCCAGAATCACCGCTTCCCGCGGGTTGTGGGTCACGAAGAGAATGGTGGTGCCGGTCTCGCGCCACAGGTCCTTGATCAGCCGTTGCATTCCGGCGCGCGTGCCGGGATCGAGCGCGCTGAAGGCTTCGTCCATGAGCAAAATCTTGGGCCGCATGATGAGCGCCTGCGCGATGGCTACGCGCTGCTGCATGCCGCCGGAGAGCTGGTGCGGGTATTTGGCGGCGTCCGATTCGCGCAGCCCCATGCGGCGCAGATAGCCGATCGCTTCAGATCGAAATTCCCGCCGGCGCAGGCGCTTCGCGGGTGAAAAGCCGCCGAAAAATCCAACTTCGGTGACCTCCAGACCAAACGTGATGTTCTCAAGCACCGTGCGGTCGGGAAACAGCGAATATTTCTGCGGCACGTATCCACAGCGCCGGTCGGGCTGCCGGCGCGGCGAGCCTTCCACCAGCACCTGCCCGCGGGTGGGCGTCTCTTCGGCCAGCACCAGACGCAATAACGTGGATTTTCCGCAGCCCGTCTGTCCGACGATGGAAACGAATTCTCCGGAAAGAATATCCAGGTCGACCCCATTCAGGACCTTCTTGACCGCTTTGCCCGCATCCCCATACTCCACGCACACGTTTTGGACGCGAATGATCGCCTGGGATTCCCGATTGACAGGCTCCGCTACCTTGTCCACCAGCACTCGAGCCGTCGCCACGCGATGCTAGGCCTCCTGAAACCAGGGATGCAGCTTGCGATTGAACACGCGCATCCCGTAATCGATCAAGAACAGCAGCAGCGCCACCCACAGAACATACGGAATGATGGTATCCATGCCCATGTGACGGCGGAGCAGCGCGATCCGGTAAGCCAATCCGTCCTGCGAAGCGATCATTTCGCCTGAGAACAAAAAGATCATCACTGCTTTGAGGTTCAGCCGGATGCTGTTCAACACGCGCGGCCAGATCTGTTTCAGAACGATGCGGTAGGTGACCGCGAAATCGCCCGCGCCCAGCGTAAAGCCTTTCACGATCTGCTCTTTCGGCACGCCGCGGGTGAGATTGAAGGAATCGAGAATAATGGTGGGTCCCACGCCGATGAGAATCAACATGATTTTTGCCATCTCATCGATGCCGAACGCGATAAATAAAATGGGCAGCAGAGAAAGCGCCACGATTTTATCGAAAAACAAGACGAATCGCAGAAAAAACAGTCCCACATAGGGGAACATGCCCATGTGAAGGCCTAAGATCACGGCGGGAAAAAGCAGCGCCATGCTGATCAGAAACCGCCGACCCGTCGCCATGGTGTCTTTCCACAGCATGCCGCCGCGAATCTTAGCGAACAGCGACTGTTTATCCGCGTCGGGAGCCACCTCATCGTCGTCGGCCGGCTTCAACAGGGCGTCGGCGAAGCCTTGCCCCATCTGGCGGATGGTCGGCATGACGCGATCGTCGGGATTCTCGATATGGCGGCCGCGCGAAACCCAAAAATAGCTCGTCAGGCCGGCGGCGAACAGCAACCAGGAAAGCGTCCACACCGTGGCCCGGGATGGCTGCGCATGGATTTGCAGCGGGCTCACAGCTTGCCGCCCGCGGCCAGCGCCATATAGGACGCATCGAAGCGCAAACGCACGCGATCCTTCTTGCCCTGGATGGAACCATCCGGGAAGCGGATGGCCACGTCGTCGGGCGAGCTGGTTTTGTCGCCCAGCAGCCGGTGAGAGAAACAGAACTGGCGCACCAGCTCCATGGTCTTTTTCAGTTGATCGGACTTGGTCATCGCCAGGGCCGACGGCGCCGTGTAAAACAGATGTGTGGTAGCCAGCTGCTCTTTGTAGGATTCCAGCGTGTCTTCGGAAACTTCCGCGATGGAGGACAGCACTTTGTCGCCTTCCGGTCCTGGTTTCGACATTTGCGCGGTCAATTCGTACCACGCGCCGGCGATGGCTTTAGCGAAACGCTGTCCGGAGCCGTCCGGCCGGTTGAGCACATCGGTCCGCACTACCATCAGATCCAGAATCTCGCCCGGGATCTTCGAAGAATCGAAAATCTTGGTGATCCCCTTGCCTCTCAGGATTTGCGAGACCAGCGGCTTCCAGGTGACCACCACGTCCTGGCTAGGATCGCCCAAGAACGCGCCCGCGATATCGGAATCGGAAGTGTTCACGTATTTGACGCGCTTCAGCTCGCTCGAGAGATTGTTAATCGTCATCCCGCGCTCGAACAGATACTGGGAGACGGTTTTCTCCACCAGCAGCACGCGGTGTCCGGGAACTTGCGCCAGCGTGAGATTGTGGCGCACCAGCACCGCATCGTTTCCATTGGAGTAATCGCCCACGATGATGGACGTGGTGTCCACGCCCGCCGCGGCGGGCATGTCGAGCGCTTCCATGTTGGTCATCGCGCAAGCGTCAATGTTCTTGGCGACGAACGCATCGAGCGAAGGCGCGTAATCGAAGCGCTGCACTTTGATCGCGACGCCGTACTTGTCGGCCCACTTCTTCAGCAGGCCGGATTTCGCCATGTACTGATAGGGATCCCAGCCGACGTAAACGGACCAGCCGAGCGTAAAGGTAGGAGTATTTCCCGCTGCACTCAAAGAGCCCGCCAGAAAAACAAGGCCGGATAAAGTGATTATGAGTTTGCGCATTTCAACCGCCCGTGCAGCAAGGCACGAATCGTGCGGCAAGGCACTAGATGGCTACATGGCCGGTCGGATTTCCCAGTATATCGCACAGGGATGAATGACAGCCGGCGCGAGCCCGTTGGCTTTCGTGCTTTGCCTTGTCCTTGTCCTGATCCTTGTCTTTGTCGCCGCGCAGCGCCTTCTCGATCGCCACCGCCAGTTCAGGAGCGTCGGGTGTTACGTCCGGCTCGAAGCGTCCCACCACCTTGCCTTCGCGGTCCACCAGGAATTTTGTGAAGTTCCAACGGATCGGTCCGCCGGTGGTTTTGTTCGCTTCCTTATCCATGAGGAATTCAAACAGCGGCGCGACGTGCTCGCCCGAGAGCGAAACCTTGGCAAACATCGGAAAGGTCACTTTGTATTTGCTTTCGGCAAGCTGCTGGATGGCGGCGTTGCCGTCAGGTTCCTCCTTGCCGAAATCGTCGCTGGGAAAAGCCAGGATCACCAGTCCCTGGTCCTTGTACTTCTGATACAGCGCTTCCAGCCCCGCGTATTGCGGCGTAAAGATGCTCTTGCTGGCCACGTTGACGATCAAGAGCACCTTGCCGCGGAAGGACGAGAGCGGCAACGGTTTGCCGTCGATCGCCAGCGGAATGAAATCCAGCACTGAGGTTGCGCCCAGCAGCGCGCCACTAGCGGCCAGCAGCACGGCGACGAGAGCGCGACGGCTAAAATTCATAGCGTAGAGCGAACTGCATCTCGCGAGGCGGCATGGTGTTCTGATATTCGCCGAACGTAGCCGGATCATACAGCGCCAGGCTGGGTGAGATGAAGTTCACGTTGTTAAACGCATTATAGGCTTCCGCGCGGAACTGGATGCGGTGGCCTTCCCAAGGGAGGGGGAACGATTTGGCGACGGCGATATCGAAGTTCTTCATGCCTGCCAGTCGCACGATGGCGCGCGCTCCCGCCGCCGACCCCGGCCAGTCGTCCGCGAAACTGTTGATGGCGTTGGTAGTAGAGAACAAGCTGGGATTGCCGCTGCTGTCATAGCCGTTTGACACTTTGAATGGCCCAGTGGCAATCGCGAGCGTGTTCTGCCAGTAGTTCACGTCCCATGTTTCGTTGCCCTGAATGACCGTAGGGAGACCGCTGGCAAATCGCATGATGCTCGAAACCTGCCATCCGCCGAACATTTCATTCGCCCATCCAGGAGCGTTGTTCCAGAAGGGCTTGCCCTTACCGACCGGCAGCTCGTAGACCACATCGATGTTGGCCTGATTGCGGATGTCGAAATCGGAGGAGCCGCGAAATTGGCCCGGATTGAATATGTTCTGAATCACCGCGCCATCCTGGCCGGAAGCTCCCTCGGCGGTGGATCCATTGTCGATGGAGTGCGACAGCGTGTAATTGAAGTCCATGGATAGCCCCGAGCTGAATGCGCGACGCAGGCTGAGGGTTCCGGCATTATAGTCCGCGTCGCCGGCGTTCATCCAGGTGGGCATGGAACTGCCTTGCGGAGCGAAGAAGGTGTAGCAGCCGAACTTCGTCGCGCAGGCATTCGGAACATACTGACCGACGATGCGGTCCGAGGAGTGGAGCATGTCCAGGTAGCTGCCGTTGTAGACGCCGTAGATGCCATAGAAATAATTCGCCGCCGTGCTGCCGTTGAAGAATGCGTTGGCGACGCCCGGGAACATATCCGTGATGTATTTATTGCTCGGCACCAGCGACGGGTTGGCCATCACCATGCTGGCGATGGTGGACGGACTACAGTTCTGCGTGGTGACGCCGGTGGATGCGCAGATGCTGTTGAAGTCCTGGCGCAGGCCGGTCATGGCTTGCAGCCAAGTCTGGCCCGACCCGGGATCGTACAGGTTCTCAAGTGGTGTGTACACGTCGCCCTGCAGCAGCAGCTTGCGGGACAGGCGGCCGGCGTAGGAAACTTCCAAAGTCAGTTTGCCGGGAATCTGGCGTGCAAACGAAGCATTGAGCAGGATGGAGTACGGCGATTTCAAGTCGGGATAAATTCCCTGGAACTCGCCGACGATTCCGTTTACGTCCGGAGGGGTATATGGAAAACCAGTAGTGGGAGCCGCTGGGAGCGCCGGGACGCTGCCGTTGTAGCGCGGCGAAGTTGAGAATGTGTAGGACACGGGATTATTCAGCGTAGTCGCCAATCCGAATGAACCGAACTGGTCGAATTCGGTGATCAGCTCGCTCCCGAAGCGATCGTAAAGCATGGCGCCGCCGGCACGAAAGACACCTTCGTTTCCAAAGATGGCTTGCAGAATCCCGCCGCGATCCTTGGGGCTATAAGCCAAAGCGAAACGGGGCCCGAAGTTATTGTCGTCGGGATTGTACCAGCTTGGCTTGCCATTCACCGGACCATTGGGGCTGTAGCTGAGGATGGAGTTGGGCATGGCGTTGGAAGGAACGCCGAGGGATCCGAGATAATCGCGCTGCCCGAAGTATTCGTTGAGCCCTACGTTAGGAGCTACCTGCAGGCCATTGGCCTCGTAGGGTGGAGGGTCGTTGGTGTAGCGCAGACCGAGCGTGAGCGTCAATTCGCGCGTGGCACGCCACTGATCGCTCACAAAGCCTTCGTACTCACGCATGGAGAACGCGCGAACATCGGGCGCGCCCTGAGGGAGCAACGTGCCGCCCTTTCCCACTTGATAGGTCACCTGCGTGTTATTCACCAGGCCGAGCAGGATACCGAGCGCGGACGCATCGTTGTAGGTGTCGTTGAGCGCGAAGTTCGGATTGCCGGTCTTGGCGATCATGTAGTTGGTGAGATCGGTGTCGATATCTTCGCCCAAGCCCACGGCCACGTTCACGTTGAATCCATACTGCGGATAGGATTGCGAGTAGGTGAACTTGTTATTGGTCATGACCCGGAAATTGATGCCGGCCGTAATGGTCTGCTTGCCCTTGGTCCAGGTCAGCGTGTCCACGATGTTCTTCACCGGCAGAATGCGTCCATTGGCGCGCGCGTTATAGTTCTCCAGCGTGTCCAGCGGGTAGAGCGCGAAACTGTCGCCGGCCACGCCGGAATAAGCCAAGCCTTGGCGAGTGTAGCCGAAGACCAGGCTGTTCACCAGAGTCGGCGTCAATATGGCGGTATAAGTAGCCGCGATTCCTTTGCTATTGTTCAACAGTTCGCTCGCGGGGCCCTGGCCGGGGAATTGCGCGAGAGCGGTGGGCTGATCCTGATTCGCGTTCGACAGCGTGCCGCGAACCGAGACCGTGTGTTTTCCGGCGCTATCCAGCATGAAATCCATCTTGCCTACATACGCGCGGTTATCTAATTTATCCGGCGCATTGAAGCGAAATCCGGTGAAATTCAATCCGCCATCCGCGCCATAGGCGGGGTCGTTGCCCACCGGATACTGATTTAAGATGTTCAGATAGGCCTGATTTTCACCGATGCCCAATGGATCGATCTGCTTGATCTGCGCGGGGCCAAGCGTATAATTATTTCCGTTGGTGTCGGCGAAGGTCAGGATACCCTGCTTCAGGTTTTGCGATGGGACCATGCGCTCCACGGCCTGGGAGCTGGCATCGATACGGCGCTCGTAATTGAAGAAATAGAAAATTCGATCCTTCTTGATGGGGCCGCCGAGAGACGCGCCGAACTGATTGCGGTTGAGAGGCGTGACGGGCACGCCGTCGCGGTCATTGAACCAGCTATTAGCCGCCGTCACGGTGTTGCGGTTATATTCGTATGCCGAGCCGTGCAATGAATTCGTTCCGCTCTTGGTGATCAGCACCACTTGTCCTCCGGAAGAGCGGCCTTCATCGGCGCCCTGGCCGGCCACCGTGACGCGAAATTCCTGCACCGAATCGAGAGGAATCGGAAGCACCGAGTTGAAGCCGGCGATGGGAGTCTGGCCCGTGGCATTCGACCCCTGCTGCGATCCGACATCGGCCTGCCCGCCAATGCCCGAGTTCTCGTTATCGTTTACGTCCACACCGTCGAGAATAATGTTGTTCTGATCGCGGCGCGATCCCATCACTTCGCCGTCCGAAGTGACACCCGGCTGCAGGCTCAGCAACTGCACCACGTTGCGGGTGTCGAGCGGCAACTGGCGAATGGAATGTTCGGTGAAGGCATTTCCGATGGAGGCGTCGGAGGTGTTCACGGTCTGGGCTTCCGCCGTCACGTTCACCGTTTGGCCCGTGGTGCCAACCTCCATTTGGAGATCCATTGTGGTGGGAACGTTCACTTGCAATATCACGTGCTCGCGCGTGGCTTTCGCGAATCCAGGCTTGGTGGCGGTCAGCGTGTACTCGCCCGGCATGATCTGGAGGAACTGGTAGTTCCCGGTGTTATCGCTAACAGCCTGGCGGGCGGCTCCCGTGGTGACGCTGTCGAGCGCGACTACCGCGCCTGGTATCACGGCGCCCTGCGCGTCGGTAATGACACCGTGCAGCGAACTGCTGGATTGCGCTTGCGCGATCAAGACCACCACCAAGCTCAGCGCCAGCAAGCTCGTCGCCGCGAAAACACCACGCCGACAACTTCCAAGGGAAGCCTTCCTGAACATACACTTCTCCTAGAATTCGAATTGGATACGGAAAAACCGGTTCAGAGCGACGGGGATCGGGCGCCGCTTCGTGCGGCGGGCCGCGCAACGTTGCGCGAAGCAAACTCGGGGCGTTGAGTTTAAACTAGGCCGCGTGGTGGCGCGGATCTAAGAAATCCGCACGAAAAAACACTTTAGGCTGAGCCCCCCCAACGCGGTAGTTTCTAATTATTACCCCCATTGCGGGCGGTGTCAAGAAAATCTTATGAAGGAAAATCTAATAACCGTACTAAGCGTTCCCATGCCACGCACCGGCGTCTAAGCGCCAGCAA
>Ga0335074_10013353_pt1 | contig 11543 bp, 13 predicted proteins | sample Lox_Sample_23_FD_206715 | JGI IMG/M metagenome (GOLD analysis project Ga0335074, IMG submission 206715) | Soil microbial communities from Loxahatchee National Wildlife Refuge, Florida, United States - Lox_Sample_2.3 | ecosystem: Environmental > Terrestrial > Soil > Wetlands | place: USA...
GCACGGACTTGGCGTTTGACAATGTCTTTTACACTTAAGTCTGTATGGAAGTTACATAAAACTTGCTGCAGCTGCGTTCGTTTAGAGAGTTAATGCTAGATAACAGGCGCGACGTACTCGTCTGCCGCGGTGTTGCTTAAGTGCCTTTACATCGCCTCGTTGTGAATCCGGACGAAATAGTCATTGCGATATTTCTTTTTTACTTGTTCGTAGCGTCTTATCCTTTTACTGTTAAGCTGTGCATTAAGTTTCTAGTACTTCTTTCCGCTTTCAGTCCCTTTTGCTCGGTTGAGAAACCCGTATTTCTTTTGAATCGTCTTAAACAAGTCCTCTTGCTGTTTCTCGAGGTAAACAATGTCAGGGTCAGGAGGAAGCGCATCCATAACTTCTTCTGGGACGTTCGTAGGAGCACATGGGTTACAGGTAATGCTCATGTGCGTAAATGCACGGGTAAGCCCATCGTTAGAAGGGCGCTCAAGGAAAGCAGCCTGAACATCAAATCGAACCTTCTCATTAAGATATGCCGCATTAAATATTCCAGAGTTGGGGTCATGCCTTATGATTTGGTCGCGTACAGCTGTCGTTGTAGCACCTAAACGGATATAAGTATATATGCAGAGAAGGGGAGAATAGAGTAGCCTTTACCATCGACAGCATTCCCAGTACCTCGCCGCATACAGTAACTCGTTAGCTTCTCTGGAAAGCCCGCCCCCCAGCCAAGTCGATCAAAATAATAGGCAAAGGTCGAGTAACGAAGGGCCTTGTGCTCTGAGGTTTGAAGACCATCCGCTGACCGGACGACCTGTCGGAAGATCGGCGCCTTGAGCATTGATAGCTTCCAATGCACCTTCATGGCCTTCATAGGGGGCTGGAGGTTGGTTGTGAAGAACGGTTCCGCACTTGTGAGGCCATCTAGCTTAAAGGCATCATCTCTAATTGCTAGGGCGAGAATGTGGCTAATTGGGCAGAGGATGGGGAGAGCTTCTTCGCGGAACAAGAAGGTAGTCCTATATACACAAGTTAACTTAGGACAGATTGCAATAAGGAAGGAGTAACGCACGGCTTGAGCTTCCAATTAGCTCCTTTATGATGAGATAGAGTAACTTCCATAGCAAGAAGGTCCCGTTCTCCCTGCTTAGGGTTCTGAACTATCCACAGGCGAATATCCTCGTAACAGAGTACTTTGTAGCGCCTTGAGAGACTGTCAATGCCATGGTCATCCTCAATGCCCTCTTTATCCATGATGCCATCGTCATCTTCAATGTAGTCGGTGTCATCAAGATCTTCCCAGGGTTCTTGGCCCTCGTATTTAACATCATCCTGACCTTGCAAAGGATCCTTGTAGGCAGCCCTACCCTTCGAGGCATCCGTTAACTCTCCAAGTCGACAGCCAGTGTAAACAGCCATGAGCATAATTGCTGCAACGGTTAAGCGCTGGTCCTCAATTGGATATGTGTGGGTATCGCGGGCCCAGTGATGAGTAAGGAGAAGTAAGAGGTCATCAGGGCCCATCACTGGTTTGGCTTTAACTCTGCGGCTCAAGCCGAATTCGGTTGTCAATGTGCCTTGTAAGTACTAAGGAAGCGCATTAGGACTTCTCATTTAACAGGCAACAGTAAGCTGCATTCTCATACCTTCAAGGCCTCTTTTGCGTCATTCATATCCATGTGAAAGCCGTTGACTCGATTGTAGAGCATTTTTAGGGTTCGCAAGTATTGATGTAGCGCGTTCTCTGATGTCACCCGATCATTCTCACAGATAAAGCGAAGGAGTAACATTGTAGCTCCTTTATCCCAGTTCTGGAGTGCTTCACGCCAGTCACCCTCACCGGTGTACTGGCAAAATCTGGCCGCTGATTAGCTTGACCCAATCTAAACACCGTGATGCAATGCCTGCCACTATACCTTATCAACTTCTTCTTGACATTATTGATGTTGGACTTGGTCTCATCGGCATCGTTTGGAGCCAAGGAGCCACAGTTGTTCAGCTTGGCGCGGAGGGTTCGATAGCCCTCTGGTGCGAGCTTTCTCTTCTTCTGTCTTCGAGAATCTTCAATACGTCTTCGGTTTAGGAAGTTCGTAAGGCTAGGGACTGCTTCAAGTGGCCGTCGTTCAGCAGTATTGGTTATGGTGAGGCTGGCTCTTGCCATAGTGACGATCGTGGTGTACTAGAGAACAAGAGCGACGAGTGTGAAGGGTGTGTCGAGTTACATGAAGAGAGAGGAGGGAACAAGAGTGCGAGGTGTGTTGTGTGAAGAGGGTGGGGGGGAAGAGCGAAAGAGCGAGGGAGCGAGGGAGATGCGAGTATTTAAACATTGTAAGGGCCTTTCTGTCCGAAATAGCTGTACGAAGCCCACCATGGGTCACAAAGAGACGGGGTTCGAGGTGGTCGGTGGGTCAGCGAGAGAACAGGAAGAAGGGGAAACAGGAGGCAGATTTGGGTGACCTGTTTCGACGATCTGCCGCGAAGCGGCGAGCTTACACGTGATCGTTCGTCGCGGTTGGAGCTGCTTAAAACAGCGCCAGATCCCCACTGGATCTAGATGCTGAAACCGCACAACTTGAACTATTTCTGTAATACCTGGGTATAGGCCGGGAAATTCCTCTGAATTGCCAACCCCGCCTTTCAGCATCTGCGATGGGCTTCAATCATTCTTAATTCGCACGCATTGGTAATTCAACAACTGCAGTGGCTCCCTGATTCTAACTCCAATGCTTATACCATTGTCTTCCATTCAAGTGCATCGTCAAAATCCAAGACGTCATCTGTGCAACGACAGCGAGTCCGCCTACCCGATATCCACACACAATAAATAGTGCGCATTGGTTAATCAAGCAATATGAATATTGGAAATTTCAATCGAAGACGAAGGGGATCCGCTTTTGTGACTCGCAATGCGTGTCAGGAATGTAAAAGGAAGAGAACTAAGGTACCTCTACTGTTATACCAAGTAAAGCAGTACGATATATCTTCTAATACTTAAATAGTGCGATGGACATAATCCATGCGCAAAATGTGCAGCTCTCGGCAACGTAACATGTCGCTACGAATTATCAGTCAAAATAAGCAAAGCCTCTTTAATATCCGAGATCAGTGAACTACGAGCGTACCGGCAGTCCAGTAAGCATATATTTGGCTTGTTAGCCTCAAATAAACAACGCGACTATATTCTGGGAGAACTACAAAGTGGACAAAGTCTAGGAGATATTTCTCAGGGCTTGGAGCAGCAGAAGCTCTCGTCGGACTCCTTGACACCAGTCTCCGGCACTAGAAAATCTGGGACGGATGTATCAGTGGAGGAGATGAGCAGTATTATTGAGAGCGCTGTGCAAGACTCGTCTACACCTAATACCAGTCAGCATATTGGCGAGGGTGCGGTTATAGACGACAGCATCCAGGGTGGCGAGCCATGGACTGAAATGACAACGGATACAGCTCTCATCGACCACCTTATATCTTTATATTTCTGCTGGGAATATCCGATATTCGCCACTTTGTCTCGACAACATTTTATCGCAGATTACCATTCAGGTCGACGCAGATATTGTTCGTCCCTCTTGATTAATGCTGTCCTAGCAATTGGTTACCAGTTTTCAAGTGGTGCTGCACGCAGCAGCGAAGGCATATTCTCCGCCAATCACTTTTTTAAGGAGGCAGAGCGGCTACTAGAGCATGATCAAAGCATCCCCTCTGTGACAACTATTCAAGCACTAGGTCTAATGTCTATCTTCGAGGCGAGCCAAGGAAGGAGCGAGCAGGGCGTATTTTACTCTGGACAAGCAATTCGTATGGTTGTGGAAATGGGGCTGCATACCGATGTCGGTGCCGCCCGATTGCCTGTCGCCGAATGCGAGGTACGTCGCGCCACAGCTTGGGGTGCGTATGTACTAGACCAGTAAGACCTCTCGTTTGGTATATCTATCAGCCATTCAAAATGCTTATCTAATCAAGTACTTGGTCTCTGACCCTGGGATCCATTCCTCATCTGAGTCTGAAAGGATTTCAGGCAGCCCGGCCGTCCAGGTTCGAGGTTGAGGAGAAATTCGAGTGGGTCCCATATACTGGCAATGTAGACACATACAACAATATGCTACAACAGGAAAGCAACGTATGTACAGTATATTCTGCTTTGTGTGGACTATTCGAGGTTGTACATAGTTCTCTATATGTACTCTATACACCTCGAAAGATTCTCAGAAAAAAGGACATATTAGAGGTTTATACTCGTTATTTGACCTGGCACGATTCTCTACCTCCAGCTGTAAGACGAGGACAAAATTCAACGCCATCAGTATTTTTTATCCAGTGAGACCATTGCCCTACACTCAATCTAGTACAAATAGGCTAATAAAGATATCCTCAAGTATATACTATAATTTCGCAGTTCTCCTCCTTTTCGGCCCGTTTATCACACTTCGCGTTCTCGATTCAAGACTCATACCGCTCGAACTCTGTGTTCACGCTGCTCGAACCATCACCAGTCTACTTCATTCATACGGTGAGCTCTACAGTCTACGACGAACACCGTGCTTTATACCTATCCTTACTGTGGCCTCCAATATAATGCACGCCGTCCAGGCTGAGATTCAAGGCACCCCGAATCTACAACTCAATCCCGGTATCTCTATTCTATCAGAGATGACATTCTGTCACAAGCTTGCTAGGCGTGGGATAAAGTATCTAAATGTTGTGGAGCAGCGTACAAGCCTGGTCGTAGAAACGCAAAGCAAAGAGAGTCCCTATCAATTCGTCAGATGCTCAATCAGCTTCATTGAAGCAGGTATCGAAGATCTACCACCTAGTCAGGCTGACCCGTTTTGTACTTCGATCTACGCTCCCTTTCCAGGTCAAGCATTGCCTGTCGCTTCGTTCTTAAGAGACCTACAAGAAGCTGGTTTTGAGCTGGCACACGCAGATAGTAAAGGCGAGGGAAGATAGACACTTAATTCGCACAGTATCCCCGAGGTCAGTCATTAGTTTCAAATACTTTTCGAGAGCTTTCTCTTCTATTAGAGTGAGATACCGTTGGCCCTCGGCCTTTTGTTCTATTGAGGGTCGCTGTTACGAGCCCCACGTACCACCCAATGAGACTAGGGCCCACGGCCGCTAGGACGATATAGGAATCATTGGACACGACTAGTCACGTGATAGATCTGTGGAGCGGATGGATCCTTGGGGGGATCCATCTTCTATATAAGCAGATAGATTTCCTTAGCTATTGAGCGGTATGCTCAACTTCATTTAGTAACTCGTAATTCATTTGTTTACTCATCTAAACACTTAGAAGTTTTGAGGGGGCAACCGATCAGAGGGGGCAACCGATCGCTAAACCTAATTAGGAAATTTCAAGTTTCGCTTAGCTCAGATATTACCCAATTAGGTTTAGCGATCGGTTGCCCCCCTCAAAACTTCTAGACACTCAGTGACCCTTCTCACTACTTGACCTACTCCTCTTGCCTACACCACAACCCAGCACAACCATACGTACAACACCAGAAGGACATTGGAGGTAGCTCTGTTGTGTTAGGCTGAGGTTAAGGATTCTGTAATGTATCACAGGGCCCTCGAATTTACAAGATGGCCTATTCACGATTTTTGCCTTATCACAATTCCTACATGCAGAGTTATTAGGGACGAGATAGCGTTGTGAAATTGTATTTATTTGTTTTCTTTCCTTTTCTCATCTACACTTAACAGTTAAATAAGACGGCTCCGACTTCCCTAACAGAGGAAGGCGGAGCCTGTAAGCATAGCTACAAGAGGTAGAGTGCATGGCCTTAAGTTACATGCACGGATATTAAACATAGACACATACACAGAGTTATAGAATCATGTACTTCTATTAAGTCTCTAGACTAGGCAGTTAGAGAGGAAGGAAAGAAAAGACTACAATCCGCCTCATTCTACTGCATGGCTCTCCAGAGGTCAGCCGCATATTCTTGTAGAATTGTATTGCTAAGTACCAAATCTCTTTCTCCTGGTGGAATTGGCTGTCGGAGGAAGATGTCTATGAATTCCAGCTGTAGAGGACCGCTGGTCACCACATAGGATGCTGGGTCAAATTGGTTTGGATGGCCATTGTTAATACCAGCTGCTCGGGCGATCTCAACGACGTGAACACATTGTGGCGTCATAGCAGTAGCCGCTCGTGTAGTTGTTGCTCCTTGACGAGAAGTGGCAGGAGCAAGCTTCCATTTTTCTATTCGAATATGGTTCGATCCTAGAGACGACTTAACAAGGAGAACAATTTTCACATCTCCTTTAGACTTATCAAACCACCATCTTGCTTTCTCTTGTAATTCCTTTAGAGTCTGTGACCAACCAGCTTCGATCACTAATGTTGGGTAATCGTCTTCATTTAACCGCGATGCCGGTTTTCGACATGAGTCCCCTTCTCCCTCTAAAACAATATTTCCATTTGCATCTTTGTCCTTATATGTTGTAGAACCAATGGGAAAAAATTCCCGTCTTAAGCCCATTGAAACAGCATCATCACGAAAACAATCATCAAGAACTCTATGAAGGCCTTCGTGTTTTGCTGTTGGAATCGTGATAATCATACATTTCGTGTCAGCTCTATATAGCCATATGCGGAAGTTGCAAGATGTGCCTTCTTGTTCCTCTCGTTGTTCGAAAAACTGAGTAAACTCTTGTGAAGATATGTTGTGGACGGTGATGGACTCTTCAGTGGCATGGCGGATACGCTGAAAGAGAGCAGGAATAGTTGTGTATTTTACGATAGCGGATCCTAGATATCATCAGCTTTTGCGTTACATACTGCCAAGTAGGCCAATACTTACCAGGCTCTGACTTGGCTATCGTCGTTGCTGTTGTCAACGAAGCTGCCTTGGAAGAAGATGGTCTAGATGATGATGAGGAGGATGCTGTCATCGACGAAGCTGCCTTGGAAGAAGATGGTCTAGATGATGATGAGGATGCTGTCGTCGACGAAGCTCCCGAAGAAGACGGTCTAGACGACGACGATGATGATACTGCCGCCGAAGTTCTGGACGTAGCAGACGTGGATCGGGCCATGAGAGGTGTTGACGGCTCCTCGCCAATGATTAAGGTTGACATAATGTACAAGCAGGCGATCGCCCAATGAAAATGTACCTTGCTATGGAAAAAGAAAAGAAAGCGGCGGGGTTGCTGCCCTGGAGCAGAGGTAAGCAAGTGCAGGGTTTAAAAATCCGCTAGCTATGATAGGCCTAGTGTGTCCGGAAGCGAGAGTTAAGTTTAAAAACATTGATTTTCACACTGAAGCCGATTTCGTCTCTTACTGTAGCTAGGCATTTTAATATATAATGTAAGTTATGCATCTATATTTGACGAGAATAGCATTGGTTTTACAAAAGCCCTTCTTGTTACGAATGCTACGTTGCTGCCTAGAAGTTAAGGCCGGCAGGAATACCAAAAATTCTTGCCAGCCTTAAAGATTAGGCATATTAAGTCACGTGTTTGCGCGAACAAGCAAGCTAGCGGCCGCACCTGTAATCTAGAATTCGAGGCATCCCCAAACCTCTTCTTCTTTCTTTAGCTTAGTATCGTCGAATAGAAGCGGTCTCTCCCACGCTTTCCAAGCCTCAGACTCGTGTTCGTGACACTTCTCTAGTGTGACGAGCAGCTACCAGGATCACGTGTAGACGTGGCCAGAGCGTGCCTACATTTTGGGAATAGCCTCCTGCGTGGCCCATGAGTTACGCTAGTGAGCATAAAACGTGTCAGGAAGGCAGGAAGAAACTGTATTGATTAGTTTATCCTCAAGAATCAGGTATAAGGTTTACGCCTTGAATTACCCTGCTCCTTACTTGCGTAGCACCCTGCCATTCAGTCCTTTACATCTAGGTCGTTCGTTTTATCACAAGTAATCACATTAGAGTTCGCTAGCGAGGCCTGTGCACTACTCGTATTCCCGGGGCAAACGCTTACCCAAGCCAAACGCTTAACCAAAATCTAGCAATATTAAAAAAAATTAATAACTCTATTATAAAACTTAAGATAAAATATTACGGTTCTGGCCACCTCATAGCACTGATGCCTTAGGCTTCAGCCTAGCGGCCGCATCATGTGACCTATAACCTATATATTAGTTTAGAGCTCTTTCTTTCGAGCTCTTTCACCTTTAGAATTCTAAGCATTTACTACCCACCACTATGCCTAGTCGTCTGGTTCGTCACATAAAAAAGTAAATAACCGTTGAATCACAAAGGACGGGTGGTATGTGGTCGGCGGGGTTGACCAGTGTTTGCCTAACTCGTAAGGCAATCAGGCAGGACGACTAGCCTTTTGGTCGGTAAGGACTTCCGACTGCGAACCGACAATGACCCTTTATCTTCGTCCACCTACCCTCCTCTTTGAAACAGAGCACATATCGGCATCAGTGAGATTAGGCCCGAAGAGGACAACTGAGATGGTCGTCGATCGAGCTCGGCAGGCTGATCATATATCGTCTCCTTTACTCGACTGATGGGGTTGCAGCAAGACGAAACGGAGCTTTGGCGTGCGAGGAAGAGGGGCACTCGTTGGTTATCCACGCCAAACCATAATTGCAACCCAGCTCTCGATCCGCGAGAATTAATAAGCTCAATAGCTAGCATGAGAATCACGGGTGGCACGAGAATCAAGGTTGGCAGAAGCATACAGGCTGGTGGGGGCATACAGGCTCGTGCGAGACTTTGAGCCTCTACGAGCTCACATGCTAGCTCGAGAATCATGGGTAGCACGAGAATCCAGGCTGGCACGAGAGTCAAGGCTGGTAGAAGCATACAGGAGGAGGCACTTGGACCGAAGCACACATCGACACTCTCAACGGTCAACAACCTAGGCCTGCTCTACGCCGACCAAGGCAAGCTGGCGGAGGCGGAGGCGATGTACATTCGGGCGCTGCAAGGCTACGAGGAGGCCCTTGGCCCAGAACGTCTTTCATCATATCTACCAGCGCTGATCACCATGTTCAGCTTTGGCGACCTCTTCTCGCGGACAGGCCGGAAAGACATGACCAAAAATATGTATACTCGGGCACTATCTGGATTCAGAATCGTCCAAGGACCTTCCTCTAAGTGGTGCAGGGAACTTGAAGGTAGGCTTCAAGAGTTGCGAGTTGCGTCTGTTGAGTCGGAAGCTCGTCAAATTAAGTCTATTGAAATTGAACAGAAGCCGAGGTCTCTTAAGCAGAAATTCCGCGACCTGGGAAGGCTGCTGAATGTTGGATAGGTCATAGTAAATAACAAACCAGTTGTTTCGTCTATCTTTCTTCTTTGGTCCGCATTCATGAACTTGCAAATTATCACGTAATCATCTAAGCAATGCAAACAGAGGTAGCTTAGCGCATGAGTCGGACTTGCCCTAATACAGCATAGCGTATCCGCCGCTATAAGAGTGCCACCTAGCGCACATAAAGACGCCACCCTTCCCCGTTCGGCGAAACTTGTTCATGCCAGCAACACACGGCTCATTGTCTTTAAATGCCTAGTGAAGTCCTCATCTGGTATTGCGCTTCACCATCAGGTCTCCGAAATTCGAATAGCTGGCGATGCTTATGATGCAGCAGGGGGGTGAATGTCGGGCATCAGATTGTGCGATGAGCAAACCGACGGCGACAACGACCAAAACGCTCAGGTTTCGCTCGCTGTTATGAGGATCCTATGGGCAAACTGCTTAAGAATCATTGGACGTCACATATAGAATGACAAACTGATGAGGCAGAGCATAAGATGTTGATTTGCCATTTTACTTTGACGCCATCGGCGGCATGATCGACAGCATAACCAAAACTGCAATACTTCTTTGCTGTAGCTGTATTCTGATAGAGAAATAACTAAAGAATAATAGCATGCTAACTATAACTTCATATCTTTACATAGAAAAATTTTAAGATTTCTGAACAGTGAATTCGTCTCGGCACTGGGGGTGTCTCGCTACGCAGGGATGGACGTTATTAAAACTCTTTTTATTTTTGAGTGTGATGAACTCAATTAATAGAGGCACAGGGACATGCTGGAGGTTGGGTGAAGCCTGTACAACTAGTAGTTCTAAATACAAGAACCTAAAGCTAGAGAAGGAAAGAGAAAAGGTGTCAGGCGCCAGAACGTACAGCGTATAGTTCAGGCCGCTGCACATGTTAGAACGCTACGGAGCGTGGTTTCTCCGGCCGGCTGACGCTGGCTAATACTTAAAGAATGACATTCCTAGAAATGGAAAAGGTAGCGAGTAGTTCCTTGAATATCACTGTCATTCTGGAGACCTATCTTTGCATCCCGTGATTACCCACGTGACACCAGCGTATCGTATCATAACCTGTGTTGATTCCCTACTAGAAACCCTATGAGACCGGCAGTCTTACAGAGAGGACTTGTTTAAGACGATTCAAAAGAAATACGGGTTTCTCAACTAAGCAAAAGGGACTAAAAGCGGAAAGAAGTACTAGAAACTTAATGCGCAACTTAACAATAAAATGATAAGACGCTACAAACAAGTAAAGAAGAAATATCACAATAACTATTTCGTCCGGATTTACAACAAGGTAATATAAAGGCGCTTAAGCAACACCGCAGCAGACGAGTACGTCGCACTTGTTATCTAGCATTAACTCTTTAAACGAACACAGCTGCAGCAAGTTTTATGTAACTTCCATACAGACTTAAGTGTAGAAGACATTGTCAAGCGCCAAGTCCGTGCTATTAATCTTATAGTAGCACTATCCTCTTAGCAGGAAGTCTAGCATTGTAAGTAGCACTCACTTACAACCCACTAAAAACTTATAAAGGAAGAGTCTCTAGATATCGAGCCCTTCCTGCTTCTTTGTGCAAAGACTTAGTGCTTAGTGTGTATTAGGGATGAGCGGATGACATACACGGAACAGACATTCTGTTACAGTCGTCCTTCGCACATAATAGACTACGTTGAACACGCACACCGAGCTGTCTTAGCGGAGAAGACGATATCTTGTCGTCATCCTATCTGTAAGTCTAGCAGGCTAGTCCTTAAGAACCTGAATAATTTCAAGAATCATATACAAACTGTTTACAGCATCAGCCTTTAAGCATAATAGATTTTACTTCTTATTACTACAACTTGTGTCTTTCCTTCTAAGTCTCTTCTATTAGATCTTGTAGCTGTTTCATCTTCTGTTTTCGTATACTCTGTTGTTATAGGTAGCATCCTCCGTCATATTAATATATGTACAAATAAGATTCTAAGAATTTTATGTGATATGTTCCTACAGGTATCACGCCAGCGACTTTCCTGCGCTAGCGCTTTACCCATGCTAGCCCTATAGAAGCCCTGTCTGTTTCTACGCTGCCGCTCACGCTATGCTGCGTTAAGGAGCCTCTTCTAGCTGCGCTTACACTGGGCAAGGAGCCAGAATGGGTCACTCAGACGTTGGCGTTTCCATTGCGCTAGTATACTGATTGCGCTAGCGTATGTGGGACGTGAGGGACGTTGGGGTTAGGAAGAATGAGTCACCCAGACGCTGGCGTACTGATTGCGCTGGCGTGTGTCGGACGCTGGCGTTAGGAAGAGAGCCAGAATGGGTCATCCAG
>Ga0335074_10013354_pt1 | contig 11543 bp, 12 predicted proteins | sample Lox_Sample_23_FD_206715 | JGI IMG/M metagenome (GOLD analysis project Ga0335074, IMG submission 206715) | Soil microbial communities from Loxahatchee National Wildlife Refuge, Florida, United States - Lox_Sample_2.3 | ecosystem: Environmental > Terrestrial > Soil > Wetlands | place: USA...
ATGCGCGGGCCGCACCTTTGCTGCGGGGGGATCCGCCCGGGCTGCGCGGGCTGCACCATCGCTGCGGCGGCTCCACGCGGGGGGTGCGGGACGCACCATGGCTGCGGGGGGCACGGGCCGCACGCGGCTCGTCGACGCGCCCTATGCCGTGAGCGGCAGTTCCCGGCCGCACGGTTGAAACCGGCAGCCCACCCGGAAGACCCTCTCCAGGTAGACCTCGCCATAAGGCCGCAGCAGTTTGCGCAGCCGGCTGAGGTGTACGTCCAGGGTGCGGGTGCGGACTTCGGTGCTGTATCCCCAGACGTTGGTGAGCAGCGCCGTGGGCGAGATAATCACGCCCGCATGCTGCACCAGAAAGGCCAGCAGCTCGAATTCTTTGCCGGTCAGCACCAGGGGCTTGGAATCCAGCGCGGCCCGCCGCCGTGCGAAATCGATGCGCAGATGCGCGTCCCGGTAAAGACTGCCTTCTTCGGTTTCCATTTCCATTGCGATTGCCGGTTGCATGTTGAGTAGACCATTCCTCCAAGTCTGGATGGTAAGGCGCTTCCGGGGGAGCATGGTGTGCAAGGTGTAAACGTCTTGTAAAAGCGCGCCGGCGGCGTGACGCGCGGGGCCCGCCCAACCTTTTATAATGCGGCTGGAGCGCACAAACATGACCGTAACCGTGGCGGTGGTGCAAGCCGGAGCCGTGATGTTCGATAGCCAGGCCAGCGTTACCAAGGCCGAAGGACTCGCCGCCGAGGCTGCCGGGCGCGGCGCGCGCCTGGTGGTGTTCCCGGAAGCCTTCGCGGGCGGCTACCCCAAGGGCGAGGATTTCGGGGCCCGCGTGGGATCGCGCAGCGCCGAAGGCCGCAAGCTCTTCCGGCGCTATTTCGAAGGGGCCCTGGAGGTTCCCGGACCAGGCACCGAGCGACTGGGCCGCCTGGCCAAAGCCCACGGCATCTGGCTGGTCATGGGGGTGATCGAACGCGAAGGCGGCACGCTCTATTGCACGGCCCTGTTCTTCGCGCCCGACGGGCGGCTGGCGGGCAAGCACCGCAAGCTCATGCCCACGGCCATGGAGCGGCTGATCTGGGGCTTCGGCGACGGCACCACCCTGCCGGTGATCGAGACCGGCTTCGGGCGCCTCGGCGCGGTGATTTGCTGGGAAAATTACATGCCGCTGTTGCGCGCGGCCATGTACCAGCAGGGCATCCAGTTGTACTGCGCCCCCACCGTGGACGACCGGGAAACCTGGACGGTCACCATGCGCCACATCGCCCTCGAAGGCCGCTGCTTCGTGCTTTCGGCGTGCCAGCACACAGCGACAATCCGCGGCGGCAGCGTCATCGTGGGGCCGCTGGGCAAACTGTTGGCCGGGCCCTGCTATGACGAGGAGTGCATTCTGACCGCCAACCTTGACCTGGGTGAAATCGCAGAAGGGAAATTCGACCTCGATGTGGCCGGTCACTACGCCCGGCCGGATGTCTTCCGGCTGGAGGTGACGGGCATGTAGCAGGCGGGCATTGCGGCGATGCCCGCCCGCCACGCTCCGGTCTCAGCTCGCAATTCTGGGGGACCGGATGCCCGTGCTGTACCCGGTGTCGCCGGGGAGCCAGCGCACCTCCAGCGTCTCGCCGGGGCGGAGCGGCACCCCGAACGGCTCTATGACCACATACTCAGTTGCGGTGTAACGCAAACGGTCGTCACCCGGTTGCCACTGGATCACAACCGAACGGCCGACAGTTCGGGCGGTACAGCCGGCGGCGCACAACGCGTCAGCCCAGACCGAGCCGCTGGCAGAGGGTGTAGCGCCGATCATGGCCTGCTCCTGGGGGACGGCTTTTCCGCCGTGGCGGATGCGCAAACGGGGGGAATATCAGGGCCATTTGTACTCATGGTTCTAAGAGTCCTGAACTGCGATTTCAAACAATCATAAGAATGTCATATGTGGAAAGATCCCACAATCCCTTTGCGGGTATTTTAATCAACTCATTGGGGGGGATAGGGGTGGTTAAGGGGGTTATGGCAGTTAGTAGCCGTTGTAAGCCAGAAGGGCAACGGTTGGAGGAACAGCGGCAGAATGCTAAACCCGAGCGTCCGCGGCGCCCGGCTGGCGATCTTCCCCAGCGCATCTCTGGCGACCCGGGGCGGCACGCGGGCCGGAACTGTGCCGACCAATCCCACCGGCCCCCCTGGGTTTTCGGTATACTGAGGATCATTCCTGTTTGAACAGTCGAGTTAGGCACGAAAGGAAGGTGTCTGGTGAGTTCAAAGAAAGACCCCGAACTTCCCGCGCAGCCCAAATCCGGGTTTTCGCGCCGCGGCTTTATCCGCGGGGTGGGAATCGGCAGTGGCGTGCTGAGTACGACGGGCCTGCTGCAACAAGAAGCCGCCGCCGCTCCGGCCGCCGTGGTAGGGCCGGGACCGGTGGCGATCACCTTAAATATCAATGGAAAAGCGGTCAACCTCACGGCGGAGCCACGCGTTACGCTGCTTGACGCGATGCGCAATTACCTGGACATAACCGGCGCCAAGCGGGTCTGCGACCGGGGCACCTGTGGGGCCTGCACGGTCCTGATCGATGGCAAATCGGTTTACAGTTGCACCACCCTGGCCATCGACGCGCAGGGGAGGAAGATTGAAACCATCGAAGGATTCCCGGTGGACAACCCCGTGTCGGTGGCCTTCGTCCACAACGACGGCCAGCAGTGCGGCTACTGCACGCCGGGGTTCGTGATGGCCGCCCACGGGTTCCTCCGCGAGCATCCCAATCCGACCGAAGCGGACGTGGAGCACGGCCTCTGCGGCAACCTCTGCCGCTGCGGCACCTATATGGGCGTTCGCAAGGCCGTGGTGGAAGCCGGCAAGGCCATGAAAGGAGCCAAAAATGCCTGACACAGCCAACTATAGCTGGCCGCCGATGGATAAACGCAAGGTCATCGGCACGTCCCCGCTGCGTCTGGATGGGCCGCAGAAGTCCTCCGGCCGCGCCAAGTACTCTTCGGACATGAACCCGAAGGACCTCCTGTTCGGCATCTACCTGACCAGCCCGTACGCCCACGCGCGCGTCACCAGCATCGACACCAGCGACGCGGAACGGAGCCCCGGAGTGAAGGCCGTACACGTGGCCGCCAAGGCCGGCACGGAGATGCAATGGGAGGGCTGGGAAATTGCCGCGGTGGCCGCCACTACCGAAGAGCAGGCCCGCGACGCCGTCCGCAAGATCAAGATCCAGTACGAAGTCCTGCCGCACCTGGTGAAGGATGACGACCTCGCCAAGGCCGGCACCCGCGCCCGACAAGGGGGCGAGACCGTCACCGGCGACCCCGACCAGGCTCTGAAAGACGCCGAGGCGGTCTCCGAAGGGCAGTACAATTTCGCGGTGGTCACCCACTGCTGCCTGGAACCGCACGGGCAGGTGATCCAGTGGATTCCCGGCAGCGACCCTTCCGGCGCCGACGACCACATCAACGCGTGGCCTTCCACCCAGAACGTGCCGGGCTATGCCGGCACCCTGGGCACCGACTTGAAGGTACCCGCCACCAATATTAAGGTCCGCATGGATTACATCGGCGGCGGCTTCGGCAGCAAGTTCACCCCGGATGCGTGGGCGAACATGGGCGCCAACCTCTCCAAGAAAGCCGGAGGGCGTCCGGTGAAGTTGTACCTGGAGCGCAACACCGAGTTGATGATCGCCGGCAACCGTCCCTCGGCATACGGCAAAATTCAGGTGGGCGGCAAGAAGGACGGCACTATCACGGCGTGGACCTACCAGGGATGGGGCAGCGGCGGGTTCAATCCCACCAACCCTCCCGACCAGCCCTACATTTTCACCAAGGTGCCCAACAGCCGCCGCGTGAGAACCGCGGTTTCGGTGAATGGCGGCTCGCAGCGCGCCTGGAGGGCGCCGGGCAACCAGGCGGCATCCTTCCTGACCTGCTGCGCCATCGAGGATTTCGCCCACAAGATCGGCAAAGATCCCCTGGAAGTCTTCAAGATCAACGCGCCGTATGCGGCCCGCACCGGCGCAACGGAGACTTACCTCTACCAGTTGGATAAGGCCGCCGAGCTGGCCGAATGGAAGCAACTCTGGCATCCGCGCGGCGAGGGGAGTTCGGGCACCGTCAAACGCGGCATGGGAATCGGGGTGGGGGCCTGGAACGGCCTCGGCCATGCCAGCCAGTGCCGCACGGTGATCAACCCGGATGGCTCGGTTTCGATCGAAATCGACTCGCAGGATTTAGGCACCGGCACCAAGACCATCATCACCCAGGTAGGGGCCGAAACCCTGGGGCTGCCGATGAACCAGGTGAAGCTGGTGATTGGCCGTAACGACCTTCCGCCGGATGGCGGCTCGGGCGGCTCCACTACCGTGGGGGGCGTCTCCACCTCCACCCGCAAATCCTCCGTCAACGCACTGAATAAGCTGTTCGCCGTGGTGGCGCCCGACCTGGGTACTACCGCGGACCAGTTGGAAGCCGTGGACGCGCACATCCGCGTGAAGGGCAACCCCAACAAGAGCGTCACCTGGGTGGCAGCGTGCCGCAAACTGCCCAATGCAATTTCCGAGATGGGCACCTACAACGGCCGCCAGCAGGATACCGACGGCCTGGCCACCGGCGGCGCGGCGGGCGCGCAAATTGCCGACGTTTCGGTGGATACCGAAACCGGCATCGTGAAAATGAACCGCTACGTGGCGGTGCAGGATTGCGGCATGGTGATCAACCCGCGCCTGGCCGAGAGCCAGGTCTACGGCGCGATCATCATGGGCATCAGCACGGCCTTGTACGAAGAGCGGGTCATGGATCAGCAGACCGGCAAGATGCTGAACCCCGACATGGAGTTTTATAAGCTGGCGGGGATCGCGGATATCGGCAACATCATCGTGCACATGGATATCCGGCCGGAGAACGACAAACGCGGCGTGATCGGCCTGGGAGAGCCGCCGGCGATCCCCATTTGCGCGGCGGTGGCCAACGCCGTGGCCAACGCCATCGGCGTGCGAGTGCCGTATGTTCCGCTGACCCCGGACCGCATACTGACCGCACTCGAAGGGAGGAACGGCTGATGCAAGCCTTTGAGTACGCCAATCCCACCACGGTTCAGGAGGCCACCGGCCTGTTGGCCGCCCAATGGGGCGAAGCCGACGTGCTGGCCGGGGGAACCGACCTGCTGAGCCTGATGAAGGAAAACCTCCACACCCCCAAACGGGTGGTGAACATCAAGCACATCAGGGAACTGGAGGGCATCCACCGCACCGGTGGCGGCCTGCGCATCGGGGCCCTGGTGACCATCGACGAGCTGGCCAAGAGCCACGAAGCCCAAGGGCCTTACCGGGCGCTGGCCGAAGCCGCGGCCTACATTCCCAGCCCGCAGATCCGCCACATGGGAACGGTGGGCGGCGATCTCTGCCAGCGGCCGCGCTGCTGGTATTACCGCCAGGGACTGGGGCTGCTGGCCATGAAGGACGGCAAGTCGCTCATCCCCAACGGCGAGAACCGGTACCACGCCATTTTCGGCAACGGGCCGGCCTATTTCGTGAGCGCTTCGAGCCTGGGACCGGCGCTGATCGCGCTGGGCGCGCGGGTGAAGCTGGTGTCGGCGAAAGGGTCGCGCGAAGTGCCGGTGGCGAGCTTCTTCGTGGCGCCGGCCGATGAAAACACACGCGAAATCGTGATGCGCCCGGATGAAATCCTCACCGAAATCCTGGTGCCCAACGCCACCGTAAAGACCGCCACTTACGAGGTGCGGCAGAAGGAGGCGCTGGATTGGCCTCTGGTGGCCGCCTCGGTGGCCCTAACCATGCGCGGCAACACCGTGGAAACGGCCAAGGTGGTGCTGGGACATGTGGCGCCCACGCCGCACGTGGCCGAAGCAGCCGAGGCGGCGATTCAAGGCAAGACCGTGACCGAAGCTTCCGCCGAAGCCTGCGGGAAAGCCGCCGTCAGCGGCGCGCGGCCGCTCAGCCAGAATGCCTACAAGGTGACCCTGGCGAAGGTAGCCGTTAAGCGCGCGCTGCTGGGCGCAGTGAAGGCGTGACCATGGAACCCATCGGATCGGCCAAAAAAGTGAGCCGCAACCGCTGCGCCAACCTGCGCTGGAAGGGGTTGCAGATCGACGCCGAATGCGAGCCCGAGAACCACTACAGCTACGACACCGCCATCTGGTGCCAGCAAACCTACAAATGCGTCGGCCCGGATGGCAAAGTAGTGGATGAATTCGAGTGCAGTCCCGCGCGGGAGTGCTACGAGCAGTTGTAGCGCGGTGCTGCGTATACCTCACCGCGGAGACGCAGAGGGTACGTGTCTCCGCGGTGAATCCGAAGCCCCCGGAGAATCTCAATCCCATGTACCTACAGCAGTTCTATCTGGGATGCCTGTCGCATGCCTCGTACCTGATCGGCTCGGGCGGGGTTGCGGCGGTGGTCGATCCACAGCGCGATGCCGGTATCTATATCGAGGACGCCGTCCGGCAGGGTCTGCGCATCGAGCACGTCATCGAGACGCATTTGCACGCCGATTTCATCTCCGGCCACCGCGAGTTGGCCGCCCTCACCGGCGCGCGCATCTACGTGGGCGCGCAGGCCGGAGCGAAGTATCCGCACGTTCCGGTGCATGACGGCGACGAACTCCGCTTCGGCGAGTGCGCACTGCGGTTTCTGGAGACTCCCGGCCATACGCCCGAGAGCATCTCGATCGTGCTCACGGACCTCGCCCAGTCGCCCGAGCCGTACGCCGTGTTCACCGGTGACACCCTGTTCATCGGCGACGTGGGCCGGCCCGATCTGGCTCCCGATCGCACACCGCAGCAGCTCGCCGCAATGCTCTACGACAGCCTGCACAACAAGTTGCTCACGCTGCCGGATTCCGTGCTGGTGTACCCGGCCCACGGGGCCGGCTCGCTATGCGGTCGCCAGATGAGCGCGGAACGCTGCTCCACCATCGGGCGGCAGCGGCGCGAGAATTTCGCGCTCCAGGCCAAATCGAAGGAAGAATTCGTCCGCCTGCTGACCGCCGAACTGCCCGAGCGCCCGGGCTATTTCGCGCTGGACGCCGAGATCAATCGCTCAGGGCCGGCCCCACTGGCCGACCTGCCGATTCCGGAGGGCCTGCCCGCCCGGCGGGTCCAGAGCCTGCAGGGCGCCGGCGCGGTGGTACTCGATACCCGTCCGGCGGCACAGTTTGGTGGCGGCCACATTCCCGGCGCGATCCACATCGGTCTTACCGGACAGTTCGCCTCCTGGGCGGGCCGGATTTTGGGACTACAGGGAAGCCTCGTGCTGGTGGCCGAAGATCGCGACGCGATGCTCGAAGCGCACACACGCCTGGCGCGGGTGGGCATAGAAAATGTGGCTGGTTACCTGGAAGAGGGCATGGCCGCGTGGTTCCGCGAAGGGCTGGCGGTGGCGGAACTTCCGCAGGTTTCGGTGCAGGATGTACAGCGCGAAATCGACCATCTGCAAGTAGTTGACGTGCGCCAGCCCGGAGAATGGGCGCAGGGCCACGTTGCCGGCGCCACGCTGAGGCCGCTACCGCAATTGCAGGCGCAACTTGCCGAGATCGACCGCGACCGCGCCGTGGCGGTGCATTGCAAATCGGGCTACCGCAGTTCCATCGGCGCCAGCCTGCTCCAGCGGGCCGGCTTCCGGGAAGTGATGAATGTAATCGGGGGATTCGATGCCTGGAAGGCCTGCGGGCTGCCGGTATCCGTCACGTAGACGGCGCGGCACGTGCCGCATGTGGGTTTTCGGGGCGCAGGCTTGCGAACCGGGCTTATGACTTCCAAACCGCGTCGGAAGCCTTGGCCAGCCCGAAGTTGCGCCAGGAAGAGCGTTCCGCGCCCGGCGGCGTTGGCGGAGTGGAACTGCGCCGCCCACCTTTGCGCGCTTCGGCCCTTTGGGCTTCGGCCAGGCTGCGGGCATTGGCGTGCGAACGGAAATCGTCGCCGGTCAGCTCATGGACCCCTTCGAAGTGCCGGTCGAGGTCGGCAGTCAGTTTGCTGGCTGAGAGTGTGGGACCTTCCTGGATGCCGACGTGGTGGGTGAGAAACAGCGACAAATCGGCAGTAACTATAAATCGCCGGCTAGGCTGTCCCTTCTGGGTTACTTCAAAACGATACGCGCGTGAGTTCTCTTGCTGCTCGAACCCCAGGTATCTGACTTCCATCTTGCCCCTTTCGAGCCGCGGCCGCTGGCCTGAATGTCAAAAGCTACTGGTTCGGCCGTGGTTCGGTCGTTGGCTCATCTTCGGAGTGCGTTTCTGGAACGTCGGCGGGAGTTTCTTCAGGCGAAGCCGCCCCGCTGGCCCGATGCAGCTTGCGCTCCATCCGGCGGGCCATCTTGTCCCGCTGCCGTTCCAACCGTTGCATTTCTTTTTGCCGTTTTTTGAAAGTTTCCATCGATTTTCAGTGGAGGGCCGAATGGAGCGGCCGGGAAAAACTACCAGCGCGGTTCGCGCCGCTGGCGCCCGGCGCCACCACCCCCATGAGAACGCCCGCCGCCAAATCCGCCGCCACCACCTGATGTCTTGGGGCGCGCTTCGTTGATGTTAAGCGAGCGGCCGTCCAGGTTATATCCGTTCAGAGCCGTGATGGCCCGGTCCGCTTCCGCGGCGTTAGGCATCTCCACAAAGGCGAACCCACGCGAGCGGCCGGTATCGCGGTCCGTAATTAAGTTGACCTTGTCCACGCTGCCGTATGGCTCAAATAGGGATCGAACTGACGACTCGGTGGCCGCAAAATCCAAATTACCGACAAAAATATTCTTCACTTACTCGCAATCCTTCTGTCTTCTAATTGTGCGGGCTAGACGAGGCGGCCCCAACTCAGCCAAGTTCAGACGGGACTTTTAAAAGGCACTTTCAGGATATCACGTTTTAGGAGGGCAATCCTAGCTGTATTTGTGGCCGGATTCACCGACCGCCGCGCCGTGCGCCCGCGCCCGCCGCTAGCGGCGCTGCAAATTGACCAGGTCGCTGAAGACCCCATAGGCCGTCTGGTCCACTCCGGGATTGATGGAGACCGTGCCGAAGGTGCCCATCAAGTCGGTATCGAACAGGATCAGGTTGGAAGTGCCCGGGGTACACGCCAGCAGGTCGCGGCGGTCCAGCACTTCGGCGCGCACGCGCAGGCTGGGCCCATTAGAGGTACGCCGTCCGCGGCTCACCAACCGCACGGTCTTGCCTTGCCGCGCGATTTCCAGCATGCGCTCGGGCGTGAGCCGCGTGATGCCGCGAGTAGAAACCTGCTGCGGCGTGACCCGCGCGTCCATCAGAACATTCGCCAGCGCGGCGGTTTTAGCGGCCGAATCCCAGCCCTCCACATCGAACGCCCCATCCGCCTCGGTGATGCCCATGGCGCGGGCCGCCGCCAGTCCATCCTCGAAGGACCCTCCGCGCTCCATGGTTTCCACCACCACCTTCGAAGTAGAGTTCAAAACGCCGGTGAAGCCCACCACTTTGAGCGCCGGCAAACTGTGCTCCCACAGGTTGAAGACGGGTGCTCCGTCCATCACCGCCGATTCGAAGCGGAAGCCCAGCCCGGCGCGCGCCGCTTCGTCGCGCAGGTCCGCGTAGGCGTGCGCAATGGGGCCTTTATTGGCGGTGGCCACGTGCATGCCACGGGCGAATGCCGCGCGGATGTGGGATATGGCCGGCTCGCCCGTGGAGGGATCCAGGGTAGTCAACTCCACCGCGATATGCGCCCCGGAGCGGTCCAGGAAATCCTCAATCGAAGGCGCCCGCGGCCCAAACACCGGTTCGGCCGGAAGCCCGCCCGCATCCACCGCCGTGCCATGCCGCAAGGTGTGGATGCCGGTGATGGTGAACGGATATTGGCGCCGTTTGCGGGCTACCAGCCGCGCCAGCGCGCGGGCCACGTTGCCGTAACCGATCAGTGCCAGGTTCATGAGGAAACAGAGCTGGTACGCGGTCCCGGAAGGATTGACAAGCGCTCCCTCACGGCCGCGGCTCCGAAACGCCGTGCGGACAAGCCACTAGTTTGCCACAGGCCGGGGCTAAAGCTCCATTCACCGGTATTCCCGCCGCGTTCGCCGAATCGCGCGGGAGGCGGCGCAGAGCCGGGCGTAGGCTGAAGCCATGGAACCGAATTTCCCGAATCGCGGCTTCGACCCCCACGATTGGAACCGGCAGTATTGGCGCCACCGCCACGGCACGCACCGCGCCGGCCTGCTGCCGGCCGCGATCCTGATCGCCGTGGGCGCGATCTTCTTCCTCAACAACCTGCACATCCTGACCTTTCGCGAGGTCCTGGATTATTGGCCGGTGGTGCTGATCGCCCTCGGCATGGTGAAAGCCGTGGATGCCACCGACAACGCCGGCCGCACCGGCGGCGCCATCCTGATCATCGTGGGAGCCATTTTCCTGGCGCCCACGCTGGGCTTCTGGCACATCCCCGTGGGCGACCTGTGGCCGCTGATCCTGATCGGCGTCGGCGGGGTGCTGCTCTTCCAGCGCCTGGGGATGCCGGCCATCAACTGGGGCGGCGGCCGGATTGGCGCGGTCCCCGGCGCCGCGCCCGGCATGCTCAGCGAAAGCGCCATCTTCAGCGGCGGCCGGCGACGCATTGTGACCCCGGATTTCCGAGGCGGTGAAGTCTCCTGCATTTTCGGCGGCTTCGATATCGACCTGCGCAAGGCCGGAATGGCCGGCGATTCGGCCATCCTGGTGGTCAACGCCATTTTCGGCGGCTGCGACATCCGCGTTCCCGAGAATTGGGACGTGGTCCTCGAAATGACGGCCGTTTTCGGCGGCTGCGACGACCGCACGGTCCATCCCGACGCCGGCGTGCCCGCGGCCAAGCGTCTGTTCCTGCGCGGGTCCGCCATCTTTGGCGGCATCGACGTGAAAAACTGAGGCGCCATGCATCCGCTCCTGGCATCCTCGCGGCGGCTCATCGCCTATCTGCTGGCGTGGGCACCGATCGTGGCTTTGCTGGCGTGGCTGGCACCTGAAACACCCGGCGCGGCGTGGGCCGGATTCGCCAGTGTGCTGGCGCCGGTCTGCGTGCTGTATGCATTTGTGTGCCTGTCGCCGTGGCCCATCTGCCGCGCCTGGCCGCTCGATTCGCCCAACCGCGAGGGCCTGGCCGCTACCTGGATCGGCGCGGCGGTGGTGGCCGGACTGATCCTGATGGGCGCGGCGGCGCTGGCGGAATACTTTCTGCACCCGGCGGTGCGGCTGCGCCTGCCGCTGCTGTTCGCCATGGGGACCCTGCTGTACCTGTTTTCGGCCGGGTTGCACTACGCCGCCCTGGCCGCCCGCGAATCGCGCGAAGCCGAACAGCGCGCCGCCGAAGCCCGCACGCTGGCCCGCGAAGCCGAATTGCAGGCCCTGCGCATCCAGATCAACCCGCATTTCCTGTTTAATTGCCTGCATTCGATTGCCGCCCTGGCCACCATGGACGGCCCGCGCGCCCGTGAAATGTGCATCCGCCTGGCCGATTTCCTGCGCAACAGCCTGCGCCTGGGGGAGTGCGAGACCATCCCGCTCAAAGAGGAGCTGGCCCTGGCGCGCAACTACCTGGAAGTGGAGCAGGTGCGCTTC
>Ga0335074_10013356_pt1 | contig 11542 bp, 10 predicted proteins | sample Lox_Sample_23_FD_206715 | JGI IMG/M metagenome (GOLD analysis project Ga0335074, IMG submission 206715) | Soil microbial communities from Loxahatchee National Wildlife Refuge, Florida, United States - Lox_Sample_2.3 | ecosystem: Environmental > Terrestrial > Soil > Wetlands | place: USA...
TTACAACTACCGTATATCGGATATCAACTGCGCTCTGGGATTGAGCCAGCTATCGCGTCTGGACCAGATCCTCGAACAGCGCAAACTGGTGGCTGAAACTTACCATCAAGCGCTCGCCTGCCTGCCGGAGGTGATCCGTCCGCGCCTGGACCGGGGGATGAGCTGGTTCGTCTACGTAATTCGGCTTCAGGACGAGTTCACACGCCAGCAGCGGGATAGTATTCTCGGGTCCCTTCGGCGGGAAGAGATCGGCTGCAGCTGCTATTTCCCGCCCATTCACTTGCAAACGTATTATCGCGAAATGTTTGGATTTCGGCCCGGAGATTTTCCCGTCACCGAGCAGGTGGCGGATCGAACCATCGCTCTGCCGTTTTTCAACAAACTCACGCGGGACCAGGTGGAGATCGTAACTAAAGCGCTTTCGAACGCGATCGGCAAACTCAAAACGAGATAGCAATCCGGGGATTCTTGCCTGCCGCTGACTGGTTCCGTCCCGCCCTCACCTCGCACACGTCGCCATTTTGCGAGAGACTAAAAGAGTCACCATGGCAAACACAAGCGGACGTCATTTTCTTCAGGTTCCCGGACCCAGCAACGTTCCGGACCGTATTCTGCGCGCCATTGCGCGGCCGACCATCGATCATCGCGGGCCCGAATTCGGCCGGCTCGCGCTCGGTCTCCTGGAAGATCTGAAGCCGGTCTTCAAGACCAAAGGCAAGGTCATGATCTTCCCCTCGTCGGGAACCGGCGCGTGGGAGGCCGGTCTGGTGAACACGCTTTCTCCCGGCGACAAAATCCTGATGTTCGAAACCGGCCAATTCGCCACCCTGTGGAAGCAGATGGCCGCGGATCTCGGACTGGACGTGCATTTCGTCGCGGGCGATTGGCGTCACGGCGCCGATCCGGACCAGGTGGAATCGATTCTGCGCGAGGATCGCAATCACGCCATCAAGGCGGTGTGCGTGGTGCATAACGAAACTTCCAGCGCGGTGACCAACTCCGTGCCGTCCGTCCGCAAGGCCATGGATCGCGCCAAACATCCCGCGCTGTTGATGGTGGACACCATTTCGTCGCTGGCCTCCATGGATTTCCGGCACGACGAGTGGGAAGTGGACGTGGCCGTCGCCGGTTCGCAGAAAGGTCTGATGCTGCCGCCGGGCCTGGGATTCAACGCCGTGAGCGAGAAAGCGCTGGCGGCTTCCAAATCCGCGCGCATGCCGAAATCGTATTGGAGTTGGCAAGCCATGCTGGGCCAAAACAAGGATGGCTTCTTCCCCTATACGCCCGCCACGAACCTGCTATATGGGCTGCGCGAGTCTATCCAGATGCTGAATGAAGAGGGGCTGGAGAATGTCTTCGCGCGCCACTCCCGGCATGGAGAAGCCACGCGCCGCGCGGTGCGGGCCTGGGGACTCGAGACGGTGTGCGCCGATCCGGAGCGCTACAGCAGCTCCGTAACCGCGGTCTTTTTGCCGCCCACGTCCAACGCGGATGAATTCCGCAAAGTGGTGCTCGACAACTTCAATATGTCGCTCGGCAGCGGCCTCGGGAAACTCGGCGGCAAGGTTTTTCGGATCGGCCATCTGGGCAACTTCAACGATCTGATGCTGGCCGGTACGCTCTCCGGCGTCGAAATGGGCTTGGCCGTAGCGGGCGTTCCGCATTCCCGCGGCGGCGTTGCCGCGGCCCTCGCGTACTTGACGGAAGAAGCGCAGGACGTTCGCGAGCAAGCCATGCAGGCCGTGCTCGAAACCGCGCGCCCGTAAACTAAGCGGGCCTGGCAGAAGTGGCTACCGGGCCTGAATTCGCCCCTTCCATCCGCTGAGTCCTCATATCGCTTCTGTCTCTCTACCTTTGCCCTGGTCGACGCGATCAAGTACCCGGCTGCGAACCGTTCTTCTTCACTAATTCTTAATCCCTTTCTAAGGACTTTTTCAGCCTGCGAATCCTAACCTCGTTACTGGGAGGGCGGAAGGATGGCACTCGCGATGGAACGAATGATCGCGCCGGTTACTGGAGTTCCGGCACGGCCATTGGTCGAGCAATCCGACTCCAAACTTGAGATTTCCGTCGTCTTCACGTCGGTCAACGCCACGCTCGCGGCGCTGAAGGAGGCGGGCCGTCTGGCCGAAAATCTGGGCGCGCGCATCACCCTGATCGTGCCGCAAATCGTGCCGTATCCGCTGCCTCTCACCAGCCCGCCCGTACTCGTGGATTTCAATGAACGGAGGCTGCGCGTGATTGCCGGCCACTGCCGCGTGGAAACCCGCGTGTCCGTCTATTTGTGCCGCGATCCGCTAGAGATTCTACAATCGGTTTTGAAGCCTCATTCTCTGGTGGTCATTGGAAGCCGCAAGAAATGGTGGCCGGCCGCCGAAAAACGGATGGCCAGGAAGTTACGTCACCTTGGGCATCAGGTGGTCGTCACAGAAAGGGAGTAAGGCATGCTCGATCTGTTCTACGTTGCAATTGCTTGCCTGTTTCTGGTGGTTTGCTGGGCCTTCACCAAGGCCTGCGACAAGCTCTAGAAGCAAGGCACAGGAGAATCCCATGGACTACATCATTGCCGGCATTACGTCGCTGGGGCTGTTCATTTATCTGCTTTACGCGCTTCTCCGCCCGGAGAAGTTTTAGGGGGCCGTCATCCCCGGGGGGTTCCCCAAAGGAGAGTTTTTGTGACAAGCGTTGGAGTTTTACAGATCGCGGTATTTTTCCTGCTGATTCTGATCTCAGTCAAGCCGCTCGGCGCGTACATGGCGAATGTCTTCGAGGGCAAGCGCACTTTCATGCATCCCTTGCTGCGCTGGCTGGAAGTGCTCACCTACAAGGCGGCCGGCGTCCGCGAAGACGTGGAGCAGCGCTGGACTCAATATACGGCTTCGCTGCTGGCCTTCAGCATTTTCGGTTTTTTGCTGGTTTATTTATTGCAGCGCGTGCAAGCTTACCTGCCCTTCAATCCGCAGCATTTCGGTACGCCCAATGTGACGCCCGATTTGGCGTTCAACACCGCCGCCAGCTTTCTGACTAATACCAATTGGCAGGCCTATTCGGGCGAATCGACGCTCAGCTACTTCGTTCAAATGGCCGCGCTGACGGTGCAGAATTTCGTATCGGCCGCGGCCGGTCTGGCGGTTGCGATCGCCGTGATCCGCGGATTCGCGCGGCATGAAATGCGCACGCTCGGAAATTTCTGGGTCGACATGACACGCGCGGCGCTGTACGTTTTGCTGCCGATTTCGTTTATTGCAGCCCTGTTCCTTTGCTCGCAGGGCGTAATCCAGAACCTGAAGCCCAACACCACCGCCGTCACGGTGGAAGGCGCTAAGCAGACCATCGCGCAGGGACCGGTGGCTTCGCAGGAAGCTATCAAGGAACTCGGCACCAACGGCGGCGGCTTTTTCGGCGCCAATTCGGCGCACCCGTTTGAAAATCCCACCCCCGGCACGAATCTGTTCGAGATGTGGATGCTTTTGGTCATCCCCGCCGCCACCACCTACACGTTCGGAAAAATGGTCGGCGATACGCGCCAGGGCTGGGCCATTTTTGCTGCCTTCACGGTCATGTTCCTGATCGGCGTGTTTGTCTGTTACGGTTTCGAGCAGCAAGGCAATCCGAATATCGGCAAGCTTGGCGTCGAAACCGCCGCGACCGCCAATCAGGCCGGCGGCAACATGGAAGGCAAGGAGGTTCGCTTTGGAGTAGTCAACTCGGCCTTGTTCACCACCATCACCACCGATACCAGTTGCGGCGCCGTCAATAATCAGCACGACAGCCTTCTGCCCATCGCGGGGCTGGTGCCCTTGCTGAACATGATGACCGACATCGTGGTTTTCGGCGGCGTGGGCGCGGGCATGTACGGCATTTTGATTTATTGCATCATCGCCGTATTCATCGCGGGCTTGATGGTGGGCCGCACTCCCGAATATCTGGGAAAGAAACTGGAGCAGAAGGAGGTAAAGATGGCGATGCTCGCCATTATCGTCACCTCCGCCTGCATCCTGGTTTTCAGCGGCATCTCGACGCAAGCCGTGTTCGCCGCCAAGGGCTATTGGAACGCGCCCGGCGCCGCGATCGCCAACCTGAATAACAGCGGGCCTCACGGATTGTCGGAAATCCTGTACGCCTACACCAGCGGCACCGGGAACAACGGAAGCGCGTTCGGTGGCCTGAATGTGAACACGCCCTGGTACAACCTGACCATCGGCCTGGCGACGTTGATCGGACGCTTCCTGTTCCTGATTCCGATTCTCGCGGCCGCCGGCAGTCTCGCGGCCAAGAAGAAAGTGCCCGTCACCAGCGGCACGTTCCCCACGCATGGTCCGCTTTTTGTGGGCTTGCTGGTGGGCACGGTGGTGATCATCGCCGTCCTAACTTACTTCCCGGCGGTTTCGCTGGGACCCATCGTCGAACATTATCTGATGCAAAGCGGCAAGCTGTTTTCACTGATCACCCTGCCGCTGGGGAGTTGAGTATGTCCACCGTTATTACAACACCGCACGGATCATCGAACCCGCCCTCGCAGGAAGATCCAACATCGCTCCTTCCCAAGAAACTGGCGCGCTCGCGGCCGCTGTTCGATCCCGAGATCGTCAACCGCGCGATCCGGGCGTCGTTCGCAAAGCTGAATCCGCTCACGCTGGCTAAAAATCCGGTGATGTTCGTGGTGGAAGTGGGCGCGCTGCTCACCACTATTTTCGTGGCGCGCGACATCGTCACCGGCGCCGCGGCGATCAAGTTCGGCGTTCAAATCGCGCTGTGGCTTTGGTTCACGGTATTGTTCGCGAATTTCGCCGAAGCGATGGCCGAAGCGCGGGGCAAAGCACAGGCCGACAGCCTGCGCAAGACCAAGACCGACGCCCTGGCCCGGCGCGTGAATCCCTCCGACAAGATCGAGGAAGTGCCCGCCTCGGCTCTGCGAGCGGGCGACGTAGTGGCGTGCGATGCGGGCGAGTTGATCCCCGGCGACGGCGAAGTGATTGAGGGAATCGCGACCGTGGACGAATCGGTGATCACGGGCGAAAGCGCGCCGGTGATCCGCGAATCCGGCGGCGACCGCAGCGCCGTCACCGGCGGCACGCGCGTGCTTTCGGATCACATCAAGATCCGCATTACCTCGAATCCCGGCGAAACCTTCCTGGATCGCATGATTGCTTTGGTGGAAGGGGCCGAGCGCCAGAAAACTCCCAACGAGGTGGCGCTGAATATTTTGATCGCGGGCTTGACCTTGATCTTCCTGCTGGCCGTGGTTACGCTGCAACCCTACGCGGCGTTCAGCGTGGCGCAGGCGGGCGCCGGCGCGGTGCCGAGCGTGGCCGTGCTGGTTTCACTGCTGGTCTGCCTGATTCCGACTACCATCGGCGGATTGCTTTCCGCCATCGGGATCGCCGGCATGGACCGCGTCATGCAGCATAACGTGCTCGCGATGAGCGGCAAAGCCGTGGAAGCCGCCGGCGACGTGAACTCGCTGCTGCTGGATAAAACCGGCACCATTACGCTCGGCAACCGGCAAGCGGTGGAGTTTCTCGCTATCACCGGCGTGACGGATGAGGAATTGGCGGATGCCGCGCAGTTGTCCAGTCTGGCTGATGAAACGCCCGAAGGACGTTCCATCGTGGTGCTCGCCAAAGAAAAATACGGCTTGCGCGGGCGGCACATTCCCGAGCATTCGGCGAACTTCATTCCGTTCTCGGCATACACGCGCATGAGCGGGGTCGATTTCGAAGGCCGCGAACTGCGCAAGGGCGCCACCGAAGCCATCTGCAATTTCGTCAAGGAGCGCGGCGGCGACGTCCCGGGTTATTTCCAGGAGATGAGCGACCGTATCGCGCGCAATGGCGGCACTCCGCTCGCGGTATGCGATGGACACCGGCTGCTCGGCATCATTCACCTCAAAGACATCGTGAAAGGCGGGATGAAGGAGCGCATCGCGCAGCTCCGCCGCATGGGGATTCGCAGCATCATGATTACCGGCGACAATCCCTTGACCGCCGCCGCCATCGCCGCCGAAGCGGGCGTGGACGATTTCCTGGCGCAGGCCACGCCTAAAGACAAACTCGAGTACATCAAGAAAGAGCAGGCCGCCGGGCGCCTGGTAGCCATGACCGGCGACGGCACCAACGACGCTCCCGCTCTCGCGCAGGCCGACGTCGGACTGGCCATGAATACCGGCACCATGGCCGCCAAGGAAGCGGGCAACATGGTGGACCTGGACAGCAATCCCACCAAGCTGATTGAAGTGGTCGCCATCGGCAAACAATTGCTGATCACACGCGGCGCTCTCACCACGTTTTCCATCGCCAACGACGTGGCGAAATATTTCGCCATCATTCCGGCCATGTTCATGGCCACCTATCCGTCGCTCGCCAAATTGAACATCATGGGCCTGCACACTCCCCAGAGCGCGGTATTGGCGGCTGTCATTTTCAACGCGCTGATTATTATCGCGCTGGTGCCGCTGGCCCTGCGCGGCGTGAAATACCGCCCGCTCGACGCGGCCAGCCTGTTGCGGCGCAATCTGTTGATCTACGGGATCGGCGGCATCATGGTGCCGTTCCCGGGCATCTGGGCCATCGATCAACTGTTAGTGTTGTTCCATTTGGCGTAGGAGGATTTATGTTGTCACAACTTTGGCCCGCGCTTCGCATCAATATTTTCCTGACCATTCTATTAGGCATCGGGTATCCGCTGGCCGTCACCGGCGTATCGCAAATTCTATTTCCGCATCAGGCTAACGGCAGTCTGATCACCAAGAACGGGCAGGTGATCGGCTCAGCGCTGATCGGGCAGAATTTCAGCAAGCCCGAATATTTCCAGCCGCGCCCCTCGGCGGCCGGCAACGACGGTTACGATGCAACGGCTTCCGGCGGATTCAATCAGGGGCCGACCAATCAAAAGCTGATCGACCGCGTGAAAGCGGCTGTCGACAAGTTCCATAAGGACAATCCCGATTATCATGGCCCAATTCCCGCCGATTTAGTCACGGCTTCGGCGAGCGGACTGGATCCCGACATCAGCCCGGCCTCAGCCGAGGCGCAGATGCCGCGCGTAGCGAAGTCTCGCGGGATCACCGAGGATCAGCTCAAACAAGTAGTCGCTCAAAACACCGCTGCGCCGGACCTCGGAATTCTGGGCGAGCCGCGCGTGAATGTGCTCCAGTTGAACCTCGCGCTGGACCGGCAATATCCAAAGAAGTAGTTTTTTATTCCCTCACGGGAGGATGAAATGGTCATTTGCGATCTGTGCGGCGAGGCGAAACAATGCCGGGCCAGGGAAATTGAAGGCAAGGAGTACGACATCTGTTCGGACTGTTGGACTCCGATTGCGCAAAAACTGAAAGGGAAAGGCAGGGAGCAGCGGGAGACGGTATTCTTGCCATCCCCTGAGACACAGGCGCCCGAGCCGAAGGAAGTGAAACAGCTGCCCGGAGAGCCGCCGAAAATTTGGGGCAACGCGGCCCGAGCTTAGCCCGGCGATTGCCATATATGGTACCTTATATGGTATGCTGACGAAAACCACCGTCTATCTTGATTCCGATACGGTGCTCGCTCTGCGCCAAATGTCGGAAACCCAGGGGCGCAGCCAGGCGGAGCTCATCCGCGACGCGCTGGAGGCCTACACCACCGCATCCAAGCGGCCGCTTCCCCGAGGCTTAGGCAAATACGACGGTGAGCCACGCGGCGCCGAACGCGCCAAGGACTTTCTTCGTTCCACCGCCAAGAAGGGCCGATGGCGGCGGTAGCCGACTCAGGTGCGATTTACGGACTCTATAACCGCCGCGACCGTCATCATCGCGGACTCCGCGCCGCCATTCTCTACGAGCCGGGCGCGATCCTGATTCCCGCCGCCATTCTGAGCGAAATCGATTATTTAATCGGCGCCAAACTCGGAGCGCAGGCGGAGATTGACTTCCTGGACGATATCCTCAGTGGGGCTTTTACCCTGGAGCCCTTCACGGCGGGAGACCTGCGCCGCTCTCGCGAGTTGTTGGAAAAATACCAGCCGCTCGATTTCGGCTTGGCTGATGCCGCCGTCATCGCGACGGCCGAACGGCTCCGGACCCGGCGAATTCTTACCGTGGACGAGCGGCATTTTCGGGCTGTTCGCGCGGCGGACGGCAAGCCGTTCACGCTGCTCCCCGCGGACTCCTGAGCAGCTAGAACTGGAGCAGGCGCTCGGCTTCGGCCGCCAGGTTTTCCACCTGCGGCAGGATCTCGTTCTCGAGTTGCGGATTGTACCCGACCCAGGTGTCCAGCGCGCCAACGCGGCCCACCGGCGCGTCCAAACGATCGAACAGTTCATTGGCGATGCGTGCCGCGATCTCCGCGCCATAGCCCCAGGACAGGCAGTCTTCATACGCCACCATCACGCGATTGGTCTTTTCCACCGACCCGCGAATGCTTTCCCAATCGTAGGGCGAGAGCGTCCGCAGATCGATCACTTCGATAGTCTTGTCGGGATTGCGCTGTTCCACCTGCGCGGCGGCCTGCAACATCTTCTGCACCACGGCGCCGTAAGTGACCACGGTCAGGTTTTGCCCGCTCTTCACCACGTTCGCCTTGCCGAACGGAATGGTGTAATCGGGGCCCGGATGTTGCGAGCGGTTATACAGCTCGCGATACAGCTTTTTGTGCTCCAGGAACATCACCGGATCGTCGGAGCGAATCGCGGTACGCAGCAGCCCGCAGGCATCCAGCGCGTTCGACGGCATCACCACGCGCAATCCCGGCATGTGGGTGAAGATCACTTCCCCGCACTGGCTGTGATAGATCGCGCCGCCGCTGAGGTACCCGCCGATCGCCACGCGCACCACCACGGGCGCGCTGAAGCCGTTGTGCGAGCGCCAGCGCACGGTTGCCAGCTCGGCGCGCAACTGCATCATGGCCGGCCAAATGTAATCGAAGAACTGAATCTCCACCACCGGCTTCAACCCGCGTTCGGCGAGCCCGATGGCGCGGCCGATAATGCTGGCCTCTGCTAGCGGGCTGTTAAATGACCGGTCGCTGCCGTACTTGATCTGCAGGCCCGCGGTCGCTTTGAAAACGCCGCCTTTGCCTTTCACCTCCGCCAGGTTCGCTTCCCGGCTGCAATCGGCGACATCCTCGCCGAAAACCAGGATGCGCGAGTTTCGGCCCATTTCCTCGTGCAGCGTGAGATTGATCTCGTCGAGCATCGTGCGCGAATCCCCGGTGAAGTGCGGCTCGGCCTCGAATTCCCCCGACGTTGGATCGATTTTGTCGGAATAAAGATGCAGCAGCGCCGAACCTTTCGGTGGAGGGTCGGCGTGCAAGGCGCGGTCGGTGGCCAGCTGGATCTCCTGGTCCACTTCGTGCACCACCACCTGCAATCCCTGGCGGTCCAGAACGCCTTCCGAGATCAGCCATTCGGGAAAGCGCAGGACGGGGTCGCGCTGTTCCTCGGCCTCGCGCTCGGCCCTGGTCTTGTAAAATTTTTCGTCGTCGGAAAGGGAGTGCGAATAAGGCCGGGTAACCGTGGCGTGAACCAGCGCCGGGCCCTTGCGCGCCCGTGCGTATTCGGCGGCTTCCGCCAGTGCGTGGTAAGAAGCCAGTACATCGGTGCCATCTACTTCAATGCGCTTGAGAGCCGGAAATCCGGCCGCCAGCTGGGCTACATTGCCTCCCGCGGTCTGCTTCTCCACCGGAACCGAGATCGCATAGCCGTTGTCTTCGATGAGAAAGACAACCGGCAAATTTTCCAGGCAGGCCGCGTTCAATGCCTCCCAGAATTCGCCCTCGCTGGTGGCGCCTTCCCCGCTCGAAACCAGCGTGATCTCGTCGGAATCCGGATCCAGGTAACGATAAGCCTGCGCGCAGCCGGCGGCTTGCAGAAACTGCGTGCCGGTGGCCGAAGAGCGCGAGACGATGTGCAGCCCGGCGTTGGTCCAGTGCGACGGCATCTGCCGCCCGCCTGAGGCCGGGTCCGAATCGGCGCCCACGGCGGCGAGCAACATATCCTCGGCGGTGACGCCCAGCATCAGAGCCAGCGTCCGGTCACGGTAATAAAGATAAAACCAGTCGTGCGATGGACGGAAGACCAATCCCGCCGCGGCCTGCACGGCTTCGTGTCCGGCGCCGCTGATCTGGAAGAAGATGCGGTTCTGGCGTTTCAGCAGGATCTCGCGATCATCCAGGCGGCGGGCCATATACATGGCGCGATAAGCCCGGATGAGCTGCTCGTGCGAAAGCGAAAGATCGGTTGGACTTTGGGCGCGAGTGGGCGTAGCCATTCGACTATTAGATGCTTTCCCCAGAACCAGTTTACCAGCCGAGTGGAGTCCCGGCCCCGAGTGGAGTCCCGGCCATGGTGGATTAGCCCGGCCCGAGGAGGGGGGCGCACGGACGGGAGGGGGGCTTCGGGCGAATCATATAATGTTCTTGTCATGAAAGGCATGTGCCCGCTGATTTTGTTTGCAACCGCGCTTTTGGCTCAGAAAGCGCCGGTGCCGCTAAAGCCAGGCCTTTACGCCACTTTCAATACATCCAAAGGGGTGATCATCGCGGTCCTCTATGAAAAATACACTCCCGCATCCGTGAAGAATTTTGTGGAGCTGGCGCAAGGCACGAAGGCGTGGCGCGATCCGCGGACTGGCGCCATGGTGAAGCGGCCGATGTACAACAACATCACGTTTCACCGGGTGCTTCGCGGGCAAATGATTCAGTCGGGCGACCCCACCGGCACCAGCGCGCACAACTGCGGCGTCACGGTTCCCGACGAGACGCGATTGGGGCTGCAGTTCGACCGCTCCGGACGCCTGGCGGTGGCCAACAGCGGGACGCCGAACTCGGGCGGTTGCCAGTTCTTCATCACCGACGATCTGGTTCGAAGCTGGAATCAGCAATATACGATTTTCGGCCAGGTTGTTTCGGGGATGGAGGTGGTGGACGCGATCAGCCACGCGCCTTTGCATGGCGATAAACCGGTGGACCCGGTAAAGCTGATCAGCGTGACCATTTCCCGGGTTGGCCCGCAACCGGCGGACAAAGGCAAGAGAGAAAAATAGTCCGCTCCGCTTCCTCCTACGAACTCAGGAACGGTCAGTTTCATATGCCGACGCTGAAAATCATGACGCGGTCATTGCTGCTATCAGCGACGAATAGGCGTCCGCTTCCTGGGTCGTAGAACAGGTTTCTCGGCAGGGAGAGCGTCCACTGGGTTGTGGCAGCGGTTCGGGTTGTGAAACTCGCCTGGCCGAGCACACTTGACGCGGTCTCGCCATTCGCGATGGTAGCGGGCGCAACGTTGAAGACCAGCACGCGGTTGTTGTCGTAGTCGCCCACGAACAAGCGATGGTTCAAAGCGTCATAGCTCAAGCCCAGCGGTTCGTATAATCCCGCCTGGGTGGTGGCCGCGCTATTCGTACTGAACGCCGTTCCGCCCGGCTGTCCCAGTTCGTAAGAAGCACTCTCGCCATCAGCGATGGATGCGGTCTTGAAGACCATCACACGGTTGTTGAGCTGGTCTGCCACGTACAGCAGGCCGTCGGCTGAGTCCAGGGCAAGGCCTTGGGGGTTATCCAATCCGGACT
>Ga0335074_10013359_pt1 | contig 11542 bp, 7 predicted proteins | sample Lox_Sample_23_FD_206715 | JGI IMG/M metagenome (GOLD analysis project Ga0335074, IMG submission 206715) | Soil microbial communities from Loxahatchee National Wildlife Refuge, Florida, United States - Lox_Sample_2.3 | ecosystem: Environmental > Terrestrial > Soil > Wetlands | place: USA: Florida...
CACCGCGCTGTCGGTCAGCCCGTCGGTGATGAGCAGGCACCTCAAGGTGCTGCGGGACAGCGACCTGGTCGAGGAGGCGAGCCCGGCGTTCGACACGCGGGTGCGGATCTACTCGCTGCGCGCCGGGGCCACCGCCGGGCTGCGGTCCTGGCTCGAGGCGGTCGAGCGGGGCTGGACCGAGCAGCTGACCGCGCTGAAGGCCCACGTGGAGCGGGGCCTGTGACCTCCCGGGTCCTGGTGGCCCTGCGGATCGCGGCGCCGCCGGTCCGGGTCTTCGAGGCGTTCACCGCGGAGATAGGTGAGTGGTGGCGACCCAACGTCCTGTTCGCCGCCAGCCGCCAGCCCCCGGGCCGGCTGGCCATGGAGCCGGGAGTCGGCGGGCGCGTGACCGAGACCCACCCTGACGGCGAGGTCGTCGAGATCGGGCGGATCCGGGTCTGGGAGCCGCCGGACCGGCTCGTGTTCACCTGGCGGCCCGCCTCGTTCGGGCCCGGCCAGGAAACCGAGGTGCACGTCGGCTTCGAAGCGGTCGCCGAGGGCAGCCGGGTCGTCGTCGAGCACTTCGGCTGGGACGCGATACCGCCGGAGCACGCCGCCCGGCACGGCTTCCCGCTTTTCGACTTCCAGCAGCGGCTGGCCGAGTGGTGGCGCGACCTGCTGGCTTCCCTCGCCGACCGAGCCCCGTCGGGTTGACGGGTGCGTCCTCACTGCGGTGCTTGGAGCGACGAGTGCTCGCGGATCGCCTCCCACGCGGCGGGCGTGAGAGCGTAGGCGGTGACCGATCCGCCGGCGAAGAGCGTCCAGGCCGCGGGCCGGATCAAGACCGTGGCCGCGGTCACCGCCAGCAGCACCAGGCCGCGCGGGTCCCGCCCCGGCCGCGGCGTGAGTTCCTCCTCGCTGCCGAGGTAGCCGCCCCGGCGGGTGCCGCCGTCCAGGAGTTCCCTCGCTACGGCGGCGCGGGTGCCCCGCCCGGCGGCCGCGCCGAGGACGCCGAGTAGCAACTGGTGGGTCCGGACGCCCGCGGTGCCGGGCGGCTGGATGGTGACCGGCCGGCCGCGAGCGAGGTCAAGCAGCGGACCAACGAGGTCCACTCCGGCCCGGCCCGCGTTGACCGGTTCGACCAGCCGCGGGTTGATGTCGATGAACACCGGGCCGCCGGGTCCCGCGATGACGTCCGCGGACAGCGCCCCGTGCCAGCTCAGGTGCTGTCCCAGCCGGCCGAGGTCGTCCCGGACGGCGGGCAGCTCCAGGCTCCGCTTGTGGCTGGCGCCGCCACGCGGGCCTTCGCGGAGCCGTTCGGTGGCGTGGAAGGCGACCAGTTGCCCCCGGTCGAAGACCGACTGGACCATGACGAGCGGCCCCGCGACCTGTTGCTGTGCCAGCAGGCCGGTCGCGTCGGCGGCGGCGCCCCACGACCCGGGCAGGTCTGCCAGGCCGGCCGCGGACTCGACCCGGCGGACCCCGGTGGATGCGGTGCCGATCGGTGTCTTCAGGTAGACGGGAAAGGCCCGCCAGTCCGCCAGCTCCGCCGCCGAGGCGACAACGCTGGCAGGCGGCTGCGGCAAGCCAAGCTCCCGGAGGGTGGCGAACGCGGCGAGCTTGTCCTGCACCCTCGACAGCGCCTCGAACGGCGGCACGGCGGCGGCCACGCCGGCCGCCCGCAGCCGCTCCGGCACGGCGGCCAGCACCGCGACCTGCTCCTGGGTGGGCAGCAGCACGTCGAACCGGCCGCGGGCGTAGACGTCGAGGGTCGCCTCCAGCCAGCCGAACGGGTCCGCGGCGAAGTCCTGGACCCGGTGCACGCGCCGGACGTGCCGGGTGAAGCGGCACAGGCACAGCGGGTCGGACGACACCGTCTCTACCGCGTGCCCGGCCGCCGCCAGGATGGTCGCGCACTGCCGGGCGGTCAGGCCCGATCCATCGGTCAGCAGCACCCTCATGATCACGCCCCGAGTTTGTATACATCGTATGCTTACGCTATATACTAACGCCTGTGGGACGACCAGCGCAGACCAGCCGCGCGGAGATTCTCTACGCCGCCCTCGATCTCGCCGACCGGTCCGGCCTGGAGGCGGTAACCATGCACGCCGTCGCCGGCCGGCTCGGCGTGACCCCGATGGCCCTGTACCGGCACGTGGCCGGGAAGGACGGCCTGCTCGATGGCCTTGTCGAACTCCTGCTCACCGAGTTGCCGCGGGTGCCAGACGACCTCGCCTGGCCCGAGCGCCTCGCCCGCCTGGCGCACGGGCTGCGTGCCTCCGCGACGCGGCACCCCGCCGTATTCCCGTTGCTCTTGCAGCGGCCCGCCCGCACGACTGCGGCCGTGCCGGTCCGCGACGCCGTCGTGGCCGCGCTTAAGGACGCGGGTCTGGCGGCCGCCGACGCCGAGCGCGCGGAGCGGCTGATGAGCACCGCGATCCTGGGCTTCGCCGCCAGCGAGGCGGCCGGCCGCTTCGCGCACCACGAGCAAGCCGTCCTCGACGCCGACTTCGCCTGCCTGCTGGACACCCTCCGTACTGCGATACGGCAGTGCAGTCGCGCCTAGTAACCGAGTGCCCGTCGTCTCCGTCCCCGGCGGACACATCGCATGGCCCATGACCACCCTGGTGCCACTTTGGGCCTGCCGGAGGACACTCATGGGTTCCATTTCTGGGCGCCACGGATGTGGCAGGGCAGCCGTACATCACTGTGCTCACCAGTCACGTGCCAGACACACTTTCGAAGATAGGGGATAGTTAGGCACAGCGGGGTGTGCCTAACTATCCCCTATCCCGTATCCCAATCATGGGCTTCTGGTTGGCTTCTGGGCTAAGTGCCCGGAAAGTGGTCACCGAGTAGGCAAAGTCGCCGGGGGAGCGGCCCAGGCGCCGTCACGGAGGCGTTTTCTAAGAAACCAGGTGCCATTGGTCGGCAGGGCCGGGCGTGTTGCCGATCAGGCCGCGTCGCTCCAGGTGGACGAGGTGCGCGTAGGTCTCGCCGATCGCCGATCGGCGCACGATGCCGCGGTTCTGTTCCCAGGGCCGGGACCAGGTCAGGCGGGCTGCGACATCGACGGTGGAACAGCCCGCTTCGGCGCCGACGATGTCGAGGACCTCCCGCAGCCTGCGGTCGTGATGGTCCTTGAGCTGCCCGATCCGGGCGCTCAGGCCGCTGAACCGGTACTCGTGCGCGGGCAGCACCTCGGCCGGCTCAGCGTCGCCGAGAACATCCAGCGACGCCAGGTACTGCCCGAGCACGTCGTCGGAGTTCCACGGGGGCGGGCTGATGTTAGGCGTGATCCGCGGCAGCACGTGGTCCCCGGTCAGCAGCAGGTCGTGCCCCTCGTGCGCGAAGCACAGGTGGCCTGGCGTGTGCCCCGGCGTCCAGACCGCCCGCAGCGACCCGCGCTCGCCCAGCGGACGGGTGCCGTCCGCGATCAGCACGTCCGGCTTGTCCAGGCCGCGCATCCCGCCCTCGCCCATGGTGAGCAGCTCGGCCGTCTCGGCCCGCGGCATGCCGCGGTGTTCCAGCCAGTCGGCGGACGCGGCGGCGAACTCCGCGAGCGAGGAGTACCGGCGCAGCGCGGCCGCGTCGAGTTCGTGCATGCCGATCCAGGCGCCGGAGGCCTCCCTGACCCGGCCCGCCAGACCGGAGTGGTCGGCGTGGAAGTGGGTGACGAGGACGGCCTTGATCTCGGTGACGTCGTAGCCGGCCGCGCTCACCCCGGCGACCAGGCCGTCCCAGGCCGCTTCGCCCGGCCAGCCGGTGTCGACCAGCACCGGGCCGTCCGGCTCCTCCACCAGGTAAGAAAGCACGTACCGGAGCGGGCTGAGCGGGAACGGGGTGACTAGCGACCACAGTCCCGGGCGCACTCGCTCGACCGGCGGCAGCACCCGCTCCCGCCACGCTGCCTGCTGCGCGGTCCCGGTGACCGTGATGGTTCCCTGGTCAACTGGCACCGGGCTGCCCGCCTCCGAAAAGTTGAAGCTTTTACCAACGCCCGATTCTACGTGGCGGCGGTGCCGTACCGGGCTACTGGCCTGCCCGGGACTGGAACCACGGGACCGTTCAGTGGAAAATCTTTCTGTTCAGGAACGATCCTGAGCGGACTGCCCGGCGACCGGTGTCACCGCCGCGGGTTCGGAGCCCGCCGACTGGTGGAAGTCCTGGCCGCGGATCAGCAGCACGGCGCAGGCCGCGCCGACCACGGCAAGACCGGCGGTGACGTAGAGCAGGTCATTCAATGCCGCGGCGAAACTCGACCGCAGCGCTATGCCGACGGCCGCGCGGTCGGTCACCGGCACGGTGGCGAGTAGCTGCCCGACCGAGCCCTGCCGGACCGCGGTCACGATCCTCCCCGTGGACCCGGCCAGCGACGGGGGCAGCGCGTGAGTCAGGTGGCCCTGGATCACCGAGGTGAAGATCGAGCCAAGCGCGGCGATGCCGGTCGCGATGCCGACCTGGCGGAAGGTGTTGTTGACGCCCGATGCCATCCCGGCCTTGTCCGGCGGGACCACGCCGATCGCGGTCGACGCGAGTGGCGGGTTCACTAGGCCGCTGCCCAGCCCGGCGATGATGAACCCGGGGATGAGGTGGGTCCACGTCGAGTCGCCGGACAGCCCGGCCATGACGATCAGCCCGATGCCCACGAGCAGCAGCCCGGGGCCGATCAGCCACCGCACCGGCACCCGCTCGGTCAGCCGCCCGGCGATCGCCGCCGTGGCCAGTTGCGCGACGCTGATGATGGCCAGCCGCAGCCCCGCGCCCAGCGCCGAGTAACCGAGCACGTCCTGGAGGTAGATCACCAGGTACAGCAGCACCGCGTACAGCGATCCGTTCATCGCGAACGCCGCGATCGAGCCGCCGGCGAAGGTGGGGACGCGCAGCAGCGACAGATCGAACATCGGGTGCGCGACCCGGCGCTCGACCATGAGGAAGGCGGCGAGCAGCACCACGCCGACGGCCAGGCAGATGACCACCCCGGTGTCGGACCAAGATGTTTCGCCGGCCCGGATCAGCCCGTACACGAACGCGACAAGCCCCGTGGTGAGCAGCGCGAACCCTGGCCAGTCCGGTGATGTGGCCTGCGGGGAGCGCGACTCCTCAACCCGCCAGATCGTCACGACCAGCGCGAACAAGCCCACCGGCACGTTGACCAGGAAGATGCCGCGCCAGCTCCAGCCCGTGGTGATCACGCCGCCCAGCACCGGGCCGAGCGCCGTGGAGATGCCGACCACCGCGCCCCACACGCCGAAGGCCACCCCCCGCTCACGGCCGCGGAAACTGTGCCCGAGGAGCGCCAGCGATGTCGCGAGCATCATGGCACCGCCGATCCCCTGCCCGCTCCTTGACAGGATGAGCATCAGCGGGTTGGCGGCGAGACCGCACAGCAGCGAGCCGAGCGTGAAGATCGTCAGCCCGACGGAGAACAACCGCTTGCGGCCGTACCGGTCGGCGAGAGATCCCGACGTCAGCAGCAGCGAGGCCAGGGTGAGGGCGTAGGCGTCGAGCGTCCACTGCACGTCGCTGAAGCTCGCGTGCAGCCCGGTCTGGATCGACGGCTGCGCGACGATGACGATCGTCACGTCGAGCAGCAGCATGAAGATCCCGGCGCAGACCGCGACGAGCGTCCACCACTTCTTACCCATCAGTGAGCTCTTGTCCCATGAGTTATCCGATTCCTCAGCAGAACTACCTCATCCATCGTCTCAGCTAGTGAGGTGCCCCCCTCACACCGGATAATCGCCCGGCCGGGGTTTCCCGCAGGGACCGCGGACCGGCTCCGTGCGAGAATCGTGGGATTCTTTACCCACCGTGACGACGGAGACCGCAGTGAGCCGATTCGACGTGGTCGAGGCGACCATCCCGGCGCTGCGCCGTGCCCTGGAGTCGGGGCAGCTGACCAGCGCCGGGCTGGTCGAGGCGTACCTGGCGCGGATCGCCGCGTACGACCACGGCGGCCCGCGGCTGAACGCCGTCGTGGTGGACAACCCGGCGGCGCTCGACGAGGCGCGCGCCAGCGACGAACGGCGGGCCCGCGGCGAGCTTCGTGGCCCGCTTGACGGCATCCCGTACACCGCCAAGGACAGCTACCTCGTCCGGGGGCTGACCGCCGCGGCGGGCAGCCCGGCTTTCGCCGGCCTGGTCGCGCAGCGCGACGCGTTCACCATCGAGCGGCTGCGGGCCGCCGGGGCGATCTGCCTCGGCCTGACCAACATGCCGCCGATGGCCAACGGCGGCATGCAGCGCGGTCTGTACGGGCGAGCCGAGAGCCCGTACAACCTTGGGTACCTGACCTCGGCGTTCGCCTCCGGGTCGTCCAACGGCTCAGGCACGGCGACGGCGGCCAGCTTCGCGGCCTTCGGCCTGGGGGAGGAGACCTGGTCAAGCGGCCGGGCGCCAGCCTCCAACAACGCGCTGTGCGCCTATACCCCGTCCCGCGGCGTGATCTCGGTGCGCGGGAACTGGCCGCTGGTGCCGACGATGGATGTCGTGGTACCGCACGCCCGCACGATGACCGACCTGCTCGAGGTGCTCGATGTCATCGTCGCCGACGACGACGAGGTCCGCGGCGACTTCTGGCGCGTTCAGCCGTGGGCGGGCGTGCCGAGGGCGAGCCAGGTGCGCCCGTCGTCTTACCCGGAACTCGCCCCGGCCGGCGAGGCGGCCGCCCGGGCGGTGCTGGCGGGCCGCCGGCTCGGCGTGCCCCGGATGTACCTCGGCACCGACGAGGCGGCGGGGACCGCCGAGCGGCCGGGGATCGGCGGCCCCACCGGGTGCCGGATCGAGCCGCGCCCCTCGGTGCTGGCGCTGTGGGAGGCGATGCGGCGGGACCTGGAGGCGTCCGGCGCGGTCGTCGTCGAGACCGAGTTCCCGGCGGTCAGCAACTACGAGGGCGACCGGCCGGGGGCGCCGACGATCCGCAGCCGCGGGCTGGTGACCCCGGAGTTCCTGGACCGCGAGATCAACGACCTGTCCGCGTGGGCGTGGGATGACTTCCTGCGGGCCAACGGCGACCCGGACCTCGGCACGCTGGCGGTGGTCGACGGTGCGCGCATCTTCCCGCCGCCGCCGGGCGCGCTGCCCGACCGCTACACCGGGTTCGACGACGACATCGCCAGCTACCCCGACCAGGTGCGCCGCCATCCCTACGCCGCGGTGGCCGACATACCGGAGCTGGCCGCGGGGCTGGCTGGCCTGGAGGCGACCCGCCGCGCCGACCTGGAGGAGTGGATGGACTCGCTGCGCCTGGACGCCGTCGTCTTCCCGGCCGTCGCCGACGTCGGCCCCGCCGACATGGATGTCAACCCCGCCTCCGCCGACCTCGGCTGGCGGAACGGGGTGTGGGTGGCCAACGGCAACCTCGCGATCCGCCACCTGGGCATCCCGACCGTCACCGTGCCGATGGGCACCATGGCCGACACCGGAATGCCGGTGGGGCTGACCATCGCCGGGCGCGGCTACGACGACACCGCGCTGCTGCGCCTGGCGGCGGCGATTGAGGCGACCGGCCGGCGCCGTACTGAGCCGCCCCTTACCCCGCGGCTGTGACACCCGGCCCCGTTTCTCAGCGGCAGGAGTTCTCGACGGCAGGGATTCCCACCGGTGACCCCGCCGAGGGCGATCAGCACCAGGTTCGGCAGCACGGCGTCCGCCACCGCGAGCACCGCGACGGCAACCGACCAGCCCTTGCTCGTCTCGAAGAGGAGACGGGCGGCTCGCAACCGCCCGGACGCCGCGACCTTCGCCAGGACGGCCTTGGCCCGGGTTCGGGGCGAGAAACGGATGGTCTGCCACACCATGACACGGCATCATAGGCAGCGCCGCACGTAGAGTCAGCTGAATATCCGCCGCCGGTGACCGTTTTTGTAGGACTCCTACAAAATGCCGAGCAAGCTCTCGGTCATCTTCGCTTTGGTCTTCGTGGCCATCATCTAGCAGGATAGACGCCGGTGAAGGCGGCGCACCGGGGTCCGGAGCATCGCCTTCCGTTCGTTAGCAGTCGGGAGGCTCACCAGGTGTTCAGTCGTATCGCGATCGTCAATCGCGGAGAGGCCGCGATGCGGCTGATCCACGCCGTCCGGGATCTGTCCGCGCAGACGGGGAGCCGGATCGAGACGGTCGCCCTGTACACCGACGCCGAGCCGGCCGCCACCTTCGTCCGGGAGGCCGACCTGGCCTACCCGCTTGGCCCGGCCGCCGCCCGCCCGTACCTCGACCACGCCGTGCTCGGCCGCGCGCTGACCGAGACGCAGGCGGACGCCGCCTGGGTCGGCTGGGGTTTCGTCGCCGAGGATCCGGCCTTCGCCGAACTGTGCGACAAGCTCGGCGTCACCTTTATCGGGCCGTCCGCCGAGGCGATGCGCCGGCTGGGTGACAAGATCGGGGCCAAGCTGATCGCTGAGGAGGCCGGGGTCCCGGTCGCGCCGTGGAGCCGCGGCGCGGTCGCCACCCTCGACGACGCGCTGTCGGCCGCCGAGCGCATCGGCTACCCGCTGATGCTCAAGGCCACCGCGGGCGGCGGCGGGCGCGGCATTCGCGTCATCACCGCGCCCGGTGATCTGGCCGAGGCGTTCGAGCGGACAAGCGCCGAGGCGCTGCGGGCGTTCGGCAGCGGCACCCTGTTCCTGGAACAGCTTTTCACCGGCGCCCGGCACGTCGAGGTTCAGCTGATCGCCGACGGACAGGGCACAGCCTGGGCGCTTGGCGTCCGCGACTGCTCGGTGCAGCGGCGCAACCAGAAGATCATCGAGGAATCCGCCTCGCCCGTCCTGGGACAAGCGCAGACCGCGGAGCTGAAGACGGCGGCGGAGCGGCTCGCGGTCGTCGTCGGCTACCGCGGCGCCGCCACGGTGGAGTTCCTCTACCACCCGGGGGACAAGCGGTTCGCCTTCCTCGAGGTCAACACCCGGCTGCAGGTCGAGCACCCGGTCACCGAGCTGACCACCGGTACCGACCTGGTCCGGCTCCAGCTGCACGTGGCGGGCGGCGGCAAGCTCGAGGGCGCCCCGCCGGCCGAGTACGGGCACGCGATCGAGGCACGGCTGAACGCCGAGGACCCGGACCGCGACTTCGCGCCGGCGCCCGGCCGCATCGCGCGGCTCGCGCTGCCCGCGGGCCCCGGCATCCGGGTGGACACCGGCGTCAGTGAGGGCGACCGCATCCCGGCCGACTTCGACTCGATGATCGCCAAGATCATCGCCTACGGCCAGGACCGCGACGAGGCGCTCGGCCGGCTGCGCCGCGCGCTCGCCGAGACCACGGTGGTGATCGAGGGCGGTGCAACCAACAAGGGCTTCGTGCTCGACCTGCTGGCGGCGCCCGAGGTCATTGACGGCAGCGCCGACACCGGCTGGATCGACCGGGCCAGGGCCGAAGGCGGGCTGGCCGCGCACGAGCATTCCGCTGTCGCGCTGGTCGCGGCCGCGATCGAGGCCTACACCGACGAGGAGGAGATCAGCAGGCGACGGCTGCTGAGCACGGCCTACGGCGGCCGTCCGCAGGTCCGGCATGACCCGGACCGCCCGCTTGACCTGCGGCTGCGCGGCGTCGGCTACCGGGTCCGGGTCGCCCGGCTCGGGCCGAGCCGGTTCCGGGCGGCGGTCAGCGCCGGCGGCGCGGAGCGGCACGCCGACGTCACTGTCGAGCGGTTCGACGCGCACAGTGGCCGGATCACCGTCAACGGCCAGCGGTTCCGGCTGACCATGGCCACCCATGGCCCTATCCACCTGGTCGAGGTGGACGGTGCCGCGCACCGGGTCAGCCGGGACGAGGGCGGCGTGGTCCGTTCGCCCGCGCCGGCCCTGGTGGTGGCGACCCCGCTGACTGTCGGCGACGAGGTCGAGGCCAACGCTCCGATCCTCGTGCTGGAGAGCATGAAGATGGAGACGGTGCTGCGGGCGCCGTTCCGCGCCCGGGTCCGCGAGTGCCAGGTGTCGGTCGGCAGCCAGGTCGAGGCGGGCGCGCCGCTGCTGCGGCTCGAACCGCTGGCGGCCGACGGCGACGGGAACGCTGCCGGCTCCGGCGCCCAGCCGGCCGCGCGGGAGACCGCAATCGACCTGCCGCCCGAGCCGTCCGGCGTCCCGGCGGCCGACCGCATCGAGGCGTACCTGGCTGACCTGCGCGGGCTGCTGCTCGGCTACGACGGCGCCGCCGCCGACCGGAAGCGCCTGCTGGCCGGATACCTGGCCGCCCGCACCGAGCTGGGCGGGCTGCTGACGCCGGATGAGATCGAACTGCTCACCGTCTTCGCCGACCTGTCGGAGCTCAGCCGCAACCGGCCCGGCAGCGACCCGCAGGCGGAGCCTGGCGACGGCGAGCCGAACACCGCCGTGCACAGCCCCCGCGAGTACTTCCACAGCTACCTGCGCAGTCTCGACGTCGAGCGGGCCGGGGTACCGGAAGGCTTCCAGACGCGGCTGCGGCGGATGCTCGGCCACTACGGGGTCACCGACCTGGAGCACTCGCCGGAACTGGAGACGGCGGTCTTCCGCATCTTCCTGGCACAGCAGCGGATGACCGGCGACGTCGGCATCGTCTCCGAGCTGCTGCGGCAGTGGCTGGCGAACGGCCCGCCCGCCGAGCCGCTGCGCGAGCGGGCCGGCCTGGCGCTCGAGCACCTGATCGAGGCGACCCAGGTGCGTTTCCCCACGGTGTCCGACCTGGCCCGCGGCGTGGTATTCCGCTGGTTCGCCCAGCCGCTGCTGCGCCGCAACCGTGCCCGGGTCTACGCCACCGTCCGCGAGAACCTGCGCTACCTGGATGATCACCCAGACGCGGCGGACCGCGCCGCGCGGATCCAGGCGATGGTCGCCATCGCCGAGCCGCTCGTCAGACTGCTTACCCAGCGTGTCGCCCGGGCGGACAGCGGACGCGGCAGGCAGTGGGGCGGCGACCACACGGCGCTGCTCGAGGTGATGACCCGCCGGTACTACGGCAACCACCCGCTGGCCGGGGTGAGCACCCAGGATCTGGCCGGCTGCCAGTTCGTCACCGCCGAATACGCCGGCGAAGCCGGCCGGACGCTGGTGGCCGCGACGGCGATCGGCAGCGCCGCCCTGCCGGACGCGCTGGACGGCCTTGCCGAGCTCTCCGCGCAGGCGCCGGGTACCCGGCTGATCGCCGACCTGTACGTCGCCTCGGCGGGGGAGCAGGACGCCGACGCCATCGCGGCGCGCTGCGCCGGACTGCTCGCGGCACGCGAACTGCCCGCGCAGATCACCCGGATCACCGTTACCGTCGCCGGGGCGGGCAGCGCGGGCGGCGCGGCCGCCACGGCTCCGCGGCGCCACTTCACGTTTAGGTCGGCGGGGGACGGCTTCACCGAGGACCGGCTGATCCGCGGCCTGCACCCGCAGATCGCCGGGCGGCTCCAGATTGACCGGCTGCGAGAGTTCGACCTCACCCGGCTGCCGTCAGTGGACGAGGAGATCTACCTCTTCCGGGCGGTGGCGAAGAGCAACGCCACCGACGAGCGGCTGATCGCGATGACTCAGGTCCGGGACCTGACACCGCTGCGCGAGGCGGACGGCAGGCTGGTCGCGCTCCCCGAGCTCGAGAACGC
>Ga0335074_10013361_pt1 | contig 11541 bp, 9 predicted proteins | sample Lox_Sample_23_FD_206715 | JGI IMG/M metagenome (GOLD analysis project Ga0335074, IMG submission 206715) | Soil microbial communities from Loxahatchee National Wildlife Refuge, Florida, United States - Lox_Sample_2.3 | ecosystem: Environmental > Terrestrial > Soil > Wetlands | place: USA: Florida...
ATCGCGGATCAGCACCGCCTGCCCCGGCCGGAGCCCGCGCCTGATCCCGCCGGCCGCGTTCGTGAGCACGACGACCCGGCAGCCCGCGGCGACAGCCGTGCGGACGCCGTGCACGACGGTCGCGACCCGGTGCCCTTCGTACAGGTGCGTGCGGCCGAGGAACACCAGCACGCGACGGCTGCCTGCGCCGACCGACCGGACGACGGGCACGTGCCCCGGCACCGCCGGCGGGGCGAACCAGCCAAGCTCCGCCACCGGCACTTCCGCATCGGGTGCACCCAGCGCGTCCGCCGCCGGTGCCCAGCCAGACCCGAGCACCACAGCGATGTCGTGCGACGAGACGCCGGTGCGCCGTGCTAGCTGCCCTGCACTGGCCGCTGCCGCGGCGTACGGATCTGTCATGCCGCGGTCAACCGATCCGCTCCAGCACCATGCCAGCCGGCTCAGGGGCGTCAGGTCCGATCTCGATTGCGCCGGCGAGCGCTTCGCGCGCGCGGTCGAATCGAGCCGGGTCGTCGGTGCGCAGCTCAAGGACCGGCTGACCGGCTTCGGCCGCATCACCGGGCTTGGCCAGGCAGACGATCCCGGCCACTGCTGAGACCGGGTCCTCCTTCCTGGCCCGGCCGGCACCGAGTCGCCAGGCCGCGACGCCAACAGCCCGCGCATCCAGGGCTTGGAGCCGGCCAGCGGACTGCGCAGTCACGAACTCGGTGTGCGGTGCCGACGGTGGCGGCGCGTCCGGATCACCGCCCTGCGCCGCGATCATCGCCCGGTACCGATCGACGGCCCGGCCGTCCTTGATCGCGGCAGCCGGATCGGCGGTGAGGCCGGCCAGCCGCAGCATCTCGGCAGCAAGCGCGAGCGTCACCTCCATCAGGTCCCCAGGGCCCTGACCGTGCAGGGCCGCGACCGACTCCTCCACCTCAACGGCATTGCCGACAGCGCGGCCGAGCGGAGTATCCATGCGGGTGAGCAGCGCACTGGTTCGCACGCCGTGCGCGTTGCCGAGCCCGACCATCGTCTCCGCAAGCGTGCGAGCCGAGGCCAGGTCCGGCATGAACGCGCCGCTGCCGACTTTGACATCAAGAACGAGCGACCTCGTTCCCTCCGCAATTTTCTTCGACATGATCGAGCTGGCAATCAGCGGGATGGATTCCACCGTGCCGGTCACGTCCCGGAGGGCGTAAAGCCGGCGGTCGGCTGGCGCCAGGCCGTCACCCGCAGCGCAGATAACACAGCCGACCGATGCGAGCATCGCGGCGATCTCGGCGTTCGACAGCGACGCCCGCCAGCCCGGAATCGACTCAAGCTTGTCCAGCGTGCCGCCGGTGTGGCCGAGGCCGCGCCCGGACAGCTGCGGCACCGCGGCGCCGCAGCTGGCCACCAGCGGCGCCAGGATCAGCGACACCTTGTCGCCCACCCCGCCGGTGGAGTGCTTGTCGACGGTCGGCGCAGCCAGGCCGGTCAGGTCCAGCCGCTCGCCGGAGCTGATCATCGCCTCGGTCCAGGCCATCAGCTCGTCGGCGTCAAGCCCGCGGAAGTAGATCGCCATCAGCAGCGCGGCCATCTGCTCGTCCTGGATCGCGCCCGCGGTGTAGCCCGCGATCAGCCAGCGGATGTCCGCCGCCGCCAGCCGGCCGCCGTCGCGCTTGGCCCGGATCAGGTCGATGGCGTCAGGCATCGCTTCGGCTTCGTGAGCTCCGGGTCGCCAGGTCACCGCGGGTGAAGGCGCCAGGCAGCAGGTCGCCGAGGCGGACCGGGCCGCCGTCAGTGTCCAGCAGCAGGTCCGCGCCGCCGGCCTCGAGCAGCAGCTGACGGCACCGGCCGCACGGCATCAGCGGGGCGCCGTCAGCCGCGACGACGCTCACCGCCGCGAGCGGTCCGGCGCCGGCTGCATGCTGCGCGCTGACCAGGCCGCATTCGGCGCACAAGGTCAGACCGTAGGACGCGTTCTCCACGTTGCAGCCGGTCACGATCACCCCATCGTTGTCCAGCCCGGCGGCGCCGACCTGAAGACCCGAGTACGGCGCGTACGCACGAGCCGCTGCGCCAGTGGCTACGGCGCGCAGCGCGGCCCAGTCGATGCTCACGTCAGGCCTTCACGTACGGCTGACCGTCCGCCTTGGGTGCCCGGACCCTGCCGACGAGGCCGGCCACGGCAATGATTGTGGCCACGTACGGCGCCATGTTCATGATCGGCGCCGGCAGTACCGGGTTGACGGTCGGCAGTACCAGCGCCATTTCCTCGCAGAAGCCGAACAGCAGCGCCGCCGCGAGGGCGCCGAGCGGAGTCCACCGCCCGAAAATCAGCGCCGCGAGAGCGATGTAGCCGAAGCCTGAGCTGATGTCCGGGACGAAGCTGCCGACCGATCCGATGGTGAGGAAGGCGCCGCCGATGCCCGCGAGCAGGCCGCCCAGTATCACGTTGCGGTAGCGGATCCACAGCACGTTGATGCCAACGGTGTCGGCGGCCGTGGGATGCTCGCCTACCGCGCGAACGCGCAGACCCCAGCGGCTCCGGAACAGGGCCACCTGGATGACGATGATCGCGACGTAGGTGATGTAGAGGAACACGTTTGAATCGAAGAAGATCGGGCCAATGATCGGGATCTGGCTAAGCACGGGAATCTTCATGGTTCCGAACGTCACGCCGGTGTTGTAGTTCGGGTTCGTCGACATCAGGCGGTCGTAGAGATAGTCGGTCATGCCGAGCGCGAGGACGTTCAGCACGACGCCGAGGATGATCTGATCCATCAGGAAGGCGATCGCGAACGCCGCAAGCAGCACCCCGACCAGACCGCCGGCCAGGGATCCGGCCACCAGTCCGACCCACAGGCCACCGAACGCGCTCGCGACGATCGCGGCGGTGAAGGCGCCGAACAGCAGCTGGCCCTCGATCGCGATGTTGATCACGCCTGATCGCTCGCACAGACAGCCGGCCAGGGCTCCGAGGATGAGCGGGATCGACTCGGTGAACGTCCCCTGCGAGATGATGATCACGTTGAGCGGGATCGCGCTGGCGTCGGCCCAGCACAGCAAGGAGAGGAGGAAGCACGCCAGCACGCCGACGATGGCCCATCGCTTGGCCAGGCGGCCGAACGGCACGGTGGCCCGCAGCACGCCAACCCCGATGGCAATCGCGCCGAGGACGTAGCAGGCCGGCGCGGCCGGCACTCGTATCACCGGGATCTTGATACCTGCTCCCGACTGAGACAGCTCGAATCCGGCGTCTCCCTTGTGGGCGAGCATGCCGAAGATCACGATGTTGATCAGCCCGATGACGACGAAGGTGATCGCGGCGGTGTGCCGGCGTTCGGTGGTCAGCGGCGCTCGTACCGCCGCGGCGAGCGTGGTCACCCGTTCCATCCCTTCGCGACGGCCTCCATACCGGTCCCGCTGGTGGACCGCAGCCGGAATACGGCCCGAATCAGCGCGGGCGCTGCGACGAAGAGGACGATCAGTCCTTCCAGAACCTGGACGATGTCGGCCGGGACCTGGCCTAGCGTGGCAGCCTCGACATAGGTACCGCCGACCGTTAGCGCGCCGAACAGCAGGCCTGCCAGCACGACGCCCATCGGCCTGGCCCGGCCGAGCAGCGCGACCGTGATGCCGTCCGATCCGTAAGTGCCGTAGCTGTTGTACGTGAGCTGCGTATTGGTGCCCAGCACGACCCCCGCGGCAGAAAGTCCGGCTAGCCCGCCCGCGAGCAGCATCACCAGGATCCAGGCCCGCTCGACCTTGATGCCGGCCGTCCGCGCGGCACTGGCGCTTGCGCCAACGGTCCGGAACTGGAAGCCGGTCGTCGTGCGGGACAGCAGCCACATGACCGCGATAGCGGCCGCGACGGCAATCAGGAAGCCAACGCCGACCTGCGGTGGCGGACCGCCGACATGCGGGAGATTGGCATCGTTCTGAACGAACGGGGCGATCTCGTTGGTCTGGCCAGGCTGCTGAAGCATGGCCGGATGGGAGAGTAGGTACGACAGCAGGTCATACATCACGTAGTTGAACATGATCGTGACGATGACCTCGTGCGCGCCGGTCCTGGCCTTGAGGAAACCGACGCCCCAGCCGATAACCGCCCCGCCGACGAAAGCACCGGCGACGCAGACGATCACGTGGATGACCGGCGGCAGGCTGACGCCGAAGCCGAGCCAGGTCGCCACAATCGCGCCGCCAACCCACTGACCGGCTGCGCCGATGTTGAACAGTCCGGCCCGGAACGCGATCGCCACCGACAAGCCAGTGAGGATGTCCGGCGTGGCCTGGGCGCAGGTGTACGACAGCGGGTAGAAAATGGCCGCGATCGAGCCGCCATGGACGGCCGCGCTCACCGTCGACGGGTTGAGGACGGCGCCCTCGAACATCTGGGAGTAGGCGAACGACACCGCGTGCCACGTCTGCGCGAGCGTATAGCCGGGGACCGTAAAGAACGCGCCCCACGCTCGGGTCACGACCGGGTCGCTGAACGCGATCAGGACGCCTCCGACGATCATCGCCAGGAAGATCGCGAGGATCGTGACGACCGCAGAGCTGCCCTGCGTGATCGCCTCGATGATCACGGCTCCGGTCAGCCTGGCACGCGACCGGGCCGGGCCGGGTGGCGTGTCCGGCCCGGCGGTCTCGGTCGTCCCGGCCGCCGCTGAGCCGGCCGACGGCGGCGTCAGCTCGGGCCCGGTCGCCGGCAACTCAGTCACGGCATCGGCTCCTCAGTTCGGGTCGGGGCCTCGCCAGCCCGCGGGTCGGGAATCTCCAGCAGCTCGTCGGTGTCGGGCATATGCGTGCCTTCGCCCGTGCTCACGGGTGCACCGTCCGGCTCGCCGTCGCTCCGGGCGCCGGCCATCAGCAGGCCAAGCTCCTGCTCCGGTATGTCAGGCGCGCACATTCCGACGATCTTGCCCTCATACATGACGGCGATCCGGTCGGACAGCGCGTAGATCTCGTCCAGTTCAGACGACACGATGACGACCGCGAGCCCCTGGTCGCGGGCCTTGACGATCTCCGAGTGCACGAACTCGATCGATCCGACATCCAGGCCGCGGGTCGGCTGGCTCGCCAGCAGCAGCTTGTTCGGCCGGCTCAGCTCGCGGGCGACGACGACCTTCTGCTGGTTCCCGCCGGAGAGCGTCCCGGCCGTGGTCATCACTGAGGGCGTCCGGACGTCGTACTCCGCCACCAGCTGGACAGCCGCCTTCCTGACCTCGTCCGGCCTCATGGCGATGCGGCGGGCATAGGGCGGCTGGTCGTAAACGTCGAGGACCAGGTTGTCGGCGACCGGAAATGCCCCCACCAGCCCGTCCTCCTGCCGGTCCTCGGGTATGTAGCCGATGCCTGCGCGGAGCCGCTCATGCGTGCTGGCCGCTGCGATGTCTGCCTCCGCGAGCAGCACCGAGCCGGTTGCCGGGCGCAGTCCCATGAGCGCCTCGCACAGCTCGGTCTGCCCGTTGCCCTGCACGCCCGCGACGCCGAGGATCTCCCCGGCCCGCACGTCGAACGAGATCGAGTCCACGGCCAGGCCGCCGTGCTCGTCCGGCACGCTGAGGTCCCGGACGTCCAGCATGACCTCGCCTGGCCTCGCCGCCTCCTTGCTGACTCGCAGCTGGACGGCCCGGCCGACCATCAGCGCGGCCAGCTCCGCGTCGCTGGTAGTAGGCGGCCGCTCGGCGACGACCTTGCCGCGGCGCAGGATCGTGATGCTGTCGGCGATGGCCTGGACCTCGCGGAGCTTGTGCGAGATGAAGATGATCGACCGGCCGCTGTCGCGCAACTGGCGCATGATCTGGAACAGGTCCTCGGTCTCGCCGGGCGTGAGGACCGCGGTGGGCTCGTCCAGGACCAGGACGCTCGCGTCGCGCAGCAGCGCCTTGATGATCTCGACCCGCTGCTGCACGCCGACTGGAAGATCCTCGACGTAGGCATCGGGGTCGACGCGCAGCCCGAATCGCTGCGACAGCTCCCGGACCGAGGCGCGCGCCCGCCGCCGGTCGAGCAGCCCGAACGACGGCACGCTCAGCGGGGGCAGGTGCAGCCGGCCGATGTTCACGCCGGGCAGCGTCAGCCGGCGGATCGGCTCAGCCCCGAGCGTCACGTTCTCCGCGACCGTGAAGACCGGCACGAGCATGAAGTGCTGGTGCACCATGCCGATGCCGACGCTGATCGCATTCTTGGGCGACCGGATGTGCACGGGCTGGTCGTCGACGAGGATCTCTCCCTCGTCCGGCTGCAGCAGCCCGTAGAGCACGTTCATCAGGGTGGTCTTGCCGGCCCCGTTCTCGCCAAGCAATGCCATGATCTGGCCAGGCTGGACAACCAGGTCGATGTGGTCGTTGGCGACGAGACTGCCGAATCGCTTGGTGATACCACGCAGTTCAAGCTTCACCGGCCAGCTCCAAGTGAGCGCGCCGTTCGGCTGCCTGGCCGAAGCCAGGCAGCCACACGGCTCATCCGACCCCTACTCGTACTCGATCCGAACTACCGCATCCGGGATCAGACCGGGCTCTTCGTGAAGGGCTTGATCTTCCCTTCTTCGATCTCCGTCTGGAGAGTCTTGATCTCGGCCTTCAGCGATGCCGGCACCTTCGAGGCGAGGTCGTGGTACGGCGACAGGACCGCCCCGCCGTTGGCCAGGGTGCCGATGTAGGTGCCACCGGAGAACTTTTTGTCGAATGCCGAGAGCACCGCAGTCTTCACCGCCGCGACGATGCCCTTCGTCACGCTGGTGAGCATGTACTTGCAGTACTGGGCGGCGCTAATGCAGCCGTCGGTGTCCACCCACTCCATCAGCACGTTCTTGCCGGACGAGTCAGCAGTCTGAACAGCCTTCGCGGTACCGAGGCCAACACCGCCCGCCACCGGGAAGATGACGTCTGCACCGTCGCCGATGAAGGTGTTGGTGAGCGTCTGGCCGGCACCAACGTTGGTGAAGTTGCCGATGAAGTCGCCCTTCTGGGTCTTCTCGTCCCAGCCGAGGAGCGTGACGTTGGCGTGATTGTGCTGGTTGTAGTACTGGACGCCATCCGCGAAGCCATCCTCGTAAATGGTGACCGTGCCGAAGTCCTCGCCGCCGTAGGTGGCCACGATATGGGACTTGGACATCGCGGCCGCTAGGTAGCCGCCGAGGAAACCGTCCTCGACTGTGTCGAACACCAGCTGGTCGATGTTCTTTTCCTTGGTGCCGGTCAGGCAGTCGGAGGCATACGAGCAGTCGACAATCGCGAACTTTTGATTCGGATTAGCCTTAGCGGCGGCCTCGGTCGCATCCGCCATCAGGAAGCCGACCGTGACGATGATCCCGCACTTCTTGCCGATGAATGTGCTGATGTTCGACGCGTAGTCAGCTGAGGTCGTGGACGGCAGGTAGGTCACCTGAATCTTGCTGGGGTCCGCGGCAGCGGCTGCTTGCATGCCTTCCCACGATGACTGGTTGAACGACTTGTCGTCGATGCCACCGGTGTCGGTGACCATGCAGCCCAGGAACTTGCTGCTGGCCGACGTGCCCGTGGTATTGCTGCTCGACGGGCTGGACGGCGCCTTCCCGCATGCCGCAGCCAGTAATGCAACCGCGCTCAACGCGACGATCGCCCTCATTGTGACTCTCACGGATACCTCCTCTTCGGGGACGGCTCGGGCCGTCCGGAAGGCCCCCGGCTTGGTGCGCGTCACCGGGTCGGCTGGGGTAAGTCGTCCCGGATGTCCCCCCCGGGATTGCCCGGATGCTAGTCCTGGCCGCGCCCGCCCGGGAAGCATCAAGCTAAAGTCCAGACTCCGATGTTGCTGAATCGAAACCGTCCGGGATCAAAGCTCGCTGTTCTTTCCCGAGGAACGTTCGAGTGCGCGGGGTGACAATGTCGGCATGTCGCTCACCGTCGAGGAGATCCGCCGCGTTCCGAAGGTGCCGAGGACCTGGCCGCCGACGGCGTTGTGTATGCGGAGGTGCGGTTCGCGCCCGGGTACTGGCGGTGGCGACCAGCTGGTCCCCGCGGCTGCCGCCGTGCGGGCCGGTAGCGTGTGACCGTGGGGATCGAGACAGTGCAGCGGGCATCGCCAGCGCCGTGGGCGCTCCAGCCGGGCGACCTGGCCACCTCTGATGCGGCACTGCGCCAGCTGCTGCACGGCCTGCCTGGCATCGACGAAGTGGGCGCGGCGCAGCGGGCTGCCGGCCTTGCCACTCGCTCGATCAAGAAGGACGCCAAGCTGCAGGCACTCGACATGGCCGTTGCCATGGTGGACCTGACGACGCTGGAGGGCGCCGACACGCCAGGCAAGGTGCGGGCGATGTGCGCGAAGGCGCGCCAGCCCGACCCGTCCGATCCGGCAGTCCGGCCGGTGGCGGCCGTGTGCGTGTACCCGGACCTGGTTTCGGTCGCCAGGCAGGCCGTGGCGGGCACCGGCATCGCGGTGGCGTCGGTCGCGACCGCGTTTCCGTCCGGCCGGGCGTCGCTGGCGGTGAAGCTCGCCGACGTCCGGGAGGCGGTCAGCGCGGGCGCCGACGAAGTTGACATGGTGATCGACCGCGGCGCCTTCCTGGCCGGCCAGTACGGTCAGGTCTATGCCGAGATCCAGGCGGTTCGCGAGGCCTGCGGCCCGGCGCACCTGAAGGTGATCCTGGAAACGGGCGAGCTGGCGACACTCGACAACGTCGCGCGAGCGTCCTGGCTGGCGATGCTGGCGGGCGCGGACTTCATTAAGACATCCACCGGAAAGGTAACGCCGGCTGCGACCCCGTCGACGGCACTGGTCATGCTCGCGGCCGTGCGGGACTTCGAGCAGACCACCCGGCGGCGGGTCGGCGTCAAGGTGGCGGGCGGGATCCGCACCGCCAAGGACGCGATCCGCTATCTGGTGCTGGTGAACGAGGTGGCAGGCCCGGCATGGCTGACCCCGCAGTACTTCCGGATCGGCGCCTCTACGCTGCTCAACGACCTGCTCATGCAGCGCAGTAAGCAGCTGACCGGCCAGTATGCCGGTGCCGACTACTTCACGCTTGATTAGGGGAACGATGGCGAAGGCGAGCCGGGCTGCCGAGGCGGCGGGGCAGGCTGCGGCGCTGGCTCGGGGATCAGAGCCCGGGCCTGCTGCACCCGTCTGGCAGTACGCGCCGGCGCCCGAGTCACGCGATGTCGTCTCGGTCGAGCCGGAGTACGGCCTGTTCGTGGCAGGCGCGTTCAGGCCGGCCGCAGACGGCCGCACGTTCGCCACGGTCAACCCGGCGACGGAGGAACCGCTCGCGCAGGTGGCAGCAGCCGGCCCGGCCGACGTGGACGCCGCCGTCGCGGCCGCGCGCTCGGCTTATGAGCAGGTGTGGGGCCCGATGCCGGGCAGCGAGCGGGCCAAGTACCTCTACCGCGTCGCGCGCCAGCTGCAGGAGCGCTCGCGGGAGTTCGCGGTGCTGGAGAGCCTGGATAACGGCAAGCCGATCAAGGAGTCCCGCGACGTCGACATCCCGCTGGCGGCCGCGCACTTCTTTTACTACGCGGGCTGGGCGGACAAGCTGGAGTACGCCGGATTCGGCCCGGGCCCCCGGCCGCTCGGCGTGGCGGGACAGGTGATCCCGTGGAACTTTCCGCTGCTCATGGCCGCCTGGAAGCTGGCGCCAGCGCTGGCGGCCGGCAATACCTGCGTGCTCAAGCCAGCGGAGACGACACCGCTGACCGCGCTGCTGCTGGCGGAGGTCTGCCAGCAGGCCGGGCTGCCGCCCGGCGTGGTGAACGTCGTGACCGGAGCCGGTGATACCGGCGCCGCGCTGGTCTCCCATCCTGGCGTGAACAAGGTCGCCTTCACCGGGTCCACCGAGGTCGGGAAGGAGATCGCCGCCGCGGTCGCGGGCACGGGCAAGAAGCTGACCCTGGAGCTAGGCGGCAAGGCGGCCAACATCGTGTTCGACGATGCCCCGATCGAGCAGGCCGTCGAGGGGATCGTCAACGGGATCTTCTTCAACCAGGGTCACGTATGCTGCGCCGGATCGCGGCTGCTGGTGCAGGAGTCGGTTGCCGACACGGTCGTGGAGCGGCTGCGTCAGCGCCTGACCACGCTCCGGCTGGGTGACCCGCTGGACAAGAACACCGACATCGGCGCGATCAACTCAAGCCAGCAGCTGGCCAGGATCAGCGAGCTGACGCAGGCCGGCGAGGCGGAGGGAGCAGAGCGCTGGTCGCCGCCCTGCCAGCTGCCTGACCGGGGCTACTGGTTCCCGCCGACGGTCTTCACGGGCGTGAGCCAGTCGCACCGGATCGCCAGAGAGGAGATATTCGGTCCCGTCCTCTCGGTGCTGACCTTCAGGACCCCGGACGAGGCAGTGACCAAGGCCAATAACACGCCGTACGGACTATCCGCCGGGATCTGGACGGACAAGGGCAGCCGCATCCTCTGGCTGGCGCAGAAGCTCCGCGCCGGGGTGGTCTGGGCCAACACCTACAACAGGTTCGATCCGGCCAGTCCGTTCGGGGGATACAAGGAATCCGGATACGGGCGCGAAGGCGGCCGGCACGGCCTGGCGGCTTACCTCGATGTCTGACCGGCCGGCTTCGATGCCTGACCACGGCACCAGCCAGCCCGCGCCAGCCAGGCTGGGCGTGCGCAAGACCTACAAGCTGTACATCGGCGGCGCCTTCCCGCGATCAGAGTCCGGCCGTTCCTACCCGGTGCACGCGAGCGACGGAACCCTGCTGGCCTATGCCGCACAGGGGTCGCGCAAGGATGCGCGCGATGCTGTCGTCGCGGCCCGCAAGGCGTTCGGCAGCTGGTCAGGGGCGACCGCGTACAACCGCGGTCAGATCCTCTACCGCGTCGCCGAGATGCTGGAAGGCCGCGCAGCGCAGTTCGCCGCCGAGGTTTCAGCCACCGAGGGTACTGCGGATGCCGAGGCTGAGGTGGCCGCCGCCATCGACCGCTGGGTCTGGTACGCGGGCTGGAGCGACAAGGTGGCGCAGGTGGCGGGCGCCGCCAACCCCGTAGCCGGGCCCTATTTCAACTTCAGCGTGCCAGAGCCGGCCGGCGTGGTCGCGATCATCGCGCCGGCAGAGTCCAGCCTTCTCGGGCTGGTCAGCGTCATTGCGCCGGTGATCGTCACCGGCAACACGGCGGTGGTCGTCGCGAGCGAGCGCCAGCCGCTGCCTGCGGTCTCGCTGGCCGAGGTCCTCGCAACGTCGGACCTGCCGGCCGGCGTGGTCAACGTGCTGACGGGCCGGCCTGCGGAACTGGCCCCGGTCCTGGCCGGGCACATGGACGTGAACGCCATCGACCTGACCGGCATTGACCCCGCCGGGCGCCAGGCACTCGAGCAGCTGGCGGCTGGCAACATCAAGCGGGTCTTTTACCGGAACGAGCCGTGGGCGACGATGCCGGGACCGCAACGACTCCTGTCGTTCCTGGAAATCAAGACGGTCTGGCATCCGGCCGGGACGTGACAGCGACCGTCCCATCACGATCGATCGCCGCGTCTAGTCGCGGCCATACGCTGCGGGCGATACTGACGGCGGAGCCGGTTGCGTAGTCGCGGAAGGCCGGCAGTCATGGCTGATCCTGGTCAGCGCTCCAGGCGGG
>Ga0335074_10013362_pt1 | contig 11541 bp, 14 predicted proteins | sample Lox_Sample_23_FD_206715 | JGI IMG/M metagenome (GOLD analysis project Ga0335074, IMG submission 206715) | Soil microbial communities from Loxahatchee National Wildlife Refuge, Florida, United States - Lox_Sample_2.3 | ecosystem: Environmental > Terrestrial > Soil > Wetlands | place: USA...
GCCGGTACTGCCAATATCGCCAGGGAAGGGGCGCTCGCTGCCATCAGCCCGCTGCGGCGCGCCGCGGCTGCCTTCAAGGAACGCTTCGATGCCGGGATGGCCGCCGGCGCCGGCGCGCCGCCCGGTTCGGTGCCCGACGCGGCTTCCGGCGCGCCGGCCTGGGCCGCGCGCATGCGGCGCCGTCAGACCGCAGCGCACGGCGCCTCGGCAACGAGCCACGCGTTGCGTTCCGGCGACAGCCCGAGCGCCGGCAGCTCGGTCGATCTCTCCGAGGAGTGACGCATGTTCAAGCGGCCCTCGGTGCGCTACGGCGCCACTCCCGAGCCCGAGACCCCCTACCAGCGGGCCAGCCAGGCCTGGGACGAGCGGATCGGCTCGGCCCGCGTCCAGGCGAAGAACTGGCGGCTCGCCTTCTTCGGCATGCTGGCGCTCTCCGGCGGGCTCGCCGCCGGTCTCGTCTGGCAATCGATGCGCGGCACCGTGACGCCTTGGGTCGTCGAGGTCGACAAGCTCGGCCGCGCCGAGGCCGTGGCACCGGCGGTCGCCGACTACCGGCCGACCGACCCAGAGATCGCCTGGCACCTGGCACATTTCATCGAGGAGGTGCGCAGCATCCCGTCTGACCCGGTCGTGCTGCGGCAGAACTGGCTCGACGCCTACAACTACGTCACCGACAAGGGCGCCTTGGCGCTCAATGACTACGCGCGGCGCGCCGACCCGTTTGCCGAGATCGGCAAGCGGCAGGTCGCGGTCGAGGTGTCGAGCGTGATCCGCGCCTCGCCCGACAGTTTCCGCATAGCCTGGATCGAGCGCCACTACGTCGACGACGCGCTCGCCGCGACCGAGCGCTGGAGCGCCATCCTGACCATCGTCATCGCGCCGCCGACCGACGCCGACCGGCTGCGCAAGAACCCGCTCGGCGTCTACGTGCACGCCCTCAACTGGTCGAAGGAGCTCGGCTGATGCGATTTCCGCCGGTCTCGGCGCTGGTGCTGCTGTCGGCATCTCTGGGGGCCTGCTCGACCTGGAAGCCGCCCGATATCGCCTATGACGACACCCCGCAGCAGGCGCAGTTGGAGCCCAATCCGCTGAAGCCGTTCCAGGTCGTGGCCCTGCCGAGGCCGCTGCCCCTGCCGGGCCAGCTGAAGCGGCTGCCCAGGGCATACCACCTGCCGCCCGAACCGGCCGATCCGCATTACCGTGTCGAAGCGGCCAACAATGCGGCCCGCATCCAGCCGATCCGCGCCGACTATTTCAACGCGATCCAGGTCTACCCGTTCTCCGACGGCGCCCTCTACCAGGTCTATGCCGCGCCCGAAGAGATCACCGACATTGGGCTCGAAGCCGGCGAAAAGCTCGCGGGCTCCGGCCCGGTCGCATCAGGCGACACGGTGCGCTGGATCATCGGTGAGACCGAGAGCGGGGTCGGGCCGTCGACCCGAGTCCACATCCTGTTGAAGCCGACCCGGCCCGACCTCGCGACCAACCTCGTCATCAACACCGACCGCCGCACCTACCATCTCGAGCTGCATTCGGACGAGAAGACCTACATGGCTTCGGTGTCCTGGGCCTATCCGGGCGACCAGCTGATCGCGCTGCGCCGGCAGGCCGCCGAGGCCGATGCCGCGGCGCCGATCGCGACCGGCGTCGACATCAACACCTTGAACTTCCGCTACCGGATCGAGGGCGACAACCCGCCTTGGCGGCCGTTGCGCGTCTTCGACGACGGCCGGCAGGTGTTCATCGAGTTCCCGCGCGGCATCGCCGAGGGCGAGATGCCGCCGCTCTGGGTGATCGGCGCCGCCGGCGGCGCGCAGCTCGTCAACTACCGCGTCGTCGGCAACCACATGATCGTCGACCGGCTGTTCGCCGCGGCCGAATTGCGCCTCGGCGAGGGACCCCAGCAGATCGTGCGCATCGTCCGCACCGACGTCCGATCGTGAGCGACCCCGGCGACAACTCCAATGTCCGCGCCGGGATGCGGCTGCGGCCAAGCCGGCCGCCGGTCACCCGTCTTAGCCGCAAGGTGCTCCTGGGGCTCGGCATCGTCGCGGCAGCCGGCATCGCCGCGGCACTCTTCGTCGCGCTCGAACCGCACCGCGCGACGACCAGCAGCGAGCTCTACAACACGAGTAACCGCTCGACGCCGGAGGGCCTCAACAGCCTGCCGCGCGACTATACCGGGCTGCCGAAAAACGTGCCGCGTCTTGGTCCGCCGCTCCCCGGCGATCTCGGTCCGCCGATCGCCAATGCCGGCGCGCCGGCGCCGGTCATAGCTTCCAATGCCGGCCAGCAGGAAGAGGAAGCGGCGCTCAAGAGCAGCCTCTTCGTCACGACGAATTTCCAGCAGGCGGCAGGCGTGGCTCTGCCAACTGCCTCGCAGCTGGCGTCTGCGGTGGCGCCCGCAGCCGGGGCTGCAGCCAGTCCGACATCGAAAGACCGCAACCTCGCCTTCCTCGACGGCGCCGTCGACCGGAACACGGTCAGCCCCGATCGTGTCGAGGCTCCGGCCAGCCACTATGTTTTGCAGGCCGGCTCGGTGATCCCGGCGGCACTGATCACCGGCATCCGCTCAGACCTGCCGGGCGAGGTCACGGCGCAGGTGACCGAGGACGTCTACGACAGCCCAACCGGCAAGATGCTGCTGATCCCGCAAGGGGCGCGGCTCGTCGGCCAATACGACTCCCAGGTCTCGTTCGGGCAATCCCGCGTGCTGCTGGCGTGGACGCGGCTCATCATGCCGAACGGCCGTTCGATCCTGCTCGAGCGCCAGCCGGCGGCCGACGCCGCCGGTTATGCCGGGCTCGAAGATGAGGTCGACAATCACTGGGGGATGCTGTTCAAGGCCGCTATCCTCTCCACCATCCTGAGTGTCGGCTCGGAAGCCGGGGTGAGCGGCAACAACAGCGGCTCGCTCGCAGCGGCGATCCAGCAAGGAATGTCGCAAAGCTTCAACCAGGTCGGCGAGCAACTCGTCGGACGCTCCCTCGCCATTCAGCCGACCTTGACGATCCGCCCGGGCTTTCCGGTCCGTGTGATGGTGACGCGCGACCTCGTCCTCGAACCCTATGCCCGCTGATAGCAGTAGCAAGAGCATGAGGAAGCTCAAGCTCGGCAGGGTCGAGGATGACAAGCCGGTTCGGCTACGATCGAACTGCCCGCCGCGATCCACCGCGACCTCGTCGCCTACGCCGAGCCCCTTGGCCGCGAGACCGGCCAGGGCGCTGTCGAGCCGGCGAAGCTGATCGGCCCGATGCTCGCGCGCTTCATGGCGACCGATCGCGCCTTCGCGAAACTGCGGCGGACAGCACCGGCCTCAGACAAGCCTGCGTGACTGCACCGCGTCCCGCATGAAGGCGACGAAGCGGCCGACGGCGGGCTCCTCGGTTTCCGGCAGCCAGGCGAGATCGAGCTGCAGAACGGCGTCCGCTTCGTCGACCGGCCGGAAGACGACACCCGGAAACCCTGCTGCCGCCTCGCTTTCCGTCCCGATTGCGATCCCGAAGCCGCCGGCGACCAGGCCGAGGAGCGACTGCCGACTTGCGGGGTGGCTCCGGAAGCGGACTTCGGTACCGACGAGCGGCGCGAGAAATTCGCGCTCGGCTTGGCTTTCGTCCCACCCCTGGACCAGGATCGTCTCGCCGCTCAGAGAGCGCCAGGTTACGGGTTCCGGACATCCGGCCAGCGCATGGTTCGCCGGAACAGCCGCGAACAGTTTTTCGCGGTAAACCGAGAAGTTCGCCGCACGAGACGGGAGCATGAAGCTGGGCACCAGCAGCGTATCGAGCCGCCGCTCGTCGAGCGCGATCGCCAGGTCCCGCTCGTTCATTTCGAAGACCGACAGCGCCACGTCGGAAGGTTGACTTCGCCATTCGCCCAGCAACGTGCGTATCGCTTCGCTGATCGGCGGCACTCGAACTCCGAGCCGCACCTCGCCGACGGCGCCGATCCCGTTCTGCTTACCAGCGAACTTGACGGCCTCCAACTCGGCGAAAGCACGCCTTGCATGCATCAGAACATCCTTGCCGCCAGTCGTCAGCCGGATCCCGCTGTGTCGACGCTCGAATATCGCGAGGCCGAGTTCATCCTCGAGCCGGCCGATGCGGCGGCTGATCGTCGACGTGCTGATCCCGAGCGAGTTCGCCGCACGGGTGAAATTCCCCGCCGCCACGGACGCTACGAGATATTCGAGATCACGCAGCTTCATGACGGCAGGCCCACACGACCTCCGGACGCTGAATCTTTTTTGTGACCAAAGAAACAATGGCCTCCGATAATATTCGGAACCAATTTTCTCGCATGAAGTCTTCAGGAAGATGTCTCCAAGCACTCAAAGTAGCTTTGGGATGGACAGCATTCTTTGCCGCGTGTTGCACACTCCGGCCGCTTTCACATTCGTTTACAAATTGCTTCTTTGGAGGAAAGCGGCCGGCGCGTGATACTGGGTGGCGCCATGGACGCGACACCACACCTCTTGATCGTCGACGACGACAGCGAGATCTGCACGCTGCTGTCGAGCTTCCTCGCGCAATACGGCTACCGCGTCTCGGTCGCCACGAATGGCGGCGCGATGATGCGGACCTTGGCCAGCGCCAAGATCGATCTTGTCGTTCTCGACATCATGCTGCCCGGGAAGGACGGGCTCGCGCTATGCAAGGAGCTGCGGGCCTCCGGCAGGCTGCCGATCATCATGCTGACGGCGATCGACGGCGAAGCCGACCGCGTCCTCGGCCTCGAAATCGGCGCCGACGACTACCTGACGAAACCCTTCAGCCCGCGCGAACTGGTTGCCCGCATCCGGGCGGTGCTTCGTCGCGCCGCTCATGCCGGATCTGGTGCGCCGCCCGGAGCGATCCAGGTCTACGAGTTTGCTGGCTGGCGCCTCGACGTGACTCGGCGCCAGCTGTTCTCGCCGGCCGGCGCGCTGGTCGTGCTGCGCACCGCGGAGTTCGACATCCTTCTTGCCCTGGTCGAGCGCCCGCAACGCACGCTGAGTCGGGACCAACTGCTCGATCTCGCCCGCGGCCGCGCCTCGTCGCCGTTCGACCGCGCGATCGACGTTCACATCAGCCGGCTGCGCAAACGGATCGAGGCTGATCCGAAGGAGCCGGAGATGATCAGAACGGTGCGCAGCGAGGGTTACTATTTTGCGGTTCCGGTTTCCGCCTCGGGAGCCTCGCCATGAGGCGGCGGTGGCGCCTCGACAGCATTGCGATGACCGTGGCACTGACGGTCGTCGTTGCGATGGGCCTCGGCGCTGCGCTGCAGCGCGTCGTCAACACAGGGCTCGAATATGCCGGCCTCTATCCTTGGGGGACCCCGGAGGAGTGGCGCACCCGGTTTTCGGCGGCACTCTTTCCGGCGACGGTCGTATCGCTCGCCGAGGCCCTCGACACGGTTCCGAACGCGCAGCGGCTCGCGATCATCACCGCCGCACGCCGCCCCGAGATCCGGATCGATCTTCGCGATGCGCCTCTGTCCGATCTTGTGAACTCGGGCGATCTCGAAGCGATCCGGTTGCGTCGCCGCATCCGCCTGCTGTTTGCTGCACCGCGCCCGGTCGTCGTCGCTCCCCAGCCGCAACAGAACGGGATGGGCATCGGACAGGACGGAATGTTCGTCGAAGTGCCGCTCAACGACGGTCACTGGCTGCTGTTTACGACCAGCTTCGAATCACCACCGCTGCCGCGGCGGGCCGCGACCAAATTCTCGCATGCTGCCTTCGGCGCCTGGCTTGGTCTCACAGCGCTCCTGGTAATCCTGCTCTCCATCCTGGCGGCGCGGAGGCTCGCGAACCCCCTATCCGAGCTCGCCGGCGCCGCCGAGCAGCTTGGCGCCAGCGGCGACGCGCCGCCACTGCCGCCGAAGGGACCGCGCGAGCTGCAGGTCACGATCGATGCCTTCAACCGGATGCAGGAACGCTTGCGCCGCTTCAACGACGATCGCGTGCAGATGCTGGCCGCGATCTCGCATGATCTGCGTACCTCGCTGACCCGGCTGAAACTGCGCCTCGAGGTCGGCGAGAGCCCGGAGCAGCGAGAGAAAATGGCTGATGAGATCGACGCGATGGGCGCGATGCTCAACTCGATCCTCTCGTTTGCCCGCGACGACGCCAAGCGTGAGCCGCGCACCCTTGTCGACTTCGACGCTATCGCCGAAGGGGTCTGCGAGGACGCCTCCGACGCCGGGGCCTCAGTCACCTACACCGGGGTCCGCGGCGTCACTGTCTCCGGCCGACCGGCGGCATTGCGTCGGGCGATCTCCAACTTGATCGACAACGCCGTGAAATATGGCAGTGGCGCGGAGGCGACCCTCAAAGCTGAGGGCCGACTCGTCGTCCTCGCGATTGAGGATCACGGCCCCGGCATTCCGCGCAGCGAGCGCGAGAAGGTCTTCGAGCCGTTCTACCGCATCGAAGGCTCACGCAACCCCGAAACAGGCGGCGTCGGCCTCGGCCTCGCCGTCGCCCGCTCGATCGCCCGCGAGCATGGCGGCGACATCGTCCTCGCCCCCCGTAAAGGCGGCGGCCTCAGCGCCCGGCTTGAACTGCCGGCATGATCACGCACTTCCCCGAAGTGGCGGAGATGCCGCTTGCCGGCACGTTCGTCGGCTGGCAACGAGCGGGACCGCCGTTACCGCTCAGCGGCAGGACCTGTCAGAACCGCTGCGACATGGCGGGCTTTAGGACCGCGTACGAAGGCCTTCCATGTCGATCTCGACGAAGCTCAGGTTACTTTCTCTCGCGTTTACACGCACCGCGCTATCCGGTTGAAAAATGGTATCGAGCCGCTGTTCGATTTTCTCTATATATCGGGCGAGGGAGGATAACAGTCTTGACGAGAATGGATTGGGACAAAGCTCGAATTTATCAGCGAGTCCACGACCAAGGCACTGTCTTCGCCGGAACTGGACAGCCTCCGAAGCCACGCAAAAAGAAACGGAAAAGCATCCAGCTACAACCAGGACCGAAGGTTAATAGGAAAGAACGGATAAGGAAGCGTCTTAGCAGTCGCTCCCACAATTATCTGATTTACGTTCTCGACATTCTCGATCAAGGAGGGCAACCTACTTCAGTTCCGCGTGAGTTGAGGCTGGAAGTTGATGCGGCGGGTGGACCCGAGCAATGGGCGCTTTTACAAGCGCCATATTCCCGGCCACGCCGACCTAACCCACCCGCCCGCCTCCGCAAGCGCTCGGAAGTCAAATCGCCCGGACGTACCCTTCAAGGGAATCGCGTAAAGTCGACGGCAAGAAGGTTGCTCCCGGCAACACCAAATGCTGTCGTCGAAGATCGGCAAGTGACCGAACGATTTCGTGCCTATCAACGGCGGCGGCGGAAATCCGCCGACTGGGCGAACGAAGACACCGGGTAGCCGACGGTCGAACACGCTCTCCGCAACCTTCAGAACCGTCTTCTTCTCGGGCGCGCCCAAAATGCCGCTGATAAACGAGGCTTACGGCCGAATGCGCCGAAGTGAACGACAGCCGACATCTCAAACCGCCGATGCCGCGGTTACTCGCGCCCTGCAAGGGCCGCGGGTGCCGCTTCATCAAAGCTTCCTCGCTCCTCGCAATCCCTCCGTGACAACGGTTCTGCGCCGTTGCACATCGTCGTCTCTGCGCCACCCTATCCGGCGTTTTCCCTACAACTTCTTCCGAAACGCTTCCACCTCCGACCAAGAGCCGGCATGGAAGCACGAAAGCGCTCTTGATGGCGCTACTAAACTCAGGTTTTAATTGAGCAATTCTGGAGCGGGCGAGGGGATTCGAACCCCCGACCCCAACCTTGGCAAGGACGAAGGCCGCGCCCCAGCTGGCGCATTTCTCCTGTTTTTGGCAACGGAAACCGACCTTGTTCCTTGTTCGTCCTTTTCGGTCGAGATTCATCTGCGCAAAAGAGCACAACGTTTCGAGGATGGACGCGCTTCGACTGAATAGTGAACGGTCTATGAAAAGGATCGTGTTTGCTGACCCGAAGTCAGCTTTGGCTGAGCCAACAGTGGTGTCCGGGGCGCGTGAGCCATACGAGTTTCAGCAAGGCTCGCCCGAAAAGGGTCTGTTCTGACGTGACGGAAGCCGTTTGGCGGAATCGTCGCGCCTGGATTGACGTCGGGTAACGGAGTTCGTCCCCGGTAGGTATCCCCACGGGCTAACGCGCCGCAGGCCGGAGGACAAGAACATCGGGGGCGACGGATTTCAGCTGATCGCAACAGCGGGCCCAGGCGTCCATCAACTGGCGGCGCTTCTGGAAGAGATCGCCGCGCCGGTAGGCTGCTTCGACCTTGTCCGATACGGCATGCGCCAACGCCATTTCGACGACCTCAGCCGGGAAATTGGTGCGTTCGGCCGCCCAGTCGCGGAAGGTCGAGCGAAAGCCGTGCACGGTCAGCTCGCCGTGGCCCATCCGCCGCAGCAGCATCAGCATCGCCATGTTGCTGAGCGGTTTGCCGCGATTGGGGCCCGCGAAGATGACTGGTGCATCCTCGCGCGGCCTCCGCAGCTGGGCCAATGCTTCGAGGAGTGCAATCGCCGGGGCCGCAAGTGGCACGCGGTGTTCCCGGCCGGCCTTCATCCGTTCAGCCGGCACCGTCCATATGCGCTCGGCGAAATTGACCTCGTCCCATCGGGCGCCGATGACCTCGCCGGTGCGGCCCGCAGTCAGAACCGCGAATTCGAGGGCGCGCGCCGCCATGCCGTCCTGGCGACGCAGCTCGGCGACGAATGGCGCGATCTCGTCGTAAGGAAGCGCCGCATGATGCCAAGCGGGCCGGTCGCCCGTCGCACGGCCCGCTTGGCACTCGCCGGTTTCGGAAGGAGGCTTTCGAGGCAGCCCTTCCAGCGAGCCGGATTCTCGCCGCGGCGGAATTTGCGTACGCTCGCCCAATCGAGCACGGCCTCGATTCGCTGACGGACGCGCGTCGCGGTTTCGGTCTTAGTCGACCAGATCGGCTCCAACACCTTCACGATAAGGCCTTCGTCGATCGCCTGTACCGGCAGGTCGCCGAATGCCGGGTAGACGTAGGTTTCGAGCGTCGACGGCCATTGTGCGGCGTGTTTGGCATTGCGCCAGGTCGGCCGGTGCGCCTCGATGTACCGCTCGGCGCATTCCTGGAACGTTATCGCTTTCGCCCGGTCGAGCCTGGCGGCCTGACGTTGCGCCTGCCTTGCGCCAAGCGGATTGATGCCGTCAAGGAGTTGCTCACGGCAGCGCCGCGCGCGCTCGCGCGCTTCCTTGAGCCCGATCGTATGCAGCGGCCCGAGCCCCATCTCGTGCGGTTTGCCGCCGAACTTGTAACGGAAGATCCAGCTGCGCCTGCCGCCGGCGCCCACGCAGAGATAGAGGCCGGCGCCGTCGGCGTGCATGCCCAGCCCTTTGCTCTTTAGGCCGATCGCCGACAATCTGTCGATCGCCTTTGCCATTTCGGTCCCACGTTCCGTCCCACACCTCTAAGCCGGATAATGGCGAAAACCGGCGAAGGTGTCCAGAGCTAGTGGTTCTAACAGCTTTTGATTTATAATGTTTTTCTATTCGCGTGCTTCCGCGTACCTTCGCTGCTGGCGGAGGGGGCGGGATTCGAACCCGCGAGACGATTCATCACCGTCTACACACTTTCCAGGCGTGCGCCTTCAACCGCTCGGCCACCCCTCCCTCGCGCGCCGCCTGGTGCGGCTGCTCTGCGAGCTTAGCGATGCGGATGCCGCGGCGCAACTTGCACCTGGCGCGCAAGTGATGTGATGGCCAAAAAACGACGTTACGAGACGGCCCGCGCCGCCGGCCCGGAACCGGTAAATACCTTTTAGATTTGTCCTCGGGCGAGGGTGTTTAAGATTTTTTCCAACGGACCGGCAACCGGCTTTTCTTGGACCTGTCGCGCGCCGCAAACGTTAGCCGCGGCGGAGGACAAGGCATGGTGGTCTTCACCACGATCTGGGGATTATCGGCACTGGCCTATCTCGGCATGGCTGGCCAGGTGTCGGTCGCCGAGATCGGATTGGCGTTTGCTTGCGGCCTGATTGCTGCTTTTTGGGCAATCGCGCTGGAATCCGTCGCCGAGATCCACCTTCGTTTTGAAACCGCCGCCGGCGCAGCAGCGGTGCGGGCGCTGGCCAATCTTCCGCGCGCCATTGCCAAAGCCGCAATCGCACTCGTCAGCCGGCGCGGCGGCGCGGTCGTCCGTCAGCAGTTTATCCGCGGACGCGAACAGATGCCGGCCGATGCGGCGCGGCGCGCCACGGCGCTGCTGGCGATGTCGCTCGCGCCTGACAAATTCGTCCTCCGAATTCCGCTCGGACGCGACGAGATCGAGCTTCATACCCTGGTGACGAATTCGGCTGTGGCGAATTCGACGTCGGCCGATTTGCGGTGGCCGGTATGACGCCCTGGCTGGTGGCGGCGATCGGGCTGGTTCCGGCACTCGGCGCGGCGGTGATCATGTGCGCGCGGGGAAACGCCGCGGCGCGGCTGGCTGCGGTTCAGCTCGCCGGCTCGATCGCGGTTCTGCTCCTGGTCGTCTTGACCTTTGCCCTTGATCAGCCTTCGTCGATCGATCTCGCGCTGACCCTGGCACTTTTGACATTGCCGGCGACACTGCTTTACGCGTTGTTTCTGGAGCGATGGCTGTGACCGGGGTCGCAGGGATCGCGGTCTCGGTGCTGCTCGGGCTTGCGGTATTGTCGGCATGGCTTGCCTGTTTCGCGCTCCTGCGCTTTCGAGCCGCACTGGATCGGCTGCACTGCTCGGCCTTTGTCAATGCCGCCGGCGGGGGGTTCGTTGCCGCGGCGGTTCTGGTGCAGGACCGGGCGACCGACCGGTCGCTGAAGGTGCTGGCGATACTTGCGATCCTTGTGCTGGGCAGTGCGGCGCTGAGCCACGCAGTCGGTCGCGCGATCCTGTTGCGCGACGGGACCGGGTCGTCATGACGGTCCTGCTCGCCGCTTTGTTCCTGCTGGTTGCGCTGTCCGGAACCGGAGTCGTGCTGACGCGCGAGCCGCGCCGGCAGGTTTTTGCGCTTGCCGTGAATGGCACGGTCCTGACCCTGCTGTTCTTCGCATTGCAGGCCCCGGATGTCGCATTGTCCGAGTTGGCGGTGGGAACCGCGGCGACACCGCTGCTGTTCCTGGTGACTTTGGCTGCCGTCCGCATCAGCCGGCACCGATGAACCGGCGATGGCGCATCGCCCTCTTGGGGTTCGCGGGGATATGTCTGACCCCGGCGATCTGGCGCGTCGCCACGGCACTGCCTCGCTTTGGTGAGCCGAGCGAGCAGTACGGGCCGGCGGTCAATCGGCTTGGCCCGGCGCTGCGGCATGTTTCCAACATGGTCAGCGCGGTCAATTTCGACTTTCGCGGCATCGATACCCTCGGCGAAGAGTTCATGCTGCTGGGGGCGATTACCGGTGCCGTGGTGCTGCTGTGCGGTGCGCGTGGCGAGGATTTGACCGCCAAAGCCGCCCGTCTTCCCGGCCGGCAGGTGATCGGGCGGGCCGAGTCGACGATCCTGATCTGCCGATTGTTCAGCCCGGCGATCATGCTGTTTGGTCT
>Ga0335074_10013363_pt1 | contig 11541 bp, 9 predicted proteins | sample Lox_Sample_23_FD_206715 | JGI IMG/M metagenome (GOLD analysis project Ga0335074, IMG submission 206715) | Soil microbial communities from Loxahatchee National Wildlife Refuge, Florida, United States - Lox_Sample_2.3 | ecosystem: Environmental > Terrestrial > Soil > Wetlands | place: USA: Florida...
CGCGACATGCGCCGACAGCGTCACGTTGTTCATCTTGAGCAGCGGGTTGTTGTGGCCCGGCGGCTCGGTCTCCAGCACATCCAGAGCCGCGTGCGCGATCCAGCCTTCCTCCAGTGCGCGGATCAGTCCGGCTTCCTGCACGGTCGGGCCGCGGCCGACATTCACGAAAATCGCGCTCGGCTTCATCAGGCGGAAGTGCTTCTCCTTCAGCATGCCTTCGGCTTCGGGCGTGGCGGGGGCATGCATCGAAACGAAGTCGGACTCGCGTAGCACTTCTTCCAGCGAGGCTGGCAACACGTCGTGCTCGATCATTACCAGCTCTTCGATATACGGATCATACGCCATCATTCTCAGGCCGAACGGCTTGGCGCGGCGGGCAACGGCACGGGCGACGTGGCCGAACGCGATGAAGCCGAGCGTCTGGCCCATCAGGCGGGGGAATTTCAGTAGCGCCGGGCGTCCCTCGCGCCAGCGGCCTTCGCGCACCATGTGGTCCTGCTCGATGATACGCCGGAACCCGGCGAGCAGCAGCGCCATCGCCTGGTCGGCGACTTCCTCGATGAAGGTGTCCGGGCAGTTGGTAACCGGGATGCCGCGCGCGGTGGCAGCCTCGATATCGACGCTATCGACGCCGACCGAGCCGAGGGTGAGGACTTTGCACTTCTCCAGCCCGTCGATCACCTTCTTGGTGAAGCGCATGCCCTTGACATAGACGGCATCGGCGTCGCGGGCGAAGGCGACGAAGCCGTCTTCGGTCGCCGGGCCCTCGACGATCTCGGCGTTCATGCCTTCGAGCGCTTCCATCTCATAGTCGTAGCCGCCCCCGGCCACGGTGAAGCTCGCCCCGGCCGGGGTCGCGATCTTGTATTTCGCCATGCTGACAGTCTCCTGTGTCCCCTAGCCCTTCGGCGGCCGCGCGCGCACCGCCTTCTCGTTCACCTCGATGCCCCAACCGGGCTTCGACGGCAACACCAGTTCGCCGTTCTCGATCACCGGAGCCGCATCGTAGAATTCGTCACGCCAGGGCGCGCTGTCGATGTCAATCTCCATGATCCGGAAATTCGGCACCGCGGCGCTGAAATGCGCACTGATCGCGCTGCAGAGGTGGCCGTAGAAATTGTGCGGCGCGACGTTGGTTTCATACACATCGGCCATGGCGGCGATCTTCAGCGACTCTGCCAGACCGTTCCAGATCACATCGATGATCGCCACGTCCTGGGCATAGTTCTCGAAATACGGCTTGAACTCGCGCCGTCCGTGCAGCGTCTCGCACGAGGCGATTGGGCATGGCGCATCGCGCCGAATCAGCGCGAGCGACGGCGCGTCGTGCGTATCGACCTCGAGCCAGGTCAGTCGCGCCGGCGCCACGGCCTCGGCGATGCGGCGGAAGCCCTCCGTCTTGAAGTGAAAGTTGATGTCGAGCATCAGGCCCATCTCCGGGCCGATTGCCTCGCGGATGGCAGCAAGCTGGTGCGTCGCCGCATCGCGCACGCGGTTGTCCCAGTTCAGCTCCGGCCAACCGGCGGTGCGGCCAAACCCAGGGCTGAAGCTCGCCAGGGTCTTGCCGTCCGACAGCAGAATGTTGGTCTTCAGCGCCTTGAAGCCCCGCGACTTTACCTCTGACGCGTGTCGGGCGAGATCGTCGTAGCCGTGCAGCGGCGGCACGCCCATCAGCGAAGCACTGCGCACGCGATAGGTGCCGAAATGCGACCAATAGACGGGAATGCGCTCGCGCACCGGGCCGCCGAACAGCCCGCAGACCGGCACCCCATACGCCTTGCCGGTGATGTCGAGCAGCGCGTTCTCGACAGCCGCGATCGCCTGCTGATTGATCCCACCGCGCGACTGGCGCGTGAGCACGTGCAGATACGCGGTGATTGCCTCGTACCGGCGAGGGTCGCGGCCGATCAGCAACGGCGCAAGCCCGTTGATCACGTCGGCAAGCCCGGTGCTGCCGAAGCTCTCGTTGAACTCCGACCAGCCGGTGATGCCGTCGCTGGTGGTGACCTTCAGGTAGGAAAACATCCGCCAGCCGGCATCGGCCCGCAAAGTCTCCAGGCGTTCTATCTTCATGCTGCCTCCGTGGACTATGATTGAGGCCGTGTCGGCGACTGACTCTGACTCACCGCGGCCGTCATGCTTGAACCGTGATCCCCTGGCAAATGTCGGCTGGGATTTTCCGACGGCTCGCCGGCGAGGTAAAGCCTGTCCCGGGCCTGCGGCTGCCGCCAGCGATCTGCCATGAGGTCCGTCTCGGGCCGCATCACCCCGGCATCAACTGCATCACCGAAAGTGAACGCGGCATTGAGGGATTTCAGCACGGAGGAAGGGCGGAGGCACGATGCTCACGGAGCGGCAAATTTATGCCAAGCGGACGAACGATCGACTCTCCGGCACCGCGCCCCACCCATCATGGCCACCCCACCCGTGATGGCCACCCACCTGTCATGGCCGGCCTTGTGCCGGCCATCTCCCGGTGCTGGAGGACTGCCGAAGGGCGCTCGATATTGATGCGCCTTCGCGGAAGCACCACGAACTTCTTCTCCGTGGTCCCCGCGTCCTCCGCACTTCCTCCGTGCTGAAAACTTTGCTCTCTGCGTGCAGGCACAGATGCCGCGCGGGCGCTTTGGAAGGCGGTGCGAGTACGACCCGCGCGGGCATTGCTACCCGCAATGATTATCTATGATGCTCGACCACGGCCCGGCTGATTGCAGTCAGTAAACTTCAGCATATCGCATGCACAACTCCTCCGGACCGAGCGCGGCCACCTGCTCGGCCTCCGCCCGCTTGTGGCGCAGGTAAGCATTCAGGAACACCGGCCCCAGCCACTCCCGCGCCGCCTCGCTCGCCTCCAGCGCATCGAGTGCCTGTGGCAGGCTGTGTGGCAACGCCGGCGCCTCTGTCCCCGCCGGCGGCAACGCCAGTCCTCGCCGCACGCCGTCCGCCCCGGCAAAGATGACCGCACCGAGCGCCAGATACGGACTAGCCGCCCCATCGCTCACCCGGAATTCGAGATTGAACTGCCGCGCAGCCTCCACCGGCCCGGACGGTGCAAACACCGGGCATACACGCAGCGCAGCACCTCGATCCTGAAGCTGGATGTCGATCGCCGTGGGCGCCCACCGGTTCGGCGTCAGCCGCAGATACGACACCGGCGAAGGTGCCGTGATGGCGCAGATCGCCGGCAGGTGCGCAAGCACACCGGCCGCGAAATGTTGCGCCACCTGGCTGAGCCCCATCGGCTGGTCCGCGTCATGCGTCACCGGCGCGCCGGTGACGTCGCGCAGGCTCATGTGGATATGCACGCCGCTGCCCACGCCCTCCGGGTCAGGCTTCGGCGAGAACATCGCGCGATGCCCCAGCCGATGCGCGGCAGCACGCGCCATCTCGCGCGTGATCACCGCATGGTCGGCAGCAACAAGCGCCGGTGCGGGCGCAACCGTCACCTCGAACTGGCGGCCGCCGTACTCGGCCAAAAAGGAATCCGGCACCACGCCCGCGGCCCGCAGCGCAGCGACGAAGCACTCGCCGAAGCCGCGCGCCCGGCGGAACGCACCGAGCGCGTAGGCATCGCCCGGTCGGTCCTCGGCACCGGTATAGACGAACTCCTGCTCGAACGCGGCGACCAGCGACAGGCCGCCCTGCGCCTGCAGCGACGCCGCCGAGCGCCGCAGGAACTCGCGCGGGCAGCATTCCCAGGCGGCGCCGTCGGTGGTGCGGATATCGCCGAGGAAGAAATGCTCGGGCAGCGAGCCGTCGGCGAAATCGACGCGCACCTCGGCCGCCTGGTCCGGCACGATCATCAGGTCACCGCCGGTGCCGAACGGCGTATCCCAGATCGGCCCGAAGGCGGACATCATCAGGTTGCTGTGCGTCCAGCCGATGCCCTTCGTGCGACGGGCATGCAGTTCCTGCGCCGGAAAGCCCTTGCCGCGCGCATGGCCCGAGATATCGCAGGTGGCGACGAAGATCAGCTCTTCACTCAGCATAGTGTCATCGGTCGCGAGTGAGCGACGGTAGGGCATGTTGGAGCGGCGCGGTAGGGCCGGGCGCGGCGCCCGTCTGGAGCTGATCGCCGTCCCGCGCCGAGCCCCGACCCGTCAGGGCTGAGCGGTGCGAAGATCCCGCAAACAGGCTCTCAGGCTCCAGCCTCGTCCCCCTCGGCGTCGTCGAAATCAATGTCTTCATAGATCTCGGCGATGGGAAGCTCGATCCCGATCTCTGGCAAATCGAGGACGTCATCTTTCATGAGAGCGAGCACCGTCCACGGGGACTCGCCGTCATCGCGGTGCAGGGCCTGAACACCCGCCGTGCTCGATTCAACGATGACATAGCGGAGAATGGAAGGCACCCCCTCATATTCGCGGACCTTTTCGATCCGGTCGAGCCCGCCTGAGGTTGGGCTGACGACCTCGAAGACGACTATGACGTTTGGCGCTAGTTTTTCTGTGCGCGGGAACTTTGTGCAGGTGATCAGGGCGTCCGGGTAACGGATCTTCGAGCCGGCTGTTTGCACACCAAGATCGGGGCCATAATAGGAGCACGGCGTGCCACGCAGGCGGCTTCGCAGTGCCGCATAGATGTTGTGGCTGATCCGATTGTGTCCCGCGTTCCCGCCGGTCATCGCGACCGGTTGGATACCGTCGAATTCGTAGCGCTCATCCTGGGTCTCGGCCCAGGCGAGGAAGCGTTCGGGAGTCCAAGGCTTCTGAAGCGCGACATTCATGGGCTTCACCTTAACATGGCACGGGACATTGTCACGCAAGGCTTTTCAGTGCCAGACGCGAGCGGATCTCGCATTTGGTGCCCGGCCGCTTATAACATCAGCGAAGAATTCCGCCGGTCGCCTTGGCTACCGAAGAAACTACCTTCTGCGCCGCCGCCTCGATCTCCGCCTCCGTCGGCGTGCGTTCGCGGGGCTGAAACACCACCTCGATCGCCAGCGACTTCTTTCCCGCCGGCAGCGTCTCGCCCACGTACACGTCGAACAGCGTCACCCCCGCAATCAGCGTCCGATCAGCACCCCGAGCGGCACGCAGCACGGCATCCGCCGCCACATCCGCATCGACGACAAACGCGAAATCACGCCGCACCGGCTGGAACGCCGGCAGGTCGGGCGATGCCCGACGCCGCCGTTTCGGCTCCGCGACCGCATCCAGGTAAAGCTCGAAAGCAGCCGCCGGTTCAGGGAGACCGGTCGCCGCCAGCACCCGCGGATGCAGTTCGCCGAAAGTGCCCAGCACCGTCTTCGGTCCCTGCCGCACCGTGCCCGACCGGCCGGGGTGATAGAACCCCGGCGCATCGGCGGTCACCATCAGCGCATCCATCGGCACCCCGAGCGCGACCAGCGCGGCATAGAGATCGGCCTTCGCATCCATCGCATCGATACCGCGCGGCGGCTCGACCCAGCTTCGCGGCGTCGAGCCCGTGCGCAGTCCCGCCGCCACGGGACGCTGCCCATCTTCGGCAAACCCCGGCCCAATTTCGAACAACCCCACGTCAGGCCAACCACGCGCCGCATTGCGCTGCGCCGCGAGCGCCAGCGTCGCCACCGGCGTCGGCCGAAGCTGGTCCAGATCAGCCGCGATCGGATTGGTCAGCCGCAAATTCCCGGGCGCAGTACCGAACAGCGCCGCCTGCGCCGCCGCCATGAAGCTGAATGTCACGCACTCCGTCAGCCCCTGAGCGGCGAGCGTCCGTCCCGCCAACGCCGCCCGTGTCTGCCGCTTGGTCAAAGTGGGCAGCGGCACCGGAGCCAGCGACGGCATCGACACCGGCGGTATCGAGTCCAGTCCTCGCAGCCGCAACACCTCTTCCAGCAGATCGCATTCCGGCTCGATCAGGGCGCAGCCCTCAGCCGCTTTCGCTGCCGCTGCCGGGTCCAGGTCCGGCGCCTGCTCCAGAGCCGCGCCATTGACCCAAACCGAGGCCACGTCGTTGCGCCACGAAGGAACGGACACGGTAACCTGCGCCGCATCGCGCCGCTCCACCACGAAGCCAAGACGCTGCAACGAAGCAACCGCCTCGTCCGGCGGCACATCCAGTCCGCCCAGCCCCGCCAGCCGTTCGAAACGCAAGCTGGCACGACGGCGCCAGTCGGGCGGCGCACCAGCCGAAACAACGGCGCCCGCCTCGCCGCCGCAGAGATCGAGCACCATGCGCGTGGCCGCTTCCACCGCCGCCGACATGATCGCAGGATCTATGCCGCGCTCGAATCGCTGGCGCGCATCCGAGACCACCTGATGCCGCCGGCCCGTCAGCGCCACCCGCACCGGATCGAACAGCGCGCACTCCACGAACACCGTCCTGGTCGTCTCGTCGCAGCCGGTCGCCTCGCCGCCGACCACCCCCGCCATCGACTGCACGCCGGCGGCATCCGCGATGGCGCAGTCCTGCTCCGTCAGCGTGTAGTCCTTGCCGTTCAGCGCACGGAAGCTCTCGCCCCGACCCGGGCGAAGCACAAGAGTATCGCCTGCAACCTTGTCGGCATCGAACACATGCAGCGGGCGGCCCAGGTCGAAGGTGAAGAAATTGGTGATATCGACCAGCGCGTTGATCGGCCGCAGCCCGATCGAGGTAAGCCGGTCCGCCAGCCAGCGCGGGCTCGCCTGGTTGCGAACGTGCCGGATCGTGCGCCCGAGGATCCAGGGACATGCTTCGGGCCAATCGATTCGCCACCGCAGGCCGCCCTCGAATGCAGGCGGCACCGTCGCCGGGTTCCATGGACGGAGCGTGCCGAGGCCGGCAGCGGCCAGGTCGCGGGCGATGCCGCGGACCGAAAAGCAATCGCCGCGGTTGGGCGTCACGTTCACGTCGATCAGCGGATCATCGAGCCCGGCCCAGGCAACATAGGGCAGACCCACCGGCGCGTCCGGCGGCAGGTCGATGATGCCGGCGTGATCCTCGCCAAGGCCCATCTCGCGCAGCGACAGCAGCATGCCCTCGCTGGCGACGCCGCGGATATTGCCGACCTGCAGCGTATCCCCGGTACCGGGAATGACGCTGCCCGGTGCGGCGAACACGGACCTCATGCCGGTGCGCGCGTTGGGCGCCCCGCAGACCACGGAAACGACAGTTTCGCCAGTATCGACCGTGCAGACGCGCAGCCGATCGGCATTTGGATGCGGCCCCGCCGCAATCACCCGCGCGATGCGAAACGAAGCCAACGCCGCGCCGCGATCCTCGATGCCTTCCAGCTCGAGGCCGATGCGGGTGAGCGTCTCGCCGATCACCCCCACCGGCGCTTCGGTGTCGAGATGCGTCTTCAGCCAGGACAGCGTGAATTTCATCCGCAACGACCCCGGACCGGCATCATCCAGCGCTCTCGTGCAGCATGACCGGGGCCAGCGGATTGAAGCCGTAATGGCGCAGCCAACGAATATCGGACTCGAAGAACGGCCGCAGGTCGGGGATGCCGTGCTTCAGCATGGCGATCCGCTCCACCCCCATGCCGAAGGCGAATCCCTGCCATTCCCGAGGATCAACGCCGGCATTGGCCAGTACCCGCGGATGCACCATGCCGCTGCCCAGGATCTCCAGCCAGTCGCTGCCCTTGCCGAGTTCGCCCGATTTCCGGTCCCAGCCGATATCGACTTCCATGCTGGGCTCGGTGAACGGGAAATAGCTCGAGCGGAACCTCACCGGCAGATCGGCGATCCCGAAGAAGGCGCGCAGGAAGTCGATGAGGCACCCCTTCAGGTGGCCCAGCGTGATGTCGCGGTCGAGCGCCAGGCCTTCGCACTGGTGGAACATCGGGCTGTGCGTCGCGTCATGGTCGGCACGGTAGGTGCGGCCGATCGCAATGATGCGGAACGGCAGCGGGCGCTCCAGCATGGCGCGAATCTGCACGGGCGAGGTCTGCGTGCGCAGCACGGGCGGCGGCCCGTTGCCTCGCGGCGGCAGATAGAACGTGTCGTGGTCGTCACGCGCCGGGTGGTGCGCCGGGATGTTGAGCGCGCCGAAATTGTACCAATCGCTCTCGACGTCCGGGCCGTCTGCGATCTCGAAGCCCATGGCGCCGAACAACGCGGCAATCTCCTCCATGGTACGGCTGATCGGGTGGATCAGGCCGATGGGCCGCGGGCGCGGGGGCAAGGTGGGGTCGAGGCGCTCGGTCGTCAGCCTGGCCTCGAGCGCGGCTTCTTCCAACGCCGCGCGGCGGGCCTCGATCGCCTCGGTCAGCGTATCCTTGAGCCGGTTCAGCGCCGCCCCACGTTCCCGCCGCTGTTCAGGGGGGGTCTTGCCCAGCTCCTTCAGCAGGGCAGTCAGCTTGCCGTTACGGCCGAGCACTCCAACACGCACGGCATCCCAGGCACGCAGATCGGCGGCGGCGGCGAGCGCCGCGTCCGTCTCGGTCTTCAGGGCCAATAGGTCGTCGGTCATGGGCTTTGCGTCCGCCGCTTGGGCGCGGGCGGGATGCGAGAGGGGCGGCCGATTGTCAACCGGCCGCGCGCGTCAGACCTGCAGCACCGCGCCGCCGGGCCGAGCTGCCTGATCGCGCCCAACCCGACGCGCCTGGCCGTGAGCAGCGGCATGCCCGCCTTTGCGGCCGTCAGGTGGACCAGTGCGTCGTCCGCGACAGGTCGCACCAATACGCATTGGTGCAGCGGTGCGCGTAAAAGCCGGCCCCAAACCAGAGCGATGCGACAGCAAGTCGATCAACATTCGCCGGGATGTGGAAGTATAAAAGGAACCCTGCCCGACTGACGTCTCTCCTCACAACTGCGGCGGCCTGGTATTGCTTACGAAGCGTAGCGATGGGATCCTCATTCCAGCGCTGCTCGTGCCTTCCGGACGATCTCCGCGAAGCCCGCGGCATCGTCATAGGCGATCGCCGCCAGCATCTTGCGGTCCATCTCGATACCGGCCTTCTTCAGCCCGTCGATGAAGCGGCTGTAGGTCAGCCCGTGCTCGCGGACCGCGGCGTTGATCCGTTGGATCCACAGCCCGCGAAAATCGCGCTTGCGGTTGCGCCGGTCGCGATAAGCGTATTGCAGCGACTTCTCCAGCCGCTCCAGCGCAGCGCGATAGGTCGTGGACGAGCGGCCGAAGAACCCCTTCGACTGCTTGAGCACCTTCTTGTGGCGGGCATGGGTGGTGGTGCCCCGTTTGACGCGTGCCATGGAGGTCTATCCTCTCAGTCCAGCCCGTAGGGGGCCCATTGCTTCACCGTCCGCGCATCCATCGGCGTCAGCACCTGCATGCGGCGGTTCGACCGCTTGGCCTTCTGCGTGCGATTGCGCAGGCCATGGCGCTTCATCCCCGGCCCGGCCTTCACCTTGCCGGTCGCGGTCAGCTTGAACCGCTTCTTGACCGACGACTTGGTCTTCACTTTGGGCATTTCATTCTCCTTCGTTGCCGCCCGCCCAAGGCGAGCATCGCGGCCGGGCATGCCCTTCCAGGCCCGGGCGCGCGATTTCCAGGGGGCGGCTCTATACCGGCGGCGGCGGCACGGCGCAAGCCGAAGCAGGCGGCTTCCGTCGCCGGTACTGACCCACGCCCTCCCGCAAGCTGCCAGGGATGTCCCATATTTCCGGAACGAATGGCGAGAAGCGCCGTAGTGCCACCTTCAGCCGAAGGCCAATAACCCGCCCGGCAGACGACGTCCCGGGGAACCTCAGTGGCCTTCCGTGTGTTCTCCGTGGCGCTCCGTGTGAACCTCTTTCATGAGGCACGGCTCCCTGGACCATTTCGCACTTCTTCGAAGCGCACAGGGAGAAACTTTAGAAATGCAGCCCGACCCGCATGCCCAGATTATCGAGGCCCGCGTTGTATCGGTCGATCCCGGCGTTGGAGCTGTGGTCGAAATAGACCGACACCGACCAGCGAGGGGTAATACGGTATCCCACCTCGATCTGCTCATGGAACAACACGCTTCCGCCGAGGCTGAGATGGTCGCTGGTGTCCGGTGCGTAGATTTTCCCGTTATTGAACGCGGGGCCGAAGCCGAACATAAAGAAAACTGCACCGTCCGGCCAAAGCACGCCGCCGGTGTCCAGGTTCGCCGTCCAGGTCAGACCGAAATAGAGCTGGCTCGTGAGGCCAGCCGTGTTGCCATCGACGCCGATATTCGGCGCCGGCCGCAGCAGCCACCGCAAGTGAGGGTCGATTCCACTGACTGCCGATGCGGGGACAAACGACTCGAACTGTACTTCCGCGTTTATATCGGCCCCGTGCTCGGTATGCCCGCCGAGAATCCCTATGTCATGATCCAGCACGCCGAGCTTGAGGGCGGTCACGATTCCATCGTCGCCGGCAAACGCAGGAACGGCCGCGACGACGCCGACTGTAAGGACCAGGGCGCCGAGTGATCGGTACCCGCGGGGACGATCTCGGTTGCAGTACATCCGTGCTGCATGACAGTACATCCGGGTAATAACAAGTCCCCATCGCCGATTGGAGCGAACGACAACGTGGACGCCGTTTCCCGGCGGCTCACCTGTACGCCTACCCTCGATAGACGGCGCGCGCGTTCTCGCGGAAGAAGCTTCGGCGCTCGGTCTCGTCGATTCGGAAAGGCAGAGCATGGTCGGGATTGTCGAAATCCCAGTGCGGATAGTCCGAGGCGAACAGCAGCCGATCCCAGCCGATCCAGCCGATCAGCTCAAGCACCCGCTCGCGGGGCTCCGGCTCCTCCATCGGCTGCGTGGTGAGCCACACCTGGCTTCGGATATAGTCCGACGGCAACCGTCGCAAATGCGGCGTTTCGCCCCGCATCCGTCGCCACAGCCTGTCGAGCCGCCAGCAAAGCGACGGCAGCCAACCGAAGCCACCCTCGATCACCACGAATTTCAGCCCGGGAAGGCGTTCGAACACGCCCTCGAACACCATGCTGGCGAGGTGAGCCTGAAACGCCTGCGCGTGGGCAAGCATGTCTTCCAGATAGAAGCTCGGCCAACCGCTGCCGCTCGCCGGATGCCCGGCAAAGCCGAAGGCGTGCATGGCCACCGGGATGTCGGCTGCGGCGGCCGCTTCGAAGATTGGCCGATAGCGGCGCGCGCCGAGCGGCTCGGACGTGCGGCTCATCAGCAACACGTGACCAAAGCCGTCGATCGCTGCGCAGCGTTCGATCTCGGCCGCGGCTTCCTGCGGGTCCTCGTAGTTCACCACGATCGAGGCGCGCAGCCGTGGCTCGGGACGCACCAGATGTTCGATCTGCCAGTCGTTCATCGCCCGGCTGACCGCGTTGCCGAGATCACCGTTCATGAAGTTCTGGCTCGGCTGCGGCGGGTTGACGAGTCCAAGCTGGATGTTGAACGGATCGAGATGCTGCGTGCGGGTGAAATCGAGATTGCTGCCCGGCGGTGTGCCGTCCGGCGGCCACGCATCCCGCCTCGCCGCCATCGGCGCGGACTTTGGGAAGGCGGGCGCGCCGTCGGCATAGCCGGTGCGGTGGGCCATCCCGTATGTCTCTATATGCCGCCGCCACCGTCCGGACAGGAACGGATAAAGATCAGCTATCGAACGAGGCCCGAGATGCAGGTCGCAGTCAGCGATCCCAGCCCGGGTGGTGGCAACCGGGGCTGCCGTTCGAAGCTCGCG
>Ga0335074_10013364_pt1 | contig 11540 bp, 8 predicted proteins | sample Lox_Sample_23_FD_206715 | JGI IMG/M metagenome (GOLD analysis project Ga0335074, IMG submission 206715) | Soil microbial communities from Loxahatchee National Wildlife Refuge, Florida, United States - Lox_Sample_2.3 | ecosystem: Environmental > Terrestrial > Soil > Wetlands | place: USA: Florida...
CTTCCATGGCGGGGCTAGCACCTACGGGTTTATGACCGCGGCGATGGGCGCCGGTGCCGTCGCTGGCGGGCTGGTTGTGGCGGGCCTCGCCAGAACAGGCCTGCCGCTGCTCACGGTGGCCGCGGTCTGTTTCGGCGGTGCCATTCTCGCCGCGGCGCTGGTTCCCGCGCTGCCCGGTGAGCTGGCCGCGCTTGGGGTTGCCGGGTTCTTCAGCACGACGTTCATGGCGACAGGGAACACGACGTTGCAGCTCACCGCTGACCCGCAGTTCCGGGGCAGGGTAATGGCCCTCTGGTCGGTGACGTTCAGCGGCAGCACCCCGATCGGCGGCCCGGTGGTGGGAGCGGTCGCCGACGGCCTTGGCCCTCGCTACGGCCTAGGCCTTGGGGCAGTAGCGTGTCTGGCTGCCGCGGTCATCGGCGCGCTCGCCGTCCGGCGCATGCCGCCCGCCGAAAGGCACGCCAGTCGCCCCCGCGAGCTTGACTGGACCTCTTACCCGCAGCCCCACGAGATCGACGCCTGAGCGCCAGGATGCGGGAAGCATCGGTCAGAGGCGCCGCGGCCGGCGCCCGGTACTGGCCGGTGCCGGGGCGATGGGGGTGCCGGTCGAACCACAGTGGGGTCGGGGTTGGAGGACACGGGGACCCGTGGCCATTCCGGCGTGGGGACTTCGGTCCCTGCCATGATCTGCGTTGATCCAGCATTCTGGAAACGGAACGGACGTGATTTCAAACCGAGTCTGATGCGGACCCCCAGGCGACGCCACCGCCCGCGCCTGGCTCGACGAACTCTGCGCGCAACGCCCCGGACTGAGCTGTACAGGTGAGCCGCGCGTCCAGCTGGCCCGGCACGCTGCCGTTCCGTCGACGGGTCAGCCACGCTTTTCGATGCGAGCGCGCGGGCCGGGGATCACCCATGATTCGTAGTCCCCTCCGGTCCAGCGCACCAGGTACCCCGGCGTCCTGTCGTCGCCGGATAGTGCGACGATCGTCCCGCGCAAGGGCAGTCCCGCCATGCCAGCGCCGTCGATGATGAGGATGTCCCCCACCGCTGGCCGTGCGTCCTGGCATGAATCCGGATCAGGAGGTTCTAGCCGGTGAGGCACCGACGTATGCATCGCCGCGGTCTCTGCGTCACGCCGCGTTCTCCTTGCTTGCTAGCGACTAACTACCCAGCCATTATGACCTGCCCTTTCGGGGCCCGTGAAGGGACGTAGGTCCCGGGACTGCCTGAGATCGAGCAAGATCCGCTCCTTGCCGGGTTTCGCATCTTGCCTTGCGTGGCGGCTGATGAGCTCGTCGTGCCGGGAACCCCGCGCGCGTGTCCAGCCGGCTCATAGAGGCCGGGTCGACGATCATCGTCATCGATCACGACGACCTGGAACTGCTCGCCGCCGCCGATCGTCAGCATCGGGTGTGCAATGCTGACGTGGTGAAGCATGCTTCCGTAAGTGAAGCGGCCGCGCCCAGCTTTACTGCGGTCGACGCGTATATCCGGAGGCAGATGAAAGATGCTCGCATCCCGGGCCTGGCGGTTGGTATCGTCCACGACGGCCGCCCCGTGCACCTGCGAGGTTTCGGTAGGGCTGATGACTCCGGGCGGGCGTTCACGCCGCAGACACCGCTGTTCATCGGGTCGGCCTCCAAGTCCTTCACCGCCTTGGCGGTCATGCAGCTAGCCGAGGCCGGGAAGATGGATCTGGATGCGCCGGTCCAGCGTTACATCCCGTGGTTCCGGGTGGCTGATCCGCAGGCGTCCGCGCTGCTCACCGTCCGTCACCTGTTGAGTCAGACCAGCGGTCTGACCGAGCGGGCCGGTCGCGCAGCCACACTGGCCGCTGGGATGCACCCGTTGGAACCTGCCGTCCGGGCGCTGGCCGCGACCAGGCTTGCCCGGTCTCCCGGCGCGGCGTTTGAGTACTCCAACCTGAATTACACGACGCTGGGGCTGGTCGTGGAGATGGCGGCCGGAGAGCCGTTCGAGGCCTATCTGAAGAGGCACATCTTCGAGCCGCTGAGCATGCATCACACCTACACCGCCATCAAGGACGCTAAGCGCGACGGGCTCGGGTCCGGCTACCGGTACTGGTTCGGGTTCCCGGTCGCCTTCGACGCACCCCCGCACGGCAGCACGGTTCCGACCGGGGGCATTATCTCCACGGCCGAGGATATGAGCCGCTATCTGGCCATGTACCAGGGCGGGGGACGCTATCACGGCCAGGCGGTGCTCTCGGCGGCCGGGATCGCCGAGATGATGCGGCCGGGCCCGCCGCAGAAACGAGGCGCGTTTGCCGGCGCAGGCTACGGCATGGGCTGGTTTACCGGCCCATGGGGCGGGGTGGACGCGTCCTACCATCCCGGCGACGAACCCGGCGCTCATGCAGGCATGGCCCTGGTCCCGCGAGGGAACTGGGGCGTTGTCGTGCTGTTCAACGTGGGTACCCACGGCGGGGCGTTGCCGGGGCTGCTGGCGATCGAGCAAAGCGTGACCGGGATGGTGGCCGGCGGGACGGTGAAGGGTACCGGTATCGGCATCTTCTACGCCGGGTTCGACGCCGCCGTGGCAGCCGCCGTGGCTGCCGAGGGCTGGTCGCTGGCGCGGCTGGCCCGGCGGCCCGGCGCTGAGGCACACGGTCGCCGCCTGACCCTGCCGCTGCTGTGGGAGTTCGGTATCCCGGCGGCCGTAACTGTCGTGCCGACTGCGGTGTTCAAGGTGAACTGGAAGGGGCTGTTCCTCTACGGTCCGGACATGAGCTGCGCGCTTGCCGGAATCGGCGGGCTGTCCGCCCTCACCGGGATACTCCGGGTGATCAAAGCAGGGCAGTCCGTACGGAGCCGACTGCCAAGCCGCCAGATGCCTGCAACGACACGACGCAGGTAACCACCGGCCGTCCGCAGGGAGCCAGGCCGCCTACGGCGGCATGCAAATCACCCAGATCTGTACCCGCCGTCGGCAGCGCGTGACCAACACTCAGCCACGTATTAGGTTAAAGCTGGGTCTTGCATAAGCCCCATGAAGACTGCGGCCCAGATATCCCATTGGTCTCGGCTGCGGCTCCTGTTGCCGACCGCGAGTTCGTAGTGATTCTCCCGGTCGTCCACTGGCTGTCGCCCGTGGTCTGTCTCGCCGCCGGGCGCGGGATCCGTTCCCACGAATCTAGCGAGTACCGTGCGCAACTGCTCATCGACCAACTCGTATAACAGGCCGAAGACATCGGCTGCTCCCGTCGGAAAGCTCGCTCTCGATCAGGCCTGTTATGGGCCTTACCTAGCCGTCAGGCAATGCCGCGACCTGGCTGAGCTCGTAGGGCCCTTTGGTCCCTATCTGCACAACGGGTTGAGGGGAACCCTCGCTTATCGCCGCACCCAGTTCCACGCTGAGTTGGCATGGGCGCGGCCGGGAAGATGAATACAAGTCATCAACTGACCAAGCCGGGTATTCGTAGCCCTATATCGGCTGAAGATGGCTTCCCACGACAGCCAGCGTGCCGCAAGCCTCGCGGCCAGCACCGTCAGATCACGCAGCACGCCGATCACGGTAGCCCGTAGTCGCGTAACTTAACGGCCTCAAAGCGTGGCAGGGCTTCCTCGATCTCGGCGGCGTGGCAGGCTTGGCGCTGGTACATCAGGCCGTAAGTGAAGGTGTCCTCCCCGGCCGCCCGGGCCTGTTGGGCGAGTTCAAGCAGCACTGTGCGGGCGACGACGCTGTCGTGGTGGTCGCCGAGCAGGTCCTGCAGTTCCCTGGCCCGTGAGACCTGGCGCGCGGCGGTCCTGCCGAGTGCCGGCACTGCTGCTTCTGCGGCGTACCGGGCCCGTTTGGCGGCCTTGCGCGCCTGATGGATCGCGCTGTCGCGGTCCTCCGCGTCAGGCACAGTGGCCAGGGCACGCTGCAACCGCCGTGCTGCCCACCGGACCGGCTTGGCAAGCGCCTTGCCCGCCTTTCGCTCCGCCGCTGGTGTCTGCGGCGGGTCGGCCAGCAGCGCATCGAGGTCATCGAGCAGGGAGAGGTAGCGCTGCCCGTCGAGTGCATCGAGCCCGGCCTGGCGTGCCCGGGCGAGCTCACCGGTGAAGTGGGCCGTGATGCGGGCCTCTACGGGGCCCACCACCAGGGCGGGGGGAACGGCGGCGAGGTCGGCGGTAAGCCGGGCCAGCAGCACCTCAGTATCGCGCGCCTGTCCGACCGCGGCCGCCAGCCACCTCAGCTCCGCGCACAGCGACCGGGTCGCGTCCCGTTCGATGATGCCGCCGAAGGCCTGTAGCGCGCTGCGGGCCCGGCGGGTCGCGACCCGCATCTCATGCACGGCGTCTGGCTCATCACAGCGGACCAGCGGGTCACAGCGTGCGATGGCAGCCACCTGGTGGCGCAGGTAGGCGAGCACCACTTCCCCCGCAGGCGAATGCCTGGTCAGCATGGTTTCGCGCGGCGCCGCGGCGGGCAGTCGGCCGGCGAGCGCCCGCTGCAGTTTCGTGATGGTCGCGCCGGGCCGGGCGCCGGCCCGGCGCAGCTGCGCGTCGACAGCGTCCAGCAGTGCGGGGCCACCGGCGACCAGCTCGGCCTCGATCTCTTCCCACTAGGTGGCCGCAGGTCCACCGGCAGGCCCGGCCGACACGTGGTCATCAGCGATCTCGGCGAGTGCCCGGCCGGCGCGGTCGAGCAGCCGGAGCGCGCGGCGGGCGGTCTGGATACGCACCACCGGCGCTAGCGCCGCGTCCCGGGTATAGGCCCGGACCAGGGCCGCGAGCTCTTCCGGGACCGCGCCGTCGGTCGTGACGCTGGACGCTGCCGCACGTTCCCCGGCCGTCCCGGCGGCTGTGCTGGCGGCAGGCTCGCCGCCGGGTCCGGCGAGGGGCACGCGGATCTCGTCTCGGGTGTCGGTGCCTGCGGGCAACTTCAGGTGCCAGCCCGGATCCTCCCCGCCAGTGCGCCGCATAGTGATACCAGCGCGTATCAGTCGCAGATCCGCGGTGTCGTAGTAGACCGCGTCCAGGAGCTGTTCAGCTGGCTCTGCGACGGCGGCAACTCCCGCCGTCCCGATCATGGTTTTCACCGCATCCAGCGCGGCCGCCCCGCCTGCGGCAGGGGCGTATTTCCGCTCGATCTCACGTACAACAGTAGCCATGTCCTTAGCCTCAACAGTTGAGCCCGCCCGTCACGACTGCACCATCCCTCCTATCTCATAGGGCTTCACGGTGAAAGACTAAGCAGTAAGGGCCGCACGGCCCCGTGATGGCGGGACATCAGTACTCTTGCTCATCCCATCCGCCTGGTGACAAAGCTACGGGTGCCGGGGTCGCGCGGGTTCTCGAAGGTCTGCCGGGTGGGGCCGTACCCCACGAGCCTGCTGCACGTTGTGCGTCACTATGACGATGGTGTACTGCGGCTTAAGCTCCCGCATGAGGTCTTCGATCCTCGCGGTGGCGATCGGGGTCGAGCGCGGAGGCGGGTTCGTCCACGAGGACGACATCGGATTCGATGGCGATCGCGTGGCTCCCCGTGCCCGACATCGACCAGACCCGGGTCGACAATCTCCGGGCCGTTGAAGAACCGGCGATCTGGCCGGGCGCACGGTTGTAGAGTTTCGCCGCCGCGTACGCACGAGCCAGCCGGGTACTGGCGATCGCCAACCTAATGGTCATCGGCAGCGGCAGGCACCGCAGGTTCGTCGAGGCCATGCCGGCTCGGTTGGCCTGCAATGCGTGCCCCTCTACCTGCCCCGTCGTGGCGATCCGTTGACCCTCGGGCGCTCCAGGTGCTGGCCGCCGAAGAGTACCTGCGGGGACCTTCTGCCCTATCCGCAAGATGAACGCGGGCATAGCCTCAGGGGCACTGCGGTAGGGTCGGCCCGGCCGGCGGCTCTGCGCGGGCGGCTCCGGGCCCGGCAGACGGACCTTCGGCGGTAGAAGCACAACGATCGAGGAGCCGCTCCATGATGACGGCCGACGACGTGCGGGAAGCAACGCTGGCCTTGATCCCGCGAGCGCGGCGAGACCTGGCCCAGCTCGTGGCGCTGCGGTCGGTAGCCGATCCTGCCTGGCCCGATCGGGAAGACTGCGGCAAGGCCGCCCGGCTGGTGGCTGGCCTGTTCCGCGCTGCTGGGCTACGCGAGGCGACCCTGCACGACACACCAGACGGCAGCAAGGCGGTGATTGCCCGTGCCCCGGCACCTGACGGCTGCCCGACCATCCTGTTGTACTGCCATTATGACGTGCAGCCCGTGCCCGACCCGGCCGAATGGCTGACCCCGCCGTTCGAACTCACTGAGTCTGGCGGACGGTGGTATGGCCGCGGGGCAGCGGACTGCAAGGGAAACATCGTCGCGCACCTGACCGCGCTGCGGGCGCTCGGAGCCCCGGCCCTCCCGGCCGGAGTGATCGCCGTGGCCGAGGGCTCCGAGGAGCAGGGCACCGGCGGGCTCGAGGCCCTTGTGACCGCGAACCCTGACCTTGTCCGGGCGGACGCGATCCTGGTCTGCGACGCAGGCAACATCGCTGCCGGGACGCCGACGGTGACAACGACGCTGCGCGGCATCACCAACGTGACGGTGCACGTGGAGTCGATGGCGGGGCCAGTCCATTCCGGCGTGCTCGGCGGCCCGGCGCCTGACGCGCTCGCGGCTCTCATCCGCATCCTGTCCACGCTGCGTGATGAGCGTGGTAATACCTCGATCCGAGGGCTGGATCAGTCCCAGGTCTGGCGGGGAGGGGGGACCTATCCGGAGAGCCGGTTCCGGGCCGATGCGGGAGTGCTCGACGGCGTGGGCCTGCTCGGCGACGGCACGGTCGCCGACATGCTATGGGCCCGGCCCGCGGTCACCGTGCTCGGCATTGACTGCCCCGCCGTCTCCGGTGCGCCGGTGACGGTCCAGGCAAAGGCCAGCGCCCTGGTCAGCCTGCGGATCCCCCCGGGTACCGGCGCGGTGCAGGCCCAGGACAAGCTCGTTGCCCACCTGATCGCCGCGGCGCCGTGGGGCGTACGGATCCACGTAGAGCGGGACCTTCCCGACGCCGCGTTCGCCGCGAGGACGGATGGGCCTGCCTACCGCGTGCTGGCGCAGGCCATGAAAGATGCCTACGGCGCCGACATGGTGACGGCCGGGGACGGCGGGTCGATCCCGCTCTGCGAGATCTTCCAGCGGGCGTGCCCGGCCGCTGAGATAGCGATTTTGGGGGTGGAAGACGCGAAGGCGGGCATCCACGGCCCGAACGAGAGCGTGGACCCGGGCGAGATAGCCCGTATTGCCCAGGTCGAGGCGCTGTTCATCCAGCGTTACCCGGCCGCCCGCCAGCTGCGCGCCGGTAATGCTCCCTGACGCCTCACGCCGCTTCGGGGTGCCCGACGGGCGGTGTCGCTGGCTGCTCCCCGGCTGGCTCGGCCTCGGTGGGCCTGCCCTTGTGCTTGCGCAGGCTCCAGCCGACGAGGACCTCGCCGACGGCGACGGCGCCGCCGAAGATGCCCAGCAGCGGGCCGGTGTAGTTCCAGTCGACCGGGTTGCCGGGCGTCCACAGGAACAAGACGAGCGACGATAGCACCGCGCCGGTGGCCAGGATGACGCAGAGCCACAGACCCGCCTGGCCGCCGGGAACCCGGAAGGGCCGCCGCATCAGCGGATCGGACCGGCGCAGCCGGATGATGGCCGGGTACATCAGCAGGTACGGCAGGATGAACACCGCCGAGGAGGAGGCGAACAGCGCATAGAACAGGTCGTTCTCGGTCTTGATGAAGATGCCGGCGAACAGCAGCACGGCGGTGGCGACCACGCCCATCAAGACGTATGCCCAGCCCGGGGTGTTCCACCGGGTCTCCCGGCCGAACAGGGCCGGCAGTTCGCCATCGTGGGCGGCCTCGGCCGCGGCGCGGTTGGCGCCGAGCGTCCAGGGCAGGATGCCGCAGAAGTAGGTGAACAGTGTCACGATGCCCAGCAGCCAGACGATCGCCGAGCTGGTGCTGTCGAAGATGGCCTTGTACATGTCGATCATCCCGGTGGTCAGGCCGAGCACCTTCAGCGGGATCACCAGCAGCAGGGCCACGGTCGCCAGTAGCTGGATGATCGTGAGGCTCATCCCGGCTACCGGGATTGACCACAGCATGTCACGACGGGGGTGCTTGGCCTCCCCTGCGAGCGCTGCGACCAGTTCCATGCCCAGGAATCCGTACACGATCGTCGGCAGGTACACCTTCGCGTTCCCGAAGTCCGGAACCATCGTCTGCAGCGAGAAGTGATTGGCCTCCGTCCCGTGCCTGGCGAACAGTACGAACGCGCCGATGGTCACCGTGATCAAGATGGCGACCACGGCGATAGAACTCGCGTCGGTGACCATCTTGCCGAGCTTCAGCCTGGCGATGCCGAGCCCGACGGTGATCCACACCAGCCCGGTACACACGAGTGTCTGCTGGAACAGCGTGACGCCAGTCCAGCCCAGCGCCTGCAGCGCACCGGTGAACAGCAGGTACGCCGACGGCATCCACAGAGCCACGTTGACCCAGTACCAGTAGGTCGTACGCGCGGCCCAGCGCCGGCCAAAGGCCCGGTGCACCCAGTCGTAGATGCCGCCCTGGTAGGGGTACGCGGTCGACAGCTCCGCGATGATCAGCGAACTGGGCAGCAGGAAGAGGATCACGGCCGTAATCCACCAGCCCACAACCGACGTACCGACGGCCCCGTAGATGACAACGTTGACGCTGACCATCGACAAGAAGATGAACATGACCATGTCACGCCGGCCCATCTCCTTCTTGGGCGGACCGCTGACCATCTTCTTGTGCATTGGGCTCTTACCAGTTGCTGATGCCATTGCCGCACCCCTCTGAAACGGCGACGCAGGTCCAGGGCTGCCGTCACCGGCTGGGCCCCCGTACCGCCGGGGACTTCCCTACCAAGCACGGTCGGCCACGCCGTCCCGACGGCGAAAGAGGCGAAAGTCACGTCGCGCGGGACCGGGCGCCTACCTAACAGCCCACGACAGAGCCTTCGCTTCGGCGCTGCGAGCCACAAGGAAGCAGGGATTCAGAACCGCCAGGCCAGGACCAAGGCCCGTGATGTCAGCCGATCTTCGGTACCAGGATGACCGGCGTAAATTCCGAGGCGCAGCTTCGGTCCGCAGCCTCGCCGGGGCTTCCGAACCCCGCTCGTTACGGATGGGAGGGTTGCTCGTGACCGGCGCGATTGCTCGGCTGGACGACCTGGGCGCTCGAAGAAGGCACGGCGCCAGCTCAGCATCTCGATGCCAGGCGAACGAGCGCCCTCTACCGGTGACCGCGGCACCGGCCCCGGCGGGCGCGGAACGCAACCGCTACCTTGACCTGCTGCGTGCGGTGGCCCTCTGCGGCGTGGTTTACGGGCACTGGCTGCTGGTCGACATCACGTACCGGGCCGGGCAGTTGTCCGGCCGGGACGCGCTGGACTACATCGAATGGGGACGGTGGGTCACCTGGGTCTCCCAGGTGATGCCCGTCTTCTTCCTGGTCGGCGGGTACGTCAACGCCCAGTCATGGAGAGCGCACTATGCGTGCGAGGAGGGCTGGACCTGGTGGGTGCGCGATGCGGGCATGGCCACGGCGGCGGCCCTAATGGACAAGGGTATGGTCGGGTCGCGCCTACAGGTGATCGGCTACGCCAACTACCTGCTGGTATGGGGATCGGTCTACCAGTGGGGCTTCGCGTGGCGCGACGGGAGCCTCAGCCCTCCCGGTGGCGCCCGTACGTGCTAGCCGCAGCCGGCGCGGCCCTGCTGGCCGACCTGCTGCCGCCGATAAGGAGATACCGAACGCGCGGTGGTGCGCCACCATCCGTTCGGTATCTCCTCGCGCGACCGGAGCCGGCGGCCAAGGTCCCGTGTCGCGGGGACATCCGCCCCTGCACGCCCGGCTGCGGCGGCGGCAGTGTTGGGGTGTGAACGTCCCCGCGGGAGGCCCGCCGCCATGCTGACCCGGCTGCTGCGCAGCTTCCTGCGCCGTTATATCCGCCAGGTCACGATCGTGGTGATCTTGCTGGTGGCGCAGACGATAGGGAACCTGTACCTGCCCAACCTCAACGCCGACATAATCAACTACGGCGTCGAAAAGGGGGACGTCCGCTACATCTGGACCACCGGCGCGGTCATGCTGGCTGTCGCTCTGGCGATCGGTGCCGTCGCCATCGTGGCGGTGTACTGGGCGTCGCGGGTCGCGATGGGGGCGGGCGCGGACATGCGGGCGGCGGTCTTCACCCGGGTTCAGGGCTTTTCGGCCCGTGAGATGAACCGCTTCGGGACGCCGTCCCTGATCACCCGCAACACCAATGACATCCAGCAGATCCAGTTGTTCCTGCAGATGGGCCTGACGCTGATGGTCATCGCCCCGATCATGTGCGGGGGCGGCGTGATCATGGCGATCAAGGAGGGCGCGCAACTGTCGCTCCTGCTGGTAGTTGCCGTGCCGGTGATGGCCGTGGTCATCGGCGTCATGCTGGTCATGGTGGTGCCGTTGTTCCGGTCCATACAGGTCAAGATCGACCGGATCAACCAGGTGCTGCGCGAGCAGATCACCGGCGTCCGGGTGATCCGCGCCTTCGTCCGCGGCCAGGCCGAGGCGGAGCGCTTCGGCGGGGCCAACGCCGACCTGACGGCCACCGCGCTGCGGGTGAACCGGATCTTCGCGCTGGCCATGCCGGCGCTGATGGCGATCTTGAACCTGTCCAGCGTTGCCGTCCTGTGGTTCGGTGGCCGCCTGGTCAGCGAGGGATCGATGCCGATCGGCAATCTCACCGCGTTCTTGACCTACATCCTGCAGATCCTGGTGGCGGTGATGATGGCGGTGATGATGGTGATCCTGGTTCCGCGCGCGGTGGCCAGCGCGGAGCGGATCGAGCAGGTGATCGGCACCGAACCGTCGATTACCGACCCGCCGCACCCGATCTGGCCGGCCCGGGCAACCGGTCTAGTGGAGTTCCGCAACGTCACCTTCGGTTATCCGGGCAGCGAGCGGCCCGTCCTGCAGGGCCTGGATTGCAGGTTCCCTCCCGGACAGACCAGCGCGATCATCGGCGGCACCGGCAGCGGCAAGACCACCCTGCTCAGCCTGATCCCGCGGTTCTTCGACGCCACGGCTGGCAGCGTGCTGGTCAACGGCGTCGACGTGCGGGACCAGGAACTCGAAGAGCTGTGGGACGGAATCGGCCTGGTCCCGCAGGCGGCGTTCTTGTTTAGCGGCACCGTCGCCAGTACGCTGCGGCTTGGCAGGCCGCAGGCCACCGAGGCCGAGTTGTGGCATGCCCTGGAGATCGCCCAGGCCAGCGATTTCGTCGCCGCCATGCCCGGCCAGCTCGAGGCCACGATCGATCAGGGCGGCACCAACGTCTCCGGCGGGCAGCGGCAGCGGCTGTCGATCGCCCGGGCGCTGGTGAAACAGCCCCGCCTGTACTTGTTCGACGACTGCTTCTCGGCCCTGGACGCCGCGACCGACGCCCGGCTGCGGGCGGCGCTGCGATCAGGCACCGGCGACGCCGCGGTCGTGATCGTCGCGCAGCGGGTGAGCACGATCATGCACGCCGACCAGATCATCGT
>Ga0335074_10013365_pt1 | contig 11540 bp, 12 predicted proteins | sample Lox_Sample_23_FD_206715 | JGI IMG/M metagenome (GOLD analysis project Ga0335074, IMG submission 206715) | Soil microbial communities from Loxahatchee National Wildlife Refuge, Florida, United States - Lox_Sample_2.3 | ecosystem: Environmental > Terrestrial > Soil > Wetlands | place: USA...
GGCCCGTCGCGCGAACGGAGAACTGGAACCGGCGGATCGGACCGATTTCTAAGGACGGGCATCGATTCCGAAAGACCGCCGGCCCCAGTTCGGGACATGAACCACTCAGCGGTTTCCCGTGCCACCCGGTACGCCTGGTGGACGAGCCCGTCGCTCGACGGCTCAAATACGAAGCCTCGTCTCCCGGCTACCATGTCCCGAGACACGCCCCGAGGCCCGGTGACGCGGCGCGCCCACGAGCCAGCACCACCGGCGAGCACCGCCGCGATTCCCCCCTCGCCGCCCAGCCTGCTCTCCGCCGGGACCTTGGCCCCGGACTTCGTCCTCCCGTCGACCCCGGATCAGCGAGTGTCGCTGAAGGAGCTTCGGGGGCGTCCGGTGGTCCTCGCGTTCTACCCGGCCGACTGGAGCCCGGTCTGCTCGGACCAGATGGGGTTGTATAACGAGATGCTCGCGGAGTTCGGGAAGTACGATGCCGAGATCATGGGCATCTCGGTCGACGGGGTCTGGTCGCATGCCGCCTTCGCTCGCGACCGAAAGCTGCACTTTCCGCTGCTCGCGGACTTCCAGCCCAAGGGGGACGTTTCCCGGCGGTACGGGGCCTACTCGGAACCGGAGGGGGAAAGTGCGCGGGCCCTCTTCGTCATCGATCCGAAGGGCGTGATCCGGTGGAGCTACCTCTCGCCGGAGGGGATCAACCCGGGAGCGAACGGGATCCTCATGGCGCTCGAACGGCTGAAGGGAGGGAAGTCCTCGAAATGAACGCCGAGGAGGAATCGCCCCGGCTGTCGACCGCCGTGAGCTCGCGAGATCACGTCCAGGGCCCGGCCGACGCGCCCGTCACCCTGCTCGAGTACGGCGATTACGAGTGCCCGTACTGCGGAGAGGCCTATCCGATCGTCAAAGAGCTGCAGAAGCGCATGGGCAGCGGGTTGCGATTCGTGTTCCGAAATTTTCCGCTCGGCAACATGCATCCCCATGCGACGTTGGCCGCGGAGGCGGCCGAGGTCGTCGGCGCCCAGGGGAAGTTTTGGGAGATGCACGACACGCTGTACGAGCACCAGAGCGCCCTCACCGAGGCGGACCTGGCTCGCTACGCCCGGGGCCTCGGCATCAGCGAGGGGACGTTCGCCACCGAGCTGCGCCGGCCCGTGTACGCGGACCGGGTACGCGAGGACTTCACGAGCGGCGTCCGGAGCGGAGTGAATGGGACCCCGACCTTCTACGTCAACGGCGTCCGGCACAATGGTTCCTACGATCTCGACGAGCTCCTCCGAGCGGTCGGGCACTCGGGCGGCAGCCCGTCCGGATCCGGAAGCCCACGCCCCCGAAAGCGCTCGGTGCACTGACCTCGCGGTCGTCGTCGAGGGAGGTCGCCTCGCCGTGGCGAGGGGGTTTAACCCGCTCGCGGCATCCCGGAGCCGTGTGCCAGTTCTGCACGACCACGGGCAGTGACGCCGAGGAAGGGACCCCGCACGAATGCGAGTGTGATTGCCTCCCCCGGGACCTGATCCCCAGCCCGCGACGCTGCCGCGTCTGCTACCACGACCTCCGCCGCGTGGATCCGAAGCTCGAGTGAGCCTCCTCGGCGACGCGCTTACTCCCGAGATTCGCTTGCCGCCGCAGGCCGAGGTTCCCCGCCCCTCGCTCCGTAAGCGGCCGCCCGGACACGTGAACGCCTCCGCCGAGCGCCGGGGTACGGCCACTACGAGGTTCTGCGATCAGAACCGGATCGCTGAATCGCCTCGAGCAGCGGGAGGAATTCGTACGCGCCGACCTGCAACCGTCCGTTGATGAAGAACGTCGGCGTGTCGCCGACCCCCGCCTCGGTGGCGGTCTCCACGTCCTCGTCGACCCGGCGGGCCGCGGCGCCCGAGGAGAGGTCGCGTTCGAAATCCTGGAGCTCGATCGGGAGTCCGCGGGCGATCTCCCGAACCACGCGCTCGGAGAGATCGTCCTGGTGGTCGAAGAGGCGGTCGTGCATCAACCAGAACTTGCCCTGCAGACCCGCCGCCTCCGCCGCTTCGGCCGCGATCCGGGAGAACGGGCGGAGGGCGGGCTGGGGGAAGTTACGGAAGACGACGCACAGATCGTCCGGTAGCTCCCGGATCAGCTCTCTCACAACGCCGGCCGCGTCACGGCACCGGGGATCGGTGTAGTCGCCGTACTCGACGAGCGAATACTTCGCGGCCGGAGAGCCAAAGCAGTTGTCGCGGGACTCCACCGGCAGCACCAGGTCGGGCAGCTCCTCGTTCGCGTCCATGGTCGACCGTCGGCCGTACGCGGGGTCGGGCATTCCTCTTTCGGCCGGTACGGAGGCCCGTCGAGGCGGGGTTCCGCGCCGAACGGCGAACTCCGACGCCCTCGCGAGCCATGTGGCCGGTGTTCCCGACCGCACCGACGATCGCAATCCCTCTCGCCTACGATTTGAACTACCGCAGGGTTCGATCCCGCGGGATGCGAACGCCTCCGCGGCGGTCCGAGCGAGCCGGCCCATGAGCCTCCCGGCCCGATCCGCCGCGGAGGTGCACGGCTCCGCCCTCGTCATCGACACGCATGCCGACACTCCGCAGCGCTTCGTCGAGGAGAACTTCGACCTCGCCGACCCGCTGAACGGAGGCGATCTCAACCTCGATACGATTCGCCGGGGGAACCTCGGCGCCGAGTTCTTCTCCATCTGGGTCGAGCCCGCGCCGTTCAAGGGCCAGTACGCTCGGCGTACGCTGGAACTCATCGACTCGGTCCACGCCCAGGTGGCGAAGCACTCGGACCAGGTCCTCCTGGTGTCCACGGCCGAGGGGATTCGCGAGGCCCATCGGGCGCGCAAGTTCGCTGCCCTCATGGGCATCGAGGGCGGCCATTCGATCGAGAACTCGCTCGCGCTGCTGCGCCAGTACTTCGCGCTCGGCGTGCGGTACATGACGCTGACGTGGTCCAACTCGAACGGCTGGGCCGACTCCTCGGGCGACATCGACGACCGAACCGTTCCGCATACCCCGGACGGGCTCACCGAGTTCGGTGCCGAGGTCGTCGCGGAGATGAACCGCCTCGGGATGATCGTGGACATCTCGCACGTCGCCGACACCACGTTCTATCGGACCGTGGCGCTGAGCCGCGCCCCGGTGATCGCCTCCCACTCCGGCGCGCGCGCCCTGTGCGACCATCCGCGCAACATGACCGACGACATGCTGGGGGCGGTCGCCCGTTCCGGCGGGCCCAACTCGAGGGGCGGGGTCGTCCAAGTGAACTTCTACTCCGGCTTCGTTTCGCAGTCCTATCGAGACGCGTGGAGGGCGGTCGAACCCGAGGTCGACCGGGCCCTCGCCGATGCGGAGAAGCGTGCCGCTCGCGAGGGACGGGCCACGTCCTACGGGGAACGGCAGCGGATCCGCCGGAGCTACGCCGACCGGATCCCGAGGCCCCCGCTCGCGCGACTGATCGACCAGCTCGATCACATCGCCCGGGTCGCGGGCGTCGATCACGTCGGACTCGGCTCCGACTTCGACGGCGTCGGGGGGCAGCTGCCCGAAGGCCTCGATTCGCCGGCCGATCTGCCGAAGATCACCGAGGGCTTGCTCGAGCGCGGCTACTCCTCCGACGACTGCCACAAGATCCTGGGCGGCAACGTGCTCCGGGTGTTCCGCGAGGTCGAGGCGGTGGCGAGGGAGTTGCGCGCCGAACCGCACGGCCGGTAGATGCCGCGCGCCGGCCCCGAGCGGGACCCGAGCGTCGACCCACGGTACGATGCGGCCGGTTGGAACCTGATCGCCAGCGTCCTCCGCTGGCGGCGAACCCTTCCCCACCGCCACCCGTCCCTGGTCGATCTCGGGATGGGGCGGGGACGGGACTCGATCTACTTCGCGCGCCGCGGCTTCCGGGTCGTCGGGTACGAGCGGTCGCCGCTCGGCCTTCGGCGGGCCGAGGTACGAGCCGCCCGGTACTCGATCCCGTTGCGAGCCGTCCGAGCGGACCTTCGCACGCTCCGCCTGGCCGGGTCGTACGACGTCGTGTTCTCGAGCACCGCGCTGAACCACCTGCCGCGCAGAATTCGGGCCCGTCGCTTCGCGCACTTCCAGGATCATACGGTCCCCGGTGGGATCCACGCGGTGAACGCCTTCGTCCGGCCACCCCCCGGCGGGACGCCTCCCGAGACCGGGGTCAACGGCACGCCGTTCTCGCGCCACGAGCTGGCCGGCTACTACGCCGGCTGGGAACTGCTCGAGCACCGCGAGTTCACGTTCGACTGCGCCTCGCCCGGGCGACCGCACCGGCACACGGTGGACGTCGTCGTCGCACGGAAGCCGAGGTAACTGGGGTCCGCGACCTCATATCCGTCGGCCGCACGCGCGACCACCCCGTTCCATGGCGTCCCCGGATCCACCGTCCGCGCCCGTTGCGACCGGCGGCGGGCTTGCGGAGAAGGACGTCCGCATCCGGCCCCTCATCGTCATCGCCATTCTCCTCGCCCTCCTGATGGGCGCGCTCGACCAGTTCGTCGTCCTGACCGCGCTTCCTTCGATCCTCAAGGAGTTCGGGCAGCCGAACAGCGGCACGACCGTCGTCACGACGTACATCATCACGTCGACCGTCGCGATCCCGATCTTCGGGAAGCTCTCGGACCTCTGGAGCCGTCGCAACGTCTTCCTGGGAGGGCTCGTGATCTTCGTGGTCGGGTCGGCCCTCGCCGGGCTCAGCCAGAGCCTACCGGAGCTCATCGTCTTCCGGGCGGTGCAGGGATTCGGCTCGGGCGGGTTCTTTCCCGTCGGCATCGCGATCGTCGGGGTCACCTTCCCACCGGCGGCGCGCGCCCGCATCACCGGTCTGCTGAGCGGGGTCTTCGGGATCGCGACGGTGGCGGGACCGCTGATCGGGTCGTGGATCGTCGACGCGACGACCTGGCGCTGGGTCTTCTACGTCAACTTGCCGGTCGGCATCCTCGGTGCCGTGCTGCTGATGCTGTCGCTCGGCCCGCTCCGTCCGGAGGTGAAGCGTCGCTTCGACGCCGTCGGGGCCGGACTGCTGGTCGGCTGGGTCGGTGCCCTCGAGTACGCGCTGATCCAGGTGTCGGACTCGGGGTGGGCGTGGACGGACCCGAGGGTCCTCGGCCTCCTCGCGGTTGCGGCGATCGTCGGGGTCGTGTTCGTCCTGTGGGAGCTGCGGGACCGGATCGAACCGCTGGTGCCGTTGCGCCTCCTGAAGCAACGGATCGTGGCCGTCAGCGGGACCACCACCTTCCTCGTCGGGGCGGTGTTCTTCCCGCTCGCCACGTTCATCTCGCTGATCGTGGGCATCGCGCTGACCCCGCCGGGCTCGAGCTCGGCCGACACGGTCCGGGACGTGCTCTACGCGCTGGTGCTGCCGCTGGTGGTCGGCGCGGCCCTCGGGGGCCAGCTGCTCACGCGGATCTCCTACCGGGTCCAGACCGTCGCGGGCCTGGCGATCGCCATCGTCGGGATGGCGTTCCTTCGGGAGCTCACGGTCGCCACCCCCGTGTGGACCCTCGAGTTCGGCTTCCTGCCGGTCGGCGGCGTCGTCCTCCCCCTGATCCCCCTCGGCTTCGGGGTCGGCCTGACGTTCCCGGTGTTCCTTCTCGCCGTCCAGAACGAGGTCGCCCCGAAGGACCTCGGAGAGGCCAGCGGCCTGGTACAGTTCCTCCAATCGTTGGGCGGCTCGATCGGTCTGTCGGTCCTCGCGTCGTACGCGACCTCCCGGTTCGACCAGCTCGACCCGCTCCCCAATCCGGTGTGCAACACGCCGGCGGGCGCGTCGCAATCGGTCTGTCTGCCGTACCTCCAAGGGTTGGCGGCGGCCGACGTGAGCGCGTACGATGCGGCGTTCACCGTCATGCTCGGGATCCTGGTCGCCGCCCTGGTGGTCGCCCTGTTCTACCGGGGACAGTTCCTTCGTCACGCCGTCGAAATTCCCGCCCCCGAGACCCCGATCGAGGCCGTCGCCCCGGTCGCGCGGGAATAGTCCTGCCCCGGGTGTCCTGCCGCGGGTCCCGACTCCGCGCGATAAGTACTAGCGTCGCGGATGGGCGACGGTTTCGCATGTCGGAGGCCCGCAACCGACAGTGGGTGCTCAAGCGCCGGTCGAAGGATCCCGTCCGGCCGTCGATCTTCCGCTGGACGGAGGGACCGGTGCCCGTGCCGCGCGACGGCCAGGCGGTCGGCCGCAACCTGTGGTTGTCGTACGACCCGACCCAGATCTTCTTCCTGACGCCGGACGGCGGGCCGGAGGCGGCGCCCGTGGGCGGCGTCATCCCGGCGTACGGCGTGACCCAGATCGTCGCGTCCCGGCGTTCGGACGTCGCGGTCGGCGACCTCGTCTTCGCCCACATCGGGTGGTCCGACTACTCGGTGCTCCGGGGCCGGGGGGCGCCGACCGGCATGCCGCCGATGGAGCGAATCGACCCGTCGGTCGACCCGCGGCTCGCGGCCGGGACGTTCGGGTTCACGGGCATGGCCGCCTACTTCGGCGTCGAGGCGATCGCCCGGCCGCGACGCGGGGAGACGTTCGTCGTTTCCGGCGCCGCGGGCGGGGTCGGCTCGGTCGCCGGACAGATCGCCCGGATCCACGGCCTCAAGGTCGTCGGGATCACCGGGGGCCCCGAGAAGGCGAAGCGTCTGGTCCGCGATCTCGGGTTCACGGCGGCGATCGACTACAAGTCCGAGAACGTCGCCGCGCGCCTCTCGAAGCTCTGCCCCGAGGGGATCGACATCTACTTCGACAACGTCGCCGGGCCGATCCTCGACCACGCGCTGGAACGGCTCCGTCCCCACGGACGCGTCGTGCTGTGCGGGATCACGTCGATCTACCTCCTCGACGACTACCCGCCGGGCCCCAAGCGATTAGTCTCCCTCATCCTGCAGAACGGTCGGATGGAAGGGTTCATGGCCCGGGACTACGCCGCGCAGTTCCCCGAGGCACGTCGGGTGCTCGGCGGGTGGATCCGCTCGGGCAAGCTGAGGTCCGCCGAGGACGTCGTCGAGGGCCTCGAACACGCCCCCGAGGCCCTGAGTCGCCTCTTCTCGGGGGGCAACTTCGGCAAGCAGATGCTGCACATCGCGGACCCCCCGTTGCCGCTGCGGCGACGGCCCGGGTCGGCTCCCCGGGCCCGCGGACGACCGTCCCGGAGCCGCCGATGATCCGCGTCGAGCCGATGACCGAGGAGCGGTTTGCGGCCTTCCTCGAGGAGAGCATCGTTCGCTACGCGGAGGAGAACGTTCGAACCGGTCGTTGGGACGCGGCGCACGGCGTCGAGCAATCGCGCGCCGAGCACGCCCGGCTGCTCCCGCAAGGGCTCGCCACGCCCCACGAGTATCTGCGCTCGATCTTCGTGGCCGACACCGGGGCGCGCGTCGGGGACCTCTGGTACTCGCACCGGGGCGAGGGAGGTCCGAAGCAGGTATGGATCTTCTGGATCGGGATCGAGCCCGCGCACCGACGCCACGGGTACGCCGCCGACGCACTCCGGACGGTCGAGGTCGAGGCGCGAAAGCTCGGCAGCACGCGCGTGGGGCTCCACGTCTTCGCGTTCAACTCAGGGGCGCGCGCGCTGTACGAGCGACTCGGCTACGCTCCGACGAACGTCGTGATGTGGAAGGAGCTGGGGCCGTAGCGGCGCCGACGAGGACCAAGGGACTATCAGGGCCCGCGGTCATCGGTGGCCCCGCCCCGCGGGCCGACGACTTGGGCCCGGCGGCGGGGGGACGGAGATGGTCGCAGCGTCGTTCCGGGTACGTTCGGGCGAGCGGATCCGGCTCGACAAGGTCGATCCGGCCGACACGAGCGCGGTCCACGACTCGAAGACCGTGGCCCTCCGGGCCTGCGATGAGCTGACCCGCAAGCTCGAGCACCTGCAGGAGCTGTTCTTCGCGGACCACCGCTACGCGATGCTCGTGGTCCTGGAGGGGATGGACGCAGCCGGCAAGGACGGCACGATCCGGCACGTCTTCGAGGGCGTGAATCCGCAGGGCGTCCAGGTCGCGCACTTCGGGGTACCGACCCCCGACGAGAAGGACCATGACTTCCTCTGGCGGATCCACCCGCACGCTCCCGGGAAGGGCGAGATCGTGATCTTCAACCGGAGCCACTACGAGGACGTCCTGGTCCCCCGGGCGGCCCGCCTCGTGCCGAAGACGGTCTGGAAGCGACGGTACCGGATGATCAACGAGTTCGAGCGAACGCTGGTCCGCGAAGGGACGACGGTACTGAAGTTCTTCCTGCACCTCAGCGAGGACGAACAGCAGCGGCGCCTGCAGGAGCGGCTCGACGACCCGACCAAGCACTGGAAGTTCAGCGTCGCCGACCTTCCCGCCCGCGACCTCTGGGCGCCGTACCAGCGCGCCTACGAGGAGATGCTGCGCAAGACCAGCACCCGGTGGGCCCCCTGGTACGTCGTCCCGTCGGACAAGAAGTGGTTCCGGGACTGGGTCGTCTCGAACGTCCTCGTCGAGACCCTCGAGGGGCTCGACCTGAAATGGCCCGCCCTTCCGTCCCGGTGGAAGGGCGTCGTGATCCGGTAGCGATGCGTCGATCCGTTCTCGGGGACGCGCCGGCCCCACCCCCTCGTTGGATCCGACCCGACCCGGCGGGTGCGCGATGACCGCCGGAGCGTCGCTCGAACCCCTGCCCCCACGGAGCCGCGGTCCGTTCCGGCGCACCGGCTACGTCCTGGGGGTGACCGCGTTCGGGGCCGGCATCCCCACGCCGCTCTACGCGGTGTACGAGGCCCGCTACGGGTTCGGCGCCGGGGTCCTCGGGCTGGTCTTCGCGGCCTACACGATCGGGGTCCTCGCCACGATGCTCGTCGTCGCGCCGATGTCCGACACGATCGGCCGCAAGCCCGTCCTCTACCTGGGCATGGGGCTCACGGCCGCGAGCGGGGTCGCCTTCCTCCTCGCGAACGAGCCCGCCGGCCTGGCCGTCGCGCGCATCGTCTCGGGTCTCGCGGTCGGCGCCACCACCAGCACCGCGACCGCGGCGATGGCACGACTCGAGCCGAACCTCGACCCGCATCACGTCGCGCGCGTCTCGGTCGCGTCGAACTTCGGCGGCGTGGCCGCGGGGATCCTGCTGAGCGGAGCGTTCGTGGCGTTCCTGCCCGACCCGACGGTGCTCGTCTTCCTGGTCCTGATCGGGACGAGCCTCGTGGGCATGGTCGCGGTCGCGGCGACCCCCGAGACGTGCGAGGTGGGCGGGTCGGGCCGGATCCGCCGGTTGCGCGTTCCCGCGGGGATCCGCGTGCCGTTCGCGATCGCGGCGCTCGCCCTCGCGGCGTGCTACGCGATCTACGGCTTCTTCGGCGCGCTCGCGCCGACCTTCGTCCGGGTCGGCCTGGGGCTCGGAGGGGCGATCCCTTCGGCGATCGTGGTCGCGACGATGTTCGGCAGCGCGGCCCTCGTCCAGCTGGGGCTGGGCCAGCTCCGGGACCGTCGGGCCCTGCTGCTCGGCTTTCCGCTGCTCGTGATCGGTCTCTCCGTGCTCGCGCTGGCGCTGATCACCGACTCGCTTCCGATCATCGTCGCGGCCGCCGTACTGCTCGGGATCGCGGTCGGATGCGCCTACATGGGCAGCATCACGCTCATCGACCGGGTCTCCCCCGACGTCTCGCGCGGCGAGATCCTTTCCGCGTTCTACCTGGTCGGCTACCTCGCGCTCGCCGTCCCGACGATCGGGGTCGCGTTCGCCGCCGGGCCGTTCGGGCTCGGGGCGGCGGCCGCCGCCTTCGGGATCACGCTGGGCATCTTCGCGGTCGCCGGGGGCGTGGCGACCCTCCGGACGCCGACGCCGGCGGGCGGCGGAGGCCGGCGCCGGTCCGCTCCGTAGCGCACGGCCGGGACCCGGGGGCTACGTCCGCAGCTCGTAGTGGAGGAACTCCTCGTCGCGGCGCCACCCCTCGGCCTCGTAGAGCCGCTGGGCCGGATTGTCCTTCGCGGTCTCGAGCGTGAGGTACTCGGCCCCCCGGGCCCGGGCGAACTCGACCGCGCGCCGGAGCAGTAGCGCACCGACCCCGTTCCGTCGTTCGGACGGCCGAACGAAGAGGTCGTTGAGCACCCAGATCGGTCGCAGGGAGAGGGAGGAGAACGAGGGGTACAGCAGCGTGAACCCGATCGCCTCGGTCGACCGCTCCGCGAGGAAGACCACCGCCTCCTCCTGGACGATCCGCTCGACCAGGTAATCCTGTTCGACCCGCGGCTCGGCGCGCTGGTGGTAGAACTCGCGGTACGCCCCGAAGAGGGGCACCAGGCCCGGCACGTCGTCCTCGGTGGCGCGCCGGATCTCGATCGGCGGCCGGGCCGCGGTCATGAGAGGCGGCCACACCCCCGTCGGGATTGAGGATTGCGCGTCGATCAGGCACGGCGCCCGGGCTCGGGGGCCCCGGTCGACGCGCCCCCGTCGACGGTGAGGAGCGCGCCGGTCGTCCACCGGCTCTCGTCCGAGAGCAGGTAGCGGATCGCGCGCGCGACCTCCCACGGGCTCGTCGCGGTCTGGTCGGTGAGCGCGAGGGGCGCGTCGGCGGCCGGCGGGTCCAGCGCCGGCAGCTCTCCTGCCATCGAACCGGGCAGGACGCCGTTGAACCGGAGGCCCGCCGCACGGTAGTCCCGGGCGAGCTTCGGGACCAGGTCGGCGACCCCGGCCTTCCCGGCGCAGTACGCCGCGCTCCCGGCCCATCGGACCGGGAGGGCCGCGGAAACGAGCACGACGCTGCCGCGATGACGCTCGATCATGTGCGGGATCACCGCCCGGCCCGTGGTGTAGACGGCGTCGAGGTTGTCCCGGATCCCCGCGGACCACTCCTCGGGCGACAGCCGGTGGAGCGGGGTCTCCCCCGAGGCCCAATGGCCGACGTGGACCGAGAGCGCGTCGACCCGTCCGAACTCCTCGATCGCCGCCCGCACCAGGCGCTCGACCGCGACCGGGTCGGCGACGTTCGCGGTGCGGGGGGCGACCTTCCATCCGCGCTGCCGCGCGTGCTCCGCCAGCGGGCCGAGGGCCGACGCGGTGCGCGCGACCGCCACAACGGTGGCGCCCTCGGCCGCGAGGAGGCTCACGACGGCGCTTCCGAGACCCGTTCCGACCCCCGCAACCAGGACCACCCGGTCCGCCATCGACCCGCCCATGCGCACGCGAGGGAGGCCCTGCATTTCGACTTGTCGAGTCCGCGCCCGACCGCTCAAGTAGCTCGGTCCGCTCGACGGGCATGCCGCCCGAACCCGCCCAGGCCGAGCTCGCCCAGGTCGAGCGTTTCGAGTTCCGCGCCACGTTCCCGGAGGCCCCGTACGGTCCGCTGACCGTCGACGAAGGACCCCCCGTGGGAAGCGACCACGGTCCGAACCCGGTGCGCACGCTCGCGCTCGCCGTCGGCCACTGCATGAGCTCGACGCTCGTCAGCACGTGCGAGCGCGCCCACGTGCCCATCGCGCCGGTCCGCACGGTCGTGCGCGCGACGGTCGGCCGCAACGAGAAGGGCCGGCTGCGGGTCCAGCTGATCGAGGTCGACCTGCGTACCGCGCCGCAGAACGTCGCCGATGCGG
>Ga0335074_10013366_pt1 | contig 11540 bp, 10 predicted proteins | sample Lox_Sample_23_FD_206715 | JGI IMG/M metagenome (GOLD analysis project Ga0335074, IMG submission 206715) | Soil microbial communities from Loxahatchee National Wildlife Refuge, Florida, United States - Lox_Sample_2.3 | ecosystem: Environmental > Terrestrial > Soil > Wetlands | place: USA...
TTGATGAAGCGGTCCTGCACCACGGCGAGACGGGCCATCATGGCCTGGTCCTCGGCGGGGGACATGGACCAGACCACGTCCTCGTCGTTGTAGCAGAGGATGGCGTATTGCATGGGTTCGGCTCCCGGCTTCTGTCCCGAGGACGATTGAGTATGCGGGGTTCCGACAGGGGGTGGCGGGAAAAATTGCGTGGGGGGACTGTTTGTCTTGACATGCCGCTCGCTATAAGCGAGCATACTTCATGGCACTGCTGATTCCCGCGCTGGTCGAGAAGCAGCTTGCCGCGATGCCAAAAGCGGACGCCCGGCGCCTGAGGGATCGATTGCAGGCAATCGCCGCTGCGCCAACTGCTCAGCATCCCAACGTCCTGCCACTGGTCGGAAGGCCAGGCGCGTTCCGAGTGCGACAGGGGGATTGGCGCGCAGTGTTTTCGATAGAACAGGGGGATGTCCTGGTCGATCGCATCGCCCACCGAAGAGAGATATACCGATGAACGTGGCCCTGCCTAAGCCAATCCGTGAGTCCAAAGAAACCATCACCTTGAGTCGCGCGGATTGGGAGGCGCTGATAGAACTCCTGGAAGATATCGAAGACATCTCGGCAGTGGACAGCCGAAGGGCGCACGAAGCGCGGGTTGGGCAGGCCGCGGCTCGCCGGAACTACCTGACCGGCGACGAAGTTCGGCGTCTGCTGGATTGGGAAAGTCCCGTGAAGGTCTGGCGCGAAAAGCGCGGGTTATCGCAGCGAACTTTGGCAACCCGGGCCGGCGTCAGCCCGAGCTATTTGGCGGAGATCGAAACAGGGCGGAAGCCCGGAAGCGCCGAGGCCTTGCTGAGCCTGGGGCGTGTTTTGGAAGTGCCGATGGAGTATCTGGTCAGCTCGAACCGCTTACAGATTGCGTTCAATCAGTTGGTGGAGCTAGTGGGGTCAGGTGCATCTGAGGCGGAGGCCGTTGCTGAGGGGCATCGAATTATCGGTGCTCTTAAGGAGCGCGGGGTCGAGTCTGTTGATCTATGGGAATTAAGGAGCCGCCTGAGTTCCTTGGCGGATGAATATGCGAATAACGGTGTGGTACGGGAGGGCGATGCGCTGAACGCGATCCTTCGGGACTGTTTTCGTCTGCGCGCCCGGTGATGACGCCCTCACCAAATCACGAAACTTTGCAGATAACTAAAGATACACTTCCACGCCAGTTGTTCGTGCGAAGTGTACCAATAGCGGTTGCCAGGCGACGCGACTATTTGATCCGAGCCGAATTGCCAATTTAGAAACTGTTGCTGCGTTCTTCTGCCCGAATGTGCTCGTGAACCATGCCGAGCCCTTTTCGCTCTATCAACTTAATCCGGTCTTTTAGTAACCGCCGCTTCTCACGCTCATAAATCGGATTCGTTTCCAAAAAAGCATGGTACATCCGGGTCAGCGCGTGGTAGAATCGCCGCTCCTCGGCTATGTTTCCGCTGCCCCGCTGGTCTTGTGTCGTGAGCTCCTGCATCTATCTATCCTCCAAATCTTCGGTGCGAAGCGTAATTCGGTTTCCGCTTGTGTATTTCCGTTGAGCCGCCTGTTCTATGAACGATCTATGTTCTATCATGGCGTCACGGATCTGCGAATTGCTGATACCGAGCGGCCTACTCGAAAGGCACATAAGGAAATCGATGTCGATCTCAACACATACCCATGCGTCACCACACTCGGCCGGCCATAGAACAAACCGGCGATCTTCCTTTTCCGCGACGTTCCTTGAATCCTCGACAGACGTCTCGAAAGGAAGCAATCGCAGCACCCTACTTTGCTGATTACACGTTATTGACACGCCAGACACTCCTCGTAATCCATCCGGCCACCCGCACTTCCTGCCGCCGCACCGGCCACCAGCGGCAACGACCCCTGCCCGTCATTCGCCGATGCACCGCCCATCACCCCGGTAAACGCCACCGGTGCCACCGCCTTCTCGCTCACATTATCCGCCCGGGCGAGCGACAAACTCCGGCAATAGTACAGCGACTTCACCCCCTTCTTCCACGCCATGAAATGGATCTGATGCAGATCCCGCTTGTGCACATCCGCCGGCAGGAACACGTTCACCGACTGGCTCTGGCAGATGAATGGCGCCCGGTCCGCCGCATGCTCCACGATCCACCGCTGATCCAGCTCGAACGCGGTCTTGAACACCGCTTTTTCTTCCGCGCTCAAAAACTCCAGATGCATCACGCTGCCCTGCCGCAGCGTGATCGACGACCACACCTCCTCCGTATCCATCCCCTTCTCCGCCAGCAATTTCTGCAAATGCCTGTTCCGCACTGTAAAACTGCCCGACAGAGTCTTCTGCAAAAACACATTGGCCGCGATCGGCTCGATCCCCGGCGACGAATTCCCCGCAATAATGGAAATGGAAGCCGTCGGCGCGATCGACATCTTGTGCGAGAACCGCTCCATCACACCGTACTCAGCGGCATCCGGGCACGCCCCGCGCTCCTCCGCCAGTACATACGACGCGGCATCCGCCTGCGACCGGATGTGCCGGAAGATCCGCTTGTTCCACACCTTCGCCATCACGCTTTCCCACGGCACGTTCAGCGCCTGCAGGAAGGAATGGAACCCCATCACCCCCAGCCCGACCGACCGCTCCCGCATCGCGGAATACTTCGCCTTTTCCATCCCCGGCGGCGCGCGGTCGATAAAGTCCTGCAACACGTTATCCAGGAACCGCATCACGTCCTCGATGAACGTCGGGTGATCGCACCACTCGAACCACGTCTCCAGATTCAAAGAACACAGGCAGCACACCGCGGTGCGCTCCATGCCGTGCTGGTCGCGTCCGGTCGGCAGCGTGATCTCGCTGCAGAGGTTGGACGTCTTCACCTCCAGCCCCGCCAGCTTGTGATGCTCTGGCCGCGCCCGGTTCACGTGATCGGAGAAGATCAGGTACGGCTCACCCGTCTCGATCCGCGCCGTCAGAATCCGCACCCACAGCGCCCGAGCCGAGATCGACCGCACCACCGACCCGTCCTTCGGCGACAGCAGGGGCCACGCTTCATCTGCTTCCACCGCGCGCATGAACGCGTCCGACACCAGGATGCCGTGATGCAGGTTCAGCGCCTTGCGGTTCGGATCGCCGCCGGTGGGGCGGCGGATTTCCACGAACTCCTCGATCTCCGGATGCCACACCGGGAGATACACCGCCGCCGAGCCGCGCCGCAGCGACCCCTGCGAAATGGCCAACGTCAAGGAATCCATCACCCGGATGAACGGGATCACGCCGGAGGTCTTGCCGACCGCCCCCACCTTCTCCCCGATCGACCGCAGGTTGCCCCAGTACGACCCGATGCCGCCGCCCTTCGACGCCAGCCATACGTTCTCGTTCCACAGCCCGACGATGCCATCCAGGCTGTCGGACGCCTCGTTCAGGAAGCAGGAGATCGGCAGGCCGCGCTGCGTGCCGCCGTTCGACAGCACCGGCGTCGCCGGCATGAACCACAGCTTGCTGATATAGTCGTACAGCCGCTGCGCGTGCGCCGCGTCGTCGCCGTAGTAGGACGCTACGCGGGCGAACAGATCCTGGAAGCTTTCGCCGGGCATCAGGTAGCGGTCGGACAGGGTGGCCCGCCCGAAATCGGTCAGCAATGCGTCGCGTGAGCGGTCAATATGGACCTGATGGCGCCCCGTCATCTGCACGGCGTCGAGCACGTCTGCCTCCCCTGTGGTCGGAGCGGCAGCATCCGGTGCGTCGCGATTCGCGGTCAACAACATATGGCGGGCCTCCGGGCGGGGTGGCCACAACATCTCTTGTGGAAGTTGCGGTAATGCCACATTCGGGCTCCCCCATAGTAGCGCGCCATGCGGCATCCGCCCAACCCGAACGACGCCCGGGGCGTATGTTCTCCCCATGTTCCACACGGTCTGGTCAAGTGTCTCCGCACCTCGTGATCGGCCTGCCGCAGCGCCGCCACGAAGCCGCACCCTGCCTGCCACGTTCCAACGCCATCACCGCACCCATCGGTACGCCAACCCGGTGTGCCGGTCCGCGAACAGTGACTTTCATCAGCAAGAGGGACTCGCACACCATGCGTCTTGCCTGGCTTCTGATTCCCCTCGCAGTGCTCGGCCTTGCCGGTTGCATCGACGTGCACGAACACCCGGCTCCGCGGGAAACCGTGGTGACGCCGCCGGGCGCGCCGCCGCCCGCGGTGGTCGCTCCTCCCGGTTCAACAGCGACGGTGGTGACCCACTGAGACATCCAAACCCATCAACTTATCCCGGCGATTGGCGCGGCAGGCCGGGGGACGCGGGTCGTCCCTCGGCCTGTCTGCTTCGGCGGCGATCCTTGCCGCCGCGCCCTACCGCGGCATGAAGGCCACATGACCGCTTTTCAATGTCGCGCCGGCTTCTGCCGTTTCGCCCCGCGGCGTAGGAACCGGCGGCGATGGACAGCCTGCCGCTTGAACTCCCGCTCGCCCCGGCCACCGGCTTCGACCGCGAGGACCTGGTCGGCCTGACCGCCGTCCTCGTGCTCGGAGCCGCGCTGTCCTGGCTCACCATCACCCATCCCAGCGAACTGCCGCCCTGGATGCCGTACAACTTCTCCTGGGTGGAGTTCCTCGCCACCGCTTTGAGCCTGTGGTGGTACTTCCGCGGCGTGGCCCGCACGGCGCCGCACCAGCGGCCGCGGATCTGGCGCCATGTCGTGTACGTCGCCGGCATCGCCATCATCTACGCCGTCGTGCAGACGCACTACGAATACCTGGCACTGCACGAGTTCTTCCTGAACCGCGTGCAGCACATCTTCATGCACCACCTCGGCCCGTACCTGATCGCGCTCTCCTGGCCCGGCGCCATGCTGTACCGCGGCATGCCGCGCCCGTTCCGGCGCATCACCGAATCGCGCACCCTGCGCGGGGTTCTCTCCATCGTCCAACAGCCCCTGCCCGCCGGCTTGCTCTTTGTCGGGCTGATCTACCTGTTTCTCGTCCCCGCGGTGCAGTTCCAGGCGATGCTCGATCCGCGCCTCTACGCCATCATGAACTGGAGCATGATCGGCGACGGCCTGTTGTTCTGGTTCCTGGTGCTGGACCCCAGGCCGAAAGAACAAGCCGGCCTCGCGTTCGGCACGCGCATGGTGCTGCCCTTCGCGGTGATGTTTCCGCAGATCGCACTCGGCTCCTACATCACCTTCGGCCCCAGCGGGCTGTACGCCTACTATGAGTTATGCGGCCGGCTGTTTCCGGCGATATCCACGGCGTACGACCAGCAGATCGGCGGCATCGTGGCCTGGATTCCCGCCGGGATGATGAGCGCGATCGGCTTCGTCACCGTGCTGAACGCCTTGCGCCTGTATGAAGAAGGCCTGCCGCCTCTGGAGGAACCCGAAGATGAACCAGGTAGCACCCGTATCGTCGTCTATGCGTCGTCATGGACTGGCCGCCGCTAGCGCCGCGTTCGCTCTGTTGCTCGCCGCGCCCGCGCTGGCGGCGAGCCCGGCACTGACTGTCTCGCATCCCTGGATCCGCTTCCTGACGCCGCAAATTCCGGCCGCCGGCTATTTCACGTTGCACAACAACGGCGCCCACGCCGCGGTACTCACCGGCGCATCGTCGCAGGACTGCGGCCAACTGATGCTCCACAAGAGCATGGAAAAGAACGGCATGGCGGAGATGAAGATGGTCTCCGCCATCACCGTGCCGGCGCATGGGTCGGTGACGTTCCACCCCGGCGGCTATCACCTGATGTGCATGTCGCCATCTGCCGCGATCGCCCCGGGCCAGCATGTCCCGGTGTCATTGCAGTTCAAGGACGGCGCGTCGCTGCCGGTCGATTTCCCGGTATACGGGGCGAAGGGCAAGTAGTCCCGTCGCCCGCGGTCAGGTTTCCCAGGAAGCTTCCGCCGCCAGTTCGCTTTCATCCTCCAAGGGCTGCGATGCCGGAGCGGTCCGCCGGTCTTGCTCCGGCGGGCGCTGGGTTTCGACGGGTTCCAGCAGCCGCACCGTTATTGTGGTGCCCTGCCCTGGCCAGGTTTCGATGTCGAATGTGCTGCCTTGCAATGCCGCCAATTCGGCAACCGGACGCAATATCGCCTGCTGCTCTGCTTCGCTGGCACCGCTGCCGTCATCCGTCACGGCGATCTGCACCCGTCCGCCGCGGCGCACCGCGCTCACCAGGATCTTCTCACGTGCCTGCCGGGCCGCATGACAGACCAGCAAATTTAGAATGGTTTGCAGCGCGTCGCGATCCGCATGCACCGATAGGTCAGGGGCGATTGCGAGATCAGCCACAACCAAGCCATCCGGCGCCTCGGACGCGAGTTCCTCCAGAACGGCCTGCACCTCCTGCCCGACATCCAGTCTGGCCCCAAGGAATGGGGTGCGGCCAGCAACAAATGGCTCCCGCGCACGCCTCGCCGGCTTGTCGCCTGCGGGCAAGGCCACGGCTCTTCGCCTGAAGGCACCCATCAACAATGCCGTGCATACCAGCGTGCTGCCGACCACCAGAGCGGCAACCGCCATCGCGAAGGGACCACCAATCATCATGCGCCGAGTAACGCAGCATTCGGTTAATAATTTGATAAATCCCAGCCTGCGGTGGTCTGCCAGAGGAGATTTGCCGGCGGTGGTCCTGGCGGTGGACGCGCTGCGCGCCATGGTGCCGGCCGTGGCTGCCGATGCGCGCCGTGACCGCCGATGCGCGCCCTGGCACCGATGCGCATAGAGACCGCTCGGGCACCCCTGCGCCTCGTACGCGGCAACGGCTAACCGCGCCTCTCCTGCCCGAACACGCTCCGATGGCCCTCGTTCGATGGCCCTCGTTTGCGCCGACGGCGATCGCGCGCATGCCGTTGTACGTATCAGCCGGCGCGCGCGTCCAGATTTGAAACCGCCGGCACACAGGCCCACGACGCGATAGCTGCCGGCATGCAGGTTCTCCACCGCGGCGCCAATTCCGCGCCCCCGTATCGAATGCCCCCAGCCTGCCCGAGGCCCAGCCTGCCCGAATTGCGGACCCGTATAATTCCAGACATTGTACTCCTTCGGGACGCGCCGCAGAACTCCAACCGGGCAGGCGCGGCAACGCGCGACAGGGAGGCTGCGCATGCATCTGGGACAAGGCTTGAACCGCGCGGTGCAGACGCGGCCGGCCGCACCATCGACGATCTTCCGCGACCGGCGACGCACCTGGCGGGAAACCGCCGACCGGATCGCGCGCCTCGCCGGCGGATTGCAGGCGAACGGCCTGGGCAGAGGTGACCGGGTCGCGATCCTGGCGCTCAACAGTGACCGGTATTTTGAATTGCTGTTCGCGGTGCCGGGGATGGGCGGCATGACGGTGCCGCTGAACACGCGGCTCGCCCCGCCGGAGATTGCCTACATGCTGGAAGACAGCGGCGCCACGATGTTGTTCATCGACGCCGCCATGGCGCCGGCGGTGCACGCGCTGCAGCAGCGGCTGGCCCGGGTGCGCCAGGTGTTCTGGCTGGACGACACGCCGCCTCCCCCCGGCATGCGCATGTTCGAAAGCTTGCTGGACGCGCCACCGGCGGCGCCTTTCGAAGCCCAGGACGATGATGTTGCCGGCATTTACTACACAGGCGGCACCACAGGCGTTTCCAAGGGCGTCATGCTGACGCACCGCAACCTGGTGACGAATGCCGCCAACATGATCGTCGCGGTGGGATACAGCAGCGACAGCATCTATCTGCACGCGCCGCCGATGTTCCACCTGGCCGACGGCGCCAACACCTTCGCCGTCACCATGCTGGCCGGCACGCACGTCTTCACTCCGCGCTTCGATCCCGCCGCGGTCGCCGCCTTGGTGGCGCAAGAGCGCGTGACGAACACGCTGCTGGTGCCAACGATGATCAATGCGCTGGCGAATTACCCCGAGCTCGACAAATACGATCTCTCGACCTTGAAGATGATTCCGTTCGGCGCCTCGCCGATGCCCGACGCGGTGTTGCAGCGGGCGACGGAGAAATTGCCCTGGTGCCGGTTCCTGCACGTCTACGGCATGACGGAAGGCGCGCCGCTGTGCACGGCGCTGGAACCCCGCGACATGGAAGTGCCGGGCCGCAGCCGAAGCTGCGGCAAGGCAGCGATGCTGGTTGAAGTGCGCATCGCCGACGCCGAGGACAACGAAGCCCCGCGCGGCACCGTTGGCGAAGTGCAGGTGCGCGGCCCCAACATCATGCTGGGTTATTGGAACAAGCCGGAGCAAACCGCGGCGGCCCTACGCGGCGGCTGGTACCACAGCGGCGACGGCGGTTTCATGGACGACGACGGCTACGTCTATATCGTCGATCGTCTGAAGGACATGATCATCAGCGGTGGCGAGAACATCTATTCCGCCGAAGTCGAGAACGCGATCCTGACGCTGGACGCCGTCGGCGAGGCGGCGGTGATCGGGATTCCGGATGACAAATGGGGCGAGGCCGTGCATGCCGTCGTGGTGCCGCGCGCCGGACGGACGGTGACCGAAGCCGAGGTGATCGCCCACTGCCGCGCGATCATCGCGCATTACAAATGCCCGCACAGCGTGGAGGTGCGCGACCGGCCGCTGCCCCTGTCAGGCGCGGGAAAGGTGCTGAAGACCGAACTGCGGGTGCCGTTCTGGGCGGGACGGGAGAAGCGGGTGAACTGAATGCCGTGACGTCACGCGAAAAACGGATGCGTCGCGCCATGATTGCCACGGCGCGCGAGTTCCGCCAGCGCCGCGGCAAGGTCATCCGCCGATAGCGACAATCGCAGCGTGTCCCGCAGCGCGGCTTCGTGCGCGGCGGCATCCGGCAGCGTAACGCGCTCCACCAGCTCGCCGGCCCGCCGCGTCGTAAGCCGCCCGTTGAACAAGGTGTAGCGCAGCCGGTCAGGCCCGGGCCGCGCCGCGATCATGTTGGTCACGAACTGGCTGTCCGGATGCGTCGCGGTGAACCAGTTCGCCACGTCATAATCGGCGTCGATGGCCGGACGCAGCGACAGCCGGTACACGCTCTGCCAGGCGTCACCCAGCCGGGCCTGCAATGTCACCTCGTCGCCCACTGGCAAAAGCCGCATCGTTTCATGCGGCGTCTCTTGCTCTTGGTTCGGCGCGATCGCCAGCGGCGCGGTCGGCGTCTGGTTGCCGTAGCCGACATCGGCCAGAAACGCGCCCTCCGGCAGATCGATGCGCAGCGCCATGTGAGTCGCGGGACGCTCCGCGTCGGGCGCCAGGCCGCGCACCACGCGGGCCATCAGGCTGGTGGTCCGAAACCCCAGCGCCCGCAGCCCCGCACGGAACAACACGTTCTGCTCGTAGCAGTAGCCGCCGCGCGCGCCGGCAATCATCTTCTGCTGCAACGATGCGGGATCCAGCTTCGGCACCCGTCCGAGAAACACGTCGAAACTTTCGAACGGAATGGCGGCGGTGTGTGCGGCGACGAGGGCGCGCAGCGTCGCGAGCGTAGGCTCCCGTGACCCGCTATAGCCGATCCGGAGCAGCCACGCATCAAGATCGAAACAATCCTCCGCCATCCGGTTTCTCCTCATCGTCGCGCGTTCTATAGCTGAATCGGAGCAGCAATCACAGCGACCGCGGCATTGAGGCGCCGCAACGAAGCGGCTATGGCAACCCGGACGGCGCCACCCCACACCGGACAACGCGCCGGATGATCGAACCGGCTTCGCCGGCAGGGAAACCGCATGCAGGACACGAACTCGATCCCGCCTCGGTGGGACGTGGAGGCAGACGTCGTCGTCATCGGCTTTGGCGCCGCGGGCGTCGCCGCCTCTGTCACCGCGCACGATCTGGGCGCGCGCACCGTCATCCTGGAAAAGGCGCCGCATGGCGAGCATGGCGGCAACACGCGCGTCGCCGGCCAGGGCTATCTGAACACCTCCTCCGCCGAGCAAGCCGCAGCCTATCTGAACGCCCTGTGCGGCCCCTACACGGTGCCGCAGGCGATGGTGCGCGTCTGGGCCGAGGAAATGTGCCGGAACAACGACTGGCTGGCGCGGCTTGGCGGCGATCCGCAGGAGCATCAGCATCCGCCGGTCGGCATCGAGTTCCCCGACCTGCCCGGCGCGGCCTGCGTGCACAAATTCCACGACGGCCCGACCTACGGCTATTCCAACACCTGGAAGGCGTTCGAGAAACTGGTGACCCAGCGCCCCATCCAGGTGCTTTATGAAACGCCCGGCAAGGCACTGATCCAGCATCCGGCCACGCGCGACATCATCGGCGTGCGCGCCCAGCGCCGGGACGAAACTGTTCTCGTCAAGGCAAACCGCGGCGTCGTGCTGACCTGCGGCGGCTTCGAGAACAACCAGCAGATGATCCGCGACTATCTGCCTAACATCCCCTATTGCTACACGTCAGGCACGCCGTACAACGAAGGCGACGGCATCGCCATGGCGCTGTCGGTGGGCGCCGATCTCTGGCACATGAACAATTATGCCGGTCCGTCGATGGCACTGAAAGTGCCCGACATCCGCACCAGTTTCTCCATGCAGGCGCTGCATTACAGCAAGCAGATGCCGGGTGGCATGATCGTGGTCGGGCCCGACGGACGGCGTTTCTGCGACGAGAAGTTCAAGACCCGCCACGGCAAGATTCCCGTGAACGGACGCTGGATGCCGCTCGCCACCCCCTGCCCCATGTTCATGATCTTCGATCACACGCTGTTTGCCGCCGGCCCGCTGTACGACAAGCACCCAAGTCACGGCTGGACCCAGATCATCGAACGCTACGACTGGAGCGCGGACAACAGCGTCGAACTCGCGAAAGGCTGGATCAAGCGGGCCGGCAGCATCGCAGCACTTGCCGCTTCGATCGGCCTGGACCCTGATGCGCTGGACGCCAGCGTCCGGCGCTGGAACCAAGGCTGTGCGGCGGGAAGCGACGAGGCATTCGGCCGCACGCTGATGCTGCAACCGATCGCCGCGCCGCCGTTCCATGCGGTGGAGTTGTCGCCGTCGATGCTCAACACGCAAGGCGGCCCACGCCGCAACGAAAGCGGCCAGGTCGTGCGGCCGGACAATTCGCCGATCGGCCGGCTGTACAGCGCCGGCGAACTCGGATCGATCTACAGCTACCTGTATCAGGGCACCGGCAATATCGGCGAATGCCTCGCATTCGGCCGCGTATCCGGCAGGAACGCCGCGGCGGAGACGCCCTGGGAGTAAATATCCCCCGGCAGTCCTATAAGGCGGGCGTACGATGTGGCCCGGCAAATCGGACCGCGCGGAGTTTCAAGTCGCACCACGGACAGACCGGCGGCGGACAGCCCGTTCTGTGCTGCCGCGCACGAAGCCGGACAACGCTTCCCTCTCCACGCGGACGAAGTCGCCGCCTGCGTAGGCGGCCTCGCCTTGCTCAGCCAGTCTGTTCAGATAGTCGAGGTGCGCTTGCTCGCGCCGGATGTCATCCTCGTAGCGGCGAAGAGCCTCGCGAACGACCTCGCTGCCGCTGGCGTGGCGGCCTGCGGAAACCTGGGCGTCCACGAACCGCTGGTGGCGATCGGTCAGAGAGAAATTCCGTCCGGTGTTGGCCATTCCATCCTCCGTAGGCCGAAAAATATC
>Ga0335074_10013367_pt1 | contig 11539 bp, 10 predicted proteins | sample Lox_Sample_23_FD_206715 | JGI IMG/M metagenome (GOLD analysis project Ga0335074, IMG submission 206715) | Soil microbial communities from Loxahatchee National Wildlife Refuge, Florida, United States - Lox_Sample_2.3 | ecosystem: Environmental > Terrestrial > Soil > Wetlands | place: USA...
GCGCTGACCCCGGATATCCGCGATCAGCTCCAGCTTCCGGCTGGGACCCAGGGCGTTGTCATCACCGACGTTGACCCGGATTCGGCCGCCTCGGCTGCCGGACTCCAGCAGGGTGATATTATCGTGTCCGTAAACCGCAAGCCGACCAATACGGTGTCGGATTTCAACGCCGCCGTTCGAGCGGGTGCCTCGCGCGATTCCACGCTGCTCCTGATCAAGCGCGGACAAGGCACGCAGTTTGTTGTAGTTCCGAACAAGTAAGCAACCAGCGGTTGCAGTAAGCTTTAGTACGATGGAAGCAGGTTTCTTGAGTGGAACCTGCTTCTTTTTGTCTCCGTCGGCATCCAACGTTTAGGAACGGTTTATGGCATCTAAGTCGAGGAAAAATTGGCTCCTAATGGACCATCCCGCGCCCTGGCAGCCCTCTGCCGACGTTTACCGGACGCGGGATGGGTGGCTGGTGAAGTTCGATCTGGCGGGCGTCGAAACCGGGGACGTGGCAGTCACCATCCGGGGCCGGCGTTTGTCGATCAGCGGTTTTCGCCGCGATTCGTTCGTAGAGGAAGGCGCCAGTCACTACTCGATGGAAATCTCCTACAACCGCTTTGAACGCGCGCGCGTGACCATTGCCGCGCAAGAAGGTTTGTTGCTGGTGAGGATGATTACGGAAGGAAAAGAAAATGACTGAACAAACTGTTGTCTACACACTGCCCGTGCTGCCGCTCAAAAGTGCGGTGCTGTTCCCTTACCTGCTGATGCCTCTGTCAGCCGGACGCCCGTCGTCCATTGCGGCCGTGGAGGCTGCGCTCGCCACTGAGTCGAAAGAAATCCTGATCTTCACGCAGCGCGATGCCGACGTGGATTCGCCGAGCAAAGATGACCTTTACTCCATCGGGACCAAAGCGGTCATCCGCAAGATGAACCGCACCAACGAAGGACATCTGGAGCTCATGGTCCTGGGCATGGAGCGGGTCGCGTTACTGAAGCTGGATAATTCGCAGCCCTACCTGCAAGGCCGCGCGACGCCGCTGCCTTTGCCGGAAGACAAAGGCCCGGAGATCGAGGCTCTGCAAGGGGCGCTGGCGGAGCTGGCGGGGGAAGCTTTGACGCTGGCCCAGCCGAACACGCCGCAGGAGATGCGTGGATTGCTCGCCACCAACGACGATCCTCTGCGCCTGACCTTCGTTCTGGCGGCCATGTTCAGCCTGGACGTCGACAAATCGCAATCGCTGCTCGAAGCGCCATCGCGCGCCGAGGCGCTGCGCATGATGCATCGCTACCTGATGCATGAAGTGCAGGTGCTCGAACTGCGCAATAAGATCAATACCGAAGCTCGCACTGAAATGTCGAAGGAGCAGCACGACTACTTGCTGCGCCAGCAGATGCGGGCGATCCAGCAGGAGCTGGGCGAAAAAGGCGGCGAACAGGCCGAAGCCGCGCAGTTGCGCGAACGCCTGGAAAAGGCCGACCTGCCGGAAGACATTCTGAAGGAAGCCAAGCGCGAGCTGGACCGGCTGGAGAAACTGCCTCCGGGCGCGCCCGACTACAACGTCATCCGGACCTATCTCGATTACGTCCTCGAACTGCCCTGGAAGACCAGGACCGAGGATTCGCTGGATATCGCCAAGGCTCGCCAGGTGCTCGATGAAGATCACTTCGGTTTGAAGGACGTGAAGGAGCGCATCCTGGAACACCTGGGTGTGCTGAAGCTGAACCCCAACGCCAAGGCGCCGATCTTGTGCTTCGTCGGACCTCCCGGAGTGGGCAAGACGTCGCTCGGCCAATCCATCGCTCGCGCTTTGAACCGCAAGTTCGAGCGCATGAGCCTGGGCGGCTTGCACGATGAAGCCGAACTGCGCGGCCATCGCCGGACTTATATCGGCGCTCTGCCGGGCCGGGTGATCCAAGCCATGCGGCGCGCGGGCGCGAACAACCCGGTGCTGATGCTGGACGAAGTGGACAAGCTGGGTCACGATTTCCGCGGCGATCCGGCGCACGCGCTGCTCGAAATCCTGGATCCGGAACAGAACAAAACGTTCCGCGATAATTATCTCGACCTGCCGTTTGACCTGTCGAAGGTGCTGTTCGTGACGACGGCGAACGCGCTGGATACCATTCCGCGGCCGCTATTGGACCGCATGGAGATCCTGCGGCTGGCTGGTTATAGCGAAGAAGAGAAGCTGCAGATCGCCAAGCGCTACCTGATTCCGAAGCAGCTCAAAGAGACCGGGCTCACGGCCGAGCAGTGCGTGCTGCCGGACGAGACGGTGCGCAAGATCATCTCCGGGTTCACGCGCGAGGCGGGGCTGCGAAGGCTGGAACGCGCGATCGGATCGGTAACCCGGAAAGTCGCGCTCAAGTTCGCCGAAGGAGCCACCGGCTCTTTTACGGTGACTGTGGATGAGCTGATCGAGATGCTGGGGCCGGAGCCGTTCAATCAGGAAGAAGCCCGGCGCGATCTGCCGCCTGGCGTCGCAACCGGACTGGCCTGGACCGAAACCGGCGGCGACGTGCTGTATATCGAAGGCACGCTGCTACCGGACGGCAAGGGTTTGACCCTGACGGGACAACTGGGCGAAGTGATGCAGGAATCGGCCAAGGCGGCGCAGAGCTACATCTGGTCGCACGCAGCGGAGTTTGACATCGATTCGTCGCTGTTCAAGAATTCCGGGGTGCACGTGCACGTCCCGGCGGGCGCCATCCCCAAAGACGGCCCGTCGGCGGGCGTGACGATGGCTACCGCGCTGACCTCGCTCTATACGAAATTGCCGGCGCGCAGCGATGTTGCGATGACCGGTGAGATTACGCTGACTGGATTGGTGCTGCCGATCGGCGGCATCAAAGAGAAAGTGCTGGCGGCGCGGCGGGCTGGAATCCATACGGTGATCATGCCTAAAGCCAACCAGAAAGATCTGCGCGATCTTCCCGAGGAAGTTCGCAAAGAGATGGAGTTCATCTTCGCCTCGCGCGTGGAAGAGGTCCTGAGGACGGCGATCCCGCAGCTGGGCGAACGAATGGATTCCTGCAAAACGCGGCCGATTCACGTCGCGGCGTAACGCGGCGCATCGGCTGTAGACAACAGGCGCGGAGACCGGGCAAGTCTCCGCGCTTTTTTTTGTTTTCCTTTTAAAAAACCCGGCGGCTGAGGCGCGCCACGGTGAACTTGGCGGTGTCGGCGATGGCCATCACGGCCATGACGCCGGCCTGCACCGGATCGGTGACCACCAAATCGGATGCTTCGGGAACGCTTCCGGCCATGTTGAGGCTGATCACGAGCAGCCCTTGCGCGCGGACTTCGCGCACCGCCTTTTCGATATCGCCGCCCATCAGCGCGCCGGCCAGCACCAGCGCACGCGCCCGCGAGAGGCGTCCTACGGCGCGCACGGCGTCGGCCAGGACCTGCTCGCCCACCAGCGGAATGGTGTCCACCGAGATGTGCTCGCCGCGGATATTGTGACGATCGGCTTCAGAAATCGCGCCGATGGCAACCTGCCCCACCTGCGCGCCGCCGCCGACAATGATGATGCGCTTGCCGTAGACTTTTTGCAGGGTCTTGACGATGTCCACCTGGCGGACGATCGAAAGTTCGGTGAGCGCGGCCTGCAAAATCTCCGGGGCTTCCGGGAGATTGATCTCGAAATAAACTCGCGACTCGGGCTGCTCCTGGATGATGGAAACGGACGCGATGTCGCCGTTATGGCGCGCGATCACGCCGGTCAGCTCATGCAGCACGCCGGGGCCCGAGCGGGCGACCACCACGATTCCGATTGGCTCGCTCATGATACTTCGTACTTTCGCAAAAGCTCGTCCCAGTGACCTTGCGCTTTGAGCAGCAGCTCGCAGACTTCGCGGACCGCGCCGTGGCCGCCCTCACTCTGGGTGACGAACTTCGCCACCCGCTTCACTTCGGGCCGCGCGTTGGCGGGCGCAATGCTCAACCCCACGCGATGCATGACGACGACATCCGTCAGGTCGTCACCCATATAGGCAACTTCGGAGGCGGTCAAACCGGAGCGCTGCAGGATCTCTTCGATGATGGGGATCTTTTCGATGTGGCCCTGATACACATAAGTCATGTTGCACTGCTTGGCGCGTTCTTCGGTGGCGGGAGAAACGCGCCCGCTGATGACGCCCGTCACCAATCCTTTCCAGGACAGCCACTGCAGCGCGATGCCGTCCTGGGTGTCGAAACCCTTGGTCTCGCGGACGGCGCCGGTGCTATCCACAATGCCGAAAACGCGGCCGTCGGTGAGCACGCCATCGACGTCCATCAAGAACATGCGAATGTGCGCAGCGATTTCGGTCACCTCAGACATGTTCTTCATGGTAACCCAGGGTTCCGGCGAGACGGCTTCCTGGTCGGGACTTTGGGCTGTGCCTGCTCGAACGGATTGACGTTCAACTCGCGCATGCGACTCTGGGCGGCCGAAAATCCGCCGGTCAAAGCGGCGCCGACCACGGCATAAGGCTCCCAATAAAATCCGCCGCGCGCCGTTCGAACGATGGGATTATCGCGCCAATCCCAAAGCCGCGCGGTATGGGCCATGTCGACGCTGGGAGGGCCGGCGTCCCAGTGGCCGTTGGGGTAGAAGAAAGCGCCCAGAGCCTGGACCAGCAGCGAATACACGGCCAGCGCAGCGAAGACGCGGCGCGGCCAAGGCCGGCCGATCGCCGCGACACCCATTGCCATGAGGATGACGAGCGGCGGCGCAAGTTCGGTGAGCAGGCGCGGCCCCCACGAGTAGCCGCCCCACCAGATCACCGCGCGGCCGATGGCGAAGGAATCGAGCAGGACGAAAACAACCGCGGCGGTGAGCAGGGCGGGCCGCTTGCGCCGCGCGGGCGCGGCAGCGGGTGCGAAGGCATACAGCGCGAAGATCGCGACCGGCGTAAAAATCAGCAGACCGCGGCCGGGGCTCAAGAAAATTCCCGCCAGGCCGGCGATTGTTGAGCCGGTGAGCAGGCTCACGGCATAACCACCCGACAGATTTTGGAACACGTACTGGTTGTAGCCCGCGATCAGAAGGCCGCACAGCGCGATGGGCGCGAGCAGGCGCAGATACTGGCCCGGCGTAGCCCTCGCCACCAGCATGGCCGCCAGGATGGCCGGTACGAGCACCAGATTGGTGGGGCGGACGATGAACGCCGCGCCCACTGATGCGCCGCACAGCCAGAGCCACAGCGCGCGGCCGTGATTTTCGGACCAGATATCGAAGCACAAAAAGGCGGCCACCAGCGTGAGCTCGGCTCCGCCGTGTTGCCACAGGGCCTGGCTCGAAATCGACCACGTTTCAGTTCCGAGCGCGTAAACCAGGGTGAGGATCCAGGCCCAGCGTACGGTGACGATCCGCTGCAGAAGCAGCCAGAGCAGGACCGCTGAAAGCGCCGCCAGCGCCGCGGCCGCAAATTTTTGCGCGATCCTGGCGAGCACCACCAGCGCGCCGGGATCCCAGCGGGTTAGGCCGAACGCCGCAGCCGGCAGATAAAACGGCGAGATCAGCAGCGCCGACCCGATGGGGTAACTGCTGAAGGTGTGGCCGTGCGCGCGCCTGAGGATGGCGGGAGCGTACCAAACGTTGGCCCGCAGCCAGGGATCGAAACGATCGAGTGTGATGGAGTGATCGAGCGCGACCGAGAACGGAACCAGTGATGCAGGGAGCGAATCCGAAGCGTCGATGGGCCGCAGATTGGCGTGATAAACAACGGTGAGCCCCAGGAACAGCAGGATCGAGGGGCGCAGGCGCGCGAACACTCCCCCAGAATTCAAGGTCCGGTCTTATCGCCCGAGCGCGGCACGTGCAGCGACATCAGGACCACTGTGCCGTCGATTTTACTGAACCAGTGCGGCGTGTTTTCCGGAACGATGACCACGTCGCCCTTGGCCACGGCCTGGTTCTTTCCGCCTTCGATGCCGGTGCCGGTCAGATTTTCGGCATTGGTGCGCTTCTCTTCGGTCAGCTTGCCGCCGGTGGTCAGAATGGCCGAGCCATCGAGCACGTAGAACAGCTCGGCTTCCTTTTCATGCACGGCGGCGGGGCCGACCGCGGTTCGATACTCCAGATTCGCTCCGTAGGGCGCCAGCGTCAGGATGCGCTCGACGACGGTGGGCTGGCCGGGTTTGTGATCGGCTTTGGCTTTGGCGAGCAGCGCCTCGACGTCGGAGGCCGAGGCATAAGTCTTGGTGGGACGGGTTTGCTGGGACCAGGCCGCCACGGCCCCCATCGCCAGCGTCAGGCTGATGGCGAGAATACGCATGAGAAACCTCCTGTTTGGGTTCGAACTCCAGATGCTATCACAACACGCCGGGCGGCTTGCGGGACAATGTTCTCATGATTCCGGCTCGCAGAAATTTTTCGATTGCCTTGCTTGCGATTCTCTTCTGCCGCGTTGCCGCAGCCGCGGAGGAGATCAAAGTGATGACGTCCGGCGCATTCACGGCCGCCTACCAGCAGCTGGTGCCGCAGTTCGAGCACAAGACAAAATACAAGGTGGCGACTGCGTACGGCCCGTCGATGGGGGGCGAACCGAATTCGATTCCGATGCGGATGGAGCGCGGCGAGCCGGTGGACGTGGTGATCCTGGCGCGCCCGGCGCTGGACGATCTGGTGAAGCAGCACAAGGTGCTGGCGGATAGCTGCGTGGACCTGGTGCGCTCCAGAACCGGGATGGCGGTGCGTGCCGGAGCGCCGAAGCCAGACATCAGCACGCTGGAGGCTTTCAAGAAGGCTTTGCTGGATGCCAGGTCGATCGCCTATTCCGACAGCGCGAGCGGCATTTATATATCGACCGAGCTGTTCCAGAAACTGGGCGTCGCCGATCAAGTGCTGCCGAAAAGCCACCGCACGACGGGCCGGGTGGGGCTGGCTGTGGCGCGGGGCGATGCCGAGATCGGGTTCCAGCAGATCAGCGAACTGCTGCCGGTGAAGGGCATCGATGTAGTTGGGCCATTGCCCGAGGGCGCGCAGAGGGTAATCGTTTTTTCGGCCGGCATCGCGGCGGACTCGCATAATCCGGACGCGGCGCGAACGCTGATCGATTTCTTCACCTTGCCGCAGTCGGCGCCAGTGATTCAGAAGAGCGGACTGGATCCGATCCGGCACGGGCTGAGATAGCGATTCCATGAGCACGCTCGCCGAGCCCGCGATCGTCGCGCTCTGCCGGCGGCGCATTGAGCGTCTGGACCCCAACGCGCCGGCGCAGTGGGGCCGGATGAATGCGCGCCAGATGGTGTGCCATCTCAACGATTCGTTTCGCGTGGCAATGGGCGAAAGATATGCCACCCCGGTTGGTAGCGTGCTAAGCCGGACCTGGATCAAATGGATCGCGCTGCGGACGCCGCTCCAGTGGCCGCAGGGTGTGCAGACGCGTCCCGAGATCGAGCAGGGCCGGGGCGGCACGCCGCCCTCCGAGTGGGAGCGCGACCGCGCCGAGTTGCTGGATTTGCTCAGCGTTTTCCCGAACGGTAAAACGTTCGGCGAGCATCCGGCGTTCGGAAAGATGAGCCGGCGCGATTGGATGGTTTGGGGTTACCGGCACGTGGATCATCATCTGCGCCAGTTCGGGGCGTAAGCGCCGTCGTCAATACCATCGTTTCAGACATTACCGTCACTCCCGTATGCCAGCGGGCATCCAATCCGGTGGGAGAATAATACAGATGCCACTTCCCTCGGATGAAAAGCTCATCGCCTTGAGCAACGACGTGCTCCAGCAGTTCGAGAAGATTTTCGGACCGCACTCCGGTTATCGGCCGGCGCATGCCAAGGGCATGCTGCTGAACGGAACTTTTACCCCCACTTCCGCGGCCGCCGCTTTGAGCCGGGCGCCGCACTTCCACCAACCATCGACGCGGGTTTGGGTTCGTTTTTCGGATTCGACCGGCCTGCCGATGATCCCGGACAATAATCCCAACGCCCACCCGCACGGCTGCGCGATTCGGTTCTACCTTGAGACTCGGGTTCACACCGACATCATCAGCCATTCGGTAAATGGGTTCCCGGTGAAAAACGGTCAGGAGTTCCTCGAGTTCCTGAAGGCGCTAGGGGCGAGCGATCCGGCCAAGATCAAAGGATCGCCTCTGGAGGCGTTTTTAGGCAGCCATCCCACAGCACTGGCTTTCGTGCAGACGCCGAAGCCTGCGCCGGTGAGCTTCGCCACGGAGCAATATTTCGGGGTCACGGCGGTACGTTTCACAAACCAAGACGGCCAAAGCCGGTACGGGCGCTATCGCGTGGTTCCCGAAGCGGGCGTCGCGCATTTGAGCGATGCCGAAGCGGCGGCCAAGAGCGACAACTATCTGTTTGACGATATCGAGGCGCGCGTGGCGAAAGGGCCGGTCGCGTTTCGAGTGATGGCGCAGCTGGCGAACGAGGGCGATCCGGTGGACGACGCCACCGCCGTGTGGCCGGAAGATCGCGCGCTTGTGGAAGTGGGGAAATTCGCACTGACCTCGACCGTGGCCAATGAGGCGGATGAGCAGCGCTGGACAATTTTCGATCCGATTCCGCGAGCGGTGGACGGTATTGAGCCGACCAAGGACCCGCTGCACGAGGTACGCTCGACTGTATACCTGCTCAGCGGCCGGCGGCGGCGAGCGGCGGGTGGAAAGGGGTTGGCGACCAGCGGCGGTTAAGCGGTGACCAAAGGCGGTGGCTAAAGCCGGATGCTCGAGCGCGTAGCGGAATTCGTCCAGCGGCATCGCATGCTTACGCCGGGCGGCCGTGTGGGCGTCGCGGTTTCGGGCGGAGCGGACTCGGTGTTCCTGCTGCACGCGCTGCGGGAGCTAGCGCCGCGCTGGAATCTGCGGCTCAGCGTGATCCACATCGAGCATGGGATTCGGGGCGCGGAGTCGGCGGCGGATGGCGACTACGTCGCAAAGCTGGCGGCCGAGTACGGACTTCCTCTTCATCTTCGCCGCGCCGACGTTCCGGCGATGGGCGGGAACCTGGAAGAGGCCGCGCGCAACGTGCGGCACGCGTTTTATCGCGAGTTGATCGCCTCGGGCGCGGTGGATCGCGTGGCGACGGGCCACACGCGCTCCGATCAGGCCGAGACCGTGCTGTATCGCATCCTGCGCGGATCCGGGCTGACGGGCCTGGCGGGGATTCTTCCGGTGACGAGCGAGGGTTTGATCCGGCCGCTGCTCGAGATCGAGCGGGGCGAGATTGAAGCCTGGCTTCGCGAGCGCGGCATCGCGTGGCGGGAGGATGAGACCAATCGAGACCTGAGCTACGCGCGGAATCGCCTGCGCCACGATATCCTGCCACTCTTGCGCAAGGAATTCAACCCGCAGCTCGATGCCGCGCTGTCGCATCTTGCGACGCTGGCGCGCGATGAAGAAAGCTACTGGGAGTCCCACCTGGGATCGGGGATGGGAGGGCCGCGATTGGCGGCTCCGGTGGTGATTGCCGTGGCCGAGCTTCGCAGCGTTCATCGGGCGCTGGCTCGCAGACGCCTGCGGCATGCGCTTGGGGCAGCGAGCCTGGATTTCGCCCATATGGAGCGGATCCTCGAGATGGCCGAGTCACCGCAGGGTCACGACCGGTTTCAGGCTTCGGGGCTCGATATCTGCCGATCTTTCGACTGGATTCGAGTGGCGCCGGCCAGTTCGAGCGAGCCGGGCGATTTCACGCTGCCGGTCCGGGTACCGGGAAGCGTGGAACTCCCCCGCTCCGGCGTCCGTATTACATTGCAGGTGCTGGAGAAACCAGCCGGCGGGGAGCGCTGTGTTACAGTGGTGAATGAACTGGACTGGCAGCGTTTCGCCGGGGGCGGCGGGGTGCCTAGCCTTGAGCTGCGTAACTGGAGACCAGGTGACCAGTACCAAAGAGTTGGGCAATCGAAACCCGAAAAGATCAAGTTTTTCTTTCAGGAAGCCCGTATCCCCTTGTGGGAACGTGCCGAGTGGCCGATTATCACCTATAATGAGACCATCGTTTGGGCCAGGAGGTTCGGGGTGGCAGCCGAGTTCGCGATCGGGCCTGAGACCCGGTCCATCCTTCAGGTCGCAGAAACGGAATCCTAACTGTCGAATCGATCCGAGCGGCTGTCGCGTCCAAGTAGAGGGGCGCGTGCCGGAATGGTTTAGCCCCACGTGTAGGGAGATGGCATGAATAGTTCGAATTTCAAGACCGCTGTATTTTGGGTGGTCATCATCGTGGTTGTGGTGCTGTTTTGGACCGTGGTTCACAGCACGAAGTCGCGTCCGGACGCCCAGCTCTCATATACGCAGCTAATGAATGACGTGAATGCGGGCAAGATCAAGTCCGTGACCATCAGCGGCAACGATCTGCACGGCGTTTATAAAGACGACAACCAGGAGCTGCGCTCCGTCATCCCCAACGTGCATCAAACCCTGGACGACGCCATGCTCGCCAAGGGCGTGGACATCCATTACAACAAGGAAGCAGGCGGGGGATGGGTTTCGATTTTGATCAACGCCATTCCGTTCGTGCTGCTGCTGGCGTTCTGGATCTTCATGATGCGGCAGATGCAGAGCGGCGGGAATAAAGCGCTGAGCTTCGGCAAGAGCCGCGCGCGGTTGCATTCGTCGCAGCAGAAGAAGGTCACGTTCAAGGACGTGGCGGGCGTGGAAGAGGCGAAAGAAGAGCTGCAGGAGATTATCGAGTTCCTGCGAGAGCCGCAGAAGTTTCAGAAGCTGGGCGGGCGCATTCCCAAGGGTGTGCTGCTGATCGGACCTCCTGGAACCGGCAAGACGCTGCTGGCGCGGGCGATCGCGGGCGAAGCGAACGTGCCGTTCTTTTCGATCTCGGGGTCGGATTTCGTGGAGATGTTCGTGGGCGTGGGCGCGAGCCGCGTGCGCGATCTGTTCGAGCTGGGCGAGAAAATCGCGCCGTGCATCATTTTCATCGATGAAATCGACGCCGTGGGACGGCATCGCGGGGCGGGGCTGGGCGGCGGGCACGACGAGCGCGAGCAGACGCTGAATCAATTGCTGGTGGAAATGGACGGCTTCGAATCGAACGAAGGCGTGATCCTGGTGGCGGCGACGAACCGTCCCGACGTGCTGGATCCGGCGCTGCTGCGGCCGGGCCGCTTTGACCGGCGCGTGGTGGTGGGCCGTCCGGATGTGAAGGGCCGCGAGATGATTCTGCGGGTGCACACCAAGAAGACTCCGCTGTCCGATGATGTCGACTTGACCGTGGTGGCGCGCGGCACGCCGGGGTTCGCGGGCGCCGATCTGGCGAATCTGGTGAACGAAGCGGCGCTGGTGGCGGCGCGGCAGAATCGCAAGGTGGTGACGCAGTTCGATTTTGAACTGGCCAAGGACAAGGTGATGATGGGCGTGGAGCGCAAGTCGCTGATCATCAGCGATGACGAGAAGCGCAACACGGCGTATCACGAAGCGGGACATGCGCTGGTGGCGGCCATGATTCCGGAGGCCGATCCGCTGCACAAGGTCACCATCATTCCGCGCGGGATGGCGCTGGGTTTGACCATGCAGTTGCCGATCGACGACAAACACTCCTACAACAAGGGGTATCTGGAAGCGCAGCTCGCGATTTTGATGGCGGGCCGCATC
>Ga0335074_10013368_pt1 | contig 11539 bp, 12 predicted proteins | sample Lox_Sample_23_FD_206715 | JGI IMG/M metagenome (GOLD analysis project Ga0335074, IMG submission 206715) | Soil microbial communities from Loxahatchee National Wildlife Refuge, Florida, United States - Lox_Sample_2.3 | ecosystem: Environmental > Terrestrial > Soil > Wetlands | place: USA...
AGGCACGCCCGCCGAGCCATGCCCGCGCGCCCAGGGCAGGCGCACCCGTCTGGTCACGCGTACCTTCCCTCGGCGCTTATTCCGGCGGTTCGAACCGCCGGGTCCTGGCCAGGCCGGCCGCTCGCCCGCGGGCCGCCGTCACGAGCGCGAGCTTGCGGGAGGCCTCGTCGATCATCTCGCCGTCCAGCAGCGCGGCCCCGCGTCCCAGCACCGACGTGTAGTACTCGTACGCCTCGATGATCAGCTCCGCGCGGTCGTAGTCCGCCTGCGACGGGGAGAACTCGGCGTTCGCCACCTCCACCTGACCCGGATGGAGCACCCACTTGCCGTCGAAGCCGAGCGCGGCGGCGCTGGCCGCACTGGCCGCCAGTCCGTCCAGGTCCCTGATCGCGGCGAACGGGCCGTCGATCGCCTGCAGGCCGTGCGCCCGCGCCGCCACCAGGATCCGCAGGTGCGCGTAGTGGAAGGCGTCGCCGCCGGCGTAACCGGCAGGCGGCGCGCCCACGGTCAGCGAGCGCATGCCCAGGCTGGCCATGAAGTCCGCCGGGCCGAAGATCAGCGCCTCCAGCCGAGGCGACGCCGCCGCGATGGCATCCACGGCGGCCAGGCCCGCCGCGTCCTCGATCTGCGCCTCGATCGCGATCCGGCCAGGCTTCAGCCCGCTCGCCTGCTCCAGCTGGCCCAGCAGCATATCCAGCCAGCTCACGTCGAGCGGCCCGGTGACCTTCGGCAAGATGATGGAGTCCAGCCACTGCCCGGCCTGCTCGACAATCTCGATCACGTCCCGGTACGCCCAGCCGGTCGTCACGTCGTTGACCCGCACGGCCCTGGTCCTGGAGCCCCAGCCGCCCGCGCGCAGCGCCGCTACAGCAGCGGCCCTGCCCTGCTCCTTCGCCGCGGGCGCAACCGCGTCCTCAAGATCGAGGAAGATCTCGTCGACCGCGAGTTCGCGCGCCCTGGCGATGAATCTCGGGCTGCTGGCGGGCACCGCCAGGGTCGTCCGCCTGGGCCGGTACCTGGGAGCCGTCACGGCGCCCGAGCATACTCACCCACCGCTCGCTGCCTTCCGGCCGTGCCCTTTCGCGGCGCTGGCAGAGCCAACATCAGGACGGGAACGTGGCCGCAGGCGCCCCGGCAGCTCGCCTGCTCGGGCCGAATCGGTGCGCCAGCCTGCTGGCTCACCCCGCCGGGCACAGGTGACTCCGCCGTACGATGGGCTCATGTCCACAAATTCAGTGCCAGCGGGTCCCGGCGTGGTGCTGCCTACCCCCGAGCAGGTAGCCCAGGCGCTCTCTGCGGTCAACGACCCGGAGATTCACCGCCCCATCACTGAGCTGGGCATGGTGAAGAGCATTGAGATCACGCCCGGCGGCGTCGTCGAAGTCGGCGTGTTCCTGACCGTCTCCGGATGCCCGCTCCGCGACACGATCACCCGGGAGGTCACGGCCGCGGTCGGCAAACTGCCCGGCGTCACGGCTGTCCGCGTCGACCTGGACGTGATGAGCGAAGAGCAGCGCCGGGAACTGCAGACCAAGCTACGCGGCGGTCAGCCGGAGAAGGAGATCCCGTTTGCCAAGCCGGGCTCGCTGACCAAGGTCTACGCGATCGCCAGCGGCAAGGGCGGGGTCGGCAAGTCGTCGGTCACCGTCAATCTGGCCGTCGCGCTGGCGGCCCTCGGCCAGAAGGTCGGCCTGCTCGATGCCGACATCTACGGCCATTCCGTGCCGCGGATGCTCGGCGTCACCGACCGGCCCACCAGGGTCGAGGACATGATCATGCCGCCCACGGCACACGGAGTCCGCGCCATCTCCAGCGGTATGCTGAAGCGCGGCAACGAGCCGCTGCCCATGCGCGGGCCGATCCTGCACAAGCTGCTGACCGACTTCCTGACCAGTGTCTACTGGGGTGACCTGGACGTCCTGCTGCTAGACCTGCCGCCGGGCACCGGGGATGTGGCGATCTCGACTGCGCATCTGATTCCGGGCAGCGAGCTGCTGGTGGTGACCACGCCTCAGCTAGCCTCCGCCGAGGTGGCCGAACGCGCCGGATCGCTCGCCGCCCAGCTACATCAGCGCGTCGTCGGCGTCATCGAGAACATGTCGTACCTGCCTTGCCCGCACTGCGGCGAACGAGTGGACGTGTTCGGGTCCGGCGGCGGCGTCGCGGTCGCCGATGTCCTGACCAGGCTGACCGGGGCGACGGTGCCGCTGCTCGGTGAAGTGCCGATCGACACCAGGCTCCGGGAGTCGGGCGACAACGGCATTCCGCTGGTTCTGTCCGATCCGGACGCGCCAGCCGCGCAGCAGCTGAGGAAGATCGCCGAGCAGCTGGCCGGCCGGTCCAGGAGCCTGGCTGGCCGCCAGCTCGGACTCAGCCCGGTTTAACTCGGCTCATTCACGACCAGGATCACCGCCCGTGGGGCGGCGTCTGTCAGGTCGCGTCGGCGTCATAGGGCGGGCTCTCGCCCGGAGCCAGCATCACGCGCGGTGCGGTCCGGCTGGCGACCGTCGTCCCATGGGTGCCGTTACCGCCAGTGCCAGTGCCGCCGCTGCCGTTGTCGGCCATCTTGCCGAGCAGCATGCCGTCTCCGGTGACCTCGTCTAGCAGGTGCTTGCGAACAAACTGCTTGGGGTTAAGGTCTGCGATATCGAACTGGCTGAACTCCGGGCCCAGGTTGTCCTGCAGCTCCGACTTGGCCCCCTCGGCCAGCTTGCGCAGCTCGCGCAGCCCTCTGCCCAGCTGAGCGGCCATGCTCGGCAGCCGCTCCGGCCCGAAGACGACCAGGGCAACGAGTGCAAGTACCGCGAGCTTCCAAAAGTCCAGATCGAACACGTGCAGGCTCCCGGCAGCTAGGACAGCGCGGGCGTGGACCCGCGCCCCCTAAGCCTAGCCCGTGACCAGGCATTGCCAGAATCCCCGGCTGGCAGCCGATTCCGCCCGGTAGTCCCGGCCTGACGGGGAGTTAATCCCGAGCGGCTCGCGGCGGCTGATCCCGGCTTGCGGCGGCCGAGCGGGTCATGACCTGGCGGAGCCGAGCGTGATCTGGGCGCGGTGGGCCTGACCGTGCCGCATGAACGTCACGCCGACTCGCGAGCCCGGTGGCAGTGATCTGATCGCATCCAGCAGCGAGTAGGCATTCGTGACCGGCAGGGCGCCGAGTCTGACGATGACATCGCCTGGCCGCAGTCCGGCACGTGCCGCAGGTCCGCCCGGCGCCACGGCGGGATCGCGCCCCGTTCGTCCTGTCACGATCTGCGCGCCGGTACCGGCGTACTGCTCATTCAGCGCCGCGCCGATGACCGAGTGCGTCGCGTAGCCGGTACGGATCAGCTGAACGATGACTCGCCGCGCCTGGTCGACGGGGATAGCGAAGCCGAGGCCGATGCTGCCGCCCTCGCTTCCGGTCAGCGGATTGGCGTCGAGCGTCTCCAGAGCCGCGTCCACTCCGATGACCTGGCCCCGCGCATTCACCAGCGGGCCGCCGGAGTTCCCCGGATTGATCGGGGCGTCGGTCTGGATGGCATCGAAGAACACCTGCGACGCCGGAGCACCGGCTGCGCTCGGCTGCACGGGCCTGTTGACCGCGCTGACGATCCCGCTGGTCACCGTGTCGGCGAGCCCGAGTGGCGAGCCGATGGCAATCACCGGGTCGCCGACGTCGACGTCGGCAGAATTGCCGACTGGCAGCGCGGGCAGGCCGGTGACCGGTGTCCTGATCACCGCGATGTCGGAGTAAGGATCGCGGCCGACCACTTCGCCCGGCGCGGACCTGCCGTTGCTGAAGTACACCCGGATCGCGGCATGGGCGGTCGTGCCGTCCAGCGTCACGACGTGGTTATCGGTGACGATGTATCCGCCTTTGATGATGAAGCCGGATCCGGTGCCCTCGCCGCCGTCCACCTTGATCATGACGACGGCGGGCACATCGCGCGCGGCGATGCCCGCGATCGAGCTGGCTGGCCGGCTCGCCAGACCAGACGGTGCCAGGCCGAGGCTGTAGGAGCGATCTAGCTGACTCGCCAGCCGTTGTGCGGTCACCAGAGCGCCTGCGACCCCGCCTGCTACCGCGCAGCTCAGCGCCAGTCCAGCCGCGCCAGCCAGCCGCCAGCGCGCACGCCGGAGCGGGCTGGCGTGAGGGCCGTGCCGGACCCTCGGCTCGGCGCGGTCCCGGACGCCGCTGCCGCAGTTGGCCGCCGCGCGATCGCCCCGCAGGCCCGCCGAGCCGCTGTTCCCGGCTGCGGCGAACCAGTCGAATCCCACTACGCCGCTCGTCCCCCCGGTCTCGCTGGCGTGTCAAGTCGCCTGTCGGCTCCAGTCCTGCCCGCACGCAACCAAAACTAGGCATGCGATTGCGGCGGACAGCTAAATCAGCGGGTATGTCTGCCGGGCCGCGGGTCCGCTAACCGCGGCGTGGGCTAGGAGGTGGCCAGAATCCGCTGCGCCGCCAGAATCCCCGGACCAGCCGAGGCCGCGGTCAGCGGTTCGCGAGCGAGCCCGACGCGGACCGCTCAAATGCCGACGGGCGTGGCTCTGGCCGACGGGTGGGGGCTACGCCGTTCATGATCTCATGCGGGACGACCATGACATCGACGGACGGAACCACGGGAGGAGCAGGAGCACTCGGCTGTGGCTCGCCGCCCGCGATGAATGCCGCTGTGCCGAGGCCCGCCATGAAGACAGCAAGGGATCCGGCGAGGAAGTACCTGCCAGCCCGCTGCTCCGACTTGCCGCCCTGAGCAGGAAACTGCCACGGCTCTCGCGGCTCGGCTGCCTGAGAGCCGGATCCGGCCGGCGCCTCAGCGCTACCGGGCTGTGGCCGGTCCGGGCCAAGCTGGCCCAGACCCGGGTCGAGCTGGCTCAGTCCCATCAGCCGCCCGGTCAGCCCGGCGAGCGCGGCGCCTGCTCCAGCCTCGCCGAGAGCGTTCATCCGCCGCTTGAGCATGCGCAGCGCGGCCACCTCGTCACGGCAGGCCGCGCATCGGGTGACATGGTCCAGAACTCGAAACCGCTCGGACTGATCGAGCTCGCCGTCGATCAGCGCGGACAGCCGCTGGCCGAGATGACTCACGTGTGACCACCCTGGACAGCAGGCACGTCAACCTGAATGCGCGGCTGTGGCACAGGCGCACCGAGGCGCCGCGGACGGCGGTGCTCGAGCGCCTGCCGGAGCTGAGCGCGACCGCGGTGAATCCGGCTCCGGACCGTACCGAGCTTCACGCCAAGCGTGTCTGCGATCTCCTCATAGGACAGACCCTCGATATCGCAGAGGATCACGGCAGCGCGGTACTCGGGCGCGAGCGCCATCAGCGCCGCATGAATGTCGCCGTCCAGATGACGGTCGTCGAACGCCTGGGCGGGCGTGGGCTCGGAGCCGCCGAGGCGAGCCTCGGTCTCATCCGCCAGGCCCTCGAACCTGATCCGCTGCTTGCGCCGGGCCATGTCAAGGAACAGGTTAGTGGTGATGCGGTGCAGCCAGCCCTCAAAGGTGCCCGGGATGTAACTGTCGAGCGAGCGGAAGACGCGGACGAAGACCTCCTGAGTCAGGTCCTCCGCATCGTGGCTGTTGCCGGTCAGGCGGTAGGCAAGCCTGTATACCCGGGCTGAGTGCTCCCGGACGACTGTCTCCCAGCTCGGCGGAGTCCACGTCGTGACCTCGCCCGCTAGCGGGATCGATCCCGCCTGTCCTGACATGTCCCCCTGCGTCTCTGCCTGCACCAGCTCACGTCCTTCAGCGCCCCGCAACAAGCGCAACCGCCGGCGGGCCAACATTGTTCCGCCGCCGGGGTGCGCCCCGCCTCGGCTAGGCCGCCGTTTTCGTGGCCCGGTGCACCAGAAACCGACATTTCACCCTGCCCGGACTGCCGCTGGCCGTCCCGCACCCGCGGTACCCGCACCAAAAGTGCCGTGCCATGCCTACCCGAGGAACGCGCGAGTTCCGTCGGCGGTTCCCCGACCTGCCACAAGGCCGCTAGGCTGCCGCCCTGGGACCGCTTCGCCGGATGGGAGGCCAGCCATTTCGATCACCGCGGGCACCCTCGCCTACATCGATGACTTCCTCCCCGAGGACGACGCCCTGGTCCGAGCCCGCCGGAATGCGGCTGAGGTTGGCGGCGCGGCGCCGGTCAGCGCTCTGACCGGCGCGACGCTGCGCTTCATCGCCGCCGCGATCGGCGCACGAGCGGTCGTGGAGATCGGTACCGGTTGCGGCACGTCCGGCATCTGCCTGCTCCGCGGCATGCGGCCCGGCTCGGTCCTGACCTCGATGGATTCCGAGCCTGAGCATCAGCGGCTGGCACGCGCGGCGCTGCTGGCGGCGGGCTTCCCGTCCGCCCGGTATCGTCTCATCGGCGGACTCGCTCTCGATGTGCTGCCAAGGCTGGCTGACGGTGCCTACGACATGGTGTTCTGTGACGCGGACCGGCTGGAAGCTACCGAGTACCTGACCAGTGCGCTGCGACTGCTCCGCCCGGGCGGGATCGTGGTCTTCAATGCCGTCCTGCCGGGCAGCACTGCGACAGAGCGGATGCCAACTGACGCGGAAGCGGCGGCTGCTGCCGAGGTGCGCGAGCAGGTACGGGCGGACGAACGGCTGGTGCCACTCCTGCTGCCGGTAGGTAACGGGCTGCTGGCGGCCGCCAGAGTCAGCTAACCGCAGGCAGCAGACGGCGGGCAGGCGGCTAGCCGCAAGGAACGGCGGAATGACGTGGATCTCGGCTCTGCGGGTGCCGATCCGCGCTGCCACAGATCAACTTGACACTGAGTAGCCGGGTCACCGCGCTGATCGCTCGCCCTGGGGAGCAGGGGCAGTGAGCACAATGCAGGGCCAGCGACGGTTTACCCGGTGCGACGACCGCCTGAGCGGGTCAGGCAGACCGGCGCGGGCACCGGACAGCAGCCGACCTCAGCCGACGGCGGACTTGAGCGCCTCGCCTAGTGACCGCGCCTCATCCGGGGTGAGCTCGACAACTAGCCGCCCGCCGCCTTCGAGCGGCACGCGCATGACGATGCCACGGCCCTCCTTGGTGACTTCAAGCGGACCGTCGCCCGTCCGCGGCTTCATCGCCGCCATCCTGCTCCCCTTCCCTGCCCTGGGTCGGCACCGAGGCACAACCACCGAATTAGGCCGGCGGAAACCCCTGACGGTGCTACAGCCAGCCACATACATCTCGATCAGTCTCTCTATTATCCAGGGTTCGGCCGTCCGATGGTAACGATCAGTCTTCCCGCCGGTCAGGTCACATAGCGTCAAAGACCAGGGCACTCCGTAGATGAGGCACGGACGGCGCCTGCGGCGCATTCTGCCCGTCTGCCAGCACCATCAATCGTGATCTCCCGGAGGAGGCAGTTGCCCGTGAGCACCTGCTCAGGCATGCTCGGCCAGGACAGGGCCGCCAGGACGGAAGGGAAAGCCAGTGACCCAGAGCGTGCTCCATCAAGTCGACGGCGCCGTCGCGACGATCACGATCAATCGGCCTGCGGCACGCAACGCCCTCACGGCGGAGGCCAAGGTCGCCCTCCTGGCGGCGCTCCGAGACTGCTCCACGGACGCTGCGGTCAGGGCAGTGATCCTGACCGGCGCTGGCCAGGCCTTCTGCTCCGGCCAGGACTTGCGCGAGCACGCTGACCTGCTCGCCTCCGGCACCGCGCTGGACACGGTCAGGCAGCACTACAACCCGGTCATCGAGACGATCGTCGGCATGCCGAAGCCGGTGATCGCTGCGTTGCCGGGGGTAGCCGCAGGGGCTGGTGCCGGGCTGGCATTCGCGTGCGACTTCCGCGTGGCCGCTGAGCGAGCCAGCCTGCTGCTTGCATTTGCCAGGGTCGGACTTGGCGCGGACTCCGGGACGTCCTGGACGCTGCCCCGGCTGGTTGGCACCGCCAGGGCGAGCGAGCTGCTGATGCTGGCGGAGCCGATCGATTCGGCCACCGCGCTCCGGCTCGGCCTGCTGACGTCGGTGGTGCCCGACGACGAGCTGCCCGCGGCAGCCGCGGCCCTTGCCGAGCGGCTGGCGGCCGGGCCGACGATGGCCTTCGCCGCGATCAAGGAAGGGCTGCTGTACTCGAGCAGCCACAGTCTGCGCGAGTCGCTCGAGAAGGAAGCCGAACTGCAGATCAGGCTGGGCGAGACGACGGATCACCAGGCGGCCACGAAGGCATTCGTGGAGAAGCAGACCCCGGTCTTCGCGGGCCGCTGATGAGCGAGTCCGTGAGCGAGTGCTGGCCCGCTAGGCGTGCACCAGGCGCAGCGCGGCCTCTTCCTGCGCGCACACGACGTGCTCGGCGACGTCGACGAGGTCGGCGAGATCCATCCGCTCATAGCGGCCACCCGGAGTGCGCCACGAGACAGTCCGGCCGTGCCGCCAGACGGTGACGAACCGGCTGACTGACAGCACCGAGAGATTTGCCATGTCGGCCCGGACGATGTCCGACAGGCCCCGGTCGGCCAGCATGGCCTCTAGCTCGTCGATCAGCTGATCCGGTCGGTAGCGGGACATTCCCCGGGAGTCGGGCAGCACGGTCGGAGGAAGCCGCAGCGAGAACCAGACGGCCTTACCCGGCACCTTCCAGTTGCCAAGCCGGGACCGGCTGAGATGACATCCCCACTGGCCGCCTGACAACCCGGCCACCACCTGGAGGCCGCGCCCGCTCACCGAATCCAGCGGTGCGCTCGACATGCCAGGAGCCGACCCGGCGGTCCAGTTGCGCTCAGTGTCGAACACCTTGCAGACGAGTTCGCTGGCGGAGCCGCTGCCGCGGATATAGAGCCAGATCTCCGGGATGCCCGCCGCGCGCTGCCGCGCGGCGCCAAGGGCGACGTTGCGCTGCGCATGCAGGGTATTGGCGGCAAGCTCGCTTGCCATGGTGACGCCGTCGTGCAGGAGTCCAGACGGGATGCCCAGGCTGGAGACGGCTTCGCGGAAGAACCGCCGGGCGGCGGCCGCGCAGGTCGTGTCGATGGGCAGCGGCCTGGCAAAACAGCCGCCGTTGCTCAGGCTTACGTCGGACAGCCGCTCAGGCTCAATTGGCAGAACGGCTAGCGCCTCCGCGAGGGGGGCACCGAGCAGCCCGGCGCCAGCGACCGCCGCTGCCCCATCGGGCCCGACTGGACCGGTCCCGACTGAGGTGGCTCCGATAGAGCCAGGACGGGCAGGCACAGCGCTGCCACGGCCGGAGCCGCCGGCCACATGCGGGCCTAGCACGCTCTGACCGCCGTCGGCAGGCGTTGGCGGCCGCATCTCCTCCGCCCTCCCGAGTAAGGCCTACGTGAACCACAGATTATGGGTATTGTGCGATCTTTCGCAACGGAAACGAAGTAATGTCGTGGAAAAATGTACGAGACTCATTGAGATGTTGCGAAGATGTTGCCAGCCGGGACACCGAAATCGTGACTCGCTCATTCTGCACCGCTGAGGGCGGTCCGGCAGGCAAACCGACCGACGACCGGAGCTCGCGAAACCGTCGTCCGCACCGCCGGTATGGCTGCCGTCGGCCGCGCACCTGGCCAGCCGCCGTGCCCGGAGCCGACCGCCAGGGCTGCCAGCCGGGCGCGCAAATCCCGCCTACCTGCCGACGCTGCCAACTGGCAGACGCGCCCCTGCCGTCTGGTGCAGGACGCCGGTAGCTGCGGCTCAGTGCCCGGCACGGTACCCGCGGATCGCGGGTCCTCGCCTGCAGCACGCCGCCCTGGCGTCGAAGCCGGACTGCCCCGAACTGCGAGAAGTCCAGCCGTCCGGCGGGCTGGCAGACATCCGCCGCGCCCCGACCGAGCCACCCGGTCTCGGACTGAACCCCTGAACTCCGCGCGGCTGACCCGGCGGACCGTCCGCGGCCGGCTCGGGGTTCACCGGCCGGCCGACGGGCAGGCCGACGACGCCGGAGGGCACGGCGGCCAGACATTCCGCCGCACGGTGCTGGCCCGAGCGCTGCGCTCCGACGGCACGGGAAATGACTAAAGCGCACTGCCACATTCAACGATTGGAGGTTACCGATGTGGAATACGGCCAGCCGGCCAACCTGGAATCCCATCAATGGACGACGCTTAGTCCGGTTCGCTGACACGGTAAATTAGCCATGCTAAATAGCTGGGAGACCGCGCGATTGGTGCCCAGCGCCATTTGTCGGCGGGCATACGGTATTGGTCGGGCCGACCCTCGAACTCTCCGCCTCGCGGCCGCCCTGGCGCCGCAGACTGCCGAGCCATCACCAGTTGCGTCAGCGAGCAAAGAGGCAACGTGTGCGGCTGGCGCACAAACGCCGTTTCGTCGCAGATACCTGCAGGTCAGTAGCTTTGTTTGCGGCTCGAGGCTCTGCAATCGATTTCATCACGCCGCAGATCCGGGACTCGCCCTTGAGGCTCAGGACGGCTCGCCAATCTGGCGACCTGCCGAGAATGCGCAAAACTCTGCGGCCTGGCTGAGCGGTCATTCAGATCAGGTACCTCGGACCTGCCAGCTAAGCAGGAGAGTGCGACGCCGTGCACCGGCTCAGGCAGCGGCCGGGGCCGTCGACCGAAGCGCTAAAGGGCGCTCTCAGCCGCATTCCGGCTGATGCAGTCGACCAGGTGATCATTCACAACGCCGCAGGCTTGCATAGTCGCGTACGCAGTCACCGGGCCGGTGAACCTGAATCCGAGCGTGCGCAATTCCTTGGCGAGGGCCTTCGACTGACTTGTGGCAGCCGGCACGTCGGCCAGCCGTACTGGCGGTGGCGCATCGCCGTCGGCGTACTGCCAGATCAGGTCGGCGAGTCCGACCGAGAGAGCAAGCCCGGCCCTGGCGTTGGCAATCGCGGCCTCGATCTTCGCCCGGTTCCGGACGATGCCAGGGTCGGCGAGCAGCCGGCTGACGTCGTCGGGACCGAACCTGGCGACGGCGGCCATGTCGAAACCATGGAAGGCACGCCGGAAGTTCTCTCGCTTGCGCAGGATCGTCAGCCAGGACAGACCAGACTGGAACGCCTCGAGGCACAGCCGCTCGAAGATGACGGTGTCGTCGTGGACTGGCCGGCCCCACTCGTCGTCGTGATAACTCAGATAGTCGGGACTGCTCAGACTCCACGGGCAGCGCAGCAGCCCGTCCGGCCCGGCGGCCGGCAATCCGCTGGTCATGTCCTGGCGCCCGCGCTCTCCGGCGGAGCGGCACTGGCCCTTTCTGGCGGAGTGTCGGCGCTGTCCCCATCCGGGCCGGCCTGCACGACGCCCGCGCCATTGGCGGCAGCCCCGGCAGGTAGCTCACCGGCATCGCCCGCCACGGCACTCCCGGCCGCGTCGGGCGACTCGGCCGCCTGAACCGCGTCGGCAGCAGTCGCCCGCTCGACCGCCTGCGCTACCCCGGCAGCAGCATCGGACTCAATCGGCTCGGCCCCGATCGCCTCGGCAGGCTCATCGACCTCAGTGGCAGACACCGCATCGCCTGCCTCGGCCGCGCCCGCAGCATTGCCAGACTCGACGGTCTCGATGGCTGAAACGGTCTCGATGGCTGAAACGGTCTCGATGGCTGAAACGGTCTCGATGGCTGAAACGGTCTCGATGGCTGAAACG
>Ga0335074_10013369_pt1 | contig 11537 bp, 11 predicted proteins | sample Lox_Sample_23_FD_206715 | JGI IMG/M metagenome (GOLD analysis project Ga0335074, IMG submission 206715) | Soil microbial communities from Loxahatchee National Wildlife Refuge, Florida, United States - Lox_Sample_2.3 | ecosystem: Environmental > Terrestrial > Soil > Wetlands | place: USA...
CGACGGCTACCGAGCCGATGTGTCCTTCGGCACCAGCACCGCACCGATGTTCGGAGACTGGCGCGCGACGATAGGCTACCGTTACCTGCAGCGCGATGCGGTGCTCGATGCCTTCAACGACGAAGATTTCCACCTCGGCGGGACGGACACCAAAGGCTACACGGTGATGTTCGACTTCAGCTTCACCCCGCTCGTCTGGATGCGGGCGAAGTACATGTCGGCCAACGCGATCGACGGGCCAACGCTGGGAATCGACGTGTGGCAGGTCGACATGAACACGTCGTTCTGAAGCTACAGGTGGATCCTCTGTCGCCTACGCGCGGCCCGCATCCCCCTCACGAGCGCAAGGCTCGCGAGCAGCGCAAGGAGCGCCGGCGACATGCCACCGCCGCCGCCCCCCTTCGTGATGGTCACTGTGATCGACTGCGGAGTGCTCTCCCCGCCAGCGCCCGTACAAGTGAGCGTGAATGTGGTTGACTGCGTGAGCGCCGAACTCATCTGCTGGCCACTCGTGGCGACTGTCCCGCTGAATCCGGACTGCGGCGTGCTCGATGCCGTACAGGAAGTCGCAGCGGTGCTGCTCCACTGAAGCAGAACCGTTCCGCCGGATTGCACCGAAGTGACGTTGCTCATGAGGGTGGCCGTCGGTGGGGATGGCGTGGAGGACACGGTCGTCGCATAAGTGCCCGCCTCGTCCGATTCTCCCGGCTGGGTAGCCTGCGGCTGCGCCAGGACGTTGACGAAGTAATTCCCGGGCATCGCGCTGAACTTGAGAGTCCCCGCGACAAAGATTTTCCCGATGAGGTTCGCGCCTTGGGTCACCACCACTGCGAGCGAGCCCAGAGGCTCCGGAAAGCCGACGTCGCTCGCCGTGACCGAATAGTCACCCGGGGTGGTGATGCTCACCTGCTGGCCCGCGAAGAGCTGGCCGACCGCCTGAGTCGCCTGGAAAAGCGGACTCGCGGTGGAGCTGACCGCAACATCGACTCCGAAGAGGCCGGCGCTCGGAGAGTCGTTCGCATTGGGCGTGGCAAACACGAGAACCGAGAGCGCCCCGGCCGCAGGCGAGATGCTGACCGAGCCCGCGGCGCTGAGGCCTGCGCCGAGCTTCGCTCCGCTCTGGACGGCCAGCGCCTGGAGCGCCGTGAACGCGTTCGGAACATCGAAGTCGGCCAGATCCAGCGTGTAAGTTCCCGCGCTCTGCAGCGTTGTATCGAAGCTGTATCCCAGGACGCTTCCCGTCGTCCCGCTCACGGCGCGCGCCGCCTCGAGAAGTGAGGCGCCGCTGGGGTTGAGAAGGTCTACCGTATAGCTGCCGCCCGACGATCCGGCGGCCCCCGTGGCAAACACCTGATAGGTGCCAGCCGTCGCCACTGTGAAGGGCTGCGAGCCCGCCCCCGTGAGCGGGGATTGGACCGCTTGCCCATCGAGGGTCACCAACGCACCGATCTGTGACAGCGTGCTCGGGAACGCAAGATCGACGAGCTTCAGGGTATAGCTATCCGCCTGGAGCGGCACACTGCCGATGAGGCTCGCCGTCCCCACCGTTTGGATCTTCGAGTAGGCCGGCGTCGTGTTCGCTGTGACACTGAAGAGCCCGGAGTTGCCTTGCGATTGCCCCACGGCGAAGACGTCGTAGGTCGTCGCCTGCAGGAAGACCGTGGCCGTGGTAGGTTCACCGCCTCCGAGCACCACGGCCGGCGACGATGCTCCGGGGACGATGATCACGGCCAATACGGTTGAAAGTGCCTGTGGGAACTGCAGGTCGGTGAGTGCGACCTGATAATTGCCGGCCGTCTGAACGGTGAAACTGTCGCTCAGAACGCTCTCGTTGCTCGGCAAGGCCGACGCGGGAAGCGCCAGTGTCCCGGAGAACTGCGCCACTGAGGCGCCCCCACTCGTGCTCTGCACTTGAATCCCGATGGGCCCCGACCCGAGTCCTGTTCCGGGCTTACCGGTGACGTGAATGACGTAGGTTCCGGGCGTTGTTACGTTGAATTGCGTGGTGCCGGCCGTGGTGAGCGGTGTCCCCACGATGGCTGTTCCGCTCGTGATGGCGAGCTTCACGTAGGCGAGCGGCGCATCGAACGGCGCCTGAGCGCCCAGATCGGTGAGCGTCAGCTGATAATTACCAGGCGTGCTGATCGTGAAGGTGTACTCGAGGGGCACCGCCTGATCGGACGCTGCGACCGTGTGCACGGTCGTGCACGGAAGCGAGTTGCAGGGAGGAAGCTCCTGTGCGTTGACGACCGTCGGGACAAGCACCGCAGCACTGAGGATGCGGAGGACCCAGCGCGCCAAGAGCTTCTTTATGGACGCTCGTCCCACCAAGACATGTGCCCGCCAACCGCGACGACTTATCGCTCTAGCAGGCCAGACTGTATGAGGCGTGTGACGCGCGCGTGACATGCAGCACACACACGCACCGCCGTCGCCCTTCCGCGGCGGCTTCAGAGGCCGATGCCGAGCAGTGCGCGTCCCGCGATCGCCCCCAGGGTCAGTGCCAGAAAGGTTCGTGGCACCAAAGGCTTGAATTTGACTGTTAGCAGCATTTCGACCACATAGAGCAGAACCACCGCCTTTGCGACACCCCCCGGGAGGTCTGCGGGTAGCGCGATTGCAAAGGAGCCCGGAAGATTCGGCACCACGAGCGCGATGAACACGACGAGCAGATCGAGGGCCGTCAACTCGAAGCGGCGCGTGGGCGAGAGCGAGAACCGCGCGATGGCCGCAGCCCCCGTGATTGCGATGAGCGTCCAGGATGCCATCGTGAGCAGCGACGTCTTGTCATGCGCGGTCTGGTCCAGGTACACGAGCAGCACGACGCTCATATACGCGACAGCGCGCTCGATCCAAAGCGGTGCCTGTCCGACCCGCCATATGCTGAGCGCCAACAGCGCGGTAAGCATTGCCCCCGAAAGGACGCCCACGTCCGGGCTCACGCGGGCAGTGACCGCCACCACGGTCGCAGCGTAAGTGCCAAGGCATGTCGTCATCACTGCAAATGCGAGCTGCGGCAGACGCGGGGAGCTGATGAGGGATCGCGTGCGCTGATGGATGAAACCTGTCGGCCGGTCCGGCTCATGCAGCCGCCAGCCGGTATGCGAGCTCCAGGTGAGGAGGGCGAGCACGAGCGCCGCGAACGCGCAGAACGTCGCGATCACCTCGCCGTCGGATGCGAACCTCAGGAAGTAGGCGAGCAGCACCAGGGCGACCTGCAGCAGATAGACGGTCGCGACCGCCTCGCGATGTGCGAATCCGAGCGCGAGCAGGCGGTGGTGCAGATGATTGCTGTCGGCCGTGAAGGGCGAGCGACCCGCGAGAATACGCCGGACCATGGCGGTGAGCGTATCGAGGATCGGCAGGCCGAGCAGTAGCAGCGGCAGCGCGGGGCTCACCGTGGAGTTCTCCCCCTGCGTGGCCAGCAATGCAAGCGCACCGACCGTGAATCCGAGCACCTGGCTGCCGCTATCGCCCATGAAGACGCGCGCCGGATGAGTGTTGAAACGCAGGAAGCCCAGTACCGCGCCACCCTCGATGAGACATAAGGCAGTGACGTTCGGCTTACCTGCCGCAGCTGCGAACAGCGCCACGGCGCAGAGGCACAGGAGCACCATACCGCCCGCGAGCCCGTCCAGTCCGTCCGCGAGGTTTACGGCATTTGTCACGCCGATGAGAAAGACGAACGTGACTAGAGTCGCCACCGGTCCCGGCAGCAGGTCGATTCCGCCGACAGTCACGTCGCCGATCTGCACGCGTCCGACGGCCATACACACGCCGACGGCAAGCACCTGGCCCAGGAACTTCGTGCGGTAACCGAGCGCGGCGCGATCGTCCCAAAGCCCGAAGAATAGGAGGATGAGGAGCCCGAAGAGTATGCCGCAAACCGCCGGAACGAGCGGGACGGTCAGCAGCATGGGTACAAGCACACCCGCCGCCATCGCAAGACCGCCCACGCGAGGCACCGGTGCGGTGTGCACCTTGCGGGGTCCAGGACGATCAGTCAGCCCCAGCGCCGGCGCCCATCGCGCAAGCAGCGGGATGAGTGCCGTTGTGGTGGATAGCGCTACGACAAAAGCAAGAAACAGTTGCACGGCGTCCTCGCCCGCTCTTGCGCGGCACTACGCTCCACGGTGCCCGTGGTGACTGTGCGATTCATTCACGTCCTCTCTCACCGACGGTGCTGTCGGACCGAGCCGCGCCCCGATGTTGGAGACAGAAGCGCGCGAGCTTGTGCACCGCAGCGCGGTACTCCTGATCCAACCATGCGAATTCGAGCCAGAACTCCCGCTGCGCAACCTGCGTGGTCGCTCCGCGGCTTGCGCGCAGGAGCTGGAATGCACGGTTGCGATGCCTGGCCAGCTCTTGCACGTTCGCCTCGAGCGCCCGGAGCTGTGCGAACGCGCGGCGGGACAGGCTTCGCAGGATCGGCATGGAAGGGGTTCAGGGCGCGCTCCTGCGCAGCACGTCGAGCTCTTCAGTAGTGCGATCGAGCTCCGCGATCACCTCGCAATAGTGGCGCCACGCGTCGCGAACCTCCTGCATCCCGTGCGGATCGGCTCGATCGAGCGTGCGTCGTGCCGACTCGTGCTCGCATTGGAGTTTCCGGTGCGCGCTCTCGAGTCGATCAAGACGATCCCAGAATTGTGTCTCGAGCTGATCGGCCCGCTCGTGCGATGCACTCATGGCAGGCCCTCCCTGTCTATGTGTTATTCGGCGTGGGGACGACGGTAGCCGATCAGTGCTACAGAATAGTTGCAGGAGAGGTTCCGTCGTGTTGCGCGGACCCAGTCCGGCGCGACGCGGCTCGTTCGAGATGCCACCCGCCGCGAGCAGCGCGGCGGCTCGACCCAACACCGGCAGCCTCTCGGCACATTACAATCACCATCGATATAGGAGGCCGACGGTGAGCACTCTTTCGGTCAAGCACTCGGGGGGTATCGGCGACATCATCTATTCCCTTCCGACGGTCCTCAGTCTGATCAGGGACCATGGCATCTCGCGCGTCATCTATTACCTGCAGCTCGGCCAGCACGTGCAGTATTCGGGTCCACATCCGTTGGGAACACTGCTGCTCAGCGCTGACTACATCGATAAGGTACGGCCGTTGCTGCTGTCGCAACCTTACGTTCAGCAGGTCGAGATCTACTCGGACCAAAAGGTGGACGTGGACTTCGACCAGTTCCGGCGGATTCCGCTCAATTACTCGATGTATTCCATTGCGCGCTGGTATTTTCTGTTCGTCATCGGCGCCTCGTGGGACCTGTCGTTGCCGTGGCTGAACGTCGTGCCAGACTACCGCTTCAGGGACTTCGCACTCGTCGCGCGCAATCGACGTCTGCAGTCTCCCTTTATCACCTACAACTTCCTGGACAAGTACGCCGATCGGATCGTCTTTGTCGGCGTCGAGCAGGAGTTCGAGGATTTTCGCATGCAATGCCCGCAGTGCAGCCGCTTTTATCAGGCGCCGGATTTTCTCGAGCTCGCCCGCGTGATTGCCGGGTGCCGCTTCTTTGCGGGGAATCAGGGGATGATTTACACGCTCGCTGAGGCGCTGAAGGTTCCCCGCCTTCTCGAGACGAACATCCAGGCCGCCAATAATATCCCGCAGGGAGGCGCTTGCTACGATGCCCTATTTCAACAGGGGTTCGAATACTGGTTCGCTCGCCTGATGAGCGCCCGAACCACCCCCTGACGGATCAAGAGCCCATGCGTTCGAGGAAATCACTAATGAAACGCCGGACGCCGCTCCAACCGGGAGGCGTCGGAGCTGATCGTCAATGCGCGCCGCCGTTCGCCGAGCTGCTACGCCTTGGGGTCGCCGCATTACAGGCAAACGAGCCACAACGTGCCGCAGAACTGTTCGCGCGGGCGGTTGCCATGCAACCGGACAGCGGCGTTGCGTACTGCAACCTTGCAGTTGCACAACAGCTAGGGGACCGTTACGAAGAGGCGCTCGCGAGTTACGCGCAGGCGATCGCAGCAAGACCCGATTCCGTGGAAGCTCACTGCAATCGCGGTGTCGCGCTGTCCCAGGTTGGTCAACCCGATGCCGCACTCGAGAGTTTCGATCGCGCACTCGCACTCCGACCCGGCTTTCCGCCGGCCCACTACAACAAGGCGCTCGCGCTTCTGCTGCTGGGTGACCTCCCCTCGGGATGGATCGAATACGAGTGGCGGCACCATCCTCTGAACGGCGGGAGCGCCGCCCCGAGCCGCTTCGCGCAACCGCAGTGGCTGGGCGAGGCGCCGCTCAACGGGAAGGTGGTCCTGCTCTACGCGGAACAGGGGTTGGGAGACACGCTGCAGTTCTGTCGTTATGTGCCGCTCGTCGCCAAGCTCGGGGCCCGGATCATCCTCGAGGTCGACGCGCCCCTCGTCAGCGTATTGAAGGACATGCCGGGCGTCTCCGCGGTGCTCTCGCGGGGAACTTCCCGACCCGCTTTTGACTACCACAGTCCCTTGCTGAGCCTGCCGCTCGCCTTCCGTACCAATCTCGCGACGGTGCCCGCCGCCGAGCGGTATCTTTCGGTCGAGGCCGACAAGGTCGCGGCATGGCGAGATCGCCTCGGACCCAAAACCCGCCCCAGGATTGGGCTCGCGTGGAGCGGTAACCCTGTGCACTACCGCGATCGCCATCGGAATGTTCCCTTTGAGCTGCTCGCCCGCCACCTGAGTCCGGAGTTTCAGTACGTAAGCCTGCAGAAGGATGTGCGCGAGTCTGATCGGCGCGCGTTGGACGCACAAATTGCAGTCATGAACGTTTCGTCAGAGCTAGGTGACTTCAGCGACACAGCGGCGCTCTGCGAGTGCATGGACCTGGTGATCAGCGTGGATACGAGCGTTGCGCACCTCAGCGCAGCTCTGGGAAAAAGGACCTTTGTGCTGCTGCCGTTCTATCCCGACTGGCGATGGATGTTGCGCCGCCGGGACTCGCCTTGGTATCCAACGGTGACCCTGTTTCGGCAAGCCGCCATTGGCGACTGGACTCCTGTGCTCCTCGAGGCGGCAAGCGCCGCTCGGGAGCTGCTCCGCTGGGTGCACGAACCGACCCGCGGCATCGGCGCCGTGGCATTTACCGGGTCAGCTCTGCCTTGAGTTGCACGGCCACCCGCTCGAACACACCCGCCCAGTCGCCCGGCCGCTGCTGCCGGAACAGCCGCACGGAGGTGTACCAGGGGGTGGCCGTACCGTCGCGCATCCAGCGCCAGTCGGGATCGGAATGCAGGCACAGCCACGTCCTGACTCCGAGGGCGCCGGCCAAATGCGCGATAGCCGAATCCGAAGTAATCAGCAGATCCACGCAGCGCAAGATGGCCGCCGTATCTACAAAGGCGTCTGGGTCCGGGTCCAAATCCTCGAAGCGTAGGAGGCTCGAGCGGAACGGCTCGCTGTCGGCCTGACTGGAACCAGGCCCTTTCTGCAGCGACAGGAAGCGCACTGCGCTGATGGCCAGCACAGGCGTCAGGGCGAGCAGTGGAAAGGAGCGGCCTGCATGCCGTCCGGTCTCCATCGATGGATTCCCGGACCAGGCCACGGCGACCCGCGGGCGCTGCACCTCGCTCAGCAAACCCTGCCAGCGCGTCACGCGCAGCGCGTCGTCTGCGAGATACCCCCCCGCGTACGGTACGTTGTCCGGGCGCGTCCTGTGATAGGCCGGCAGGCTCATCAGGGGAGCCCAGAAGGGGCGCGGCGTATCGACTGCGGCGCCGCGCGCCACGATCGGCGCACGCAGGCCTGCGGAGCCGAGCACGCGCACGAGACGTTTGTCGCAGCTGATCGTGCAGGCCACGCCGGACTGTTCCAGCAGTTTCGCATAGCGGATGAACTGAATCTGATCGCCAAGTCCCTGCTCACCGAACAGTCGGACCTCGCGCCCGCGCTGGATGCTGCCATCCCATCGGGGAAGGTTCGAGGGACGCTCGAGTCGGGTTCGGCCTTCGTGCGGATCGAACCGCCATTCGAAATGCGGCCATGCCTGCGGCCATTCGCCCGCCGCGAACAGTGCCTCGTGCAGACAGCAATGCAGGCCCGCGTGCCTGGGCGCGTACCGGAGTGCATTACGCAGCAGGGCGACCGACTCCGCAAAGTGCCCGGCCTGCAGCCGCGCGATTGCGAGGCTGCGTTGCGTCTCCGGTAGCGTCGGAGCGAGGCTCGAGGCGCGCTCCAGCGTCGTCTGCGCGGCTGCCAGATCGCCGCTTGCCGCCAGCGCATCGCCGAGGTTGATCAGCGCGCCGACGTCATCGGGCGCTAGGCTCAACGCGCGCCGCAGCCGGACAATGGCCTCCGCAGGCCGCCCCGCCTCACGCAGTGCCTTGCCCAGATTGACCAGAGGCCTGTAGTAGCTCGGATCCAGCCCGCTGGCGGTCTCGAAAGCCGCGATCGCTGCCTCGATCTGCCGGTCGAGCAGCAGTGCGGCGCCCAGGTTGTTGTGCGTGACCGGCTCGCCGGGCCGAAGCTCCACGCAGCGTCGATATGCCGCGACAGCGCCCCTGAAGTCGTTACATCCGAGTTTCAGGCCGCCAATCTCCAGATAACGATCCACTGTTTCCCCCTCCCGCGCCAACGCCGCCTCGAGGGTGGCAATTCGCAGTCGCTGCTCCCGCGCGGCGGGTGTCTGTCCGGGCGACGCTTCAATCGACGAAGACATACTGTCGGCGGTAGAGAGACGCGGGAAATGGCGGACGGCTGCGGTCAATGGCATCGAAAACGACGTTTACGAGCCACGGAGTGATGAACAAGCGGCCGGCCAGCTGGCGGATCCGCTCATGAAAGCGTACATGTTCGCAGTCCTGCCAGAGCAGCTGTCGCGGGCGATCGCCGATCACGACGTGCTTCCTTCGCAGTCCATGGTAAGACGATTGCAGAGCGAATTTCATGCGATAGATACCCAGTCCGCCGAAGGCAGAATCGACCTCGATCGGATCCGAGAGCGGATCGAAGGCGCACATTCGCCGGGCGTAGGTTTCGTTAAACGCGACCTGGTCCGAGACGCCGTGGTGCAGCACATACTCGAACACCTCCTCCCAAGCGTCGCTGGGGCAGAGCGTGGGGTGACGCAGCGCAAAGACGTCGTAGTAGTAGCCGACCTGGTTGGCGAACGCTGCCGCTCGATCGGGACTCGATTCGAGAAAGTTAACGGCAGCAATGAAATTTTCCGCGGGTCGCGGGCTGGCATTGATCTCGTCCATGTCGTACACGATCAAATATTCGAAGTCGCGCAGGGCCGAGCCGCGGATGATATCGAGGTAGCGATTGCGCGCCACCGCCAGCCGATCGGTGCGTAGCGGATGGCGCGCGTGCAGCCCGGACAGCACTTCGATGTGGAACTGCCTGCGACCGGCTCTAAACTCGCGCAGTTTCGCGAGCGTACCATCCTGTGAATCGTTCTCGACGAACACGAAGGCGGTGTCGCTGAAATAGCCGCTCTCGCGTTCGATATTTGCCAGCACCGCGTCGAGATGCCGCGCGCAGTCGCGCACGCATCCGACGATCACGGCGGATTTTCGTATGGTGGCCTCTGGGCGCTGCATGCTTCTAGGAGGAACTGGCATAGGTTCGACGCACCCATGCCCCGTCCTCGGCGCGGATCATTGGAGTCAGCTGGCAACCCTAGCGATCGAGTGCTACAGAAACGTTGCAGCCGATCCGGGACATGCGCCTGTCATCTTTCGGACGTACTGTCTGGCGCTGCTGGCCGCCAGCTGCACCCGGGCTCCAAACATGCGCCGCTACGGCCCCGACAGCTACGACGACAACTTTTGTCTGAAGCCACCGTTCCTCCTCTGGCTCGCGGTCTTATATCTCTCCCGAGGCTTTGTTCTTTTTTTCCTCTCGGCCGCGGGATCGATGGCGGCCCTGAGTACCGATACGGTGACATTCATTCGGCAATCACTCAGGCTCGAGACGGTGATTCCCTCCATCATGGGTGCGGCAGTGCTCTACGCGCTCCTGCGCAGAGCCCCTGGTGCCTCGAAGCCAGTGCGCTGGGTCTGGACCAAGGGCCAGCTCTTTCTGGCTGCAGCCGCACTCGCGGACGTGGCGATTCAGCTGATCGATTCCCCCATGCTGCACGGCGATGCCTATGATCAGACGGCTTGGCCACTCGTCGCGGCCGGCCTGGATCTGTACTTTCTCGCTTATGTTCTCGCGTCGCCCCGTGTACGCGATACGTTTGCGGCCCTTCCGGTAGCCGATGCACCGCATTGAGAAGCTGATTCGCCGGCTGCGAATCCGCTCTTATGACTCGCTGCCGGTTCGTTCGCTCAGCCATGGAATACGTTCGTATGACATGTGTCAGCGTCTGGTTGGCACGCATGACGTTCATCAAACCTTCACGGCGCTGTCAAAGCAGTCTCTTTCAATCGCACCATACAGGGCGGAAAATAATGACGACTACGAGGACTGCAGGCGCGGCACACGCAAACCAACTTGTCCGCGCCGCGAAGTACCCGGCGCGCCGACCGACTTGGCGCCTGATGAGCATCGATCGAGAGCCGGCGGCGCTGGAGCCGCTTCACAGGCGTCTGGCTGCAGCGGGGTTCGAGGTCAGCGTTCCCGACGCTCTGGAGAATGCTTGTGCCGCGCTCGAGCGCGTGCGGCCGCAGCTGGTCATGGTCGATTGGGATCTGCCATCGGCCATCACCACGCACCTGCTGCGCTGGGCGCGGCGCCGATCGCTCGAGGAGCCGCCGCGCCTGATTGCCCTGTCGAATTTCTCCGGCGAGCACTACGTCGTCTCCGCTTTCGAGCAGGGGCTCGACGACTACATCGTCAAGCCGTTCTCGGTCGCTGAGGTGGTCGCGCGCGCCGAGGCGGTAGTGCGCTCGTTGCGAACTTCGCACGCCGCGCGGGATCATCTGGAGCTTGGGCCGCTCAGCTTCGATACCACCAGCAACCGTGTGACCGCATGCAACCGTCCGGTCTCCCTGCGCACCATGGAGCTCCGGCTGCTCGGCTTCCTCATGCGCCACCCGGAGCGAACTTTCACTCGCGAGGCGTTGCTGGAGTCCGTCTGGGGGCTGGACTCGAGTGCCGGCCGGCGCGCTGTCAACGTGACGGTGCAGCGCATTCGTCAGGCGCTCGCCGCGCACGGCGGTCAGGAGTACCTGCAGAGCGTGCGCGGCGTGGGGTACGTGCTCTCCGTTCGCACGTCCCGCTGAGCACGTCAGCGGGCGCTCTCCCCGAGCGCAGCACCACCGTCGACCTGTTCATGGAGCAGGACTACCATCGTGTGGAAAGACGCGACAGGTACGTCATTGGCGGCGATGCGAGTGACCATTTGGAGATTATGTATGTCACGGGGTCCGCAAGGCACATCAGGAAGCAGGCTGCGCACGGCAGCAACCCTCGGCTGCGCGATGGCGATCGCGCTGTTGACCACTCGAACTGCTGCCGCCCAGACACCTCGGTCCGGAGGAGGCGCGAGCGCTGAACTCTATCAGCAGCTCCAGCAGCTCTCCTCGGAGCGAGCCAGCTTGCAGGCGGACAACGAGCGTCTGAAGAAGGAGCTCGACGATATGCGCAAGCAGCGCGAT
>Ga0335074_10013370_pt1 | contig 11537 bp, 12 predicted proteins | sample Lox_Sample_23_FD_206715 | JGI IMG/M metagenome (GOLD analysis project Ga0335074, IMG submission 206715) | Soil microbial communities from Loxahatchee National Wildlife Refuge, Florida, United States - Lox_Sample_2.3 | ecosystem: Environmental > Terrestrial > Soil > Wetlands | place: USA...
GTGATCATCATCGCGCACAACTACGGCCAGGTGTTCGAGATCTGCGACCGGGTCAACCTGGTGCAGCAGGGCGAGATCACCTTCGACAAGCGGTCCAGCGACACGTCGGTCGAGGAGCTGACGGAGCTCGTCGTCGCCGAGTACCGCAAGGCGCTGCAGGAGCGTCACGGCGCGGCGTGATCTAGCCTGCTGGTCATGGAGCGCCTCGACCAGCAGATGCGGTTCGTCGGTGAGATCGACCGGCTGAAGGGCGTGCTGCGGCAGACCATGCTGGCCGGCCCCGGCCGGCGGGAGAACTCAGCCGAGCACTCCTGGCACCTCGCCGTGATGGCGGTCACGCTGGGCGAGCACGCCCCGCCCGGCACGGACATCGGCCGGGTGACCGCCATGCTGCTGCTGCACGACCTCGTCGAGATCGACGCCGGCGACCTGTTCGTCTACGCGGACGAGGCGCAGCAGGCCCGGCAGGAAGAGGCGGAACGCGCCGCCGCCGACCGGCTCTTCGCGCTGCTGCCGACGGACCAGGCCGCCGGGTTCCGCGGGCTGTGGGACGAGTTCGAGGAGCGCCGCACTCCGGAGGCCAGGTTCGCGCGCGGCCTGGACCGGCTGCAGCCGATGCTGCAGAACCTCACCGCGGGCGGAGGCACCTGGAAGGAGCACGGCATCACGGCCGACCGGGTGCTGGACAAGGTGAAGCTGATCGAGGACGGGTCACCGTCGCTCGGCCGCTACGCCGCCGGCCTCGTGGACCGCGCGGTGCGCGAGGGCCTGCTCGCGCCCGCTCCCGGCTAGACGGCCTCCCGGCGCGCGGGGCGCTCACGATCCGCGGGGATCGCGCGCTCCCCCGTGGCGGCTGCCCGCCCGGTGCGCTCCTCCGCAGCCGCTGCGCGCCGCGGGGCCGGGTGCTCGACGAGCGCGATCACCCGGCTGGCCATGAACCGCGCTGTGCGCACCGCGGTGCCGCCCCTGGTGAGCTCGCTCACCTCGATCATCCCGCGCCTGTTGACCACCTCGACGCGACGCCCGGCGCGGGTGGCCGAGACCTCATAGGTCTTGGTCTCTCCGCCAGCGTCGACGACGATCTCGACTGTGTCACCCCGCATGACCGGCCATTCATTGTGACATCAGATGACTGGTTCGTACCCGGAACGCCGCCGCGCAACGCGGCGGGCTCAGAAGAAGATCAGCTTGACCGAGGCGATCACGCCCACCGCCACGACGAACAGCCGGAGCGCGGCCGGGGGGAGGCGGCGGCCGAAGCGCGAGCCCACCAGCCCGCCGATCGTCGACCCCACGGCTATCAGCGCCGCGGCCACCCATGAGACGTGCGCCACCAGGATGAAGACGACAGCGGCTGTGCCGTTGACCAAGCCCACGAGCACATTCTTGGCGCCGTTGATGCGCTGCAGCGTCTCGTCGAGGAAGCTGCCGAGCAGGCCGATTACCAGGACGCCCTGGGCAGCGCCGAAGTAGCCGCCGTACACGCCGGAAAGGCAGACGCCGGCCGAGAGCAGCGGGCTCGTCCTGTGCTCTTCGGGGTTCGCGCGGCGGGTCCTGAGCCACGCGCTCAGCCACGGCTGCACCAGCACGAGCGCGCACGAGACGAGGATCAGCACCGGCACGATGAGCCGGAAGGCGGCCGCTGGCAGCCAGAGCAGCGCGACCGCGCCGGCCGCCGCGCCGCCGGCGGCGGCCACGCCGAGCCTGATCAGCCGGCCGCGCTGGCCGGCAAGCTCGCGCCGGTAGCCGAACATGCTGCTCACGTTGCCGGGCACCAGCCCGACGTTGTTCGACACGTTGGCCACGACCGGTGGCACGCCAAAGGCGAGCAGGGTGGGGAAGGTTATCAGCGATCCGGAGCCGACCACGGCGTTGACGCTGCCCGCCGCGGTTCCGGCGGCGAGGATCGCGAGAGCCTCACCCGGGCCCACGGGATCCTCGCATGCCGCAAAGCGTAGTTAGCCACGCGCCCCGTCAGCGGCCGCGGTGCTGTGAGATCCGCCACTCCTGAGCGGGCGGCGGCCGCGGTGCCCGGGGGCCAGGCGGCCGCAGAGACTGGGCCACGTGCGTCAGCGCAGCCGGCCGGCCCGGGCCGTCCACCGGGCGGCGCGGCGCTCGATGAGCAGCGGCACGCCGAAGCACCGGGAGAGGTTTCGCTCGGTGAACACCTCGTGCACGGGACCCGCCGCCAGCACCGTGCCCCTCCGGAGCAGCATCGCGTGGGTGAAGCCCTCGGGGACCTCCTCGACGTGATGGGTGACCATCACGATCAGCGGGGCCTGAGGGTCGGCGGCCAGCGCCGACACCCGCCCGAGCAGATCCTCCCGGCCGCCCAGGTCCAGGCCGGCGGCCGGCTCGTCGAGCAGCAGCAGTTCGGGGTCGGGCATCATCGAGCGGGCGATCTGGACCCGCTTGCGCTCACCCTCGGACAGGGTGAGGAACCTGCGCCTGATCAGGTGCGCGCAGCCGAGCGCGTCGAGCAGTTCCACCGCGCGGGTGACGTCGAACGAGTCGTAGTCCTCGTTGTCGCGGCCCAGGATGCCGTAAGAGGCGGACAGCACCAGGTCGATGACCTTCTCCGACGGGGGCACCTGGTCCGCCACGATCGCGCTGGCGAACCCGATCCGGCTCCGGAGGTCCTGCAGGTCCGCTCCGTCGAGGCGCTCACCCAGGATCTCGGCGGTGCCGTCGGTGGGCGTCAGCTGCGCCGCGGCGACCTGCAGCAGGGTCGTCTTCCCGGCCCCGTTCGGCCCGATCACCACCCAGCTCTCGTCGCTGCGGACCGTCCAGTCGATGTCCCGGAGCAGCATCGACCGCTGGTACCGGACTCCCACCCCGCGAAGCCGCAGCACCTCATCCGACATGCGGCTCCTTCCGCTACCCCGTCATCCTTGGCACCGAACCTACGCCCGTCGATTCCGCCGCTGCATCGGGGTCGGGCGCACACTATCTCTCAAGCTGCCGCACGGCAAGGAGCGCCGCCTGAGTGCGGTCGGCCACGCCGAGCTTGGCCAGCACGGAGCTGACGTGGGTCTTCACGGTCTTCTCCGACACCCGCAGCAACCTGGCGATTTCCTTGTTGGAGCGGCCGTCGGCGATCAGCGCGAGCACCTCGCGCTCCCGGGCCGTGAGCGCGCCGATTCCCTGCACCGACGCCGCCGCCGTGCCGGAGCGCAGCAGCGACCCGGCCGCGTCGGGCGCGAGCAGCGTGTGCCCGTCGTGCACCGACCGGATGGCCCGGACGAGGGCGTCCGGGTCAACGTCCTTGTACAGGAACCCGGCCGCGCCGGCCTGCACGGCCAGCGACACCAGGGTACGGTCCGGCGCGCTGGTCAGCACCAGGGCCCGCACCCGGCGCCCGGACTCCCGCAGCTCCCGCAGCACGGCGATGCCGTCCAGCACCGGCAGCTTGAGATCCAGCAGGATCACGTCCGGGTCGAGTTCCGCCGCCATCGCGACCGCCTGGCCGCCGTCGGCCGCCTCCCCGGCCACCTCGATGTCGTCCTGCACGCTGAGCAGCACCTGCAGCCCCTGCCGGACGACCGGGTGATCGTCGGCGATCAGCACGGTGATCCGCCCGGTCACGACCGCTCGCTCCCGGCCGGAAGCTCGAGCCGCACCAGAGTTCCCTTTCCCGGCCCGGAGCGCACCGTCAGCGTTCCCCCGGCCGCCGCCGCCCGTTCCCGCATCGACGCGAGCCCCAGGCCGCCAGAGAGGCGGTCAGGGGCGGCGGCAGGGGCCTCGGCCGCGAATCCGCGGCCATGGTCAGCCACCTCGAGGATGACCCGGCGCCGGGTGACCGACAGCGAGACGCACACCGAGCTCGCGCCGGAGTGCCGCAACGCGTTGTGCAGCGCCTCCTGCGCCACACGGTAGATGGCCGTCTCCCGCTGCGCCCCGAGAGAGGGCAGCGCAGTGGCCGCGTGGAACCGCACCTCGACCCCGTAGGTGCGCCCCGCGAGCACGGCGTAGCTGCGCAGCGACCCGGCCAGCCCCCCGGCCGTCAGGTCGGGCGGGGCCAGGCCGTCGATCACCGCCCGCAGCTCGGCGTGGGCCTGCCCGCTCAGCTCGGCCACACTCTGGATCTCGCTGACGGCCCGTTGCGGATCCCGTTGCACCAGCACTTCGGCGGCGCGGGCCTTGGCGCGGATGCTGAACAGCTTTTGCGATACAGCGTCGTGCAGGTCCCTGGCCAGCCGGGCGCGTTCTTCCAGCACGGAGAGCTCGCGGCCGCGCTCGTACAGCCGGGCGTTGGTCAGCGCGATCGCCGCGTGCGAGGCGAACAGCCCGAGCAGCTGCTCGTCGCGTTCGGTGAAGCCGCCGGGGTCGCACTTGCACGCGGCGAAGATGATGCCGAGGACGTCGCGGTCGTCCTTGATCGGGACGCCGAGGAAGTCGGACATGTCGGGATGAGCCGGCGGCCACCACTCGAACCGGGGGTCGGCCCGGATGTCGGGGATCCGCACCGGCTCTCCCTCGCGCAGCAACGCGCCGAGCAGGCCGTGCTGGCGGGGTATCGGCCCGATGGCCTTCTGCTGGCGCTCCGACATGCCGTCGACGAGGAACTCGCCGAACGATCCCTGGTCGTCGGGCACGCCCAGCGCCGCGTACCTGGCGTTGACCAGCGAGCGGGCCGACCGGACGATCATCTGCAGCACATCGCGGGCGGACAGCTGCCGGGCAACCGCGAGCACGACGTGGCTCACCTGCTGCAGCACGTCGTCCTGGCTGCCGTCGTCGCTCACACCCCGCACGCTACCGGCAGTACCGCCCCGTGGGACCGGGCGATGGTCCTAGGACCATCGGACCAGGCCGGTCCCACCGCACGCCCGATGTTTCGGCGCGGCCCGGTGCCTAGCGTCGGGAACATGGACGAGAAGAAGAACGCAGTGATCACCGGCGCGTCCCGCGGCCTCGGCCTGGCGCTCGCCCGCGGCCTGGCCGCGGCGGGCTGGGCGCTCGTGATCGACGCCCGGGACCCCGGCGCCCTCGACGAAGCGGTGGCCAGCCTGCCCGGCTCCGGCCGGGTGATCCAGATCGCCGGCGACGTCACCGATCCGGCGCACCGTGCGGCGCTCCGCGACGCCGCCGCGCAGCTCGGTGGCCCGGACCTGCTGATCAACAACGCGGGGACGCTCGGCGCCAGCCCGCTCCCCGCGATCGCCGACTACCCGGTCGCCGAGCTCAGGGACGCCTTCGAGGTCAACGTGCTGGCGCCGATCGCGCTCACCCAGCTGCTGCTGCCCGCGCTGCGGCGCCGCGGCGGCGCGGTGCTGAACATCACCTCGGACGCGGCGGTCGAGCCGTACGCGGGCTGGGGTGGCTACGGCGCGGCCAAGGCGGCGCTGGAGCAGGCGAGCCACGTGCTGGCGGCCGAGGAGAACGTGGTCAGGGTGTGGTGGGTCGATCCGGGCGACATCCGCACAGCCATGCACGCCGAGGCCTTCCCCGGGGAGGACATCTCCGACCGCCCGCTGCCAGAGACCGTCGTGCCAGGCTTCCTCAGACTAGTGACGGAACGGCTGCCGGACGGCCGGTACCGCGCCGCCGAGCTGATCCCGTCGGGGGTGGCGTCATGACCGCCGTCGCCGAGCTGGCTGACGCACGCGATGCGCTCGCGTTCACGCTCCCTCCCGAGCGCGAGGCGCACGAGCCGCCCGAGGCCAGGGGCGTTGCCCGCGACGGCGTGGCCATGCTGGTCAGCCGGGGCGCCGCCGGACAGATCAGCCACCACGCGTTCACCGACCTGCCGTCGCTGCTGCTGCCGGGGGACCTGCTCGTGGTCAACACGTCGGCCACGCTGCCGGCGGCGGTACGCCTGGATCACCTGGCCCTGGCCGTGCACTTCTCCACGGCGCTGCCGGACGGGGACTGGCTGGTGGAGCTGCGCGGCGTCGCCGGCGGCACCACGGCGCCGTTCTCCGGCGGGACCCCCGGCCAGCGGCTGGACCTGCCCGGCGGGGCGGTGCTCACGCTCGGCGCGAGGTTCACCGGGCGGCTCTGGCATGCCCGGCTGTCCACCGCCGTCGCGGGATACCTGCTGCGGCACGGCTCGCCGATCCGGTACTCGTACGTGCAGCGGCCGTGGCCGATCGAGTCGTACCAGACCGTCTTCGGCACCACGCCGGGCAGCGCGGAGATGCCGAGCGCGAGCCGCCCGTTCTCTGCGGAGATCGTCGCCAGGCTGGTGGCGCGGGGCATCACGTTCGCGCCGGTCACCCTGCACACCGGCGTTTCTTCGCTGGAGGGCGACGAGGATCCCTATCCCGAGCCGTTCGACGTCCCGCCGGCCACGGCCCGGCTGGTGAACCTGACCAGGCGCAGCGGCGGACGGGTGATCGCGGTGGGCACCACGGTGGTGCGCGCGCTCGAGACCGCCGCCCGGGCGGCCGGCGCGGGCGGGAATCTGGTCCTCCCCGCCGGCGGCTGGACCGACCACATCGTGACCCCCCGCAGCCCGCTGCTTGCCGTCGACGGGCTCGTCACCGGCCTGCACGAGCCGCGTTCCTCCCATCTGCGGATGCTCGCGGCGTTCGCCGGGCTCGACCTGCTCGGCCGGTGCTATGCGGCCGCGATCGACCACGGCTACCTCTGGCACGAGTTCGGCGACCTGCACCTGCTGCTGCCCTGACGGGCCCGGCGACCCGAGCGCCCCAGTTTTGTCCGCCGGTACCGGGCAAAGCTGGGCAGCCCGCTCGAACACGGGTGATCCGCCGAAGCGCGCGGGACCGGCCGGCTGCCCGGTTACGGTGATCGGCATCTAGCTCGGGGGACGTCATGAGAATCGGGGCCGGACTTCTTGCTGCCGCGGCGGCATGCACGCTGGCCGCGCCGGCGGCGGCGGCACACGCCGGTGCTGCCTTAGCGGGCGGAGCGCCGCCGGCGCTCGCAGCGGCGGCGGTCAGCCCGCCGCCCACCAGCGCCGAGTGCCTCAAGGCTCTCGGCGTGGCCTGCTACTGGCCGCGGCAGCTGCAGCGGGCGTACGGCCTGCGGCCGTTGTACACGAGGGGCTACAGCGGCCGGGGCCGGACGATCGTGATCGTCGACCCGATCGGCTCCCCGACCATCGGCGCCGACCTCACGGCCTTCGACCGGAGCTTCGGCCTGCCCGCCCCGCCGGCATCGTCGCGATCGCCGACCAGTACGCGGGCCGGCGCCTCGGGCTGATCAATCCTGCGCTCTACCGGCTGGAGGCTGCGCACGCCCCCGGCATCGTCGACGTCACCAAGGGCAGCAACTCGGTGGCGTTCACGGCGAACGGCAAGACCCACGCGGTCCGCGGGTACCGGGCCGGCCCCGGCTACGACCTCGTCACGGGCGTCGGCACGATCGACGCGGCCCGCCTCGTGCCCGAACTGGCCGCCGCCGTCAAACCCGGCCGCCCCTGACCCGGCCGACCGCCTTCACGCTCCCGGGTAGCGTAGGCAAGGCCATGGCCACGAACCATATGACGCTGCTCATCACCGTGACCGGGCGCGACCGGCCCGGCGTCACTTCCCGGCTGTTCTCCGTGCTCGCCGCGCATGAGCTCAGCGTGCTCGACGTCGAGCAGGTGGTGATCCGCGGCCGCCTGGTGCTCGGCGTGCTGCTGTCCTGCGGCGACGCCCCCGACCTCACCGCGATTCACCGCCAGGTGACCGCCGTCGCCGCCGACCTGGGCCTGGAGGCCGAGATCACCGCGGGCTCGGCCGAGCCGGCGCTGCGCCGCGGCAGCCTGCACGTCACGGTCCTCGGCAGGTTGCTCCCCCCGGCCGCGATCGCCGCGATCGCCCGCCGGATCGCCGCGAACGGCGCGAACATCGACCGCATCTCGCGGCTCGCGCACCGCCCGGTGACCTGCATCGAGTTCGACGTCTCCGGAGCCGACCCGGCCACCCTGCGCGCCGCCCTCGCCACCGAGTCCGTTGAGCAGGGCGTGGACGTGGCCGTGCAGCGCGGCGGCCTGCACCGCCGGGCGATGCGCCTGGTCGTCATGGACGTCGACTCCACGCTCGTCAGCGGCGAGGCCATCGACCTGCTCGCGGCGCGCGCCGGGTGCGCGGGGAAGGTAGCCGAGATCACCGCGGCAACGATGCGCGGCGAACTCGACTTCGCCGCCGCGCTGCGTGAGCGCGTGGCCCTGCTCGCCGGGCTCGACGCCTCGGTCATCGACGAGGTCCGCGCCGAGCTCCAGCTGGCCCCGGGCGCCCGCACGCTGATCCGCACGCTGCGGCGGCTCGGTTACAAGTGCGGCATCGTCAGCGGCGGCTTCACCCAGTTCACCGACGAGCTCGCCGCCGACCTCGGCCTCGACTACGCAGCGGCCAACACGCTGGAGATCGAGGCCGGCGCGCTCACCGGCCAGGTCATCGGCCCGGTCATCGACCGGGCGGGCAAGGCGACGGCGCTGCGCGAATTCGCGGCCCAGGCCGGGGTTCCTCTCTCCCAGACCGTGGCGGTCGGCGACGGGGCGAACGACCTGGACATGATCGCCGCCGCCGGGCTCGGCATCGCGTTCAACGCCAAGCCGGCCGTGCGCGACGCCGCCGACACCTCGGTCAGCGTTCCGCACCTGGACGCGATCCTGCACCTGCTCGGGATCTCGCGTGACGACGTCGAGGCCGCCGACGCCGAGGACCGGGCGCAGCCCGCCTGACCCACGCCGGGGCGTGGGCCAGCATGGCAAGGCCCGGCACGCGCGTGCGCTGCCGGGCCTCGGCCAGGGCCGAGCCTCAAATCTGGGCTAGGTGGTCTTGCTCGTCTCCGCGGCCGTCTCATCTGCGGCGCCGTTCCCGCCGTTGGCCGCGTCCGTGCTGTTGTCCGCGCCAGTGGCCGCCTCGACGGCCGCGGGCTCGGCGCTCGGCCCCGGCCCCGCCGCGGCGTCGGCCGCGGCGGCGGGCGTGCCAGAGGCGATGTTGGTGGACCGGCGCTTGGAGACCACGACGGCGCCCACGACGATGATCACGGCGCCGAGCGCGACGCCGACCCGCAGCCCGTCGTTGTGGGCTTGCTCGACCACGCTGGTCGCGATCAGCAGCGAGACCAGGTTCATGACCTTGATCAGCGGGTTGATGGCCGGGCCCGCGGTGTCCTTGAACGGGTCACCGACCGTGTCGCCGATGATCGTCGCCTCGTGCGCCTCGGAGCCCTTGCCGCCGTGGAAGCCGTCCTCGACCAGCTTCTTGGCGTTGTCCCAGGCCCCGCCCGAGTTGGCCAGGAACACCGCCATCAGCACGCCGACCGCGATGGCACCGGCCAGGTAGGCGCCGAGCGGCGCGTACCCGAACGCGAAGCCGACCGCGATCGGGGTCAGCACCGCCAGCAGCCCGGGGGTGGCCAGCTCGCGCAGCGAGTCCTTGGTGCAGATGTCGACGACCGCGCCGTAGTCCGGCTTCTCGGTGAAGTCCATGATCCCCGGGTGGATCCGGAACTGATTGCGCACCTCCATGACCACCCGGCCGGGCGCGCGGCCAACCGCGCGGATCAGCAGGCCGGCGAACATGAACACGACGGCGCCGCCGATGATGAGGCCTACCAGGACGTTGGGCCGGTCGATGGACAGGCTGAACGTGCCGGCCGCCGAGCCGAGCGCCTGCTGCACGTCGGTCCGGAACGCGCCGAACAGCGCGGTGGCTGCCAGCACGGCGGTCGCGATCGCGATGCCCTTGGTGATGGCCTTGGTCGTGTTGCCGACCGCGTCCAGGTGCGTGAGGATCTCCGCTGGCTGGCCCTCGAACTCGCCCGACATCTCGGCGATGCCCTGGGCGTTGTCGGTGACCGGGCCGAACGAGTCCATGGACACGATCACGCCCACCGTGGTCAGCAGGCCGGTGCCGGCCAGCGCGACCGCGAACAGGGCCACGGTGGCGTTGCCGGTGCCGAGCAGGAACGCGCCGTAGACCGCGCCCCCGATCAGCAGCGCCGAGTACACGGCGGACTCGAGCCCGATCGAGATCCCCGACAGGATGACCGTGGCCGCCCCGGTCTCCGAGCTCTGCCCTATCTCACGGACCGGCTTGCGGTTGGTCTCGGTGAAGTACCCGGTCAGCAGCTGGATCGCGCTGGCCAGCACCAGGCCGATCACCACCGCGCCGATGGCCAGCCACCGCGGGTCCCCGTTGTAGCTGGCGATGGAGCTGGATACCCCGGACAGGTCCCTGAAGTGCGCGGGCAGGAACAGGAACGCGGCGCCGATGACCAGGATCAGCGAGAACACCGCCGAGATGAAGAACCCGCGGTTGATCGCGGACATGCCGCTGCGGTCGGCCTTGCGCGGCGCGACCGCGAAGATGCCGACGACCGCGGTGATCACGCCGATCATGGGGATGATCAGCGGGAACACCAGCCCCTTGTCGCCGAACGCCACCTTGCCCAGGATCAGCGCGGCGACCAGCATCACCGAGTACGACTCGAACAGGTCGGCCGCCATCCCGGCACAGTCGCCCACGTTGTCGCCCACGTTGTCGGCGATCGTCGCCGCGTTCCTCGGGTCGTCCTCGGGAATGCCCTGCTCGACCTTGCCGACCAGGTCCGCCCCGACGTCGGCGGCCTTGGTGTAGATGCCGCCGCCGACACGCATGAACATGGCGAGCAGCGCCGCGCCGAAGCCAAAGCCCTCGAGCACGCTCGGCGCGTTGGACCTATATATGACCACCACCAGCGCCGCGCCGAACAGGCCGAGGCCGACGGTGAACATGCCCGCCACGCCGCCGGTCCGGAACGCGATCCGCATCGCCGAGTGCTCGCCGGACTCCTTGGCCGCCGCGGCGACCCGCACGTTGCCGCGCACGCACAGCGACATGCCGGTAAACCCGGTGAGCCCCGAGAACAGGGCGCCCACCAGGAAGAACGCAGACCGGCCCCAGCGGACCGCCTCGCCATCAGCGGGCAGTACCGCCAGGACGAAAAAGATGATCACGACGAACACGCCGAGGGTGCGGAACTGGCGCCGCAGATACGCCGCGGCACCCTCCTGCACCGCCGACGAGATCTCCTGCATTTTCTGTGTGCCCTTGCTGGCCGCGAGCACCTCGCGGACCAGCAGGCCGGCTACGCCGAGCGCGCACAATGCGACCACGCCCACGACGATCACCCAGGTGAGGTTCGAGCCGGTTACCCCGACTTGCCCACCTGCTAGGGCGAGGCTGACCTTAGACATCTGTTGTCCTCCTTGACGGCGCAGCCGGGCGCGCAAAGCCGCCCGGTGCGCGCCCACGCCAAACGAGCGCGGGCGTGTCGAACCTGGCCGACGGGTGCCACAACGGCAGTGCCGGGGAGTCTACGCATCTGGATCGGAGAATGGTAATGCGCCCCCGCCCGTCACGCCATCCCGGCCTGATCGAAACGCGGTGAAATCCAGTCAGGCCTGCAGCCCGACGGACGGCCAGCTCATCCGGATGCTGGTCCCGGCGGAGGTTTCGCGAATCTGAACGTCGTCGGCCAGCTCGGCGATCACGGCCAGCCCGAAACCCTGCGGCCGGCCGGTGTCGGTAACCTCCACCTCGAACCGCCCGGCCTGGTCGGTCAGTGCAATCCTGACCGGCTCGGCCGGGCAGTGC
>Ga0335074_10013372_pt1 | contig 11535 bp, 8 predicted proteins | sample Lox_Sample_23_FD_206715 | JGI IMG/M metagenome (GOLD analysis project Ga0335074, IMG submission 206715) | Soil microbial communities from Loxahatchee National Wildlife Refuge, Florida, United States - Lox_Sample_2.3 | ecosystem: Environmental > Terrestrial > Soil > Wetlands | place: USA: Florida...
GCGTCGCGGACCGCCTGTAACTGCCGGACAAGAACCTGATGCCAGCTCTCATCGTCCCAAAGCATGAATGCGGCGATCACGGCGTGCCATCCCCACCGCAGTCCTTCTGCCATGTCGATCTCGCCGTCCGTAAATACGCTCAATGCCCGCCTCAGCCTCGACGCCGCTGCGGCGCGTCCTTCGGTGACCAGGACGGAGAAACCGTCGAGCAGCAGATCGCTTGGGCGCGGTGCCGGGCTCGGCTGTAGCGCTGAGAGGGCGGCGCGGGAGACGTTCGCCAGCGACCCGGCGGCGAGGAACTGGCCGGCGTACATTGCGGCGGCCCAAGCGTCCAAATAGGTCTCGCGGGCAAGTGCTGGATTCAGCGGCTCGAATCGCTCGGCGGCGTTCAGGAGCAGCGCCGGAGCGTCGCCGCCGAGGCTTGAGGCGAACTCGATTTGGCCGCGCAACAGCTCAACCTGAGCGCGCCCGAGCTCATCCAGTCGCCCTTCCTCTGCGGTCGCCAACAGCCGCAGCGCCTCCTTGAACGAGCCGGCCTGAAGATGCGCCTGCGCGGCGGCGAGTGCCCGCCGGGCCCGCCGCCCGCGGTCGAGCGTGAGCGCGACCGACCGCTTCAAGAACGCCGCCGTAGCAGCAACGCCGCCACGAGCTTCAGCCCGACCCGCCGAGCGCTCGAGCTCCGCGGCCACCTCCTCGTCGGGCCCGCTCGTCGCCGCGGCCAGATGCCACGCCCGACGATCCGGATCGACGTTCCGATCAGTCGCCTCCGCCAGAGCCAAATGCACCGCGCTGAGATCATCCACCGTTGCCGACCGATACACGGCAGAACGCACCAGCGGATGGCGGAAGATCACCCGCTCCCCGATCGCCACCAGCCCCTCGCGCTCCGCCTGGTCGGCGGCCCCGGGCTCGATCCCGAGTTGGTCTGCTGCACGCCAGAGTAAAAGGGGGTCGCCGACCGGCTCAGCCGCTGCGATCAGGAGCAAACGCCTGGCACCGTCAGAAAGCGTCTCGAGGCGGCGGATAAAGCTCTCCTCGATCCGCCCGGGCAGGGCTTGCGTATCCAAGAGCCCAAACCCGACAGCCAGCTGCGTCGCCGTCAGCCCGCGCGGCAACTCGAGCAACGCCAACGGATTCCCCCGCGTCTCCGCGATGATTCGCTCCCGCACCCGCCTATCCAGCACGAACCGCACCGCCGTCCCCAAGAGCCCACCGGCATCCCCGTTGCGCAGGCCCCGGACCTCCAGTCCGGAGATTGGCTGCAGCTCTTGGCCGGGCTCGCGCGCGGCGAACACAATGCCCACCGCCTCCGCGAGCAGGCGGCGCGCCACGAAGGCCAGCGTCAGAGCGGAAGCCCGATCGAGCCACTGCGCGTCATCGACGACGCACAGCAACGGCCGTTCCTCGGCGACCTTGGACAACAGGCTGAGCACCGCCAGGCCCACGAGGAAGCGATCCGCCGGTGCGCCCGCGCTCAACCCGAACACGATCTCCAACGCCTCACGCTGCGGATCTGGAAGCCCCGCGAGCCGACTGAGGATCGGCCCGCACAGCTGGTGCAAGCTGGCGTACGCCAATTCCAGCTCCGATTCCATCCCCACGGCCCGCAGCACCGTGATATCCGACGCCGACGCGATCAGATACTCAAGCAGCGCCGTCTTCCCGATCCCGGCCTCACCTCTCAACACCAACGACCGACCCTCACCCCGGCGGACATCAGCCACGAATCCGTCCAGTAGGCCGCACTCGTCTGCCCGCCCCCACAGGGGAGCTGGCCCCCCGGCGCTGGTAAGACGGCTCTCCATAAGCCCACACTGATCCTATAGAAGCCGGCGACCCAAAAAGCCCGCTCGCCACTGGTTGCGCAGTCTGAGCGACAGCTTTCTCCGGGCCCCTGAGATCCCACGGGGACCGGTTCCTAGCTGGAGCTGGGCAGGGCTTTCGCCAGATCCCGGCGCGAGCGGACGCCTAGCTTGACGAATACGTGGCGCAGGTGCCATTCCACCGTACGTGGGCTCAGGAAGAGCCGGGCTCCGATCTCGGGGTTTGACAGCCCGTCGCGGGCGAGTTCGGCGATCTGTCGCTCCTGCGCGGTGAGGTCGTCGCGCGTCTCGATCGTGCGGGGGCGGACGTGCTCGCCGGTTGCCTGTAGCTCCGTGCGTGCACGCTCGGCGAACGCTTCCATCCCGATGTTCGTGAATAACTCGTGCGCAGTGCGGAGCTGGGCGCGTGCGTCGACACGCCGGTTCTCGCGGCGCAGCCACTCGCCATAGAGCAGATACGCCCGGGCGAGGTCGGGACGAAGCCGGGTGCGGCTCAGCCGGTCGATCGCCTCGCGATAGGCATCCTCGGCGTCCTCGCCTTCGCTGAGCAGCGCCCGCGAGCGGGCCAGGACACCCAACCCCCAGTCGCTGTCGCCGATGCTTGCCGCCTCGATCAGCCGCTCCAGCGCTGCGCCCGCCACCCGCGTCTTCCCGGTCCTCGCGGCCGCCTCTATCAACTCAGGAAGCGCCCACACCGAGAGAAACAGCTCGGGCGCCTCCTCGGCCGCTTGCTGAGCGTCCGACCGAGCCTGCTCGTAGCGGCCAAGACCGTTGCACAGAATCGCGGATACCCATTGGCACCATTGGATCGCGACGCCCTGACGGGCAGCTGACGCGTTGCTCGCCTCGACTTCGATCAGCGCTTGAGCGTCGGCGGTTCCCCGCAAGCCGGCGAGAGCTACGGCCGCAAAGCGGGCGAGACGAGTCCCTGTCGCCTCCGCGACCGTGTCACCCTCCGCGATCAGCGAACCAGCCGTCGCAAAATCGCCACGCAGGACCGGGAGAATTCCCAGCGACTGGAGATAGATCGGCAGATGGACGAGCAAGCCCGCATCGCGCAGCGACTGCAACTGGCGGGCGAGCATCATACGCCAGCTCTCGTCGTCCCAGAGCATGATCGCGGCGACCGACGCCAGCCATCCCCAACGCAGTCCTTCCGCCATGTCGACCTCGCCGTACGCAAATACGCTCAATGCCCGGCTCAGCCTCGCCGCCGCCGCGAGTCGTCCTTCGACGGCCAGAACGGAGAACCCGTCTAGCACCAAGTCGCTCGGGCGCGGAGTGCGGGGGGCTTGGGGGGCGGAGATGGCGGCCCAGCAGATCTCACGCAGAGTTCCAGCAGGCGCGAACCGACCGGCGAACCATGCAGCGATCCAGGCGTCCAGGTAGGTCTCGCGCGCGAGCGCTGGATCCAGCAATTCAAGCCGCCGGGCCGCCTTCAACAGCATCAGCGCCGGAGCCTCGCCGCCCCAGGCTGAAGCAAACGCAATCTGACCACGCAACAGCTCCACCCGAGCACGCCCCAGCGCGTCCAGCGACCCAGCCTCCGCGGTGGTCAACACCTGCAGAGCCTCATCGAACGAGCCGGCCTGAAGATGCGCCTGCGCGGCGGCGAGTGCCCGCCGGGCGCGCCGCGCAGGGTCGAGCGTGAGCGCGACCGATCGCCTCAGGAACGCCGCCGCCGCGACCATGCCGCCGCGGGCCTGCGCCCGATCGGCCGACCGCTCCAGTTCCGCGGCGACCTCCTCGTCGGGTCGCGCCGCCGCCGCGCCCAGATGCCACGCCCGACGATCAGGATCGACCTCCCGATCGGTCACCTCCGCCAGCGCCAAATGCGCGGCCCTGCGATCTTCCGCCACGGCTGACCCATACACCGCGGAGCGCACCAGCGGGTGACGGAAGATCACCCGCTCGTCGATCGCCAGCAAACCCTCCTTTTGGGCGTGAGCGGCGACCCCAGGCTCGATGCCGAGTCGCGCTGCCGCTTCCCAGAGCAAAACGGGATCGCCCACCGGGTCAGCCGCCGCGACCAGCAACAAACGCCTTCCATCCTCAGACAGCGACTCCAGACGGCGCATAAAGCTCTCCTCGATCCGCCCGGAAAGCGCCCGCGCATCCACCAGCCCAAACCCGACCGCCAACTCGTTCGCCGTCAACCCGCGCGGCAGCTCGAGCAACGCCAACGGATTCCCCCGCGTCTCCGCGATGATCCGCTCGCGGACTCGCCGGTCCAAGATGAACCGCACCGCTGCCCCCACCAGCGCGCGAGCGTCGCCATTACTTAGGCCGCGTACGTCCAGCCCGGAGAGTTTTCGTAGCTCGTCGCCGGGCTCGCGTGCGGCAAACACGATCCCCACCGGCTCCGCCAACAGGCGACGGGCCGCAAACGCAAGCGTCACGGCCGATGCCTGATCCAGCCACTGCGCGTCATCGACGACGCACAACAAGGGACGCTCCTCGGCCACCTCGGCCAACAGGTTGAGTAGCCCTAAGCCCAACAGGAACCGATCCGGCGGTGGGCCCGCGGTCATGCCGAACACGACCCGCAACGCCTCTCGCTGCGGCAGCGGGAGCCCCTCAAGCCGATCGAGCAGCGGCGCGCACAGCTGGTGCAGGCTCGCGTACGCCAGCTCCATCTCAGACTCGACGCCCGCCGCCCGTAGAACGGTCACGTCCGACGCCGACTCAATCAGGTAGCGCAGCAGTGCTGTTTTGCCGATCCCGGCCTCACCCCGCAGCACCAACGACCGACCTTCACCCCGCCGGACATCGGCCAACAAACCATCCAACAGGGCGCACTCACTCACTCGCCCGCGCAAGGCTCCGTGCCGCCCGGCTGCGGCAACACCAGTCTCCATAGCCCGTACCGATCCTATACAACCCAGCTAGCCCGAGCAGCCTCCGGAGCCCGCAATAGCCCGTCGCGTCGGATTGCCGCCAGCCCTGCCGCGCCGAGCTGGTGGCGCGCGATCGGTGCGCTCTCAAGGCACGAATCTCCGCAGAACTGCCAGGGGCAACCGCGTTCCCGCTCGACCCTAAAAGGAGCGACCTACGCTGCGGGACGCTGAACGGTTCCGGGGCCGGGCCTGGAGGGTCCGGCGTGGTCACGATGAGCCCGCTACCGCCTACGTGCCAAGCAGTCGAATGGCTCTGCCACGTAACCGATGAGGTTGGCAGCGGGCAGGGACCGTCTGGTCATGGCCACCGCGAACGCGTCAGCGTCGACCTCGACACCGAGGTCGCAGCGTTCTCGGCAAACACGCGGCAGAGGCGCATGCCACCGAGGGTGAGAACATCGACCGCGCCGTCCGCGCGTAGGACCTGCGAGCACTCCTCCGCCGCCTCCAGGCAGCAAGCGAGTTTGACGACGCTCAAGCGATGGCGCTCGCACGCGAGGAACTGAGGGCTGCGCGCTCGGCTCGACTGGGCGATGCTTGACTCCGCGTCGGTCACGGACGCGAAGGTGGCCCCGTGCGACCTACTGCAACGGGCCCAGCGCACTGCCGAGCCGTGCCGAGATTCTGTCGACGGTGTCCGCGCTCGGGTTGGCGTCGCCAACCTCAAACTCCGCGATCTGCGCCGCCGTCATCTCGAGTAGGCCCGCCAGCTCCTGCTGCGAGAGGTCGTGCTCGGCGCGGTAGTGAACCATTGCAACGGCGGCAGCGCGTCCAAGCGCGGTGCGCTCCCACTCGGCCCGGAACTCCGAGTCGACGCGAAGCTGTTCGGTGATGAGCTCGTCGTTCGTTCGTAGCGCTGTGTTGCCTGCGAGCAGCGCCTGCATAGCCGCGGCGTGGGCCTCCCGCTCTCCCCTGGTCGTGAACAGCAGCTCCCGTGCCTGCTCATCCGCCGTCTTCTCGCCCATGGTCGCAGCGTAGCGCGGCACGGTCCGCGACTGCGTGCCTACGACGCGAGTACCGGCCCTAGAGGGCCAGAGATGGGTCGCGCTCCCACCCGGGCCAAGCTTCATCGAAAAGCTTGGTCACTTCGTCAAAGTCGAGCGCGATCAGATCGACCGCTGCCAAGACGTCCTCGGCCGAGCCTTCCGGGAAGAACCACTGAGACAACTCGATGTCTCCGACTTCGTATGCAGGTTCCAGCGCCGTCGTGCCTTCGAGCACCACAAGCGCTCGCTCGATGATGTCGCGGTCTGGCCCATGCGCCGGATACTCGCGCAGGTTGCGGATCGTCTGCTCGATGAACATGGGGGTAGTCCTCAGCCGACGCCAGGCCGATCGAGCACCTGCCAGTTCGTGGGCGGCTTCTCAGCCTCGCGTACCGAAACGATCTGCGCGGCGTTGACGATGACATCCTGGCCGTTAGCGTCATTCCAACGGAGAAAGCCCTTCGGAACGGGATTGCCCGTCGCGTCGGTGCTGCTGTTTTGGAGGTTCAAGGCGTCCGCGACGCCGCGAATGTAGCGCTCCGCGTCGCCAACGAGAAAGATGTGCTGATGGTCCGACAGAGTGACAAGAGTTCCCACGGGAAGCTGCTCCTTCGAGTCCGGCCGTTTGCGTTGCGACAGGCCATCGTAGGCATGGCCGCGGACGGAACGATTGGGACCGATGCTCATGAAGACCGCGCACGAGCGAGCACCCGGGCGCAGATGCCGATAACCCCGCCCCCGGCGGCAGTGAGCGGATGGCCGAGCGCGACCATTGCGACGGCAAAGCCCTCTGATGCGACGAACGTGCCGAGCAACACGCTGCGCTCGATCCGAACAAGTTTCATCAAGCGCACTTCCTCGCGGAGTCGTTCGCGCTCGATCTGCTCGACGGTCCGGAGCCGCCTTTCGGTCCCACTTCTTCTCTTGTTTCGTGATTGCACTGCGGGTCCGTGTCGCGCGCTGCCAGCCCCTCCTGGCTGAAGCTCGCGCGCTGTGACGGTCGCCTGTGCCTCTCGACGAAACAGCTTTGGATCGGAGATGCGCCGCGCCAGGTCGGCACGCTTGATCTCTCCGGCCCGAACTCCACACCTACGTAACTCACGTAACTGCTCACATGACTGCCGCTGAATCGCGCCAACGGTCCAGCGTGCCGTTCGGGCTATCACCCATCAGCGGGATGGCATCGCGGACAATGCGCCCGTGATCCTTTGCTTCTGGGCTGCGGATCACGGTACCGAACCGCGTGGACGTAAACAACACCGGCCCAAGCTGGCCGCCCCGGGGGGGTCGACTGTGGCGCGGCTGTGGCGCAAATCGTCAGCCGGCGCTCTCGCCTTCCTCGGTTGGCGGTGGCGTTTGTTCCGACGCTGGACGACGCACAACGGAACACTTACCCTCGACCGTGGCTTCTATCGTCTCGATTCCCTGGATTGGGTGAGGTGGAGTTACGAGACTCGCGATGGCGCGCGTCTCGTTCGTCACGGTGGCCCGTTGCTCGTCGCTGCTGAGCGCGTCCACAACGCGTTCGCGAACGCAGTCCCAGACCGAGACGTCTTGTGACGGTGGCGGCCCAGTCAGCATGATTTGATCAATCCGCCCATGATTCGTTGAGACGTTGAGAACACCGTCGAGGCCGCCGTGGCTGTACGACCCGATTCCTGCTGACTGCGCCCACGCCCCGACCTCTGACACCACATCCGTGATCACGACTTCTTCGCGCGTCGCCGCCCAATCGCAGATCTCGTCGAGACTGAGCATGGTCTGACCGTTCGATGCGACCTTCAGCGGGCCAGGATGTCCGCCTAGTTCGAGTACAACCGAGGCCTGCCCGGGCTGCAGAATTGGCCATTCCTCCTGGGCGAGCCGCGGAGCTTGATCGGTCGCCCAAGCCGCGGCTTGCTCGCGAGCGAGTTGCGCATGCCCTTGGTTCCTCGCCGCGTCGACACCAGTGGCCTCAAGCACACCAGCAACCTGTCCGGAGCTAGCGACTCGCAGCCCGCCGGACGCGAATACTCCGTGGCCATGGCCCGAGTGCAGGGCTATCCTGCCCACGACTCGGCCCTCTGCATCGGTGATTGGGCGTAGCGCACGACCAAGGCGGAGAGCGTCTTCATCTGTGACATCGACCTGCGAGCAGCGCCGCACCAGCGCAGCACCATCAATCGTCAGCCAGTCGTTAGCCGCGACCAACGAATGGATGGCGCCATCGCCAGCGTCCAGCCACAGGTTGACTGCGAGCGCCGGGCACAGGCGGTAGCAAATGTTCGCGAGTTGCGTGACCCTGTCCGAGTCGCCGAGGTGGGCGCCACCGAGCGGGCCCCGGACTGGCCACACTTGCACGATCGTGCCGGTGGTGGCCATGCGCTCGCTTGCATCCGCGCGCCGCAGCAGCGGGCGCCCTGCCAAACCGTGCGCGAATTCGAGGACCCACGTGTCTGAAGCACTTGCACCGCGAGCGCGTGATGAAACCCTCACTCGATCTGCCCACATGAAGACGCTAAAGAAGCCGATCCCGAACTGGCCGGTCGGCCTGAACCGCGTTGAGGCAAGGCCTGGTGCGACCACGGGGAGCTCAGGTGAATCCCAGAGCGATCGGCCAAAGTCGAGGAGGGCTCCGCTCAGGACTCGCGGGGGCATCCCCATGCCCTCGTCGGAGATCTCGACCCAGCCACCGGAGGTATCGGAGCCGCAGCGCAACACCACGCGACTCTGGTGCTCGGACTCAAGGCTCTGCCGGGCGAGCTCAGCGTCGCTCGCATTTTGAATCAGCTCTCGGATCGGCACAACGTCCGCTTGGTAGCCGTAGAGAGCCCGACCACCCAACTTCGCGATAAGCCGCGAGACGTCGCTGACTTCGACCCGTGCATCAATCGGAACCCATCCTTGGATTCGCACAAACTCAGCCAACCGGGCGGGATCGTCCACCGCTCGAACCGATCGAGCGTCAAATCGAGGGAGCTGAGAATCCGTCATCAACACATCAGCGTCGCGCAACTCGCGGTCGGCGACACGAAGCGCGTCACAGCACAGCCACCAAGCGTCTGCCTCGTCTGGCCCGAAGGGCGCCGTAGAGGTAAACACCAGTCGCTCTCCATGTAGCTGGGGTTGCGTCAGCCGTTGCTGGAAATCCCAGTGGAGTTGTGCCACCGGACCGAGGATGCGCCCGAGCCTTGACCAGGTCGGTGCGCGGTCGGCGCTCAAGTGGATAGCGTCGGCGCAGCGGAGGATGCATGCCAAAAGAACGGGTCGGACCGTCCACGCGCTCGGTGTCCCGGAAATAGCGCCCATCGGCGGGGGCAACCGATCCTGAAGCTCATCTACCGCCCACCAGTGAGACGCGGCGACCTGACCGATCACGTGACCGTAGCCGCGTCGCAGGTCATCGGATGCGATCAAATAGAGCTGCTCACCGGACTCGGTCCACGATATGGCGCCTAGGGACTCCGCCTGCTCAGCGTGACGCTGTCGCAGGACCGCTTGATCTGCGGAAAGGCGCTGTTCAGGACTTGCGTGCTCGAAATCTTCTGCGCTCGGAGCGCGACCGAGGTGCGCACGCAGGGTCATACCGAGTTCATCAGACCACGCTGGAAGCGTGCGAAGTTCCGCACGGCCGCCCGGATAAGCAGCTACCGCTAGACCAAGGTCATGAATCAAGATCGCTGCGCCGAGGACGAATACCTCGGCCGGCGTCAGAACTGCAGCCCCGCCTACGACCAGATCCGCCGCGCCCCACAACGCGTCCAAATGAGACCTGTCGTGAACGGTGAACTCAGGCAAGTCGGCGTCAATGCGACTGGCGAGTTTTGATGCGCGGCTACGCATCGCCCGCAACTCGGCGCGCAGATGCTCCCTCACCTCAGCGTCGGCGTCGTCAGCCGTGCTTCCTAACGGTGCCCACAGCGCAACATCAGGACTCCAGCTCATGGTCTCCAATCTTGGTCAGTACGCTCGTCGTTGCGACTAGAACACTCTGTTCGATTTGAGCAGAGCTGACACCCGCTACCTGGCAGCCGGGGGTTACGGCAGGAGCTTCGACAGGTGACGAAGGACAACTCGGCTTGCCTCGCTGAAGCTCGGAGCGTCGGGAGCGACGGCACGGACCGCCGCATCGTATTCAGCCGCCATCTCGGCGATATTGCCCTCGATGCGTTGTCTTTGATCGCCCCGTTTAACGAGCTCGAACTTCTTGGCGACTAGGCGTGGAACTCGGGTGTAGTCGATCGTTTCCCGTTCAAGGATCATCGCGATGTCGGACAAGTCGGTTGGTCGGACGCGTTGAGCCAGGGTCCGCAGCTTCTCCGAAACGATTTCATCCAATTGCAGGACGGGAACCTCGAACGGCTCGAAATATGGCTCGCCAATCGTGACGATGTCGGGCGGCTCGACGATGTCTTCCCGATAGCTGAGCTCCACCGAGACCTGGCCCCGACCCAGCGGACCGGCATAGAGGATCTGGTCGAAGTCGAGGCTATTTCCGCTGTCGGTGGCAGGCGCGCCGGGGTTCAGCGTGAGCAGATTCTTGATCCCCGCCATCTTGATGGTCCGAGCGACCTCGACCGAGTCGAGTTTGCTCTTGGGCGGATTGATCCGGGTAGCGTCGATGTCCCTCGAAAACCGCTCGTGGCCGTAGACGTGACGAAGGACGAAACCACCCTTGAAGCACAGGGCGGCCTCGTACTCCCTTACCAGCCCCGCCGCGATTGTTACGAGCGCGAAGTCGCGCTCGACGAGATCTGCGTCACGTCCAAGCGAGTCGATCAGATCTCGGAGTTCGAACTCGGTTCGGATCCTTCGGACGGGCTCCGTCATCTCTATTGCCCTCGGTGCTGTGTTAGTCGGCTCAGATCAACGTTCTCGCGCACTCCCCAAACCGGATCTACTGGTCCGGCGACCGGGCCCGTCGTGACGAGCTTCACCGCGGCTTTACTTCGACCCCTAAGCGGGAGGAAGGCACGAGCCGTCTCGTCGTCCGCCAACCGGGAGACCAAGAGCCCGAACCTCCGGGCCGAGGCTGGACCGTAGTCTCGAGCGACCTCAGTTGCCAGCCGATCCGCAAACGCACGGTCTCGAGTGAGCATCACGTCGAGAGCTTCTGCGACTTGCGCGAGCGTCACGCCCCACTGCGGGTGGTCGAGGCTGTCGGCCAGAGCGCGCTCCGGCGTTGCGATCGTCGCGCGCGCCCGGCGCGTCCGGACCCCTGCACCTGTCAAGGTCCGACTGCTCCGCGAGTAACGAATCTTCTCCCCCCGCCAGGACCAAGAACGCGCCTGTCGCGTCACTAGCACCACGATGAGTCGGAAGTGCTGATCCGTCAGGCCGTGAAACTGAAGCGCGCGACCCGCCGTAATCAAATGTGGCTTCGGACTTAGTGCAGCTATCAATTCGAGGATGTCGACGCGAACGTTCCCGCCGGGGTCGACGAGCACGTAGGCCCCACGACGAACAGGTCGAAGGCGCCCAGCGCCCTCCAAGTCGGCGATCAGGTCATGACTTCGAGACCGTGATCCGCTGATGTTGTCGACAGCCGGGAGGTCCTCTTCCGCCAGCACGATCCCCGGCCTGTCCGCGAGGGACGTCGCCCGGTACAAGGCCACGTACGCAGCCTCGACTCTAGAAGGGACGGGGTTGCTCTCTGCTGCCACGACATCCAAGATTGTAACATGCAGAAGGGCGCTCATAGCCGCGCCATCCGTTCGGGACCTGATGGCACGATTAGCCCGTATATTGCTAGCTAGTTACCTCCCTCATTGCATTGACGATATCCCCCTCAGCGGCCTAGTTCGTCGCCCAAATGAGGGCGTGTTATTGCTCTTCTGTCTGGGCGCGACG
>Ga0335074_10013373_pt1 | contig 11535 bp, 10 predicted proteins | sample Lox_Sample_23_FD_206715 | JGI IMG/M metagenome (GOLD analysis project Ga0335074, IMG submission 206715) | Soil microbial communities from Loxahatchee National Wildlife Refuge, Florida, United States - Lox_Sample_2.3 | ecosystem: Environmental > Terrestrial > Soil > Wetlands | place: USA...
CCCGGCGCCCGGCGCGCCGACGCGCAGGACATGTTCCTCGTCGGCAGGACCGCGGTCGTCGAGGCGGTGCTGCTCGACGTGGATGACCAGCCGTACCTGGCGGTGTCGCTCGCCGACGACCCGGCGGCCGACCTGCAGGCGGCGCACGGCCGCTTCCTGTACTTCATGCCTGACGAGGTGGAGCCGGCATGACATCGACGGAGGCAGGGCGCACGCTGGTCGCCGGGGTCGGCAACGTCTTCCTCGGCGACGACGGGTTCGGCGTCGAGGTGGCGCGGCTGCTGGCGGAAAAGCCGCAGCGGGACGGGGTGGAGGTCGCCGACTTCGGCATCCGCGGCGTGCACCTGGTCTACGAACTGCTCGACGGGTGTGACCTGTTCGTGCTCGTCGACGCCGCGCCGCGCGGGTACCAGCCCGGCACGGTCACGGTGCTCGAGGTCGACCTGGATGACGTGGGGCCTGGCGCGCCGGTTATGGACGGCCACGGCCTGTCACCCGACGACCTCTTCGCTATGCTCGCCACCATGGGCGGTCGCCCCGGCCGCAGCCTGCTCGTCGCCTGCGAGCCGGCCGATGTGAGTGCGGGAATGGGGCTCTCCGAGCCGGTGCGGGCCGCTCTGCCGCACGCGGTTCGCGCGGTAGAAGAAATCCTGAGCCACATCGGCCAGAAGGAAGGGGTGCGCGATGGTGCGCAGGCTGATCACGGTGGCGGTGATAGCGGCGCTGGTCGCCCTAGTGGTGGCTAGCCTGCCGGATCTCAAGCGATATTTCCAGATCAGGGAGATGTGACCCCCGTGCACGAGTTCGGGCTGTGCGAAGGTGTCCTCGAGGCCGTCCAGAAGCGGGCGGCCGGCCGGCCGGTGGCCGGCATCCGCGTCCGTTGCGGGGTGCGGCACGCGGTGGACCCTGCCTCGATGGCGCAGGCGTTCGAGATGATCGCGGCGGGCACGGAGGCGGACGGCGCGGCCGTCGAGGTCGTCACCGTCCCGGCCACCGTCACCTGCCACGGCTGCGGCACGGCCAGCGAGGCCGCCGACCCGATACCGGTCTGCCCGCGCTGCGGCAGCGCGGACGTGGACGTGAGCGGTGGCGATGAGCTGACGCTCGAATCCGTCAGTTACAGCGCTACATTACGGACGTGACTGTCGACGGTTTCGAACTCGCCTATGACAGGACCGGTTCTGGTCCCGCGGTCGTCCTGCTGCACGGGTGGCCAGGGGACCGCACCGATTACCGGGAGCTCATCCCGCTGCTCGACGGCTACGAGGTCGTCGCGCCTGACCTGCGCGGGTTCGGCGAGTCGGACAAGCACCCTGCCGACCCGAGCACCCAGTACAACGCGGCGGCCAACGCGCGCAGCGTCGCGGACCTGATCACCGGCCTTGGCCTGGAGCGGCCGGTGCTATTCGGCTACGACATCGGCAGCCGGATCGCGCAGGCGCTGGCCAGGGACCGGCCGGAGCTCGTCAAGGCGCTGGTGATAACACCGCCGGTGCCGGGCGTGGGCACCCGGGTGTTCGGCCCCGACCCGATGCGCGAGTTCTGGTACCAGTCGTTCCACCGGCTGCCGCTCGCCGAGGAGCTCATCGACGGCAAGCCGGAGGCGGTCCGCGCGTACCTCAGGCATTTCTGGACGCACTGGTCAGGCCCCGCCTTCGAGATGGAGGAGGCCGCCCTCGACCACCTGGTCTCGGTGTACGGGCCGCCCGGCGCGTACACCGCGTCGATCAACTGGTACCGCGCGGGCGCCGGCACGATAGGCCTCGCGCTGACGGAGCAGGCGCCGGCTCCTGCCGACCGGATCGCCGCGCCCACCGCGGTGCTGTGGCCGGACCGCGACCCGCTGTTCCCGCGGGACTGGTCCGACCGCCTTGACGAGTTCTTCGCCGACGCGGGGCTGCGCTTCGTGGACGGCGCCGGCCACTTCGCGCCGCTGGAGTTCCCTGCCACCATCGCCGAGGAGATCCGCCGCGCGGCCAGCGCCTAAGATGGCCTGGTGCTGCTGCCGCCTCGCGTATCGCATGACCAGGCGGAAGAGATCGCCGCGGCGCACTACGGGGTCAGCGCGACCGCGGAACGGCTGCCAGCCGAGCACGACGACACGTTCCGGCTGACGGCGGCCGACGGGAGCACGCGGCTGCTGAAGATCGCCGCGCTGGACGCTGGCGCTTCGCCGGGCGCGGCCAGCTTCCAGACCGCGGTGCTGCTGCACCTCGCCTCGGCCGCGCCCGCGCTGCCCGTCCAGCGGGTCATCGCCGCTCCCGACGGCCGGCCTGAGCTGCTTGTCGACGGCCGGCTGGTGCGGATGACGTCCTATCTGGCGGGGACGCCGCTCGGCTCGCGGCCGGCCAGTGCGGCGCTGCGCCGCAACATCGGCGGCACGCTCGCCAGGCTGGATCAGGCGCTGCGCCCGTTCACGCACCCGGGAGCGAACCGCACTCACCTGTGGGACCTGCAGAACTTCCAGCAGCTTCGCCCGCTGCTTTCCCAGTTGCCCGGCGAGCTGCCGGGCATGGACCAGCGCGCGGCCCTGACCGGTTGCCTGGACCGGTTCGAGGCCGAGGTGCTGCCGCGGCTGGCAGACCCGGCGACGCGCCGCCAGGTCATCCACACCGACTTCCACGGCGACAACCTGCTGGTGGACGCGGACCTGGTGACCGGCGTGCTGGACTTCGGCGACAGCCTGGCGGGCCCGGTCATGATGGACGTGGGCGTCGCCGCCTGCTATCAGTTCGGGGACGGCGCGGGCGGCGACCCGCTGGCTCCCGCGCTCGACGTGGTCTCCGGCTACAACGCGGTCTCTCCGCTCGGACCAGGCGAGCCGGGGCTGATCGGCGAGTTCATGCTGCTGCGGCTCGCCGCGAGGATCATCGTGAGCCAGTGGAACGCCGCCCGCGAGCCCGCCAACCGCGATTACCTGCTGCGCCGGACGCCGCAGGCGGCGGCGCACTTCGCGGCGCTGCGAGCGATCGGGCCCGACGCGGTGGCGAACCGGATCAGGGAGGCGCTGCAATGACAGGCTCCGACGGCACGGCATCCGATAACACGGGCATGGACGCCGCCCGGATGGTCAACGGCTTCGACGCCGCACGCACCGACGGGCTCGACCCGGAGCTGCGGCACCTAGTGCGGCGCCGCGACGCGGCGCTCGGCGGCGCCTACCGGCTGTTCTACGCGACCCCGGTCCGGTTCGCCCGCGGCGAGGGCGTCTACCTCTACGACCCGGACGGCAACGAGTACCTGGACGCGTACAACAACGTGCCGTCGGTCGGCCACTCGCACCCCCGCGTCACCGCGGCGGTCAGCCGCCAGCTCCAGACCCTCAACACGCACACCCGCTACCTCACCGACGGCCTCGTGGACTACGCTGAGCGGCTGCTGGCCACGCACCAGCTCGGCCCGGCGCACGCGATGTTCACCTGCACCGGCAGTGAGGCGAACGACCTGGCGCTGCGGATCGCGCGGCTCTACACCGGCGGCACCGGGGTGATCGTGACCGCCAACGCCTACCACGGCGTGACGTCCGCCGTGGCGGAGCTCTCCCCCAGCCTCGGCGTCCCGCTCGGCCCGCACGTCCGCGCGGTCCCCGCGCCGCCCACCGCGGCCGACGTGGCGGCGGCGATCGCCGACCTGGAGGGGCACGGGGTGCGGCTGGCCGCGTTCCTCGCCGACTCGCTGCTGTCCTCCGACGGCGTGCTCCCCGACCCGGCCGGCTTCCTGAAGCCGGTGCAGGACGTGGTGCGCGCGGCGGGCGGGCTGTATATCGCCGACGAGGTGCAGTCCGGCTTCGGCCGCACGGGCGGCCAGCTGTGGGGCTATCAGCGGCACGGCCTCGACCCGGACATCGTCGTGATGGGCAAGCCGATGGGAAACGGCATGCCCATCGCGGGGATCGTGGTCCGCCGCGAGGTGCTCGCCGACTTCGGCGCCACGGTGCGGTACTTCAACACGTTCGGCGGCAACCCGGTCTGCGTGGCCGCGGCCGCCGCGGTGCTGGACGTCCTCGAGACGGAACAGCTGCCGGTCAACGCGGCGGCCACCGGCGGCTACCTCAAGGCGGAGCTGGCCCGCGTCGCCGCGGCGAGCCCGCTGCTCGCGGAGGTCCGCGGCGCCGGGCTGTACCTCGGCGCGGACGTCGTGGACCCGGCGACCGGCTTGCCCTCGGGCGCTCGTGCCGCCGCGATCGTCAACGGCATGCGCGACCGCCGCGTCCTCATCAGCGCTACCGGCCCGCTGGGCCACACCCTCAAGATCCGCCCCCCGCTCCCATTCACCCGCGCCAACGCGGACCACTTGGTCGAGGTCCTAGCCGCCACCCTCACCGACTTGGCGACGACCAGCGCCTAACTGGTCGATCACACCAGTCCCACCCACCCCGCATCCCGGGTCAGCCAAGAAGTGATGCAAAGTCGAGGAGGGTCGGCCTGTCAGCGGACGTCGGCCCGCGACTTCCCATCAGTTCCGTGACTTCCCATCAGTTACGTGATGCTGGTGGTTAATTCTCCCGATGGGCACCGCCAGGCGAGAAGACGCTCATCGCCTTTATCTCCAGTCCCAGGGGCACCACGCCAGGAACCGTTCGAGAAGATATGGGATAGAAAAAGCCCCCATAGGGGCCACAACTATCCCATATCTTTGCCGGGCCGGGCTGGACGCGAGTGCAGACGCGGAGAGTCAGCCGAATTAACCACCGGTATCGTTACGTGGGGATAAATCGGACGAATCGGGCGGGAAAGTGGTCAGAACCGATGGGATGCTGGAAACGGTCCAGGCATCGGCGACTTCCCATCAGATTCTGCCCTTGGATTCGGGACAAACCGGACGCTGGAGGAAGTCTAGGGGTCGGCGAGATGGCGGGCTCGATTGTTATCTGGGCACAAGCGGGCGGGGGAAGGCTCCCGATTGGGAGCATTCCGGGCCGGGGGGCCGGAGGCTAGCATGTGGACCGCATGGCAAAGCGGCGTCAGGAGACGGGTGACTTATGAGCGCGAAAAACCTGCAGGAGCTGCTGGACAGCGCGGGGAACACGGTAGAACTGCTCAGGAACTCGCAGATTGGCGCCTACATCTACCCGGTGGTCCCGTCTGAGTTCACCAACTTCCGGCGCGAGGTGATCGCCTGGCGGGAGACCGCGGTGCTGTACGACCAGTCGCATCACATGCACAACATCTTCATCTCCGGCCCCGACGCGCTGAAGCTGATCACCGACACCGGCATCAACAGCACGGCGAAGTTCCCCGTCGACTCGGCCAAGCAGTTCGTCCCGGTGTCGCCGGAAGGCGGCGTCATCGGTGACGGCATCCTCTTCCGCGAGGGCGAGGAGCAGTTCACGTTCGTCGGCCGCGCGCCGGTCGCCAACTGGCTGATGTACAAGGGCAGCAGCGGCTACAACGTGGACCTCAAGCTGGACCCGCGGTCGCCGTCCCGGCCGTACGGCAAGGCGGTCACGCGCGAGCTGTGGCGGTTCCAGATCCAGGGGCCGAACGCGTGGGCGGTGATCGAGAAGCTCAACGGCGGGCCGATGGAGCAGGTGCGGTTCTTCCGGATGGGCTGGATGACGATCGCCGGGGAGAAGGTCCGCACCCTCCGCCACGGCATGGCAGGCGCCCCTGGCCTGGAGATCTACGGGCCGTATGAGAACTACGACCTGATCAGGGACGCGGTCCTCGAGGCCGGCCAGGAGTTCGGTCTCGAGCCCTGCGGCGCCCGCGCCTACTCCTGCAACACCCTGGAGTCGGGCTGGATCCCGTCCCCGCTGCCCGCGATCTACACCGCCGAGGAACTGCGGCCGTACCGCGAGTGGCTCGGCGCCGACAGCTACGAGGCAACCAACGCGATCGCGGGCAGCTTCGTGTCCGGCGACATCAGGGACTACTACACGAACCCGTGGGAGCTCGGCTACGGGTCGTTCGTGAAGTTCGACCACGACTTCATCGGGCGGGACGCGCTCGCCGCGATCGACCCGGCCGCGCAGCGGCGCAAGGTGACGCTCGCCTGGAACGATGAGGACGTGGCCAAGCTGCTCGCCTCCCCCGTTGGGCCCGCGCCCGGGTACCAGTTCTTCGACCTGCCGAACGCGAACTACGGGTCGTCCAACTTCGACTCGATCGTCGACGCGGACGGCAAGATCGTCGGGGTGTCCATGTTCACCGGGTACAGCGCGAACGAGCGGTTGGCGCTGTCGCTCGCCACGGTCGACCCCGACGTGCCGATCGGTGCCGAGGTGCGGGTGATCTGGGGCGAGCCGGACGGCGGCAGCCGCAAGACCACCGTTCAGCCGCACGAGCAGGTCTCGGTCCGCGCGATCGTGAGCCCGGCGCCGTACTCTGCCGTGGTGCGGGACAGCTACCACGAGGGCTGGCGCAGCTCGGCGGACTGAGGCGGGCGGGGCGGAGAAACGCGTACGTTTCGGATGATTCTGGACGGAAGATTCAGCGGCGGGATAGCTCTCGCATAGCCTCAGCTAGCTAAGAGCTATCTCTGAAGTTCGGCGCAGCGCCCATTCATCCAGGGGTCCCACACTCGAGGCCATGAGTGATGTTTCCCCCCAGGTCGAAATCGTGATCCCCGTGCGGAACGAGGAACACGACCTCGCGCCGAGCGTGCGGCGGCTCGTCGGGTACCTCCGGTCCGCGTTCCCGTGCAGCGTGCGGGTGACGATCGCCGACAACGGCAGCACGGACGGCACCTGGGGGGTGGCGCAGTCACTGGCCGCGGCGCTGCCCGGCGAGGTCCGCGCCGTGCACCTGGACCTGCCGGGCCGTGGCCGGGCGCTGCACGCGATCTGGTCGGCCAGCGACGCCGAGGTGCTCGCGTACATGGACGTGGACCTGTCCACGGACCTGAACGCGCTGTTCCCGCTCGTCGCGCCGCTGCTGTCCGGGCACAGCGACGTGGCCATCGGGACCCGGCTGGCGCGCGGGTCGCGGGTGGTGCGCGGGGCGAAGCGGGAGGTCATCTCCCGCGGGTACAACCTGCTGCTGCGCGCCACGCTCGGCGTCGGGTTCTCCGACGCGCAGTGCGGGTTCAAGGCGATCCGCGCGGATGCGGCGCGGGAGCTGCTGCCGCTCGTCGTGGACACCTCCTGGTTCTTCGACACCGAGCTGCTGGTGCTCGCCGAGCGCGCCGGGCTGCGGGTCCACGAGGTGCCGGTGGACTGGATCGACGACGCCGACTCGCGAGTCGACATCGTCGCGACCGCGCTCGGCGACCTGCGGGGCGTGGGCCGCGTCGGCTGGGGGCTGGCGCGGGGGCGCATCACGGTGCCGGTGCTGCGCGAGGCGAGCCTGTCCGGGGCCGGTACCCCGCGGGGGCTCGCGTGGCAGCTGCCCAGGTTCCTGGTCATCGGCGTGCTGAGCACGGCGGCTTACGTGCTGCTGTACCTGCTGTTTCGCGGATTCGCCGGGGCGCAGGGGGCCAACCTCGCGGCGCTGCTGCTGACCGCGGTCGGCAATACGGCGGCGAACCGGCGGGTGACGTTCGGGGTGCGGGGGCGGGCGGGCGCCGCCCGGCACCAGTTCCGCGGGCTGATCGCATTCGGCGCCGGGCTCCTGCTCACGTCGGGGGCGCTGGCGATGCTGCACGCGGCGTCGCCGTCGCCGGGACGCGGCACGGAGGTCACCGTGCTCGTCGCGGCCAACCTCGCCGCCACGCTGGTACGGTTCGCGCTGTACCGGAGCTGGGTGTTCGGCGCGCCGCGCGGCGGCGGCGCGTTGCGCGGTGGCGGCTCGCCGCCTGAAACCGCTGTCCCTGAAATCACGGTGGCCGCGAGCGCGCCGGCCGTGACCGCACCGATCGATGTCATCAACGAGACCACTGGGAGCACCCGATGAGCGCCACGACGATCCCCGTTTCCGCCGCGTCGCGGCCCGGCGGCGGGGGCCAGTCCTTCGCCAGGCGGCTGTGGCGCGGGCCGCTGCGCGACCCGGCCTGGGCGCGGCCCGCGCTGTTCGGCCTGCTGGTGATCACCGCGGTGCTGTACCTGTTCAACCTCAGCAGGAACGGCTACGCGAACGACTTCTACGCCGCGGCGGTGCAGGCGGGCACGCGGTCGTGGAAGGCGTTCTTCTTCGGGTCATTCGACTCGTCGAACTTCATCACCGTGGACAAAACGCCCGCGTCGCTGTGGGTGGATGAGATAGCGGCCCGGATCTTCGGGTTCAGCTCGTGGACGCTGCTCGTGCCGCAGGCGCTGGAGGGCATCGCGTCCGTGGCGGTGCTGTACGCCGCGGTGCGGCGCTGGTTCGGGCCGGGCGCCGGCCTCGTGGCGGGCGCGGTGCTCGCGCTGACGCCGGCGGCCGCGCTGATGTTCCGGTTCAACAACCCGGACGCGCTGCTCGTGCTGCTGATGACCGCGTCCGCGTACTGCGTGATGCGCGCGATCGAGCGGGACCGCACCCGCTGGCTGGTGCTGGCCGGGGTGCTGCTCGGGTTCGGGTTCCTGACCAAGATGGCGCAGGCGTTCCTGGTGCTGCCCGCGTTCGGGGTGGCGTACCTGTGGGCCGGGCCGGCGCGGTTCCGGCGGCGGGTGTGGCAGGTCGTGGTGCTCGGCTTGTCGGTCGTCCTTGGGGCCGGCTGGTGGGTGGCGATCGCGCAGCTGTGGCCGGCGTCGTCGCGGCCGTACTTCGGCGGGTCGACGAACAACAACATCCTGGAGCTGGCGCTCGGCTACAACGGGCTGGGGCGGCTCGACGGGTCCGAGACCGGGTCGATCGGGTTCAACTCGAGCAGCGCGGGCGGGGCCGGCGGGTTCGGCCGGTTCGCGGGCGCTGGTGGCGCGGGCGGCGGCCCTGGCGGGGGCGGCGGTGGCGGGTTCGGCGGGGCGACCGGGATCTTCCGGTTGTTCGGGTCGGAGTTCGGCGGGCAGATCAGCTGGCTGATCCCGGCGGCGCTGATCTCGCTCGGGGCGCTGCTATGGGTGTCACGGCGGCGGCAGGTGCGGGCGGCGCTGCCGGCGGCCGCGGGTACGGGGCCGCTGACGGCCTCGCCGGTCACCCGGATGCGGGCGTTCGCCGCGATCTGGGGCGGCTGGCTACTGGTGACGGGCGTGGTGTTCAGCTTCATGCAGGGGATCATCCATCCTTACTACATGGTGGCCCTCGCGCCGGCGATCGGCGCGCTGGTCGGGGTCGGCGCCACCAGCCTGTGGCAGGCGCGGCTCGGGCTCGCGGGCCGGGTGACCGCCGCCGTCGCGGTGGCGCTGACCGCGTGGTGGTCGTTCATCCTGCTCGACAGGACGCCGGACTGGCTGCCGTGGCTGCGCTGGCTGGTGCTGATCGCAGGGCTGGCCGCCATGGTCGCGCTGTTCGCGGTGCCGATGGCGCGCCGGGCGCCGGGTTTGGCCCGGGTACCTGGCGTGCGAGGGCTGGCCTGGCTGCCGCTGGTGTTCGCGCTGGTGGCGGGTCTCGCGGGGCCGCTCGCCTACTCACTCGACACGGTGAACCACACCTATAGCGGGTCGCTGCCCAGCGCCGGGCCGACGGTGACGGGCGCGTTCGGCGGGGCAGGCACCGGGCGGGGCGGCGGCTTCGGCGGCTTCCCGGGTGGCGGGACGGCCGGCGGGACCGGCGGGACTGGCGGGTTCGGCGGCTTCAACGGCGGCGGGACGGCCGGCGGCACGGGCACTGGCACCGGTACGGGTACCGGCGCGGGTGCGGGCACCGGTACCGGCAGCACGGGCGGCACGGCCGGCGGCGGGTTCGGCGGGTTCGGCCGGTTCCGCGGCGGCACCGGCTCCGGGTCGACCGGGACCGGGTCGAACGGGACAGGGTCGGCCGGGACCGGCACAGGCCGGTTCGGCGGCACGGGCCGCGGATTCGGTGGCGCTGGCGGGTTCGGCGGCGGGCTGTCCGGCAACACGCAGGTCAGCAGCGCGCTGATCGAGCTGCTCGAGCAGGACTCGTCGAAGTACCGGTGGATCGCCGCGACCGAGGGCTCGCAGGAGGCCGCGCCGATCGAGCTGGCCACCGGCGGCGAGGCCGTGATGGCCATCGGCGGCTTCAACGGCACCGACCCGTCGCCGACGCTGGCGCAGTTCGAGGCGATGGTCGCCAAGCACGAGATCCACTACTACGTCGGGCGCGGCTCCAACAGCTTCGGCGGCGGTACCGGCTCCTCGGCGATCGCGTCCTGGGTGGCGGCGCACTTCACCGCCCAGACCGTGGGCGGCACCACCGTCTACGACCTGACGAAGTAGCCAGCACGCAGAGATCGGGTGTACTTACGGGTGCCATAGGCCCTGTAGGTACACCCGATCCTGGTTTGGGCCCGGTTGGGGTGGGACCACGGGCCCGTTCTGGATAATTGATTTGACAGCATGAGAATAGTCTCATGATACTAATCTCATGAACCTGACTCGACTGATGGCGCTTGGCACGCTCGCCAGGTACGGGCCGCAGCACGGGCACCAGATCCGGCGGCTGGCCGAGCTGACCAACGTGGGCGAGTGGGGCGGGGTCAGCGTCGGGGCGCTGTACCGGGAGCTGCGCGCGATGGAGCGCGAGGGGCTGGTTGAGGCGCTGCGCACCGAGAAGGTGGGCAGGCGGCCGGAACGGACCGTGTACGAGATCACTCGCGACGGGTGCCTCGAGCTCACGGCGCTGCGGGAGCAGGCGATCAAGCCGCTGATGTCCGGGCCTGACCCGCTCGGTGTCGCGCTCACCTTCGCGGCTGACGGCATGGACCGCGAGGAGCTGCGGCGGATGCTGCGGGCGCGGCGGGAGAAGCTGGCGATCGGCGGCGCGGAGATCGCGGCCGACCTGAAGGGGCTGCAGGACAAGGGCTTCATCGACGTGCTGGCGGCGGCGATCATGCGGCGCGTCGTGCTGACCATCGAGACCGAGGTCCGCTGGCACGACGAGCTCGACGCCACGCTGGCCGATGAAACACGGCCGGGGACGCCGTCACCAGTGCAGGGGCCGGAACCGGAAACCAGTTGAAATAATTCGAGATATTACTTGATAATGGGTGGCGGGCTGTCAACGAGGGGAATCTAGGGCATGGCGATCATCGAGGCCGAAGGCCTCACGCGGACGTTCAAGAGCCGCAAGCGGACCGTGCACGCGGTGCGCGGCGTCGATCTGACCGTGGACGACGGGGAAATCGTCGGTTTTCTCGGCCCGAACGGCGCGGGCAAGACCACCACGCTGCGGATGCTGACCACGCTGCTGCGGCCGACCTCGGGCACGGCCGTGGTCGCCGGGGCGGACCTGCTGCGCGATCCGCTGGGCGTGCGCAAGCGGATCGGGTACGTGCCGCAGGCGATCGGGCAGACCCAGGGCGGGACCAACGACATGTGCCTGGTCATCGAGGAGCTGCTCGACCAGGCGGAGGCGTACCGGATCGACCGCGCGGAGGCGCGGGTGCGCGCGGCGCAGCTCGTGAAGCAGCTGGACCTCGGCGGGCTCGACGAGCGGCTGGTCAAGACGCTGTCCGGCGGGCAGCGGCGGCGGCTGGAGATCGCGCTCGGCCTGGTGCACCAGCCGCCGCTCGTCTTCCTCGACGAGCCCACCACCGGCCTGGACCCGCAGAGCAGGT
>Ga0335074_10013374_pt1 | contig 11534 bp, 7 predicted proteins | sample Lox_Sample_23_FD_206715 | JGI IMG/M metagenome (GOLD analysis project Ga0335074, IMG submission 206715) | Soil microbial communities from Loxahatchee National Wildlife Refuge, Florida, United States - Lox_Sample_2.3 | ecosystem: Environmental > Terrestrial > Soil > Wetlands | place: USA: Florida...
GCAGCAGCCACAGTGACAGCGGGATCGAGATGAGCAGCAGCGGCGATCCCGTGATCAGCAGAATGCCGAACAGATTCGGCAGCACGCGGGCGCTCTCCCGCTCGAACAGGCGATCGGCCACGTAGCGGGTGTAAGCGAGCTGGGTGCCGCCGGAGTAGATGAGACTGAGCGCGATCAGCCAGGTGACGCTGATCTGAAAATCTCCGACCTGACTTGCGGGCGCGATTGCCCCGAGACTCAGCACCCCGAGAATCAGAATCGCGAGGATCGACAGCACCCAGGGTCCTGAGCCGATGATGCCGGCGTAGAGATAGGCGCGCAGCAGGCCGAAGTAGGTGGTGCTGCGACTCAACCGGCGCAATTCGAAGCCGATGCCGGCCATCAGCGCGCGGCCTCGCTGCCGATCCGCTCCGCGAATAGGCGATCGAACGCCTCGATCATGCGGTTCTGGTCGTAATAGCGTTCCACCCGTTGGATCGCGGCCCGGGCTGCGCGCGCGTACACCATCGGGTAGGCGAGCAGCGCGCCGCAGCGGTCCGCCAACGCATCGTAGTCGGCGAGGCCCACCACCGCTCCGGCTGCCCCGAGCGCGCGGTCCTCGTCGCCGCGGCCGTACACGAGCTCCCTGCACGCCCCGACATTGGTGGTGACGCAGGGTAGCCCGGCGGCGAATCCTTCGAGCACCGACAAGGGCAGCCCTTCGCTGATGGAGCTCAGCACCAACACACCGACGTCCGGCAGGATCTCATCGATGCGCCGGAAGCCGAGGAAGCGCAGCGCATCCCCGAGGCCGAGGGCTTGCGCGAGCTCGCGGCATTCGCGGCTATATTCGGGATCCTCATCCTCGGGACCGACGATCCAGGCCTCGACGTCGGCCAGACGCTGGCGCAGAGTGTGGGCGGCGCGGATGAAGGTCTTGATGTCCTTGATCGGCACCACACGACCGAGCAGGCACATGACGGGCGGCGGCGGCGCATCGGCGGGACGGCGCAGGCGCGCGAGCCGCTCGACATCGACGCCGTTGGGAATGATGCGCGTGCGCTCGGGATCGGCCCCGTCGCGGATCTGCTGCCGCCGCGCCGATTCGAACAGGCTGACGATGGGGTCGGCATGGCGGTAGACCAACCTGCCGAGGATCTCGAAGAAATGGATCCAGAGCTCGCGCAAATGGCTGATTTCGGTCGCGTCGTGTTCGAGCGAATTGCGCCCGTCGTTGATCCAGGCGGCGTTCATCAGATCGATGCGCCGCTCCTTGGTATAGATTCCGTGCTCCATGAGCACGAGTGGCCGCTCCTGGGCCTGCGCACCGAGCACACCGAGGAGGCCGGCGAACCCGGTCGAGGGGCTGAGAAACAAGCGTGCGCGTGGCAACTGCCGGCTGGCCCGGGTCAGTGTCCAGATCGGGCGATGGAGGTTGCGCACCGTCCAGAAATAGTCCACGAAGGAAGGCTCGGTGGCATTGGCCTCGTAGGCCTCGGTGATGTAGCGCCAGGCGGCCTCGCCATGCAGGAACGCCTCTTCGCTGAGCGGGTCGCCGGCCTTTACGTGTGCGCTGAAATCGAGTACCTCGGCTTTTCCCGCGCGCAGCGACTCGTGCAGGCGTCGATAGCGCTCGAGGGTCTCGGGCGGCAGCTTCGGCGCTTTGACCGGCGGGCGCTCGGCCTCGTCGAACAGGTACAGTGTCTGCAGGGCGATGAGGTTCTCGGGCAGCGTGTACTGCATGGCGCCGTAGTCCTGCGCGCGCGAGCCGAGGAACACGGCGGCGAACCGCCACTGCGGCAAGCGGCTCACGAGCTGATGCACCCAGCTCGACACGCCGCCTTTGATGTAGGGATAGGTGCCCTCGAGCAGCAAGGCGATGTCACACTCGGTCGTTTGGGCTTCAGACATCGAGCGTACGCCCCCAAAGCGCGGCCACGGGACCGATGAGCGGAACGTGGCGGTACAGCCGGTGCTGCTCGAGAAGGCGCCGCAGCCGCGAGTAGTCTCGCTCGCGCCACGCGCTCTCGAGCAGCCAAGGTAGCACGCGCGCCGGTGCCGCGCCGGCGGCGCTCGCCCGCTCGTAGTCGCGTGTCACCTCCGCCTCCGGCGCCGCGGGCAGCCGCTGTTGGTTGAGGCGCGCACGCGCGAGCAGCAGGCGGGTGCGCCAGGGCGCATCCGCCGGCGGTTCGCCGAGCGTCTCGATGAGCCCCTGCGCCGCCTCGAGCCGCATCTGTCGAAGGCTCCCGCTGACGATGCCGAGATACAGATACTCGAGATGCAGCTCCGCGAGATCGAGCGTGGTGGCAGCGGAGCCTGAACCGTGCGTGCGGCGGCGCTCATCGAGGCGGCTCATGAGTGCGACGATCGAGTCCTCGCGGCGCGCCAGCAGGTTATGAGCGAGCAGACGCAGCGTTTCATCGCGATGGCTCAGCGCTTCGCTGAGCAGATCCGTGGTCGCCCGGCCGCGGCGGGCGGCGATCGCGAGCAAGGCGCGCGATCCCTGCTCGCTGCCCGGGGCGGCGGCGCGCAGGCGGGCGAGCGCGCCACCGGCGCCGAAGCGGCTGAAGTGCCCGCGTACTTCGGTCGAGTACGTCGCTTGCGGCACCACATTCGGCGGCGGCGGCCCGGGCTCCTTCTCGAGATGCGGATACACGACGCCGACCGCGAGCACGAACAGCGGCCCGAGCAGCGGGATGAGACTTCCCAGGGCGGCAAGCGCCAAAATGTCGCGCCACGCGCGGCCACGCAGGCGAGGCGGCAGCAGGCGTTGCGCGAGCACCGCGAGCAGCGCGCTGAGCGCGAGGTTGGCGAGCAGCACAGCCAACACCATGGCGGCCGCGGCGGGCATCGCAGCCGGCTGCAGCCAATCACCGAGCGAGCCGAGGAGAGCCGCCCTCATGATGTGACCTTCGCCTCACGCTCACCGGAGAGCGCAACACCCGACGGCTGCTCGACCTCGATCCCGCATTCGCGCAGGATCGCAAGCGGCAGCCGGCCGTCGACCGGCACCTGCATGATGCTGAAACCGGTCGCTTCCAGCCCACCCTCCATGCCGTGCGCGCGCAGAACACTCTCGAGACGCTCCAAAAAGCCCCTGGTGGTGGCCGCACCGGCGAGCGGCAGCAGAATGACCATGCCGGCCGTCAATGGACCGTAGGGCTCGCGCCAGTAGAGATCGAGACCGCGCCGAGCGGCATGAAGCGCATCGAGCACCGATACTTCCGCATCATCCCGGCGGGCCCGCAGCACGACCAGCGTGGAACGCAGGCCGCTGCGCACGTGCAGGCGCTGCAGTTTGATGAGCTCGTGGGCGAATACGTCCGGGCAGCACGGGAGCGATCGACGCAGGTCCGCGGTCTGCGCCGCCGCCCAACTCTCATCGGCGAAGTATTGCAGCATGGCGGCGGCGGCGGCGAGGTTCTCCTCGGTGAGGGCGAGCAACGGCAGATCACGCACGACGAGCACACCCAGCGCTTCGCCGGCGGAGTCGATCACGGGAAAGACGGCGCGGTAGCTGCCGCCGCGCTCGAGCTCGGCGAGCTGCTCGACGCTGTGGTAGGCGGTCTGTTCGTGCTCCAGGGCATAGACGAGCAGCGGGTCGGTGCGCGCAAGTTGGGTACGCCAGCCGAGGGCGGCGAGCGGCTCGTCGTCGAGTCGGCCCTCGTGATACAGGTGCAGCGCGGCGGCCTCGAATCGGCAGTACTGGGCGAGCAGCTGCAGCAATGCGTTGGCGGCCACAGCGGGGATGCCGCCCTGAGCGTCGGTGCTGAGTCCGCGCAGCGCCTCGAGGGCTCCGCGCAGCGTGACGGGTTGAGCGATGAGGGCCTCTTCCAGACGATCGTGCGACAGTCGGGTGATGAAGAACGCCCGGGTCAGCGATTCGAGGCGCTGTTCGGTGTAGTCGGTGCGTGCCTGTGCGGCTTTGAGCTGCTCCCGCCAACGCGAGCTGTATTGCCCGGCGCTCAAGGCGGCAAGCGCTCCGCCCGCGAGTTGGATGAGCGGCAGCTGCTCGCCGCTGATGCCGAGCAGATGCACGGCGATGCCACCGACCGCCAGCACGAGGGTGGCGAGCACCGCGGGAGCCAGGCCGTGGCGCAGTCCGAGCAGAAAAGGGATCAGCCAGAGCCAGGGATAGGGCGAGACCGTGAACGGTCGCGCGCGAAAGAGCAACACGGCGAGCGTCAGCCCGGCGAGCGGCAACACCACCACTTCCGCCCAGAGGATGATGGCGTGGCGCTTGTTGCTGGTGGTGTTCATGTCCGGCGCTGAGGTGTTCTAGGCTCTTGGTCCGATGTCAGGTGAGGAGGCGCTTGAGGAGGCCGGCGAGCGTCCGCTCGGAAAGTGCCGCCAGACCCTCGCGGCTGCCGCCGCTGCCCGAGGCCGCGCCGCTCCAGATGATCTGTCCGGATTCGAGATCGAGCAGGCGCAGCGTGATGCCGACCGCCGGCTGGCCATCGAGCCCCACCTTGTAGTCCCACTCATCGACGCTGCCCTCGAGGGCGTAACGCGCTTCGTGGTGTCGGGCCCACTCCAGTGCCGGCGCCTCGCTGGCGGCGCCGTTATCGATGGGCAGCGGACCACTGGCGTCGGGAGCGGGCGCGAGCAGGACGTGCGTCAGCCCCTGCGCGCCGAGCAGGGCGGCCAGCTGTTGCTGCACCCGCTCGCCCGCATAGGGTGTCGAGGTGTTATTGCTCGGCGGCAGCACGCACCACAGCGCCTGCGCGTCCGGATGCGGCGAGGGCGCGCTGTTGAACTGCGTGGTGGCGCAGCCTGCGAGGCCGAGGGCGGCAAGCACGAGACAGGTCCGGGCGATCGATTGCAATACGCGTTTCATGGTCAGCTCGCTCAATGCATGGGAGTGAAATAGTGGCGATAGCGCAAGAGCGCCTCGGTCGTGCGGCCGGTGTGCGTACCGACGTTGTTCTCCAGATCGAGGCTCAGCGACAGGTGGTCGGCACCGGATACCGCGGTAGCGATGCCGGCGGTCAGATCGTAGCCCCGGCCGCTCACGCTGTTGGTGCAGAGGTCGGCACCCGCGTACGGCCGCAGCCGCGGGGTATAGGCGGTTTCGTAACCCATGTTGACGTGCCCGCCGCCGCAGGCCTGAACGAAGCTCGCGGGCACGAAGAACGCCACGGTCGTCCTCTCGCCCGCCGGCACGAGCGGCAGCAACTGCGCGGGCAGCTCGCCGGCTCGCTCGTAGTGAGCGCCGCTCAACGAGGCATCCAGGGTGAACTCCGGCGGCGAGAGCCACGGCTGGTAGTCCCCCTCGAGAGAGAATCGCTGAACGGTCCCCAGAGCGCCACCGCCCTGCGCACGTAGCCGTCCCGCCTCGAGATCGAGCTGTCCGGCGGTGTGCACCGTCAAGCGCGCATTCGCGCCGGCGTCGATGCGGTCCTCGAGTCCCGCGACACTGAGCGCCGCGGTGTCGAGCGGACGGGCGCCCGCGATGGCACTCAAGGTAGTCTCCAGACTACCGCTCCAGGTCCTCTTCCAGCCGATACCCTCGCGGGACCAGCCGGCGAGATCTCTGCCGGCGCCGAGATCGAATGTCAGGCTGCCGAGACCGGTCTCATGTTGCCAGGCGAGCGCCGCCGAACGGCTCAGCGACGGCGCGAACGCGAGTTGGGTGCGATCGACGATGCGCTGCTGGTCGGTATCGAGTCGCAGATCGAGCCGGTCCCGCGGCAACACCCAGGAGCCTGCCTCGAGGCTCGCGTCTTCCGACAGGAGTCCGCTCCACTGCATGAGCTTGGCGGCGGCCCCGAGAGTGTCGGCGCGAGGCAGAGCCAGCTCCTCGAACTGCTGTTGCACGGGTGCATCGTATGGCTCGCGCTCGAGCGCTCGGTAGGCCAGGCTGATAGCCCGTGCATGCCAGCCCAACTCCGTGGCCGCGTCCACCCGTTCGCGATCTGACAGAGACGCGTCTCGGCGCCCGAGCAGACGGGCGATAGTCGGCCCGTCGTGTGCCGCCTCGGCCTGCGCGAGTTGCGCCCAGTCGGGCGGCGGATGGCGCAGGAATGCGCGAAGATCCCACCAGCGCGCGAGGGGATAGGCCCGCTCACTCAGCATCCAGGCCAACACCGTCACGCGGGCCTGCGGCGAATCGGATTCTCGGGCGAGCCTCTCGATGAGGCCTCGCGCGGGATCGCCGGGGGCGAGCGTAGTGGCGAGACGAGCCAGATTGCGCAGGCGTCGCTCGGACTGCGTGCCGCTTGGCGCCGCGCCACGATTGAGCAGATCGTAGGCGCGCCGGCGCAGCTGCCACGCCATCTCGGGGCGATCTGTCTCCTCCAACGTGTCGGCATAGTCGATGAGCCACAACGGATCGTTCCTGCGGGTGGGCCACTGCGCCTGCATCCAGACCAGGGCGCGCTCGGGCTCGCCGAGCGCTTCGCAGGCGGCAGCGAGCGGCGGCCACAACTGCGGCGCCGCCGCCGCCCGCGCGCCCAGCCAGTCCAGTCCCGATGCGATCGGCGTCAGGTCGCCGTCGTCGATGAGCAGCCAGAGGTAGCCTGCGAGCAGGCTGTCGTCGCTCGGGCGCAGGCGCAGAGCGTGGCGATACGCGGCGAGCGCCGCGCCATTGCGACGCTCACCGGCGCGCAGCTCGGCGAGGCTCGTCCAATAGAAGGGCTCATTGGCGAAAGCGGTCGCCTGCGCGGGCGTCAGCAGTGCGAAGGCGCGGGTGAGCCAAGGCAGCGCGGGCTGCTGCGCTGAAGCGACACCGAGCATGGACATGAACAGCGCCGGCTGGCGCGTCTCGGTCCAACCCCGCTCGGCGATCGCGAAAGCCCGGCCGGGACGGCGGTATTCTTCCGCGTACACCACCCGTTGATAAATCGACGCATCGGCCTTGCCGGTGTCGATCAACACCTGTCCGGCGCGCGCGGCAAGTGGATAGCGCTCGAGGAGCCACGCCAGGCCGCTCAGCGTTTGCCAGTAGGCGGTGTCGGTGCGGCGCGCGCGGGGATAGGCGGCGAGCAGCGCGTCGAGGGCCTTCGGCAGGTCACCCTGGACATACTCGATGGTGGCGATCGTGAGCATGACCTGCGGGCCCGGGCCGAAACGCTTGCGGTAGCTCTCCAAAGTCGCGAGCTCGCGCCTCGGATCACCCATCGTGCCATAGATCACGGCCTGCTCCCACAAGAGCTGCGGCGCGGGATGGCGCGCGAACTCACGCTGCAGCTCGCGAATGGCTCGTGCCGGCTCACCGGTGTTCTCATACAGACCGCTCAGCATCTGTCTTTGCGCGGGGGTGGCGGAACCCAAGCGGATGAGCTCGCGCAGCAACTCGATGGCTCGATCGTCGTCCCCCAGACCGATGGCCAGGTCGAGAGCGGGTTGTAGTTGGCTCTTCTCGTGCAGGTCGAGTGCGAGCCGGCAGAGCGCCGCGAGCGCGACCTGCGGATGGTTGCTCCAGCGGGCGACCTGGGCGAGACGAGCGAGCCACAGGCGCGAGTGCGGGCGGGCCTTGACCGCCTTTTGGGCGAGCGCGTAGGCGTCCTCGAGCTTGCCGGCACCGATGAACGCCCGCCAGGCGAGATCCCAATCCTGAGCGCGATAGGAGTCGGCGGACGTCGCGGGAGCGACGGCGGCGCAGGCCGTGTGTTGCAATCGACCGCACGTCAACAGCACCAGAATCGCATGCAGGAGTATCTGTCGGCATGGTAGTCCCCCCGGCGCGCTCACGGCGCTTTCAGTCCGGTCAGGCGGCGCGCATAGCGGGCGGCGAGCTCGGGCGCATCCGCCGTCAGCGCGAGTTGGGTCATCTCGCGCCAGAGGGCGGCTGAGGGCGGTACGAGAGTCAGTTCGTGCTGCGCGAAAGCAAGCGCCTCGGCCGGCTGACCGGCGGCGAGCAGCGCTTCGATCCCGCGGTGGAACGCCTCGAGACGCAACGCCGGATCCGCGCTCTGCGCGATGATGCGCCGATAAAGATCGGCGGCGGACCGGTACTGCCCCTGCTCAGCGATGACGCGGGCGAGCGGCAGGAGCTGCGCCGGGTCCATATGCGGCGCCAACAGCAGGACGTCACGGACGTAGGTCTCGACAGCCTCGGCATGGCCCGGGGTGGACGGTGCCGTCGCATCGAGTTCCGCCGCCCTCAGGCGCAGCCGCAGCAGGGCCGCGCTCAGCGGCAGCGCCGATATCCCCCGATGCAGCCAGGGCGCAAGCGCATCGCGCGCCAGGGAGAGGTCGCCCGCGGTGAGCGCTTGCCGCGCCAGCAGCATGCGAGCCTCGAGCGATGAGGGCTGGGCCGATACCATGAGGCGCAGATACGCGAGCGTCGTGGTGCTCGGCTGCGATTGCTGGCGAAGGCTGTTTTCTATGTAGGACTTCGGATATAGCAGCGCCATCGTCACGACGGTGGCGAGAATCAGGCTTATCCGCAGCCACAGCGGGGCGAACCGCTCGCGCGGCGGCTCCTGGTGCGTACCCGCGCGCCGCTCGGCGGCGGCGTATGCGCCAAGAGAAGCCGTCAGCTCGGGCGGGGTGAGCGCTCCCATCGCTCATGCCCCACAGGTGACGTCGATCCGCGCCCGATGCTGCGTCAGCTCGAAGCGCACACCACCGCTCTCATCCGCCGTGCCAGGACGTTCGCGGCCATCGATCCGGGTCCGGCAGCGTGTCGCGTTGCCGAGCGTGAACTCGAGTGGCACCTGCGCCTGTAGGGTCAGAGCGAGCGTTTCGGGCTCGCGCCCCAACGTCTCGATCAGGCCGTTGGCGCTTTTCAGGTAGGGTTGCGGCGAAGGGGTGGCTCGCAGATACAGTTGCGCCTCGCCGCCCGGACCGAGATGAATGTAGCGCTGGCCGTCGAAGTCATCGTAACCGGCCACGTTGCGCGAGCGTTCGAAGTCGGGATAGCCGAGCGCGACAGGAATGCGTAACTCCCGGTCCGGACCATAGCCGCGGGCAAGAAACCCATCGCCGAATCGCGCCACGCCCGCGGACTCGAATGCCACGGCAATGCGGCTGTAGGTGGAGGCGAACACCGGTACCGACGGCTGTCGTTGCGCCCAGCCGTAGACCTGTAGGAGCTCCTTGAGGGCGCAGGGCCGCGAGCCCGAGTAGTAGTGATAGTAGATCTCCATCGCCGCCAGCCGACGCGGGCGATCGGTCATCTGCATCGTCTGAATCACCTGACTGAAGCCGCAGTACGGCGGCTCCCACAGATGGGTGTACTCGTCCTCGTCGGCGATCGGCGAGTAGACCTGGAAATACGATCCCTGCCAGAGGCCGAGCGGCACGATGTTGGTGAGGGAAGGGTGCGCGTGGGTGATGGTGCTGTTGATGCCGTTGATGTTCTCGAGCCCATCCCGGTAGGCGATCCCGAGCACCTCGGCGCCGGGGGCGGTGTCGCCCGACCACTGGATGACGCGTACCCGTTTGCCGGGTGGGGCAAGCAGACGGTTGATGATGTCGGCCGAGCCGCTGACTTCCATCTCGGGGCTGAAGCGATAGCCCGGCACGGGCAGGTTGTAGCCGTATTTGAGCCCGGGAGCCGGGCTGTAGCGGATCATGTCTCCCGCAGCCGCGCTTGGCTGCGTCTCGATGTGCAGACCCGCGGACAGGTCGGGATCGCGCTCGAGCGCCGGCCAGTCGAACGGGTGGGAGTAGGTGTGGGTGCCGATCTGAACCCAAGGCAGGCTGAAGATACGGCGGGCGAGCGGCCGTAGCTCTGCGACTTCCGCCGGCGGATTCAGGCCGTGCGGGACGAATTCCGCGGCGATCACCGAAGCGGTCACCGGCAGATGAAAGCGCTCGAGTACCTGATGCAGGATCACCTCGGCCGCGGGCTGACCGCGGAAGCCGCCTATCCAGGAGCCGGAGCCAAAGCCATCGCCATCGATGATCGCGAACAGCAGCCTGCGGCCACTGGTGGTGGTGTAGTCGTAGACCGGAACCCGCGGCAGATGCAAAGCCGCGCGAAAGAAACGGAAGGGATCGAGAATCCATGCAGCCTGATCCTCTCCCGCGGACAGATCGCCCTGGGGGAGGCTGCGCAGCACGTAGGGATCGAGCACATAGCCGCCCCACGGCGTGATGGCGGCGGCGACTTCCGTGTCATCCGCGACATCGACCTCGAGCAGCGAGCCGCCCTTGCCACTCTTTAGTTGAATGGGGCGGAAGTCCGGCGCACTGGGCAGTGCCGGGGTTTCCAGGCCGAAGTAATCCCGATCGAGACGCGCGATGCGGGCCGCCTCGAGACCGGCGGGTGGCTCCTCGCCGAGACGCAGACCAAGCGGCGCGAGATCGCTCGCGCTCAAAGGCATGCCGAATGCGCCCAGGATCGCGACCGGCACGCCGGCGTTCATCTGGGCACGCAGCCAGCTCCACGTTTGCGCGGATCGGGGGAAATCATCCGAATGAAACCAGGTGACGATCCCCGCCACCTGGCCGGTGAGCGGACCTGCGGGAAGCTCGTCGCGGTTGACATCGATTCCGTACGTGGCGTATCCGAGGTGGTTGAGCGGCATGGCCGCATAGCGGTTGACGTCGCTGATCAGGGCACCGGCCGAGTCGTCGTAGAGCACGAGCACTCGCCGCGGCAGCGGCGCGATCGAGCTCACCCCGACGATATCGAGCGCCGCGCTGCTCACATAGGGGACGAGGCCGTGGCTCGCGATGCGTTCGGCGAGGCGCTCGGCTTGGGGGCGTGCGGCGGGCGGTAGGTAGTCGATGGCGATGGCCGTCAGTCCCATGGTTCGCGCGCGTTGAAGCTGAGCGAGCAGCTGTTCGGTCGCGGAGGGTTCGACGGCGACGTATTGGCGAGTGCGCGGATCCCAGCTCCGGTAAAGCGATTCGGCGGCCACCCCGATGACGCCTTGGCTTTTGAGCGCATCGAGTAGCTCGAAGCCGCGGTTGAGCAGGAAGCGTCCCCCGGGGTTGTCCCCGTGCATGGCCTCGATCAGCGCTATCAATCCGTTGCGGTAGGCCGCGCGCTCGACGGGTGACCCGAGAACGAGCCGGTAGCTATCGAGCGTGTCAAAGAAGAAGTTGCGATAGCCCTGCGCACGCAGCGGCGCGAACACATGGTCGAGGTAGAACGAGCGACAGGCAGGTTGAGCCTGATCGACGATCCAGGTATTCCAGAGACGGTTCTCACCGAGACGGCATTGCGCCGGCAGCGCCCGTGCGATCGCGGAACCCTTGGCAACCTCGCCGAGCGACAGGTAGCCGAAGACCGTGGTGTGGGCGGAGGCGAGCATTTCCGGTCGCGCCAGGGCGTCCGGCTGGACCACGACCCAGTCGAAATCGCGTAGCACCTCGAGCGGAGGGTGCTCGCCGTAGAAGAAGATGACGGACGGCTGCGCCTGCACGGCGGCAGCGGCAGCGGCGGCCATGGGATACAGCAGTGATATAATGACCAGCGTCCACAGAGCATGGATGGGTCCGATGCCTGCCGCCCTGGCGCGGGACGGCTGGCACGCCGGCAACGTTGCATTAAGACAAGCGCTCACGCGCGACATTGTCCGTGAGGCCCCCCCGCGCGCAGGGGACCGCCGTCACGAAATAGGTAAAATCGCGGTCGGGGCTCCGATGCGCCGCCGCGA
>Ga0335074_10013375_pt1 | contig 11533 bp, 10 predicted proteins | sample Lox_Sample_23_FD_206715 | JGI IMG/M metagenome (GOLD analysis project Ga0335074, IMG submission 206715) | Soil microbial communities from Loxahatchee National Wildlife Refuge, Florida, United States - Lox_Sample_2.3 | ecosystem: Environmental > Terrestrial > Soil > Wetlands | place: USA...
CGCCGATGATCGTCGACAACACGGTCGCCACCGGCCTGCTCCAGCAGCCGCTCGCGTTTGGCGCCGTTGCGTCACTGTGCTCGCTCACCAAGTCCGCATCCGGCCACTCTGATGTGCTGCTCGGCGCCGTCACCACCCGCGACCCCGAGCTGGTGGCGGACCTGCGCAGCTGGCGCACGCTCGGCGGCGGTATCGCCGGACCCATGGAGTGCTGGCTCGCCATCCGCGGACTCCGGACGCTGCCGCTGCGGATCGAGCGGCAGTCGCAGAACGCGCTGGCCCTGGCCGGATACCTGAACGGCCATCAGCGAGTCCGTGCCGTGCACTATCCGGGTGTCTCCGCCAGTACCCTCGACGTGGCGACAGCGCAGATGCCGCGCGGCTTCGGGCCGCTGCTGTCGTTCGAGCTAGATGGCAGCGCCGCAGCCGCCGACGCGGTTGTGGCGGCGGCCCGGCTCATCGTGCCGGCCAGCAGTTTCGGAGGTGTCGAGTCCACCTGGGAGCGGCGCGGCCGGTGGCCGGGCGAGACCGCGCCTGAGTCGCTGATCCGGGTCTCGGCCGGCATCGAGCCAGCCGCCGACCTGATCGCGGACATCGAGCAGGCACTCACCAGTCGCCCAGGCTGATCGCAGGCTCCTGACACCACGAGCCGGCCCGAACCGGCCGGCGGCGGTCGGGCACGATGGCGTGGTGACGGACTACTCGAGGTTTGCCGCTTTCTACGACCGGATCATGGGCGACCGCACAGAGGAGATCGGCCGGATCCGGACCTACATCAGCAGGCATCTGCCGGCCGCTCAGTTCCTGCTCGAGCTCGGCTGCGGCACCGGCGCGCTGCTGGCGGGCCTCGCGCTTGACCTCGATGTCACCGGCATCGACCGCTCGCCGGAGATGCTGGCGATCGCCGCGCGAACCGTGCCGGGCGCGCATCTCATCCGCGGCGACATCACCGCGTTCACCGTGCCGGCCAAGTTCGACGTCGTGATCTGCATGTTCGACACGCTCAACCACGTGCGGTCGTTCGCCGGCTGGCTGTCGCTCTTCAGCTGCGTGCACGAGCACCTGGTGAGCGGCGGGCTGTTCATCTTCGATGTGAATACGGCCAGCCGCCTCCGCGGGCTCCAGGGCGCGCCGCCGTATATGGATGAGTTTGACGGGAACGTGGTTGTGATGACAGTGCAGTCGGCCGGCGACCGGCTGTCGCTGTGGCGGACCAGGATCTTCGAGCAGCTTCACGACGATCAGTACCGGCTGCATGACGAGCAGATTTACGAGCTCGGCGTACCGCTCGACCAGATCCGTGCGGCGCTGTCCGGCCGGTTCGAACTGCTCGAGCAGGAGAGCCTGGACGGCAGCACGGTGAGCGACGACTCCGACCGGGTGTTCTTCGCCTACCGGCACCGGTAGCTGCGGAGCCTCTTCGCATAGAAGGCGACCACTGCCATGGCCACGACGGCGCCCGTCAGCAGGCCGCCGGGGCCATCGCCGTCCGCCGCGATGACGCCAGTCCGCCAGGAAAGGCCGGCCGCGAGCAGGCCGAACACGACTACCGCAGCTGCGGGGAAGAAGCCGGCCGGCAGGACCTGCCAACCCGGCCGGCCGCGGTGCCGCTGCAGGTAACGCAGTCCGACATAACCCTCGAGGAACAAGAGTCCGAACAGCCCGGCGTATATGCATGCGATGAGATGACCGCTGCCCCCGCCGAGGATTGTGGCCTGGGCACAGTTGTGAGCTGCGTACGGATACTCGGCGAGCAGGTGCCGGCATTGCGCGGCCGCAGCGGTGGTGTCCACGCCGGTCACGAAATCCGCGCCGACGCTGAATTCCATGACGAGGTCGAGCACGCCGGTCAGACCCACGGCGAGCAATACCAGCCAGCTGAGCTTCAACGCGGCAGTGCCGAGGTCGCCCGCGAGCGCCGCCGATCTGAACTGCCGCGCCCGGTGCGCGCGGACGACGGCCGTCAGCGAACCGAAGGCCGAGATCGCCGCCTCTTGCGCCTCGCGCTCGGTCAGCCCAGCCGCAAGCCCCGCGTGTACGGTCTCGAGCAGATGGTCTTCGGCCTCGGCAACGATCATCTCGGCGTCGCGGGCAGGCAGGCTCGCCCGCAACCGCATCAGGTACTGCTGGACCAGATCCCCGTTCCCCTGCTCGCGAGTCATACTCAGAAATGCTATGCCTCGTAAGTCTAGGTGTCAACAATCCGGCTAGCCGATGCTCGCGCACGGTTCCGGAAGATCCAAGCCGCGGCCGCCGGCCGCTGTCAAGCTGCTGGAGTGGCAGCAGAAGCAGAACCGACGCCCGGCGGGCCGCCGGGCCGGCAGTCCATGCGGAGCCGACTGCGCGGCCGCCAGGAAGTGCAGCTGGCCGGCGCGCTGTGGCGCGCTGACCGAGCGATGGCAGCCGGATGGTGGTCGCTCCTGTCGGTGCGCGGCCTGCTCCCGGCTGCCTTCTCTATCGCCAGCGGCGTGCTGGTGGCTGCGATCCAGCACCGGGCCGGACTGGCGGTACCGCTCACCGTGGCTGGCGGCGTGTTCGTGCTGCTGCAGGTGCTCGGCCCCTTGCACACCGCGCTGAGCGCGAATCTCGGCGACCGGACCGCGGCGTGGCTGTACGACGAGCTCACCGAGGCCTGCGTCGCGGTGCCCGGCATCGGCCATCTGGAAGACCCCGAGCTGGCAGCCGACCTGCAGATCGCGCGGGACTTCGACCTGGGCATGACCGCGCCACCGCTATCCATCTCGATGGACTTCATTGCGGGCGGCCTGGTGGACGTGGTGGCCGGCCTCGCGCAGTCGGTGGTGCTGTTCGGATACGCGATCTGGGCTCCGCCAGCGCTGGCCGGCGCATGGCTCGCCACGCACTGGCTGCTACGCGAAAGCGGGATCTGGCGGGACCGCAATACGGACGAGGTTCGGCAGGCACAGCGCGATGCCGACTACGCCTACCGGCTGGCCGTCGATCCGCCGGCCGCGAAGGAAGTGCGGATCTTCGGCCTGTCCGACTGGGTGCTCGACCGGTTCATCGCCCGCCGCAAGCGGCTGCACCTGCTGCAGTACCAGGCCACGCGGATGCGCGAGCGGTCGGTGCTGGCAAGCCTGCTGGTGGTGCTGGCGGCGAACGGGCTGGTGCTCGGGTCACTGGCGGCCGCCGCGATCAGCGGTCACCTCAGCCTCGGGGCGCTCGTCGTCTATGCGCAGGCCGCGGTCGGCACCTCGATGATCGCCTTCGGCGGGCTCAACTGGGCACTCGACGGGGCGGCCGCGCCGGTCGCGGCAGTGCAGCGGCTGAAGGACGCGATGCAGCGCAAGCGGACCGTTGAGCCAGGCGCGCGGCCGGCCGACGGCAGGCCCGCCAGCTCGATCAGGTTCGCGAACGTCACGTTCGCCTACCCGGCCGCGCCGGACCGGCCGGTGCTGCGCGGGCTCGACCTCGACATTCCGGCCGGAAGCTCGCTCGCCATAGTCGGCCTGAACGGTGCGGGCAAGACGACGCTGGCCAAGCTGCTCTGCCGCCTCTACGACCCGCAGTCCGGGGCGATCGAGATCGACGGCGTCGACCTGCGGGACTTCGACCTGGAGTCCTGGCGGCGCCGGGTCACCGCGGTGTTCCAGGACTACGTCCGGTTCGAGCTCACCCTGCGGGAGAACGTTGCGCCACGCGGAGCGGGCGAGGATGTCGTTACCGCCGCCCTTGCCGAGGCGGGCGCGGATGGGCTGGCCACCCTGGACACGGTGCTGGCGAAGGGCTATCCGGCTGGCACTGAGCTGTCCGGCGGGCAGTGGCAGCGCGTCGCCCTGGCCCGCGCCCTCGCGGCGGTGCGGCTCGGCTGTGGGGTCGTCCTGCTGGACGAGCCGACAGCACAGCTCGACGTGCGGGGCGAAGCCGAAATATTCGAGCGCATCCTGGCTGCCACCCGGCAGTGCACGACCATCCTGATCTCGCACCGCTTTCACACAGTGCGGCACGCGGACCGGATCGCGGTTGTCGAGCACGGCGCCGTCGCGGAACTGGGCACCCACGCCGAGCTGATGGCGCTCGGCGGTCGGTACGCGGCGATGTTCTCGCTGCAGGCGCAGCGGTTCGCCGCGGGCACGCCAGAGGCCGGCGAAGAGGAGGTGATCTTCGATGTCCTCGCCTGACCTAGAACACACCGGGCCAGCTGCCGACGATCTGCCTCCGGCACTCAAGTCAATGTGGCGGCTCTGCCTGCTCGGTTTCCGCTACGAGCCGACCCTGATGGGCGTCGCCTTCGTGCTGACTCTGCTCGCCGCGCTGCCCGACGCGCTGCTGGCGCTGTGGTTCAAGCTGCTCGGCGAGGGCTTGCTCGAGCACAAGCCGGGACTGCTCGAGGCGGCCGCAGCCGGGCTGGCGGCGTCGGCGGTCGCGACCTGGCTCCTGCAGACGGTCTCGACCAGGCTGCAGCGGCGCTTCCGCGACAAGGTCACGATCGCACTGGAGTCGCACGTAGCCAGGCTCCAGGCCAGCATCCCGACGATCGCGCACCAGGAGCGGCCCGAGTACCTGGACCGGCTGTCGGTACTGCGAGAGCAGGTCTACACGCTCGATCACATGTACATGTCGGTCTTCGCCACGGCCGGCTGGATCCTGCGACTCGCCGTCACGATCGCGCTGCTGGCAACCGTCAATCCGGTGCTCGTGACGCTCGTCCTGTTCGCGGTCCCGACGGTTGCGGCCACGTCCTGGCGGCCTGCCGTCGAGCGCTCCGCGCAGGAGCGCGGCGCCCGGTACGAACGGCTCGCGCGGCACCTGTTCCTGCTCAGCACGAACGCCGCGCCGGCCAAGGAGATCCGCGTGCTGGGCATCGGCCGCGACCTCGCTGGCCGACGGCGCGCTGCCTGGGAGCGACGGTACGGGCCGCTGGCGGCAGCCAGAGCGCGGTCCGCGGCCTGGTACGCGGCCGGGTGGGCGCTGTTCGGCGTGGCCTATGTCGGCGGTATCGTCCTCGTCGCTACCGGCAGGCATGCCTCGGCCGCCGGAGCCATCCTCGTCCTGACGGCAGGCGCGAGACTCTCGTCCTATGTCGGAGCGACCGTGAGCGAGCTCGGCTTCCTCCGCGGAACCTGGATGGATGGCGCACGCAGGCTTGCCTGGCTCGAGGACTACGCCGCAACCGCGGCGCAGGGGGCAGACCTGCCGGTGCCCGACGCCGTGACCGACAGCATCCGGCTCGAGCACGTCACCTTCCGCTATCCGGGATCGGCCCGCCCGGCTCTCGACGACGTCGACCTCGAGCTGCCGGCTGGGAGCGTCGTGGCCGTGGTCGGCGAGAACGGCGCCGGGAAGACCACGCTGGTGAAGCTGCTGGCCAAGCTCTACGAACCAGACTCCGGCAGGATTCTGGTCGACGGCACGGACCTGGCCAGACTGGAGACCGGTCAGTGGCGGCAGCGGTTTGCCGGGGCGTTCCAGGACTTCTTCCGGTTCGAGTTCCAGGCTGGTCAGACGATCGGGCTTGGCGATCTGCCGCGGATGAACGCCGAGCGAGCCGTGTTCGCAGCGGCGGACCGGGCTGGCGCCAGGGATGTCATCGAGGCTCTGCCAGCGGGGCTGGCCACCCAGCTCGGCCCTGCCTGGCACGACGGCGTCGACGTGTCGTTCGGCCAGTGGCAGAAGCTCTCGCTCGCCCGCGGCTTCATGCGCGACGAGCCGCTGATCGTGGTACTGGACGAGCCGACTGCCGCGCTTGACGCTGAGACTGAGCACGGGCTGTTCGAGCGATACGCCCGGCGTGCACGCGAGCGCGGCCGCCAGGGAAGCATCACCATCCTGGTGTCGCACCGGTTCAGTACCGTCAGGATGGCCGACTGCATCGTCGTGCTGGATGGTGCACGCGTCGCCGAAACGGGGACCCATGGCGAGCTCATGGCGCTCGACGGCCAGTACGCGCAGCTCTACCGGATTCAGGCTGAGGCCTATCGCTAAATCGCGGTGCAACTAATCGCTGTGCATCGCCCTCGACAGCTTGGCCAGGAGTGCGGAGAACTGCGCGCGCTCGCCGGCCGACAGCTCGGTGAAGATCTCGGACATTGAGTCCAGCCGGCCGCCGAGGTCCTGCTCTGCTTCCTGCCTGCCGGCTGCGGACAACTCGATCACGGTCGCGCGACGGTCGGTGGGATGCCGCCTGCGGACGACGAGGTCGGCATCCTCCAGCGCGTCCACGATCGCGGTCATGTTCCGCGGGCTGGCTCCGAGCCGCTCGGCCAGATCACGCATGATGGTAGGGCCAGCACAGTGCAGTGTCTCCAGCAGTTGCAGCCGCGCATAGCTGAGGCCGTCGCAGGCACGTCCCTCCATCCAGCGCAGGAAGGAAGACGCAAAGCGTGCCGTCTGCGCTGCTAGCGCAATGCGGCTCTCGGTCTCGCTGAGTTCCGGCAACTCTGCAACACTCAGGTCGCCGGCCGCGGGCTCGGACGGCGGGCCGGAGCACGCCCCAGCCTCAGTGAGCTCAGCCTCAGCTGGCCTTGGCCCGACTGGCTCAGGCTCGACTGGCGACATGCTGACCAGCGTATCCGCACCTTCCGCTTGACACGACTATCACTGCCTATACTATTACCACAGTGATAGTTCAGAGTTGAATTAACTTCTGAGACCGAGGGAACTCCGCCATGACCTCACCAGCCAGCGGCAACCAGCAGACCGCGAGTCCGTTCTCTGGCCCGGCTAGCTTCAAGCTCGACCCCAGTGCCTCAACCGTGTCGTTCCGACACAAGCACACGTTCGGACTCGCCTGGATGAACGGCCACTTCTCTGGCGTTACCGGCTCGGCAGAGATCCTGGCCGACGGATCCGCCCGCGGCCGACTGGAAATTCCGGCTGCGTCCATCAGCACCAAGATCGCCCAGCGAGACACGCACCTGAAGTCTGCGGACTTCTTCAACGCCGAGCAGCACCCGGCAATCGTCGCAGACATCACCAACGCGACCCTCGAGGGCGGTGACCGGATAGCGGTCACCGGCACTCTGACCGTCGCGGGCAAGACGCGGCCGCTCGCCCTGACCGCGCAGGTAGTCGAGGCCACCGCTGCCGCCATCACACTCGCGGCCACCATCGAGATCGACCGTGCCGACTTCGGCATGACCTGGAACCGGCTCGGCATCATCAAGGGGAACGCGCACCTCAGCGTGGTCGCCAGGTTCGTCCGCCAGGCGGCGGCTCGATGACAGCAGGCACAGTGAGCGCGAGCAAGATGAAGCTGCAGGTGATTGTCGGCAGCACCCGGCCAGGCCGGGCCGCGGACACGGTACTGCCCTGGATCACTAGCCGGGCGGCCGCCTGCGATGCCTTCGAGACCGAGGTGCTCGACCTGAGGGACTGGCCGCTGCCGATGTTCGCCGAGCACATGGGCAGCATCGGCGACCCGCGCGATCCGTCGTACTCCGACCAGATCGTCCGCCGCTGGAACAAGAAGATCGCCGAGGCAGACGCCTACGTGTTCATCACGCCCGAGTACAACCACACGATTCCCGGCGAGCTGAAGAACGCGATCGACAGCGTGTTCCTGTCCTTCGCGTTCCGCAACAAGCCGATGACCGTGGTCGGCTACAGCGGCGGCGTGGGCGGTGCGATCAGGGCGATCGAGCATCTGGCGCAGGTGGCCGTCGAGGTCGAGGCCGTCCCGCTGCGCAGCGTCGTGGTACTGCCATACGTGGATAAGGCGTTCACGGCCGACGGAGAGCCCGCAGACCCGGTCACCGAGCTGAGCCTGCAGATCGCGCTGGAGGACCTGGCCTGGTGGGCCTCCGCGCTGCACGATGCACGCGCGGCAGGCGAACTGCTGCCGGGCAAGCTACGCGCCCGGCTGGCCACTGCGACCGTGACGCGCTGACAGCTAGCGCGGCACTGCCGGCTTCGACCGCGCCGGACTCATGGCAACGTCAGGCTGCGCCGGCCTGCGCTGTGCACCGGGCCGTGACTCCTGGAATGCGTGCCGGTACGCATTCGGAGTCGTTGCCCGCCACGCCCGGAAATGGTGCCGGAACGCGGCCGCGTTGCCGAAGCCTGCCCGCTCCGCGATCACGTCCACGGTCTCGTCGGTCTCCTCCAGCATCTGCTGCGCGAGCAGCACGCGCTGCCCGGTGATCCACCGCTGCGGCGTCGTGCCGGTCTCCTGCACAAACCGACGCGCGAATGTGCGGGGCGACATGGCCGCCAGGGCCGCTAGCTCCTCGATCGTCACGGTCCGGTCCAGGTTCCGCTGCAGCCATTCGATGACCTCGCCCAGCGTGTTGCAGGCCGGCCCGGCAACCGGGCGCTCCACGTACTGTGCCTGGCCGCCGTCGCGATGCGGCGGCACCACCATGCGCCGCGCGATCGCATTCGCGACCGCACTGCCCTGTTCCTTGCGCACCAGATAGAGACAGGCGTCGATGCCGGCCGCAGTCCCGGCGCTCGTGATGACCGGACCATCCTCGACATAGAGCACTGCGGGGTCCACCTTGGCGGCCGGGTACCGGCGGGCAAGCTCGGTGGCGTAGCGCCAGTGCGTCGTGCACGCCCGGCCGTCCAGCAGCCCGGCCGCGCCTAGCGCGAACGCGCCGGTGCACACGCTTAGCACTCGCGCGCCCCGGTCGGCAGCGCGGCGCAGCGCGGCCACCAGCGGCTCCGGCCAGTCGCCTGCCAGCCACCGGGCATCACGGACGGCGGGCACCGCGATCAGGTCGGCTGCCTCGAGCCGGTCCAGACCGAACGGCGTGCTGAGCGTGAACCCGCCCATCGAGCGCAGCGGGCCGTCCTCAGCAGCCACTACTGCGAAGTCGTAGGCCGGCAGCCCATCGGCGGTGCGATCAGTGCCGAATACCTCGCACAGCACGCCAAGCTCGAATACTTCCACGCCGTCCAGCACCGGGACGGCCACGTCTTTCAGCACTCCCTCATTGTGCCGCACCAGTTGGCAGAATCTCGATGGAGAGTGTCATTTCTGCCACTGTTGGCTAACGCGCGGGTCGGTGAGGCTAGACGTATGAGCAAGGCAACCGACTCTTACGCAGACCCGATCCGCCGACTCGCGCAGCTGATCTCCGACGCCGTCACCGAGGACATCAGGGCTCACCGAGTGCTGACCAGCCTGCTCTGGACGCCTGACCACTACGTCTTCCGCCGCCCGGCCATTCCCGGCACGTACGCGGAGTTCCTGCTGCGTACGAGCGGACCGCTGCGGCACGAGCCGTCGGCCAGCGCGCGAGCTCACCCGTGGCGGTGATCTTATTGAGCGCATGACCAGCTACGTGATGCTGATCCTGCCGTCGGCTAACCGGGTGTACTCCGGCACTGCTACCGGGCTGGCGGCCGCTGAGGTCGCGGCCTTCAGCGACTCGGTACTCGGCGGCGCGCTGTCGGAGGCGGAGGTGACGCAGCTGGGCGGAGTGCCCTATCTGCAGTTCGATGCCGGGCGGCTGGATCAGCGGGCGACCACGTTCCTGTCCAATGTGTCCTCGTGCTATGCGCTGTTCGTAGCGCACGACTGCCTGCTCAAGCCGGTTGAGCTGCACCCCCTGGACCGCTACGACGGCGACCTGATCACGATCCAGAAATACCAGGGGAAGACGAACGAGCAGTTCACCAAGCTGCTGCTGAACGTCACGATACTGGCGTCAGCGTTCGCGCCGGAGATGCTGAACCGCAAGCTGGCCGTGCTCGATCCGCTGTGCGGCCGCGGCACGACGCTGAACCAGGCGCTGATGTACGGCTACGACGCAGCCGGGCTCGACCTGGATGCCAAGGACTTCGAGGCGTACGGCACGTTCATCAAGACCTGGCTGAAGCGTAAGCGGATCAAGCACAAGGCCGACTACGACGGCCCGGTACGCCGCGAGGGCAAGGTGATCGGCCGGCGGCTGCAGGTCAGTCTGGCTGCGTCAAGGGACGAGCACAGGGCCGGGCTGACGCAGCGGCTCGACGTGGTGTGCGCCGACACCACCCGGGCGGGTGAGTTCTTCCGGCCCGAGACATTCGACGTGCTGGTAACCGATGCGCCCTACGGCGTCCAGCACGGCAGCCGGTCAGCGGCCAGCGGTCTCGCGCGGCGGCCGCAGGATCTGCTGACGGCCGCGGCAGGCGGCTGGGCGCGGCTACTGCGCCCCGGCGGCACCATCGGCATCGCGTTGAACACGCTGGTGGCCCCGCGGGCTGAGGCCGCCGCCATCCTGGCCGGGGCCGGCCTCGTGCCGGTCGAGTCGCCGCCGTACCTGCAGTTCCGCCACCGGGTCGATCAGGCGATCGTGCGCGACATCCTGGTCGCGCGGAAACCTGCTTAGCGCAGCGGTGCTTGCCTGAGCTGCTACCGCAGCGGGGGCGGCCTGAAGCCGGGACCGGCTGCCGCGTCCAGCAACTCGGCTATCCGCAGCAGCCGCAGGTCTGACAGGAACGGCCCGATAACCTGCACGCCGACCGGAAGGCCCGCCGCACTCAGGCCGACGGGCAGCACCACAACCGGCAGCAGCATGACGCCGATGGCGCAGACCCAGGCTGCCGCCAGCCAATGCGGCACCATGACGCCGCCAACGTCGATCGTCCGCTCCGGCGGCGGCCGCTCAGTGTCGTGCGGGATGGCTACCGTGGGCATGACCGGTGCCAGCACGACGTCGTAGCGGGAGAAGAACTCCGCCCAGCGGACCCGCTGCTCCTGGCGGAGCCCGGTCGCCCGCATCGCGTCCCGGAAACGGCTGGCCATGGCGCGGCCGATGGCGAGCACCGGGTCATCACCGGGGACATCCTCCAGCGCGGCCAGGCCGGCGAACTCCTCGTCCGGCAGGTCCATGGCGAGGATCGGCATGGTGACGTCACGCCAGATCCGCAGGCCGTCCGCGAGCGGCACCGGCAACGGCACGGCCTCGACCGCCGCGCCGGCCTCAGAGAGCCGGGATGCGAAGTCGGCCAGTCCGTCGCTGACCTCAGCAGAGAGCGGAACCAGATCGGTTCCGTCGCCGAACACCGTGGCCACCCGAAGCTCGGCCACGCTGCCGATCGGCCGTCCGGCATCGAGGTCGAGCCGCCAGCCCGCGGCATCTTCCGGCAGCGGCCCCGCCAGCACGTCGAATGCGGCCCGGAGGTCGGCCACGCTACGCGCGATCGGCCCCGCGACCCCGACGTCTACGGTCAGCAAGCTGCCTGGCGGCCCGGGGATATGGCCGCGCACCGGAACGACGCCCCAGGACGGCTTCAGTCCGTAGACGCCGCAGCAGTGCGACGGCAGCCGGATCGATCCGCCGATGTCACTGCCGAACTCCAGCGGCGTGAGGCCGGCCGCCACCGCCGCGGCGGCGCCGCCCGAGGACCCGCCCGGCGTCCGGCCAAGGTCCCACGGGTTGTTCGACCGGCCGTGGACGTCGTTGTAGGTTTGCCAGTCCCCGGCGTACATCGGCGTGTTGGTCTTGCCGAAGATGATCGCTCCGGCTTCCCTGAGCCTGGCCACGCCAAGCGCATCGGCCGACGGCACGTGGTGTGCGAGCTCCGGCGCGCCTGAGGTGGTGACCAGGCCCTTGGTCTCCCAGACATCCTTCACGGTCATCGG
>Ga0335074_10013376_pt1 | contig 11532 bp, 10 predicted proteins | sample Lox_Sample_23_FD_206715 | JGI IMG/M metagenome (GOLD analysis project Ga0335074, IMG submission 206715) | Soil microbial communities from Loxahatchee National Wildlife Refuge, Florida, United States - Lox_Sample_2.3 | ecosystem: Environmental > Terrestrial > Soil > Wetlands | place: USA...
TGTTCGTGCTGGGCGCGCTGGCCCGGCATGGCCCGATGTACGGGCACCAGATCCGCCGGGACGCGCGCATCGACCGGACCGAGCTGTGGTCTGAGGTGAAGCCGGGGTCGCTGTACGCGGCCTTGCATCGGTTGCAGGATGAGGGGCTGATCGAGCCGGTGCGCACTGAGCAGCAAGGGAACTGGCCGGCCCGCACCGTCTACGCCATCACCGCCGAAGGCCGCAGGGAACTGCGGGCGCTGCGCGGCGAGGCGCTGCGCGAGGTGGCGCTGCGCCCGGACCCGGTCGACCTCGCCCTGGCCGTCAGCACCGACCTCGACGAAGACACGCTGCGCGGATATGTGTCCGGCCGCCGCGAGGCGCTGGCCACCCGGGCCGCGTTCTTCGCGCACGAACGTGAGCGAGCCTGGCCCGACCAGACCCCCGCCGACGACCTGATCATCGAGCACGCCATCACCCGGATCGAGGCCGAGCTGCGCTGGCACGACCTGGTGCTCGACCGCATCGGCAAGCTCGTCGCCGGCCCAGCGCCCGGAGCGGGTCAGTGACCATCCAGGCGCTGCGACTGCTCGGCGATCCAGTGCTTCGCACCGTCTGTGATCCGGTCACCCGGTTCGACGACGCCACCGGCCGGCTGGTCGACGACCTGCTCGAGAACGTCCTGCTGCCCGGCCGGGCCGGCCTGGCCGCCTCGCAGATCGGCGTGAGCCTGGCCGCCTTCTCCTACAACGTCGACGGTCAGCATGGCTGCATACTCAACCCGGTCATCGCCGAGATGTCGGGCGAGTATGACGACCTCGAGGCCTGCCTGTCCATCCCCGGCCTCACTGCCTGCAACCTGCGCGCCATGACCACCGTGGTGACCGGCGTCGACCGGCACGGCGACCCGGTCACGGTGGCAGGCACCGGCGAGATGTCCCGGTGCCTGCAACATGAGACCGACCACCTGCGCGGGATTCTGTTCATCGACCGGCTCACCGGCCAGCGCCGCAAAGACGCGCTGGGCCAGCTGCGCAGGGCGGCGCGGCCGGTCAGCGGGACAGCAGGATGAGCTTGCCGGTGGTGTGCCTGGCCGCCAGGTCCTCCTGCGCACGCGCGGCCTGGTCAAGCGGGTACCTGCCGCCGATGCGAACTTCCAGCCTGCCTTGCCTGATCCAGCGGAACAGGTCACCGGCGCGGGCCAGCAGCTCCTCACGGGTCGCGATGTAGCTGGCCAGCGTGGGCCGGGTGAGGAACAGCGACCCGCCCGTGTTCAGGCGCTGCGGATCCAGTGGCGGAACCGGCCCACTGGCCGCGCCGTACAGCACCATGTAGCCGCGGTGGCGCAGCGCGGCCAGGCCGTCGTCGAACGTGGCCTGCCCGACCCCGTCGTAGACGACCGCGGCGCCTTCACCGCGGGTGACCTCGCGGACCACAACGCCGAAGTCGTCGTACCCGGCGACATAGTCGGCGCCCGCGGCCCGGGCCAGCTCCGCTTTCCGCGGGGTCGATGTTGTGGCGATCACGACGCCGCCCCGCATCTTGGCCATCTGGGTCAGCAGCAGGCCGACTCCGCCTGCCGCCGCGTGCACCACGACCGGGTCGCCCTCGGCGATCGGATAGGTGTCGTGTGACAGATAGTGCGCGGTCATGCCCTGCAGCATGACCGCGGCGGCGACCTCGAGGCCCACGCCGTCAGGGACCGGGACGGCGCGGTCGGCAGGAACGATCACCTGCTCCGCGTAGCTGCCCTCGGCCCCGGTCCACGTGACCCGGGCCCCCGCGCCCGGCCCCTCGACACCGGGACCGGCAGCCGCGACGGTACCTGAGCCCTCCATGCCAGCCACGTAGGGCACATCGCTGGAGTAGGGCGGGTCGCCCTGCCGACGGTAGATGTCGGCGAAGTTCACGCCGGCCGCCGCCACATCGACCAGAAGCTGCCCGGGACCAGGCTCCGGCGTATCACGCTCGGTCAGCTTGAGGACTTCCGGGCCGCCAAGCCTTTCGGCGATCACTGCGCGCACGTGCGTGTCCCTTCGCGGCGTGAGCCGATACTGCGACTCGACCCTACCGATGTCCCTTGCGGCCGTGCCAGCCTGTACAGGTGAAGCCAAGGCTGCGGCTCCGGCCGGCCAGCGGGAGGGACAAGCGGTGATGGGACCGATCCTGGTGACCGGCGGCACCGGCACCCTCGGCCGGGTAGTGGTGCAGCGGCTCACTGACCAGGGCAGGCAGGTGCGGGTGCTGAGCCGCCGCCCGCCGCCGGCCGAGCGCGGGACGGCCGCCTGGTTCACCGGCGACCTGCGGGCCGGGCGCGGCATCGACGCGGCGGTGGCGGGGACGGACGTGATCGTGCACTGCGCCACTGGCCGCGGCGACGTCGGATCGGCCCGCCACCTGATCGACGCGGCCCGGCGGGCCGGGCGCCCGCACCTGGTCTACATCTCGATCGTCGGCGTGGACCGGGTCCCAGTTGGCTACTACAAGTCCAAGCTCGCGGTTGAGCAGCAGGTCGAGAGCTCCGGTCTGCCCTGGACCGTGCTCCGGGCCACCCAGTTCCACCAGCTCATCCTGCGTGGCTGCGAGCTACTGGCGCGCCTTGGAGTGCTGCCGGTGCCGAGCGGAACGGCTTTCCAGCCGATCGAGGCCGGCGAGGTTGCCGGGCTGCTGGCCGAGCTCGCGACCGGCCCAGCCGCCGGGCGGGTGCCGGACGTGGGCGGGCCCGAGGTACGCGCCGCCGCCGATCTCGCCCGCAGCTACCTGGAGGCCCGCGGGCGCCACCGCCGGGTGCTGCCCCTCCGCCTCCCGGGCGCCGCCTTTGCCGGATACCGCCGCGGCGACCACCTGGCGCCCGACCATGCCGTCGGCCGGGTCACCTTCGCCGAGTTCCTGGCCGGACGGTTCGGCGGTCCTGGTGACCGCCGGCCGGGAAAAAGCCCGGTGTAAAGTACCGGCGACTAGGTTGCCGCCGGTGCGGAAGGAGTCAGCGGGCAGTCATGGCTAAGCGATGGAGAGATCTCAGCCCCCGCACCCGCAAGCTGATCATCGTGGCCGGGACGGCCGAGCTAGGGCTCAAGGTGGCGGCCGCCGTCGACCTCAAGCGGCGCCCAGCCGACCAGATCCGGGGCCCGAAGTGGGCCTGGTTCGCGGGGCTGCTGATCAACTCCGCCGGGACGATACCGCTCTCGTACTTCTTTTTCGGGCGGCGCAAGGACACGGTGGGCTGAGGATCAGCCGAAGGCATGCGGGCCAGGCGGCCGGCCCGGCTAGAACAGCTAGCCGGCTGTGGCGACCGGCAGGATGATCGCTGACGGGTGGCCGGGATCGTGATGGACCTGCTGGTCCGCGGTGAGCAGCGTGGTCGCGGTCGCGAGCGGCTCGCCGGCGCCGGGGTTGCGGGCGTACCTGGGGTGCGCACCGCTGGATACCTGGAGCCGGAGCCGGTGGCCGCTGCGGAAGCGGTGCGCGGCAGGCCAGAGCGGGAACCGGACCCGGACGGTGCCGTCCGGTTCGGGTGCCGGGCGGCCGGGCACCAGCCGGAGCAGGGCGTCGCAGATGTTGACCGACGCGCCGGCCGGGTCGACGTCGCACAGCCGGGCGAAGAAATCGGTGTGCTCGCGGCTGGACCGCACGAATAGGTCGGCCGTCGCCTCGCCGAAGATCTCGAGGTCGCTGGGCAACGGCTCGCTGGTGTAGGTCAGGACGTCGGGGCGGGCCTCAAGCACCCGGTTGTCCACCCGCGCCGTGCCCTGCTGGCCGACCGGCCCGGCCAGGTTCGGCGTGGGATCGGCCGGGTCGTAGGTGTAGCGGTCCGGCTCGCTGACGGCCGGCGGCGTGGTGCCCAGCGTCCCGTCGGCCCGCAGGTGCCAGCGCTGGGGCTGGGTGTCCGGCGGCCACCCGGGCAGGTTGCGCCACTCCTGCGCGCCGGTGACGAAGATCCGGACCGGTTCGGACCGCAGGCCGCTGCGGTCGCCGAGCAGCTGGGCCCGCAGCCAGGTCACCGTGTCCCTGACCCAGGCGGCAACCGCCTGCTGGTCGGCATGCCGCCACGGGCCGACGGTCAGGTACGGCTCCTGCCCGGCCCGGCGCAGCGCCGCGTAGTCACGCAGCTGATAGGGCAGGAAGATGTCGTGCCAGCCGCCGACCATGCTGACCGGCGCGGTTACCCGGTCCAGGGTGTCGGTGAAGCGGCGGCCCTTCCAGTAGTCGTCCCCGGGGCCATTGTGAGCCAGCCATTCCTGGTAGTACCGGACGTGCTCGCCGGTGGCCAGCCGGTCGAGATCACGAAGCGGCAGGTGGTTGTACGCCGGCTGGAGCTTGCGGCCGGCTCGCGACTGGCGGGCGAAGGCGAATCGCCGTTCCTGGCCCGCGACCTGGTGCACCCAGCTCAGCGCGGTCTCGAGCGAGAATGCCTCGCCCCCGTAAATGGGAGCCCGGAAATCGGAAGGGGTCACTTGCGGGCACATCGCCTTGAGGTCGGGCCCGGCGTCGGCGGCGATCGCCCACTGGACCATGCCCAGGTAGCTCGGCCCGGTCGTCGCGAAACCTCCCGGGTACCACGGCTGCTCGCGCAGCCACGCGACCGTGGCCAGGCCGTCGTCATGCTCGTCAGGCCCGAACGGGTCGAGGGTGCCGCCGGAACCGAACGTTCCCCGGCAGCTCTGGATCAGCGCCTGGAACCCACGTTCGGCCAGCAACCGGCCGAAGATAAGCCCCCAGAACCCGCGCCGCCCGTACGGCGAGCGGACCAGCACCAGCGGCGCTCGTTCCTCCCCGCGCGGCAGGTACCGGTCGGCGAGCAGCGCCACCCCATCGGGCATCGGAATCCGCAGGTCACGCTCGACCTGAACATCACGGTTCGACGCGGGCGGCAGCTTCATCGCCCGCTCGAAGAAGCGGCTGGCGATCGTCATGTCCGGTGGACCCCTCTTTGCTCGTCTTGGTCCATTCTCGCAGCCGTGGAGGCCCGCCGGAATGGCCGAGCCAGCGTCTGAAAGGCTGGCGATATGGCCAGCATTGCCACTAGGCGACTGATCTTGCTGCGGCACGCAAAGTCCGCCTGGCCTGACGGCGTTCCTGACCACGACCGGCCGCTGGCGCCCCGAAGCCGCCGTGATGCGCCAGCAGTGGGCCGACGGCCAGGCGCGCTCGCGAGACCTGGCAGCTAGCGGAGGAGAAACTCGGCGCTCAACCAGCGACCGCGCTTGAGGAGAGGGTCTACGGGGCGTCCAGCGCGGAGCTGCTGGGCCCTGGCTCGCCTGACGTCGGCCGACGTCCGTACATTGTTGATCGTCGGGCACGACTCGGCCATGCGAGAGCTGACACGCTGAGCGATTTCGGTGTCGGCACCGCCCGTGCGCCTGACTGCGGAGTTCTCTCAGGGTGCGTTTTCGTCATCTTCGCGTGGCGCGGGCGCGCGTGTACCATACCGCAAGATAATCTTAGATAGCTGCCGCGGGTTACCTTTAGCGCACGGTGATAGTTCGCGGAATTCCGTCTCAGCCGATAGCCCGTTTCGGTCCATCGGATTCGTCCAGTCGTTGACCGAAACGACTACCGCTCATTAGTCATCTGAGCACGCTCCGTGCGTGGGCAGATGACCAGAGCGAGATCTTCAGGAGTCAGCTCGCCTCGGCGTGACGAGCGCGAGTACTCCTGGTTGCGACTCTCGCTCTGGGCGCAGCAGTCCATCCGGGGAACCGGGATGGGAGCCGGACCGTGTCTTCGTTCAAAAGCTTCGCCCCGCGCCTCACTGGCTTGTTACTCACGGCAGCAGCCATTAGCGCCTTCGGCCAGATCGGCGTCTGCTTGGTCGTCGGCCTGATGTTTCTGTTGATTGCCTTGATAATCGTACTGGCCATCACCGGTGTCTTCGGCTCGGATAGACACAAGCAAGCTGCCCAGACGCTCCTAGCCATCCTTCTTGGCCGCAACCGGCCTCGGGACCCGGACCCTCATTCCGGGGAAAGTCAGCAGCCCCAAGATGCAGGCAGCGATGATGACGGCCCTCATATCAATCGCTGCGCGTGAGCGGGCAACTCCAAGACGGGCTGCCTTATACCCCAACAGCCCTGGCCAGGGCGACTCAGGGTAGAACATGGCCTCCTTCCCTTGCCTCGTCCTGTTGGACGTATTTGGGGAGTCACGGGGATGACAGACAGGCCGAGGGCTAACCCATAAGCGGGCCATAAGTGCTTCCATTAAGCCGACCGTTATCGATAGTATCTACAGATGCATTTCGTCGGCGCACAGCGAACGCCTCGCCGGCGGCCCAAGCCGCGCGGGCTGTGGTGATGATCCCACGAGGCGAGGCCCGCCAAAATGGCCGAGCTAGCGTCTGAAAGGCTGGCGACATGGCCAGTAGTCCCACACGGCGGCTAGTGCTGCTTCGGCACGCGAAGTCCTCTTGGCCCGACGACGTCCCTGATCACGACCGGCCGTTGGCGCCCCGCGGCCGCCGTGACGCGCCCGCAGCGGGCCGGTGGCTCCGCAAGTCCGACTACGTTCCCGACCAGGTGCTGTGCTCGACGGCCAAGCGCGCCCGTGAGACCTGGCAGCTGGCGGAGGAGAAGCTGGGCGCGCATCCGGCGGCCGAATTTGAGGACCGGATCTACGGGGCGTCCGCCGCGGACCTGCTGGCCCTGGCTCGCCTGACGTCGGCCGACACGCATACTTTGCTGGTCGTGGGGCATGACCCGGCCATGCGGGAGCTGACCCTGGAACTCTCCAGTGAGCCAACCGGGGATGCCGAAGCTGAGGCGCTTGGCCGGATACAGGCGAAGTACCCGACAGCGGCGATTGCGGTTCTTTCGTTCTCGGGCCGCTGGGCGGAGCTGGGCCCAGGCCTGGCCCGGTTGGCCGACTTTGCCACGCCTAGCGAATTCAGCGCCGGCCACCGCGGGCGGGCCTGACTGTGGGCTGGCCAAGGGGCACGGGCCTTGCCACGATGTAGAGCCGACGCTCGGATCGCAGGTGGGCGCACGGTTTGCCAGACACTTAAGGACGTTTTCCTCATCTTCGCGTGGCGCGCCTCACGCGCGGGTACCATACCGCAAGATAATCTTGGCGCGGCTGGGCGGCATCGGGCCGATGCTCTGCTGTCCGCTCTGCGTGGAGAATCTTAGTAAGGACAACCGCGAGTAACGGCTGCCTGCATGTCCGACGATCGCCGGTTGATCTTAGGGATCGGGCCGCGGATCGCACAGGAGGGAGTGGAATTCACCGTGGCTGACACGGACGGATCTGCAGGCATACATTGGAAGAAAAGCTCATGGAGCGCCGAGAACGGCAATTGTGTTGAGATAGCCGAACTGCCCGGTAACAAGATTGGCGTACGCGATAGCAAAGATAACGTGGCGGGCTGCCCGGTTTTGACTTTTACGTTCGCCGAGTGGTCTTCTTTCGTCATGGGCCTAAAAGAGGGGGACTTTGACCTGCTCTGAGATGGCTTTCAGACGTCATGTGAGTCTGCGGTAGTACCTATGACCAGAATTCGCGTGTGATGCTGATTATCAGAGCCCGTGACTGGGCGGGATCGAGTGCTGTCTCCCTAAGGCGTTCGAACGTCACACGGTACTTATTCGTTTCGGCCGAATCTTCGATTATGTAGTCACCATCCAGCCGTTCGACATAGACGATATCTGGAAATTGAATATCGTGAACCTGAGCGAAGCTCATGTAGGCAAATGCTCCGGTTCCGATGGGATGATCGCCGTTTAGCGGCAAAACTTGCACCACGACGTTTGGGATGTCTGTGGATTCGGCCAGCCGGTTGAATTGTTCGAGCATGATCGATTCTGTGCCGAATCGCCGGCGAATGACCGATTCATCTATAACTACCGAGAGATCAAGCGGCTGCTCGCGACTGAGAACGTGCTGCCTGGCCATACGTGCCTCTACCCGGAGTTCAAGCTCCGCAGGTGGCAGGCGAAACATGGTGTTCCACCCGCGCATGACCTCACGTGCGTAGCTTTCTGTCTGCAGCAATCCGGGTACAACCTGAGGCTCCCAATCCCAGCGCCTGATTGCTTCAGACTCCGCAGAGACGAATCCGGCATACCGAACTGGGAAGCTGGAGATTGCCGCCTCGTCCACGGCCGTCGGTGTAACCGACTCGCGTGAGAGTGCCATGACCTCAGAGCGGTACGGCTCAGTGACGTGGTAGAGGTCTAGCAGCAGCCCAAGATCTTCTTGTTTGACGCCGCTCTTGCTCGTCTCAATGCGGCTGAGCTTCGAGGTGGACCAGCCGAGGCGCTCAGCTACCTCTTCGCCGATTAAACCGGCACGCTCACGGAGCCGACGCAGTTCGGCGGCAAGCCGACGACGACGGACGCTCGGGCTGCCGTGCTCAGGCACCCCTCGGCTCCTTCTTGGGACCCGTATGTCCCCGGGGTGTTACTCAACTAGAGCGTAGAGGTGCCAGATGTGTCTTGAGAAGAACTTCTGGGGAATTCCCGGTGCAATTCCCGCCGGGTATTGCGATCATGTCCGCTCATGTCGTCTACTCAAGAAGAGGCCAATCGCCATCTTTGGGCAGGCGGCCGGGAGGCTGGACATGATCGGCAGGCGGGGGTTCCGGGTCGCGGGAACCCCGCGTGCCTCTTCCGGATCAGTCCGTGTCGGGTTGCCGCTCCCAGGCGAGAACCACGCGCCGTCCGTCTACGAAGCCCATTGGTGGCCGCGCATCACGCTGCCACGGCGCGAGCGGGCTCCCCCGGAACTCGCGAGGGTGAACCAACGACCATTGGGGACCACCGGCCCCAGACATTGCTCTGGGCCAGCGGAGGGCGCCGCTAGCCCAGGCAAACCAATCTCCACCCGACTCGACTACGGAACGGAGTCAGTTGTGATTTCTCACACTACATCGGCTCGCGCTCAATGCAAGAGCCTCGTCGGCCGTTCTAGCTGCGGGATTGTCGCAGCAGGCCGGGCAACCTTGCTGCTACGAACCAGCGAGGCCGTACCGTGAACGGCCTCACAGTAGCCACGTTGATGATCATGGCCGCCGTGATGGCATGGGGATTCACGATGGTCTTCGCCTCCACGCACCACTCCAGGCTGCGGGACGAGATGGTCCGCGCCGAGCAGCGGATGCGCAGGGAGGTACAGCACTGGCAGGACGAGGCGGCACGCGCGAGAAACCACGCGGCGCAGGTGGCAAGAGACTCCGCGACCTGGGTGGCGGGCTGCAAGCAAGGGCGGGATGACGTGATCACAGTTGTTCCACTGCTCATGGCAGCGCAGCAACAAGGAAAAGAGATCGGCGGGTGCAGCCGGCACGCTGCCCAGGAAGTTACCAAGACCGCCTAGCGGACAACGCCTAACCGGTGAGCGCTCCCCGGCCGGAGACACGCGTCCGGCGGGGAGTGGGCCTGGGCAGGGCTCACTAGAGCCGGCTACTGGCGGTGCCCAGGTCGGCGATGACCTCGCCGATGGTGGGCACCGCGCCGTGGCGGCGCCTGATCACGTCGGCGATCAGGCCGGTCCAGCCGGTCTGGTGCGACGCCCCGAGCCCGGCCCCGTTGTCGCCATGGAAGTACTCGCTGAACACGAGGTTGTCGCGCCAAGCCGGGTCGTCCTGGAGACGCGATACTCCCCCAAAGCAGGGCCGACGGCCGTCAGGGCCGGGCACGAAGATCGAGATCAGGCGGTCCTGCAGGTCCTCGGCGACCTGGCCAAGCGTGAGCTGGCGGCCCGAGCCGGTCGGGTACTCGACCGTCAGATCGTCGCCCAGGAACTGGTAATAGCGGCCCAGCATGCTGATTAGCAGGTAGTTCAGCGGCATCCAGACCGGTCCCCGCCAGTTGGAGTTCCCGCCGAACATGGGCGTGGTGGACTCGGCGGGCTCGTAGTCGATGGTCGCCCGCACTCCCTCCACATCGAGCTGATAGGGATGCTCGCGATGGCAGGCCGACAGTGACCGCAGGCCGTGCGGTGACAGGAACTCGCTCTCGTCGAAGAGCCTGGCCGCCAGGAGCGACAGGCGGTCTGGCCCGGCCACGCTGAGCAGCAGTTGCTGATGGCCGGGGGCGCCGCGGAGCCGCCCGGCTTGGGTCGGCTCCGCTGGGTCGGCGAGCCCAGCCTCGGCCAGCTTCGCCTGGTCGGCCAGCCCGGCCTCGGCTAGCAGGCCGGCGAATCGCTTGCCGACGGCCAGAGAGCGCTGCAGCATCGGCTGGTTGACCACTCCGACGGCGAAAAGGGGGATCATTCCGACCATCGAGTGGACCTTCACCGGCACGGCCGTCCCGTCCGGGGTGAGCAGGCGGTCGTAGTACATGCCGTCGACCGGGTCCCACAGGCCTTGATTGTCGATGGCGTCCCGGATGCCGACGAAATGTTCGAGAAACTTCAAGACCAGGTCGATTCCCGGCCGCTGGCCGGAGCGGTCCAGGACCACCGCGATCGACGCCATCGCCATCGCGTAGAAACCCATCCAGCCGGTCGCGTCGGACTGTTCCAGGGTGCCGCCGACCGGCAGGTGCGAGCGGTCCAGGGGGCCGATGTTGTCCAGGCCGAGGAAGCCGCCTTCGAACAGGTCGTTGCCGAACGCGTCCTCCCTGTTCACCCACCAGGTGAAGTTGACCAGCAGCTTGTCGAAGACCCGGCTGAGGAATGCGATGTCGCGACCGCCGTCGACGGCGAACACCTCCAGCGCGGCCCACGCCTGCACCGGCGGGTTCACGTCGCCGAAGTCCCACTCATAGGCCGGCAGTGCCCCGTTCGGGTGCTGGAACCATTCCCGGCACAGCAGGATCAGCTGGTACTTCGCGAACGCCGGATCGACGTGGGCCAGCGCGACGCAGTGGAAGGCAAGGTCCCACGCGGCGAACCAGGGGTACTCCCATTTGTCCGGCATCGACAAGATGTCGAATGAGTCGAAGCTGCGCCACCGGCTGTTGCGGCCGGACGCGCGGCCAGGAGGAGGCGGCGGCTGGAGCGGGTCGCCGTCCAGCCAGCGCGCCACGTCGTAGTAGTAAAGCTGCTTGCCCCAGAGCATCCCGGCGAAGGCCTGGCGCATCACCATCGCCTCGTCGGCGGACGCGCCTGGCGGCGTCAGCTCGGCGTAGAACTCGTCCGCCTCCGCCCGGCGCTGCGCGATCACCCGGTCAAAGTCAGCGCCAAGGGCCTCGCTGCCCGATAGATGCGGATCTGGTGCAGTCCTGACTGCACCAGATCCACTTTGATCCTGTTGGCCTGGCGTGGGGGAGGGCTGAGCTGGCGCCGAGGGGGCCGGTACCGGGGTGGCGGTGAGCCCAGGGAGTGCGCGCGGGGTGGTGGCGGGGGGTGAGGGGGCTGGGCGAAGCCGGAGCCGCAGCTCGGCCGTTGAGCCCGGCGCGACGGTGACCTGGTACCAGAACGCGCACTTGGTGCCGCGCTGGTCCGGGCTGACCGTGGGCAAGCCGCTGACCACGTGGTCGTTGATGCCGTCCTTCGGGTACAGGGTGACCGGAGCCGCGCCGAACAGCCGCGCCACGTTGGTCTCGTTCTCGCAGAACAGGAGCGCCGGCGGCGTGCCGTCAGGGCCCGTGCCAGCCAGCAGTTCCAGATCAGCGC
>Ga0335074_10013378_pt1 | contig 11531 bp, 6 predicted proteins | sample Lox_Sample_23_FD_206715 | JGI IMG/M metagenome (GOLD analysis project Ga0335074, IMG submission 206715) | Soil microbial communities from Loxahatchee National Wildlife Refuge, Florida, United States - Lox_Sample_2.3 | ecosystem: Environmental > Terrestrial > Soil > Wetlands | place: USA: Florida...
TCATCGAAACCGCGGCGGGGCTGCTCGAGGCGCGCGCGGCCGGAGCGCGGGGTGTCAGCGTCGATCTTGGGCAAGCGCGCCTAGAGTGGAGCGACATCCCGCTCGCCCGCGCTTGCGACACGCTGCATGTGCCACTGTCTCTGGGGCCGCTCGTCGACCCCGTCTGCACCAGCATGGGCAACCCGCACGCCACCTTCTTCGTCGCCGATGCCGAAGGGATCGATCTCGCCGCGCTCGGCCCGCGGCTCGAGCGTGACCCGATCTTCCCCGAGCGCGCCAATATCGGCGTCGCGCAAGTGCTGTCGCGGACGCGGCTGCGCTTCCGCGTTTGGGAGCGCGGCGCCGGCATCACCGTAGCCTGCGGCACCGGGGCGTCGGCGGCGCTGGTGGCGGCGGCACGGCGCGGCCTCGCCGAGCGCAAGGCGGAGGTGATCGTCGATGGCGGCGCGCTCGAGATCGAGTGGCGCGAGGACGGTCATGTGACCCTGACCGGACCGGTGGCGCTGAGTTTCTCCGGGACCATCGACCCGTCTCTATTGGGATAGGTGATGCGCTCACCGTTTTTTGGCACTTACCCCCTCCGTCTTGCCCGCGAAAGCGGGCATCCAGGAGCCTCAGCCCCGGCGCGCGGAGCGCGTTCCCTGGGTCCCCGCTTTCGCGGGGACGGCGCTTTTGTGGGCGCGACGCGGCTCTTTTCATCGCGCGCATCGGCCCGATAAGCATCATGCTCGAGATCATCACCTTCGGCTGCCGGCTCAACGCCTTCGAATCCGAGGTGATCCGGCGGCGGGCAGCGGAGGCCGGGCTCGAGGACGCGGTCGTCGTCAATACCTGCGCCGTCACCGCCGAGGCCGAGCGCCAGGCGCGGCAGGCGATCCGTCGCGCGCGCCGCACCCATCCCGGCGCACGGCTCATCGTCACGGGCTGCGCCGCCGAGATCGCGCCCGCGCGCTATGCCGCCATGGAAGAAGTCGATCAGGTGCTCGGCAACCGGGAGAAGCTTCGTGCCGAAAGCTATGGCGAGGGCGCGCCGACCCGCGGCGATGACAGCGGCGCGGCGCAAGAGACGGCAACGCTGGTCGACGGCTTCGAAGGCCGCGCCCGGGCCTTCCTCCAGGTGCAGCAGGGCTGCGATCACAGCTGCACCTTCTGCATCATCCCGCAGGGGCGCGGCGGCAACCGCTCGGTGCCGATCGGCGCGATCGTCGCGCAGGCGCGGCGCCTGGTCGAGAGCGGCTATCGCGAGCTGGTGCTGACCGGTGTCGATATCTGCGGCTTCGGCGCCGATCTGCCGGGGCAACCGCGCCTCGGTCAGCTCGTCCGCCGGCTGCTGGCGCTGGTGCCGGAGATCCGGCGGCTGCGCCTTTCTTCGCTCGATCCGGCGGCGATCGATGACGATCTCTGGCGTTTGCTGGCGGAGGAGCCGCGCCTCATGCCGCATCTCCACCTGTCGCTGCAATCGGGCGATGATCTCGTGCTGAAGCGCATGAAGCGCCGGCACAGCCGCGCCGAGGCGCTGGCGCTCATCCGCCGCGCTCGCGATCTCCGTCCCGGCATCGCCTTCGGCGCCGATCTCATCGCGGGCTTCCCGACCGAAAGCGACGCGATGTTCGCGCACAGCGTCGCGCTCGTCGACGAGGCGGCGATCGATTACCTCCATGTCTTCCCCTACAGCGTCCGGCCCGGCACGCCGGCGGCGCGCATGCCGCAGCTCTCCGGCGAGATCGTGCATGAGCGCGCGGCACGGCTGCGCGAGTGGGCGCGCGCGGCGCTCCGGTGCTCGCTTGCAGCGCGGCTTGGCAACCTCGGCGAGGTGGTGATCGAGCGTGGCGGCGGCGGGCATAGCGAGCATTATGCGCCGGTGCGCTACGCGGGGCCGGAAGCGCCGGGAAGCATTCTGAGGCTGCGCTTCGCTGCGCTCGAGGGCGCGGCGCTGAGAGGTATTCCGGCATGAGCGAAGAGCGCCGCGGCTGGTTCTCCCGGCTGAAATCCGGGCTTCAGCGCAGCTCGTCGCGCTTGACCGAAGGCATCGGCGGCATCTTCAACCGCCGCCGGCTGGACGATGCGAGTCTGGGCGAGCTCGAGGAGCTGCTGATCACCGCCGATCTCGGCGTCGGCATCGCCGAAGAGGTGACGTCGCGGCTCCGGCGGACGCGCTTCAACCAGCAGGTGACGCCGGAAGAGATTCGCACCGCGCTCGCCGAGGAGATCGTCAAGTCGCTGTCGCTGGTCGACCGGCCGTTCACGCTCGATCCGGCCTTGAAGCCGATGACGGTGCTGGTGATCGGCGTCAATGGCAGCGGCAAGACGACGACCATCGGCAAGCTCGCCAAGCAATATCGCGATGCCGGCAAAAAAGTCGTGATGGCGGCCGGCGACACCTTCCGCGCCGCCGCCGTCGAGCAGCTCAAGATCTGGGGCGAGCGCACCGGCGCCAAGGTGGTGGCGCGCGAGACCGGCGCCGACGCGGCGGGGCTTGCTTTCGATGCGTTCGAGGAAGCGCGCCGCGAGGCCGCCGATGTTCTGCTCATCGACACGGCGGGACGCCTCCACAACAAGGCGCATCTGATGGAGGAGCTGCAGAAGATCGTGCGCGTCCTCAAGAAGATCGACCCGAAGGCGCCGCATGCGGTGCTGCTGGTGCTCGACGCCACGGTGGGCCAGAACGCGCACGCCCAGGCCGAGACCTTCCGCGACATGATCGGCGTCACCGGCATCGTCATGACCAAGCTCGACGGCACCGCGCGCGGCGGCGTGCTCGTCTCGCTCGCCGAGAAATATGGCATCCCGGTGCATTTCATCGGCATCGGCGAAAGCGCCGACGATCTGCGCCCGTTCGAGGCGGAGGCGTTTGCAAGGAGCTTGGTCGGGTTGGAGCAGCGATAGCGCCGCACATCGAAGCTGTTGCGTCACAGCGCCTGCGGCAGGAGAAGATTCACCACGGAGGCACGGAGGTCACAGAGAAGCGCAGAATAGCCCGCTTCGCGCGCCAAAATCTAATCTCCGTGCCTCCGTGCCGAATCCATTTTTGATATGCCCGCTGTCAAGGGGGGAGCGGGAATCCGCTTAGGGGTGCTAGCGCTCTGTCAATGATCCGCGCCGGATGCTGCGCCTCGCGGCCGAGGGCGTGGGCGATTTGGTGGCGGCAGCTGGTGCCGGACGCGACGAGGAGCGTGTCGGCGGGGGCGGCGCGGAGCTTCGGCAGGACGCCGAGCTCGCCGATGGCAAGGGAGAGGTCGTAATGCTCGGCCTCGTAGCCGAAGGCGCCGGCCATGCCGCAACAGGTGCTGTCGAAGGTCTCGACCTCCAAGCCGGGGACGAGCTTCAGCGCGGTGACGCCGGCGCCGGCGATGCCGAACGCCTTCTGATGGCAATGGCCGTGCAGCAGGGCTTTCTTGGCGAGCGGCGCGAGATCGAGGGTGAGCCGGCCGGCGGCGCTCTCGGCGGCGAGGAACTCGTCGAAGAGCGCCGCGCGCGAGGCCAGCGCCTTCGCCTCGGCGCCGGGCAGCATCGAGGGGAATTCGTCGCGCAGGGTGAGGAGGCAGGACGGCTCGAGCCCGATCACCGGCAGACCGCGCTCGACGAGAGGCCGGAGCGCGGCCAGCATCCGCCGCGCTTCGCGCTTCGCCTCGTCGACGAGGCCGGCGGCGAGCAAGGTGCGGCCGCAGCAGAGCGGGCGCTCACCCGCCGGTGTCGCGCCCAGAACCGCATAGCCCGCGCGGGCGAGGACGCGTTCGGCGGCGCGCGCATTCTCGGGCTCGAACCAGCGATTGAAGGTGTCGACGAAGAGCACCGCTTCGCGGCCGCCTGACGCTGTCGGCGCCGTGGGATCGCGGTAGGGCATGCCGTCCCAGCGCGGCAGCGCGCGGCGCTGCGTCAATCCGGTGAGGCGTTCGCTCAGCGCGGCAAGGCCGGGCAAGCGGTCGCGCAGATTGAGCAGCGGCGCCAGGCGCGAGGCCACCGGCGCGTAGCGCGGCAGATAGGCGACAAGCCGGTCGCGCAGCGAGAGCCCGTGCTGTTTCCGGTACTGGTGCAGGAACTCGATCTTCATCCGCGCCATGTCGACGCCGGTCGGGCATTCGCGCTTGCAGCCCTTGCAGGAGAGGCAAAGATCCATCGTCGCGCGCATGGCCGGCGCGGTGAGCGCGCCGGCGCCGAGCTGGCCGCTCAACGCGAGACGCAGCGTGTTGGCGCGGCCGCGCGTCAGATGCTGCTCGTCGGCCGTCGCGCGATAGGACGGGCACATCACGCCGGGATCGGCTTTGCGGCAGGCGCCGTTGTTATTGCACATCTCGACCGCGCCGGCGAAGCCGCCCCAATCCGACCAGTCGAGCGCGGTGTCGATCGCCTGGGTCGCGTAACCCGGCTTGAAGCGGAAGAGCGAGCGGTCGTCCATCTTGGATGGAGCAACGATCTTGCCGGGATTCATCATCCCCGCGGGATCGAAGCTCTGCTTCACCTCGGCGAAGGCGCGGGTGAGCTGTGGCCCGAACATCGCTTCGTGGAATTCCGAGCGGACGAGCCCGTCGCCATGCTCGCCGGAATGCGACCCCTTGTATTCACGCACCATGGCGAAGGCCTCTTCGGCGATGGCGCGCATCTTGCGAACGTCGATCTCCTGCTTGAGGTTGAGCACGGGACGGACATGGAGGCAGCCGACCGAGGCGTGAGCGTACCAGGTGCCGTAGGTGCCGTGCTTCTCGAACACCGCAGTGAGCCGCGCCGTGTAATCGGCGAGATCGTCGAGCGCGACGGCGCAATCCTCGATGAAGGAGACGGGCTTCCCCTCGCCTTTCATCGACATCATGATGTTGAGGCCCTGCTTTCTCACCTCCCAGACCGCGCTCTGGAAGGCCGGATCCGTCGCCTCGACGACGCCGCCGGGAAAACCGAGATCGCCCATCAGCTCGACCAGCGCGCGCAGCCGGCGCAGATTCTCTTCGCGATCCTCGCCGGCGAACTCGACGAGCAGCAGCGCCGCGGGCTCGCCCTGGACGAAGCGATCGACGGTGGCGCGGAACATGGCGATCTCGCGCGACAACTCGATCATGGTGCGGTCGACGAGCTCGACCGCGGTCGGCCCCAGCGCCACGATCGATTTCGTCGCCACCATCGCCTGGTAGAAGCTCGGGAAATGACAGATTCCGAGCACGCGGTGCGGCGGGATCGGTTGCAGCTCGATCTCGATCGCTTCGAAGAAGGCGAGCGTCCCTTCCGACCCCACCAGGAGATGCGCCATGTTGTGGCCGGCATCGGCAATCATGTCGATGTTGTAGCCGCCGACACGGCGCAGCAATTTCGGAAAGCGCCGCTCGAGCTCGTCGGCTTCGCGGCGATGCAGCGCACGCATCTGCCGCACCAGGTCGCGATAGCGCTCCGGCATCGCCTCGTCGGCGAAATTGCCCGGCACCTCGCCGAAGCGAGCGGCGGTGCCGTCGGCGAGCAGCGCGTCGATGGCGCGGACATTATGCACCATGTTGCCGTAGCGCAGCGAGCGCGCGCCGCAGCTGTTGTTGGCGGTCATGCCGCCGATGGTGGCGCGATCGCCGGTGGAGACGTCGACCGGGAAGAAAAGGCCTTTGGGCTTGAGCGCCCGGTTGAGCCGGTCGAGCACCAGGCCCGGCTGCACCAAGGCGCGCCGGCGCTCGGCATCGACGGACAGAACCCCGGCCATATGCTTGCTGCAGTCGAGGACCAGGGCGCGGCCCACCGTCTGGCCGCATTGCGAGGTGCCGCCGCCGCGCGGGAGTACCGGCACGCCTTCTTCGCGCGCGATCGTCAGCGCCGCGGCGACATCGTCGCGATCGCGCGGCACGACCACCCCCAAGGGCTCGATCTGGTAGATCGAGGCGTCGGTGCTGTAGCGGCCGCGGCTCGCCGCGTCGAACAGCACCGCGCCGCGCAGATTCTGCCGGAGCCGCTCCGCCAGCAGCGAATCACCCGGCCCGATCGCCCGCCTCTGCCCATCCATGCCCGGATTAGAGCGGGCGCCGCGCAGCCCTGCAAGACCGCGGCGAAAGACGGAAGAGAAAGGGGATAGGGGGATGACTGGGGATTGGGGGATCAAAGGAAAGGCGCCTTCGGCGCCCTTACTCAAATCCCCCTCATCTCCGTACATCCCCATATCCCCTTCTCAACCATGCATCCTCTTTCGCCGCTGCGCCCGGGCGGCTATGAAACCGCATCGGTTTGGGAGGTGCGATCCCATGGTCACGCATACCGGGCGGCATTTCCTGCAGATACCGGGGCCCACCAATGTGCCGGACCGTGTATTGCGCGCGATCGATCAGCCGACGATCGATCATCGCGGCCCGGAATTCGCGGCGCTGGCCAAGGGGGTGATCGCCGGCACCAAGCGCATCTTCCGCACCTCGGGGCCGGTCGCGATCTTTCCGGCCTCGGGCACCGGCGCGTGGGAAGCGGCGCTGGTCAACACACTCTCGCCCGGCGACCAGGTGCTGGCCTTCGAGACCGGGCATTTCGCCACGCTGTGGCGCGCGCTGGCGCTGCGCCTCGGTTTGGAGGTCGAGTTCGTGCCGGGCGATTGGCGCCATGGCGTGCCCCCCGACGCGCTCGAGCGCCGGCTCGCCGCCGACAAGGCGCATCGCATCAAGGCGGTGATGGCGGTTCACAACGAGACCTCGACCGGCGTCGCGAGCCGCATCGGCGAGCTGCGCGCGGCGATCGACCGCGCCCGCCATCCCGCGCTCTTTCTCGTCGACACCATCTCCTCGCTGGCCTCGATCGACTACCGCCACGACGAATGGGGCGTCGACGTCACCGTCGGCGGCTCGCAGAAGGGCTTGATGCTGCCGCCGGGGCTGTCCTTCAACGCGGTCTCGGCGAAAGCGGTCGCCGCCGGCAAGACGGCGAAGCTGCCGCGCGCCTATTGGGATTGGCCGCCGATGTTCGCCGCGGCCGAGAGTGGCTTCTTCCCGTTCACGCCGGCGACCAATCTGCTTTTCGGCCTGAACGAGGCGATCGCCATGCTCGAGGAGGAAGGGCTCGACAATGTCTTCGCCCGGCATGACCGCCTCGCCGAGGCGACGCGGCGCGCGGTGAGGGGGTGGGGCCTCGAGATACTCTGCGCCGATCCGGCGGAATATTCGAGCTCGCTGACCGCCGTGCTGATGCCGGCGGGGCACGACGCCGATCAAGTGCGCAAGGCGGCGCTCGAGCGCTTCGACCTGTCGCTCGGCACCGGGCTCGGCAAGGTCACGGGCAAGGTGTTCCGGATCGGCCATCTCGGCTGGTTCAACGAGCTCATGCTGATGGGCACGCTCGCCGGCGTCGAAATGGCGCTGGCGCTGGCTGGCGTGCCACACAAAAAGGCCGGCGTCACCGCAGCGATGGACTATCTCTCCGGCAACAGCCGATGAGCGCAAAGGTCGAGACGCTGGCGCGCCTGCTGTTGGAGGCGCGGCAGAGCGGCCGGGGGATTGCCGAGCTGCCGCCCGCGCTGGTGCCGGCGAGCGCGGACGAGGCCTATGCCGTGCAGGACGTCGTGGCGCCCTCGCTCGGCCGAATTGCCGGCTGGAAGGTGGGTGCCGCCAGCCCGACCGCGGAGCCCAATTGCGCACCGCTCTTCGCCGATCTCGTCGCGGCGAGCCCGGCACGCTTTCCCGCCGCGCGCTTTCCCCTGGGCGGCATCGAAGGCGAGCTGGCCTTCCGCTTCGCCGACGCGCTCCCGCCGCGCGCCGAGCCCTATCGCGAGGAGGAGGTCTGGCAGGCGGCGTCGACGCTCCACCCCGCCATCGAGCTGGTGCAATCGCGTTTCGCCGATTTCCGCGCGCAGGAGAAGCTCGCGCTTCTCGCCGACAATCAGAGCAATGGCGCTTTCTGCTACGGTGCGGCGCTGGCCGGGTGGCGGCAGGTCGATTTCCTCGGCCAGAAGGCCGAGCTCGTGATCGACGGCAGGGTGCGCGCCAGCGCCACCGGCGGCAATGCAGCCGGCCATCCGCGCCGCCTCCTCGCCTGGCTCGCCAATCAGCTGTCGCGCCGCGGCATCGGACTCGCAGCCGGCGCCGTGGTGACGACGGGGACGCATACCGGCCTCCTCTTCGCCGAGTCGGGCGCGACCGCGCTGGTGCGGTTCCCCGGCATCGGCGAGTCGCAGCTGACGCTGGCGGTCTGAGCGGGCGAAAACGGACGCAAATTTGCCGCGCATACGAGTCGAAGTTAACAATTACCTAACGACTCTTTAACGAAGTACTATTATGGGGTTAGGCTGCGTCGCGCGCTGGGCCGGTTCGCCGGGCGTCTGCCGCACCGGGGGAATCTGTTCGCGGAACCGCGCGTGAGACGCCAGACCGTAGCGATCGTCGACGACAGGATCACCAATCTCAAGATCCTCGAGCGTCTCGCCGCCTCGCTCGACGAACGGGTCGAGGTGCGGACCTTCGACCACCCGCTGCACGCGCTCGACTATGCGGCGAGCGAGGCGCCCGATCTCGTCATCACCGATTTCAAGATGCCCGATCTCGACGGCGCCGAGTTCATCCGCCGCTTCCGCGCGACGCCCTCCTGCGCCGACGTCCCGGTGATGGTGATCACCGCCTATGAGGATCGCGATCTGCGCTACCAGGCGCTCGAGGCGGGCGCCACCGATTTCCTGCTGAGCCCGGTCGATCACCACGAGTTCCGCGTCCGCTCGCGCAACCTCCTGACCATGCGCCGCCAGCAACTCATGCTGAAGGAGCGCGCCTCCTCGCTGGAGGAGAAGATCGCGGTCGAGGAGCAACGGCATCGCGACGCGCTGCGCCACAGCCATGAGCTCCTCATGCGCGTCATCGACGCGGTACCGGTGCTGGTCAGCGCCACCGACAATGAGGGCCGCTACGTCTTCGTCAATGATTTCTACGCCCGCCATATCGGCCGCCCGGTCGCCTCGATCGTCGGGCTGACACCGGTCGAGGTGAACGACGCCCTGGAAACACGTGCCGCCATGGAGCGCGACCGGCGCATCATCGCCGGCTTCGACCCGCCGGGCTCGTTCGAAGAAGCGATCGTGCTACCGAACGGCGAGAACCGGGTGCTGCTCACCACGAAAGCCCTGCTCCGCGACCATGACAACCGCCCCTCGCTGGTGGTCACCGCCTCGCTCGACATCAGCGACCGCAAGGGGGCGGAGCTCGCCCTCGTCGCCGCCAAGGAAGAGGCGGAGCTGGCGAGCCGCAGCAAGACCGAGTTCCTCGCCAATATGAGCCATGAGCTGCGCACGCCGCTCAACGCCATCATCGGCTTCTCGCAAGTGATGGCCGACGAGGTGCTCGGCCCCCTCGGCAGCGCGCGCTATGCCGGCTATGCCCGCGACATCGCCTCTTCGGCGCAGCATCTTCTCGGCATCATCAGCGACATCCTCGACGTCTCCAAGCTCGAGGCGGGCAAGGTCGAGCTCGACGATGACGAGATCGAGATCGGCCAGATGGCGCGCGACATTCTCCATCTCGTCGTCGAGCGGGCGCGGGCGCTCGACATCGCGCTCGAGCTCGACGTACCGCCCGACCTGCCGCAGCTTCGCGCCGATGCGCTCAAGCTGAAACAGGTGCTGGTCAACCTCATCACCAACGCCATCAAGTTCAGTCATCCCGGCGGGCGCGTGCTGATCCGCTGCCGTCTGGCGGAGGACGGCGTACGCATCGACGTGGTCGATCGCGGCATCGGCATGGACGAGGCGGAGATCGAGACCGCGGTCACCCGTTTCGGCCAAGTGGCGAGCACCTGGAATCGCAAGCACCCCGGGACCGGTCTCGGCCTGCCGCTCGCCATCGGACTGACCGAGCTGCATGGCGGCCGCATCCTCATCATCAGCGAGAAGGGCGTCGGCACGACGGTGACCGTCTGGCTCCCCACCCATCGCCTCATGCCCGCCGAAGAGATACCCCTATAAATTGAAGAATCATAAGGCGTCACCACCTTGGTTCATTCTATATGTGGTCGTTCCTCGGGTTATAAACATCTAACTATAGATTTTTTCGTTAACCATTGGCACTATCGCTGCATGGCCGCTGCAGCTCCGGAGGAGTCCGCGCGGCCGCGTTGCTGTGCCGGCGCGGCGCAGCCCAGGGAGAGGGCCCCACCGGCCGCATGAGCACAGGCAGCAAGGCCGGAATCGGACTGGCCAATCGCAAAGCACGCAACATCGCCGTCGCCCTGGCCGTCTATGCGGTCGCGGTGCCGCTGGTCCTCTCGGCGCTGATCGCAACGCAGCTGCCGGCCGGACTGCCTCCACTCGTCGGCACGCTGGCCCTCGCCGTCGTCATGCTCGGGCCGGGGATCGCCGCCATTGTCGGGGCGATGCGCGGCCCCGACTCGATCGTCCGCGAGCTCGGGCAGTTCCGCGACAGCGAGCCGCAGCAGATCATCATCCACGTCTTCTTCCACGGCATCATCTTCGCCTACATCGTTGCCCTCGCCCTCGCCGGAGCAAATCCGGAGCGGCTCCTGCCGCTCTTCGCCGTCAGCATCCTCGGCGTGCTGTGCGGCTGGCTGCTCTTCGTGCACCTGCTCATCCAGGCCGAGCCCTCGGCGGCGCGGCGCGCCACGGCGATCCTCACCGACATCGCTTTCATCTCGGTCTATATGCATATCGGCGACGAGTTCGCGGCGCCGTGGTTCCCGATGTATGTGTGGGTGATCATCGGCTTCGGCTTCCGCTTCGGCGAACGGCCGCTGCTGGCGAGCACGATCCTCAGCCTGCTGAGCTTCGGCGTCGTCTTCGTCACCACACCCTATTGGCGCGATCGGCCGTCCTTTGCCGCCGGCGTGGTCCTCTCCCTCGTGCTTTTGCCGGCCTATACCGCCAATCTCGTCCGCCTCCTCACCAGCGCCAAGGCGCAGGCCGAGGAGGCGAACGCCGCCAAGAGCCGCTTCCTCGCCATCATGAGTCATGAGCTGCGCACGCCGCTCAACAGCATGATCGGCATGGGCTCGCTGTTCGGCCGCACCAATCTCGATGCCGAGCAACGCGACATGCTCGCCACCATGCAGCTCTCGGCGCGGACGCTGCTCGGCCTCATCAACGACATTCTCGACTTCTCGAAGATCGAGGCCGGGAAGCTCCAGCCCGAGATCGAGAGCTTCGTGCTGCACCAGGTGCTGGGCGGCGCCGTCGCCATGTTGCGGCCGCAAGCCGAAGCCAAGGGCCTGACGCTCGTGCTCGCCATCGATCCGCGGCTGCCGAACGCCTATCGCGGCCTGCCGCTGCAGCTGCGGCAGATCCTCATCAACCTCATCGCCAACGCCATCAAGTTCACGCCGCAAGGCCGCATCGAGGTCTCCGCGCGCTTCGTCGGGCGCGAGAGCGACATCATTCGCGCGCGATTGGCCGTACGCGACGAGGGCATCGGCATCGCCGCCGAGGCGCTCGAGAAGATCTTCGACGTCTTCACCCAGGCGGACGGGACGGTGACGCGGCGCTATGGCGGCACCGGGCTCGGCCTCGCCATTGCCAAGCAGTTGACGCAGCTGATGGGCGGCAGCATCAGCGTCGCCAGCGAGCCCGGCAAGGGCAGCACCTTCACCGTCGAGCT
>Ga0335074_10013379_pt1 | contig 11531 bp, 10 predicted proteins | sample Lox_Sample_23_FD_206715 | JGI IMG/M metagenome (GOLD analysis project Ga0335074, IMG submission 206715) | Soil microbial communities from Loxahatchee National Wildlife Refuge, Florida, United States - Lox_Sample_2.3 | ecosystem: Environmental > Terrestrial > Soil > Wetlands | place: USA...
CCGCATTCCGCTTTTCCGATCACAGCCATCGCATCATCCCAATCCTGAAACTCCCCCGTCCCCCGTCCCGTCCCTTTATCGTTATCACTCGGAGGATTTCCATGATCTTTTCCGTTTCCAAGGTGGCGTGTGCCCTCGCCGCGGCCGCCCTGCTGGCTCTCTCCGTAACCGCCTCTGCCGATCCGCTCACCGTCAAGACCGCCGACGGCAAGGTTCACGGCAAGACCATCAACGGCGATAAGGTCCGCGCCTGGCTCGGCATCCCGTTCGCCGCCCCGCCCGTAGGCGACCTCCGCTGGAAGGGCCCCCAGCCCGCCGCCAAGTGGAAGGGCGAGCGAGACGCCACCAAGTTCGGCGCTCACTGCGCGCAGAACCCCGTCTTCGCCGACATGATCTTCCAGGACGCCGGCGCCAGTGAAGACTGCCTCTTCCTCAACGTCTACGCTCCCGCCACCGCCGACAAGAACAGCGCCCTGCCCGTCATGTTCTGGATCCACGGCGGCGGTTACTCCGGCGGCTCCGGCGATGAGCCCCGCCACAACGGCGACTTCCTCCCGCTCAAAGGCGTAGTCCTCGTCACCATCAACTACCGCCTCGGCGTCTTCGGCTTCCTCGCCTCCTCTGACCTCGCCAAAGAGCAGGGCGGCAGCGCCGGCAACTACGGCCTCATGGACATGGTGGCCGCGCTCCAGTGGGTCAAGTCCAACATCAAGGACTTCGGCGGCAATCCCGCCAACGTTACCATCTTCGGCGAGAGCGCCGGCTCCTTCGCCGTCAGCACCCTCATGGCATCGCCCATGGCCCAGGGGCTCTTCGCCAAAGTCATCGGCGAAAGCGGCGCAGCCCTCGGCAAGGGCCCGCTCAACTACGAGCCTCTCGCCGACCGCGAAGCCAAGGACGACAAGTGGGTCGCCTCGCTCAACGTCAGCTCGCTCGCTGAACTGCGCGCCCTGCCCACGCAAACCATCCTCGCCGCGGTCAAGCGCACCGGCTTCTCGCCCGACGTCGACGGCAAGCTCCTCACCGAGCCTGTCACCGACACTTACACCGCCGGCAAGCAGGCCCACGTCCCGCTTCTCGCCGGCTGGAACGCCGACGAAGGCAGCTTCTTCGCCATGCGCGGCATGACCGCTGCTCAGTGGAAGGAGAATGCCGACAAGCTCTTTCCCGACCCAGCCAAGGCCGCCGAGTTCCTCAAGCTCTACCCCGGCGACACCGACGCCCAGGCCCTCCGCTCCGCCATCGACTTCGGCAGCGACCAGTTCATCGCCTTCACCACCTGGAGCTGGCTTGAGGCCCATCGCAAAACCGGCGACGCGCCCGTCTATCGCTATCACTTCGAGCTCGCCGCCACTCCCAGCAAGTTCCACCCCGGCACCTTCGCCTTCCACTCCGACGACATCGAGTACGTCTTCGGCACCCTCGACACCCGCCCCGGCTTCAACGTCCGCCCCGAGGACCGCGCCCTCAGCGAAGCCGTCATGACCTACTGGACCAACTTCGCCAAGACCGGCGACCCCAACGGTCCGGGCATGGTGCCCTGGCCCAAATACAACGAAGACGGCTACCCGCTCATCCACCTCAACACCACCATCACCGCCGGCCCCGACACCCTCCGCGACAGGTACCTCTTCCTCGAAGAAAACATGCCCCCCATGCGCTTCTGATTCGCTTTCTCCAATCTGTGTTGAAAGCCCAAGGGCCGCTCTCGCGAGCGGCCCTTGGGCGTGAAAGCAGACATGAGCGACTCGCCTGCCTTTGCTTTGCCTTGTAACGGGCGCACGGCTTCAGCCGGGCGGCAAATGGCATTGAAAGAAGACCGGGCTTTAGTGTCAGCGTGAGAAACTCGGTTTGAGCCACGTTTTGAAGGGGCACGACTTTACAGCTTGCTGAAAAAGTCATCTCGGCGCGGGAAAAGTGTGTCAGGGCACGAGTTTTACTCGTGCCGCAAGTGATGCAAAATCAATGGCGGGCTTCAGCCCCTGCTCCCCTACCCTGATCGGATACAGCCAATCCCCTCTTTTTTCCGATTCCTCGTCGTCGCAGTTATTTCCCCCTAGCTGGTTTGCGGCTTGGGGAATTTTGCGGGTGTGACCCCGAACTGCTCTGCGTACTCGCCCACGAGGCGTTGCCACTCGGTGTTGGTTCCCGGCTCGCCCACCATGCGGCCGATGGGCGCACCCGCAAGCAGGCGGTCGAGAACGTCGAAACAGATCTGCCATCCCGCAGCTCCCCAGCAGATGAAGCGGTGGTCGATGCTGTGCCAGAGGGTGAGGCGGGTCCCGCCGGCGAGGGGCTCCAGCTGCCAGCGCAGGTTCTGCAGTCCCCAGTTGTACTCAAGCAGGCGGGGCGGATCGGCGCGCTTCACCGTGGTTGGGGAGATGAACGGCGTGGACGTGCCTGCCCGCGCCAGGTGCACCGAGGCCCCTTCCGTGGCCAGGCTCCCATCCACATCGAACGGGGCCCACTGGCGCAGATGCTCCGGATCGGTGATGGCCTCCCAGACCTGCTCCGGCGCGTGACGCAGTTCGCGGACGACGATGAGGGTCCAATGATCGCCATCCTTGTGAACCTCCGCGCCGAAGGCGGGACCCGGTACGTAGTTGGCGTGCGTGCTCATGGTTACCACTTCTTGAGTTGCGAGATCTGGATGAGGTTGCCGCAGGTGTCATTGAGGACGGCAATGGTCGCGTAGCCGATATCGTTGGGGGGCATGGTGAACTGCGCGCCGGCTGCCTTCATGCGCTCATAGTCGGCCCGGACATCGTCGCTGAAAAAGTTAGCCGCCGTCTGATTCTGCTGGAAAACAGCCTGCTGATACGCGGCGGCGCCCGGAGCGTTGTTAAGGGCGAGCTGCAGCTCGGTGCCGTCCGGCTCCTCGGCGGAGGCGACGGTGAGCCAGCGGTAGCCGCCATTGGTGTAGTCGGCCTTCTTCACAAAGCCGGCAGTGTTGGTGTAGAAGGCGAGTGCTTTGTCCTGATCGTCGACATAAACGCTGGTGAGTTTGATCTTCATGATTTCCCTCGTATCTTTGCGGTTGAAGTTGGCGGCGCGGCCGCGAAACTACTCTTTCTTCTTGGCGGGGGTGGGCGTCTTGGCTGGATGGATGCGGTCGAGGTGGCGCTCCAGGGCATCGATGTGGCTGGACCAGAAGCGGCGATAGGCTTCGAGCCAGGAGGCAGCGTCCTTGAGGGGCCCGGCGTCGAGGCGGCAGGGACGCCACTGGGCTTCGCGCCCGCGCGCAATGAGGCCGGCCCGCTCCAGCACCTTAAGGTGCTTGGAAACGGCAGGCATGGACATCTCGAAGGGCCGGGCGAGCTCGGTTACGGAGGTTTCCCCGAGGGCGAGCCGGGCCAGGATGGCGCGGCGCGTGGGGTCTGCCAGGGCGGCGAACGTGGAGCTGAGGGGATCGGACATATTGATGAACCATTCGGTTAAATAACCGATGGGTTTAATGTAGAGTGGGATGGTGTGCCTGTCAAGGAAATCTTTGAAGAGCCGTCGCCCGCATCTCCGGCTGCGGATTCCGCAACAGAAGATCGGGCGCCAGAGCCGGCGCAGTTTACGGCAGTTTAAGCGTATTTATTGAGCGCGACTTCGGGTGCATCCGCTTCGAACGCGGACGCTAAGGGCTGACGGCTAAGGGTTGACGGCTCGGAAGGATCCCTGCGATCCCTACCGGTTCACCCCGGACGCAGCAGTGAATCCTGCGGTCTGGGCGGCGGGAGCCGTTCCAGCAGGCGTCGCAGCCGGTGCGGAGCTATTCGCTGCGACGTCCTTGGCGTTGATCGCGGCGGAGTAGTCCGGTCCTAACCCCAGTGCCTTCAGCGCGCGCGAATCGGGCACCAGCTTGGTTTGCCAGCCGTGGTCGGCCTGGTACTTCTGCATGGCAGCCTGCGTCGTCGCATCCCACTCGCCGTTCGCCTCGGTGCTCAGGTAGTGCTCCCGCACCAGCGCCTGCTGGATCTGCGTAACCCGATCCGAATCAATGGCCTGCTGCCCGTGAATCTTATGGGAATGCCGCCGGCTGGAGAGGTGGTGTGCGGCCTTGGTGTGAGCGGAGGTAGCGCGGTGCGCCTTGGTTGCCGTGGTGGCGGACGCCGGTACACTCGCCAGCAGCGCGGCAAGAGAGAGAGAAAGACAAACGCGAATGAATGACACTCGGAGAGCACCTCCAGGTAAAGAGTAGTGTGTGGCGCGTCTCGTTCGGCCAGTATAGCGGAACCGCGCCAGACGCGCTACAACTTCCGTGTCCATGGGGCGTGCACACGAACCCCCGGGAATACCGTTAAACCCCAGATTAGGACTTTATCGGCCCCGCGACCCGGATTTTGAGCCTGAACGGCCGGGACCAGCCGCCATTTTGGGTTCGATGCAGATTCGGGCGGGACCGAAGCCCCGCCGTCTCTGTGGGAGCCGTTACTGGAGTGTCCCCCCGATGTAGTTGGTGCCCAGCTCCGGATGATGCGGATCGACCACCTCGAAGACCACGTCGTCGCCGGTCTTGAGCTTGCCCACGATGTCATTGAATGCCGCGCGGGTGGGAGTCGGCTGCTTGTTTACCCTGGTGATCACCAGGCCGGCTTCCAGGCCCTGGAGATCGGCAAAGGAGCCGGGGCGCACCGACTGGATGACCACACCGGGCGTCTTGATCCTGGCCACAGTGTCCGGGGAAGCGTCGCGGACCACCACTCCGAGCTTGGTTTCGCCGGCTTCGCCGCCTTCCTCCTGTTCGGGATTGGCTTGTGGATTGCCCATTTCGGCAAAGACCTTGTCGCGGTCGCCGATGGTTACTGTCGCATCCTGCTGCTGGCCGTTGCGGAGGAAGCCAAGCCGGATGGTCGACCCCGGGCGTCGGCTGGCGATCTCGTTCACCAGGTCGTCGCCATCCTTCACTGCGCGTCCGTCAATGCTCGTAATGATGTCCCCGGCCTTCAGCCCTGCCTTGTCCGCAGGCTGCCCCGGAACCACCTCCTGCACCAGCACCCCGTTCTTGAAGCCGTACACGCGATTGACGGCGCTGGAAAGACCATTGCGGAACTGGATCCCGATCGAGCCGCGGACCACCTTGTGGCTGGGGCTGATCAGGTCGTTGTAGATGTCAACCACGGTGTTGGACGGCATGGCAAATCCGATGCCCTGGTAGCCGGCCGATTGCGTGTAAATGGCAGTGTTGACCCCGATCACCTCGCCGTTCATGTTGAGCAGCGGCCCGCCGGAGTTGCCGGGATTGATCGCGGCATCCGTCTGAATGAAATGCTGGAACTGGCCGGAGGCGCCCGGCTCGATGGTGCGGTTCTTGGCCGAGATGATGCCCGCGGTGACGGTCTGGGACAGCGCGAAGGGGCTGCCGATGGCTTCCACCCAGTCGCCCACCTGGGTAATGTCGCTGTTGCCCAGCTTGACCGTGGGCAGCGCGGTATTGGTGTCGATCTTGATCACGGCCAGGTCTGTGGCCTTGTCGATGCCGATCACCCGCGCCGGACGACCGAGGTCCTGGGTGTCGGGATCGGTGGAGAGCTTGACGTAGATCTTATCGGCCTTGTCGATGACGTGGTCGTTGGTGATGATGTAGCCCTTGGGATCGACGATGAAGCCGGAACCAAGCGACTCGCGGACCTGCCCGTCATCCTGGTCGCCCTGGTCGGGGTTCTGGCCGCCGAAGAAGTGGTTGAAAAAGTCCTGGAACCCCTGGTCGCCGCCGCCCTGGCCGTCCTGGTCCTGATTGTCGTCGGGATTGTTGTCGTCGGGATTCTGCGGCTGCATGCGGCGGTTGGGAAACCGCTTGCGGTTCATCGATTGCTTGGGCAGGGTCTGGGTATTGATGTTCACCACAGCCGGACCCACCTCTTTGGCGATCTTCACAAAGGAGTTGGGCGCCACCGCGGTGTTGACCACCTTGAGCGGCGTGGCATCGGCGCTGGCGTCCTGCTTCTCCTGCCCGCGTACTCCATGGGCGGCGTAGGACCCGGCCACGATGGCCACGGACAGGGTGCCAAGCAGAATAAAGACCGAAGCAAGACGCCGCGAGCGCAGCCGTTCCAAGAGCGATTTCATGAGTTTACTTAACCTCGTAATCCGGTAGCGTTCGACGCACCAATCTTCAGTATAGCGGGTGGCCTCACATCATTAGACGTAGATGCGGGCAGGCGGGTCGCGGTTTTGGCGACATTGGCAACAGGGACGGAAGCCGGCGGAATCGTATGAGGACGGCGGCGCGGAAACAGCTCAGGCGGCGAAGCTCTCATCGGAACCGAGATCGCCCTGGCCTGCGAGAAGCCCTGCCACGGAAATATCCTCATCCAGCGTATCCCAGTGCAGTCCGCGGCGACTCAGGCGCACCTCTTCCCGCTGCTCCGGAGTGGCCCGCAGCAGGCGGGGAAACCACGCCAGCGGCACACCGAGGGTCCGCCCATCACTCAGCTCCACCCACATGGAGTCCTCGTCGAACCGAATCCGAGTTGCGCTAACCGAAGAACCCATCCCACGCCCTCTCAATGCGCGTCCGGTTTGCCTCCACCATGTCCGTCAGTCGGCGAAGCGTTCGCGCATCGTAGCGATCATTGTATGCCACCCTTACCTCCGGCCTAAGCCAGAATCTGGCCTCGGCTTCGCCCCTCTCAACATGGACGTGAATCGGCTCGCGGGGTGTTCCCTCGTTGGAGTAGAAGAAGAACCGAAAGCCATCTTCGATCCATATGGTTGGCATGGCCGAATTCTAAGTCAGAATGAAGAGGAACTCGGTCGATTATTCCGTGAGCTACGTCACGGGTCGCGGCAGCACGCCTGCGGTATCGTGCGATGGAATGACAACCACAGTTGCAGGATTTGCTGCGAGCGCGCCGCCGCGCCTGGATGAAAACCGCCTGGCCTGGCTGGCGCTCGCCCTGACGCCCGGCCTCGGCCCGCGCCGCGTCATCGATGCAGTCCAGCAGCTCGGCGCAGCGGAACGAATCTTCGATCTGGGGCTGACCGACCTCGAGTCCCTGAAGCTGCCGGCCGAGTCGGCGCAATTCCTCTTTGACGGGAAGGCGCGCAAGGCCGCCGAATCGGAATGGGAGGCGATCCAGGCGCTCGGCGCGAGCATCGTGACCTACGGCTGCGCTGCGTATCCGGAGCGGCTGAAGGAGGTTTACGATCCGCCGCCGGTGCTGTGGACTCGCGGCGATACCAGCCTGCTGACGCGCCCCGGAATTGCCATTGTGGGCACGCGCCATCCCTCCCCCTACGGCTCGGGCGTGGCGGAGAGGCTCGCGCGCGACCTGGCCGCGCGCCGTCTCCTTATTATCAGCGGCATGGCGCGGGGGATCGACAGTTGCGCGCATAAGGGCGCGCTGGCCGCGCGAACCCCCACCCTGGCGGTGTGGGGCACCGGAATCGACGTCGTCTATCCCAAAGAAAACAAGAAGCTGGCCGACGAAATCCTGGCCACGGGTGGTCTCATTGTGAGCGAGGTCCCCCTGGGCACGTTTCCCGCGCCGCAGAATTTTCCCCGGCGAAACCGCATCATCAGCGGGTTGAGCATCGCCGTGCTGGTGGTCGAGGCCGCGGAGAACTCCGGGACGCGCGTGACCGCGCGCTGTGCGGCAGAGCAGAACCGCGACGTGTTTGCCGTGCCCGGCAATGTAACCAGCAGGGGCTCGTGGACACCTAACACGCTGATAAAGCAGGGTGCAAAGCTGACCGCGACCTGGGAGGATGTCTGGGAGGATCTGCCTTCGCAGGTGCGGGTGCAACTGGAAAGCGAAGCGGGAATTGCATCGCAACCGGAGGCTCAGGCATCTCTTCTGCCGGACCCCGTGCTAAGGCCCGAAGAGGCGATGGTACTCGAGGTCCTCCACGCCGACCAGTCGCTCCAGATCGACGAAATCCTTGACGCGCTCGAGACTCAACTCACCTCTTCCGAAGTGTTTACGGCGCTCTTCGAGCTGGAGATGGCGGGCCGCGTGCGCCAGTTGCCAGGAAAGAACTACGTACGCGTGCTCTGAAAGCCGGTTCGACCCGAGCGTTGGGATTTTCACCGATTGAGAGCATACTGGAGCCATGGCCACACTGCCTGTATCCGACTGCGAGGAGCCGCTGGTGACGGTGGAGGATTATCTCCGCGCCAGCTACCGGCCGGATTGCGATTACGTGGACGGGCGCATCGAGGAGCGGAACGTGGGCGAGTACGATCATGGCCTGTTGCAGACCCTGCTGGCGTATCTCTTCATGACCCATCGCGCGGAGTGGGGCATTCGCGTCGTTACGGATGTGAGAGCACGGGTGAGCGCACGGCGGTTCCGGGTACCCGACCTTTCGGTCTTGCGGGCGGACGCGCCCAGGGAGCAGATTCTTACTCATCCTCCGCTGATTGCGATTGAGATTCTTTCCCCGGAAGATCGACTGAGCCGGTTTCAGGCGCGAATTGAAGACTACCTTGCCTTCGGAGTCGAACACATCTGGATCTTCGACCCGGAGCGGCGCACGGCTTTTACCGCCTCGGAGAGCGGGCTGCATCCGGTGCGGAGCGACCAGTTGACCGTGCCGGGCACGCCCATTTGCGTAACGATCGGCGAATTGTTCAGGGAGCTGGATCGAGGTTGAGCACGCTCAGGTAAGCCGCTGTCTTGAAAGGGCACAACTTCACAGCTTGTTGAAAGACTCCTCTCGGCAATGGGAAAAGTGTCAGGGCACGACTTCAGTCGTGCCGCCATCGACGCAAACAAAAGGGTCGGGCTTTAGCCCCCGAGGGATGTCTTTCTCACGCAGGCTGCGTTTGTCGAAGGATTTTCCGCCGCGCGGCTCGGCGCGTTTCTCCCCCGAAAACCAGGAACAAGAAAAATTTTTCCGCGTAGTGCACAGGAGCGGAAACACTTGTGTCCGCGTGGTTTTCAGAGCATGTGCGGGCGGGCTGCCGGCCCGCCAAAGTGGAAAGAGACTGGCAATCCGTGATAGTTTCTGAAGTTTCGCGGCCAATTTCAGCGTCTGGCGGGAAAGACTGCCACTTGAAACCTTTGGTCACGATTCGGAATCGGTAGGTAAACGGAATCCTCGCAGGCGAGTCCAACGACGGCAGACGGGGTTCCAGTAATAAGGATGGCAATGAGCAAATCACTCGTGATCGTCGAGTCGCCGGCCAAGGCCAAGACGATCGGCAAATACCTCGGCAAGGACTATGAAGTGCTGGCATCGGTCGGGCACATCATGGACCTGCCCAAAAACGACATCGGCGTGGAGCTGAAGAAGCGCACCTTCGAGCCGACGCTGGTCGTGTCTCCGGGCAAGGAGAAGGTGGTCGGGCAATTGAAGAAAGCGGCGGCCAAGGCGGACCAGGTGTTCCTGGCGCCTGACCCTGACCGCGAAGGCGAGGCGATCGCCTATCACCTCCTGCTGCAGCTTGCCCCCGCAAAATCGGACCGCAAGAGAATTCACCGCGTCACCTTCAACGAGATCACCAAGAAGGCTGTGCAGGACGCCTTCCAGCATGCTCGCGACGTGGATCAGAACCTTGTCGATGCGCAGCAGACGCGGCGCGTGCTCGACCGGCTCGTCGGCTACCAGATCTCGCCCCTCCTCTGGGACAAGGTCCGGCGCGGGCTCTCCGCCGGCCGCGTGCAGACCGTAGCCCTGCGTTTCATCGTCGAGCGTGAGCGCGAGATCGGCGCATTCAAGCCGGTGGAGTATTGGACTCTCGAGGCTGTTCTGCATCCAGAACGCCGAGCCGACGCAAGCTTCAAAGCCAAGTTCGTCGGCATCGACGGCGAGCCGGTGCGCGTCCCCAACGGCAAAGACAAGGACGGCAAGGATCAGTTCATCTCCAACGCGCTGCCTGACAAGGCCTCGATGGACGAGGTGAAGGCCGCGCTCGAAAACGCGCAGTGGTCGCTGGTTTCGGTCGAATCGCGGCAGCAGCAGCGCCGGCCGATGGCGCCGTTCATCACCAGCCAGTTGCAGCGCGAGGCCGCCGGCAAGCTGGGCTTCAACGTGCGCCGCACCATGGGCGTGGCGCAGCGGCTCTATGAAGGCATCGATCTCGGCCCCGACGGCCTGACCGGCCTTATCACCTACATGCGTACCGATTCGCCGCGCGTAGCCCCGGAAGCGAAGGTCTCCGCCCGTGAGTGGATCGCCGCCAACCTCGGCCCGCAGTATCTGCCGGAGACGCCGAACTCCTACAAAGGCAAAAAAGACGCGCAGGACGCGCATGAAGCCATCCGCCCCTCCGACGCGGCTCGCACGCCCGACTCCATCGCCAGGTATCTGACCGACGAGCAGCTCAAGCTCTACCGCCTCATCTGGCAGCGCTTCGTCGCCTCGCAGATGACGCCCGCCCTCTTCGACGTGACCACGGCAAAGATCGCCGCAGTCTCGCGAAAAACGAAGAAGACCTACGACTTCCGCGTCTCCGGCTCGGTGCTGCGCTTCGATGGCTTCCTTAAAGTCTACGAGTCGGTGGAAGACAAGAACGGCGACGACGAGGACGAGTCGAAGAACAAGCTGCCCAACCTCGATGGCGTGAAGGCGCTCGACCTCGAGCAACTGCTCGACGAAGATCACTTCACCTCGCCGCCGCCGCGCTACAACGAAGCTTCGCTGGTAAAGGTGCTGGAAGAACGCGGCATCGGCCGGCCATCCACCTACGCGTCCATCATCAACACCATTCAGGACCGCGAGTACGTGACCAAGATCAGCGGACGCTTCTTTCCCACTGAGATCGGCATGGTGGTCTGCGATCTGCTGGTGAAACACTTCCCCTACATCTTCGACACGCAGTACACGGCGCGCCTGGAAGAAGAGCTGGACGATATCGAGGACGGCAAGGAGAAGTGGACCGATCTGCTCAAGGGCTTCTATGGCTACTTCGAAGACGAGCTCAAGGTGGCCGAGAAGAAGATGGAAGACATCAAGCGGATGGAAGAAAAAACCGACTTGAAGTGTGACCTGTGCGGCTCGCCCCTGCTTCTGAAATGGGGAAAGTTCGGCACCTTCTATGCGTGCTCCGCATACAACAAGAAGGATCCCACCAGCTGCACCTTCACCAAGGAGAACACGGCCAGCAAGCCGGACCTCAACACGCCCGAAGCGCAGGATGCCGCCGAGCAGGACGAGTACTGCGAGAATTGCGGCAAAGTGATGGTGTTGCGCCGCGGGCCATTCGGCATGTTCCTGGCCTGCCCCGATTACAACGCGGACCCGCCCTGCAAGACCTTCCGCAAGCTCAGCTCCAAGCAGCAGCAGAAGCAGAGCGCGCCGCAGCCCACGGGCGAGATGTGCCCGCAGTGCGGCAAGCCGCTGGTGCTGCGCCAGGGCGCGTACGGCGAGTTCGTCTCCTGCTCCGGCTACCCCAAGTGCAAGTACGTGAAGCAGAACCTCATTGAAGGATTGAAGTGCCCCAAATGCGGCACCGGCGACATCGCCGAGCGCAAAGCGAAGCGCGGCAATCTCTTCTGGGGCTGCACCAACTACCCCAAGTGCGACTTCACCTCGAACCTGAAGCCGGTCGCGCAGAAATGCCCCGAGTGCGGTAGCTCCTACCTCGTCGAGAAGAC
>Ga0335074_10013380_pt1 | contig 11531 bp, 6 predicted proteins | sample Lox_Sample_23_FD_206715 | JGI IMG/M metagenome (GOLD analysis project Ga0335074, IMG submission 206715) | Soil microbial communities from Loxahatchee National Wildlife Refuge, Florida, United States - Lox_Sample_2.3 | ecosystem: Environmental > Terrestrial > Soil > Wetlands | place: USA: Florida...
TTTCGAGTGATCAAGTTTCGACGGCTGCAATGGCGATGGATAAATCAGGCAACCTGAGCGGCGATGCACCGCGCCACCGACGCGGCTTCTGGGCGCTGATTGCTACGCAGTTTCAGGGCGCCTTCAGCGACAACATTCTGCGCAACCTGCTGCTCTCAATGGTCGTCGGGATGAACCTGGCGAACACCGAGCGCGAGACGTTTGTGTCGGTGGTGACGTTCCTGTTTTCGGTGCCGTTTCTGATTCTGAGCATGCCGGGCGGCTGGCTGGCGGACCGGTTCAGCAAGCGGCAGATCACGATCTGGACGAAAGTGATGGAGTTCGGATCGATGCTGCTGGCGACGGCAGGGCTGGCGACGCACACCATGGCGCTTTCGCTGGCGGCGCTGACGCTGGTGGCGAGCCAGGCGGCGCTGTTTGGACCGTCGAAGTACGGATTGCTGCCGGAACTGCTGCCGGAGAAGAGCCTGTCGTGGGGCAATGGCGTCATCGAGTTGGGCACGTTCCTGGCGATCATCATCGGAACGGTTGCAGGCGCATGGATGGGCGAGCACTTCCACGCGCACGAGATTTACGCGGGCTACGTGCTGCTGAGCTTATCGGTGATTGGGTTCGCGACCAGCCTGGAAATCGACAAAGTGTCGGCGGCGGCGCCGGAGAAACCCTTCCGGTTCAATATCGTTGGCGACCTGTGGGTGCAGATCGCGAAGATGCGTAAGGACCGCGCGCTGTGGCTGGCCGTGCTGGGCAATACCTATTTCTGGTTTCTCGGTTCCCTGCTGTTTTCGACGATCGTGGTGTACGGGCCGGATGTGCTGCACATCGGGCAGACAAAGACGGGCTACCTGAACGCAATGCTGGCGGTGGGCATCGGCCTGGGCAGCATGGCGGCGGGGTGGGTGAGTGACAACAAAATCGAATATGGGCTGATTCCGCTGGGCTCGATCGGCATGACGTGCACGGGGTTTTTTCTTGGGGCCAAGGCACATGGGCTCGTGGGATCGGCGGTGCTGCTGGGCTTGCTGGGATTCTGGGCGGGATTTTTCGCAGTGCCGGTGAATGCGCTGATCCAGCACAAGCCGGCGGAGGAGGACAAGGGCGGAATTATTGCGGCGGCGAACTTGCTGTCGTTTGTGGGCATCGCGATTTCGTCGGGCGTGTACTTTGTGTTCACGGCGTACGTGCACCTTGATCCGCGCGGCGTGATTGTGGCGGCGTCGTCGATTACGGCGTTCAGCACGGCGTATGTGCTTTACCTGCTGCCGGAGTGGTTCGGGCGCCTGATTCTGTTTTTCGCAACGAGGACGGTGTATCGCGTAAGAGTGATAGGGCGCGACAATTTTCCTGAAAAGACAGGCGCGCTGCTGGTGTGCAATCACATGTCGTTTGTGGATGTGGCGCTGCTGGTGGCGGCGACGGACCGGCCGATTCGCTTCATCATGTACCAGGGAATTTACGACCATCCGGTGGTGAAGCCGTTCGCCAAGATGGTGAAAGCGATTCCGATTTCGAGCGAGCAGCACCCGCGCGAGATGCTGCACTCCTTGAAGGTGGCGAGCGACGCGCTGCGCAACGATGAGATTGTGTGCATTTTTGCCGAGGGGCAGATCACGCGCACCGGGCAGATGCTTCCCTTCCGTCGCGGGCTGGAGCGGATCATGAAGGGGGTCAATGTCCCGATTATTCCCGTGAACCTGGACGGCGTGTGGGGAAGCATCTTCAGCTTTGAGCGCGGACGGTTTCTGTGGAAGATGCCGCGGCGGATTCCGTATAGCGTGACGGTGAGTTTTGGCAAACCGATGCCGCCGACGGCGACGGCGATTGAGGTGCGGGCGGCGGTGCAGGAGCTGCACGCGACGGCGTTTGAGATGCGCAAGCCGCGCATGAAAACGCTGGACCGGGCCTTTGTGCGGACGGCAAGACAACGGCCAGGGCAGTTCTTTATGGCGGACGGTAAGACGCCGAAGGTTTCGTTTGGGTCGGCGCTGAATAAAACGGTCTATATCGCGCGGCGGCTGCGCAAGCAGATTGGCGCGCAGCCGATGGTGGGGTTGCTGCTGCCACCGTCGGTGGGAGGGGCGCTGACCAACTACGCGCTGATGCTGATGGGGCGCGTGCCGGTGAATTTGAACTACACGTCGTCGAACGAAGGGATTGCGAGCTGCGCGCAGCAGTGCGGGATCGACGTGGTGATTACGTCGAAAGCGTTCCTGGAGCGGTTCCCGAATATGACGATTCCGGGACGCACGCTGCTGCTGGAAGATGCGCTGGGCGGACCGAAACTGACGGAAAAGCTGGCGGCGCTGACGATGGCGTGGTTGTTGCCGGCGGGATTGCTGAAGCGAGCGCTGGGCGCCGGACGGGTGAAGGCAGTTGAAGGCACAGGTGACCCGGGACGCGCGGCACGGATGGGGCAACTGGATCAATTGGCGACGGTGATTTTCTCGAGCGGAAGCACGGGCGATCCGAAAGGCGTGATGCTGTCGCATTTCAACATCATGTCGAACATCAGCCAGGTGAGCCAGGTATTCATGCTGGATGGGCGCGACAAGATCCTCGGAATTCTGCCGTTCTTCCACTCGTTTGGATTCACGGCGGGACTGTGGCTGCCGGCGGTGCAGGGGGTGGGCGTGGTGTTCCATCCCAATCCGCTGGATGCGCAGGTGATTGGCGGGCTGGTGGAGAAGTACAAGGTCACATTCCTGGTTGCGACGCCGACGTTTTTGCAGGGATACATGCGGCGGTGCACACCGGAGAGTTTTGGCTCGCTGCAATATGTGCTGGTGGGCGCGGAGAAGCTGCAGGAGCGCGTTGCCTTGGCCTTCGAAGATCTGTTTGGAATTCGGCCGCTGGAGGGATATGGCTGCACGGAATGCTCGCCGGTGGTGACGGTGAATGGGAAAGATTTTCGTGCGCCGGGGTTGCGGCAGGTGGCGGCAAAGCGCGGAAAGATCGGACATCCGTTGCCGGGCGTGAGCGTGAAGGTGGTGGACATTGACACGGGCGCGCCGGTGGCGCCGGGAACCGCGGGCATGCTGCTGGTGAAGGGACCGAACGTGATGCGCGGCTACCTGGGAAGACCTGAGAAGACGGCCGAGGTGCTGCGCGATGGGTGGTACACGACGGGCGATGTGGCGATGATGGAGGAAGATGGGTTCCTGACGATTACGGATCGGCTGTCGAGATTCAGCAAAATCGGCGGCGAGATGGTGCCGCATATTCGCATTGAAGAGAAGCTGCAGGAACTGGCCGATGCCACGGAGCAGGTGTTTGCGGTGACGGCGGTTCCGGATGAGAAGAAGGGCGAACGAATTGTTGTGGTGCACACGCTGCCCGAAGCGAAGCTCGCGCCAGTGCTTGAGAAGCTGGCGCAATCTGATCTGCCGGCGCTATGGAAGCCGAAGGCGACCCAGTTTGTGCATGTGCAGGCGATCCCGGTGCTGGGGACGGGGAAGATGGATTTGCGCGGGATCAGGAAACTGGCGGAAGAGCTGATAGAGGCGGAAGGGTAACGAAAGGGACGCAGGGTCCGCGTGCCGAATGAATCGTAAGTAAGGGGTGGAAACAGGCGAGCAGGCGCGCCGGCCCGGTCGCGGGATGGACAGATGCGAATGTTATTCTTGAAGTACACTGTGTAACTAATTGATTATCCATATTTAATTGATTCAAACTTATCACCTTCGTAAGATGCCGAACGGTGGATGACGCGGTTGGGCTATGCGGATCCCACTTACGGGTGAGAGACAGCCCCACTATCGTTGATGCTTTATTAGAAGGTACAGGACCCGATTACCAGGGGGACGCAGCGGCCGGCAGGTAGGCCTTCAGAGGATGCTCTCATCGACCTGGATTGGGACCCTTTCTACGGGGTCAACACCACTCAATTGAGCATGAAGTAAAGAGAAAACTCCAAAAGACGGGCCCCTTTAGCGAATTCCCAATTTTTCCCTCAGACTGTCGAAGTGAAGGATGAATTCGAGCATCCCGCGCGGTGCTGCGGCTACCGCCGGACAGTAAGAGGAATTCGATGAGCAAGATCCTTCAAAAACTTTACGAGAAGCTCCGTAGCCTGGCAATCTGCGAGAGCGCTCAGGACACCGTTGAATATGCAATGCTGGTGACGCTGATTGCGCTGGTTTGCATCTCCGGCGCGCAAAGCGCAGCCAACTCGGTGAACCAGCTGTACGGGCAGGTCAGCCAGGCCTTCGACACTCAACAGCAAGGGCAGCAACAGCAACCACCTCAGCAGAACCATCACCACGATCACGGCGGCGGCCATGGTGGTGGTCAAGGCGGGGGACATTTCTGGGGATGGCACTGAGATCGATCCGGCTCGGGTAGAGCTACGCGCCTGCGAATTGGCCAAGCCGCAGAGCTCCGCGTTTTCGTGGTTTGGATTGGAGCGTTGGGCCGCACGTCGTCTGAGCCAACCGGCAACGACCTCTCTAAAAGAAGCGCACAGTGAGCAGATCTGCGGTGCGCGGCTTCCCTTCCTTCAAATCTCTTTCAATTCTGAGTGGCACAATTCGAGCGCGCCGCTTTTGCGCAGCCCAGCAGCGAATGCAAATGCGTAGCTGCCGGCCAATGGCTATGCATCCGTGGATCGTTGGGAAAGAAGAGACTCGGCGGAGACGCCGCGGATCGATGCGTCGAGAAGTTCGACGAGATGGAAGGAGGGCATGGTTTGCCTTCCAGCCTGGCGCAGGCCGTACATAAGTTGCAGCAGGCAGCCAGGATTGGCGGAGGCGACGGCCTGAGCGTGGACGGAGAGCAGGTTCTGGACTTTGCGCGCACCGAGCTCGCCGGCCGTTTCGGGCTCGATCAGGTTGTAGATGCCGGCTGAGCCGCAGCAGAGCGAACTCTCAGGGATTTCGGCGAGGTCGAGTTGGGGAATGCCGGCGAGCAGGCTGCGGGGCTGGTCGCGCACGCACTGCGCGTGCTGCAGATGGCAGGCGTCGTGATAGGCGACGCGGAGACTGAGCGGGTGGCGCCTGGCCTGTGGGCTCAATTCACACAAAATTTCAGAAACGTCTTTGCATTTGGCTGAGAAAGTTGCAGCGCGCGCGGACCACGCGGGATCATCGCGCAGCAGATAGCCATACTCCTTCATCGTCGATCCGCAGCCGGCGGAGTTGATGACGATGGTGTCGACCTCCGCGGCTTCAAACGCGGCGATCATCTTTTTGGCGAGTTCGATGGCCTGCGATTCGAGACCGGAATGAAGCATGAGCGCGCCGCAACAAGGCTGGCCGGCCGGAATCACCACGTTGCAGCCTTCGGCGGCGAGGACGCGCTCAGTGGCTGCGTTGACGTGCGGGAAGAAAACCTGTTGCACACAGCCGGTGAGCATGCCCACTGTTCTTACCGGTTTCTCCGCTGATTTTGGAGATTTCTCAGGATTTGCAACCGTGGCAATGGGAAGCGTGCGCGCCTCGCCGGAAGCCGGGCCTTGCCGCGGCACCTCAGGAAGCAGCGCTTCCATTGCGGCCAGGCGCCTAGGCGCGAGCTTCAACATGCCTGACGCGCGCACCAGCGTGCGTAAACCGCTGCGCTGGTAGATGCGAATCGGAACGGCGAGGAGCCGCAGCCGCCTGGGATGCGGGAAGGTAGCGAAGATGAGTTTGCGGAAGAGGCGATCGGCGAGTGGGCGCGCCGTGTTGCGCTCGATTTGAGCGCGGGTGGGCTCGATGAGCTTGTTGTACTCGACGCCCGAAGGGCAGGCCGTCATGCAGGCCATGCAGCCGAGGCAATTGTCCATGTGGAACTGGAAGCGCGCGTCGAGCGGCACCTGGCCTTCAGCGGCTTTCTTGATCATGTAGATGCGGCCGCGGGGTGAATCCATCTCCTCGCCCCAGAGGACATACGTGGGGCAGACGGGCAGGCAAAAGCCGCAGTGAACGCAATCGTCAATTTGCTCGCGCTGGGGCGGATGATGCGCGTCGAAGCTTGATGGACGTGGGCTGGGCTCGCGCGCAGTTGCGGCGTGGGCCGCTTCGGGCGCGGACGAGCGATCCTGCTCGGGGTTTGCGGCGTGGGCCATGGCGCTAGATGCCTCCCACAAAACGGCCGGGATTGAGGATGGCGTGAGGATCGAAGCGGCGCTTGATTTCGCGCATCAAGGGCAGCGCGTCAGAGCGGCAGTCCCAGACGTCAATTTTGCCGCGCAGGTCATCGGGAATCTGCAAGAGGACGACGCTGCCGCCGGAGGGGCGGAGACGCGTGCGGAACTGATCGATGATTCCGATGATTGCGCCGGATGGGCCGGAGAGCGCGATGGTCATGAGGCCGGTGGCTTGCGCGACGAGAGATACTTCCACCCCCTGAGCCGCGCATGTTTGCTGCCATTCGGCGGCGGCCGCGCAAACGTCGTCAGGCAAGAGAGAAACTCTGGCGATGACCGCATTCGGTGACGAGAAAAGCTGCTGGCGCGACTGCCACACGGCTTCGCTCGCGTCTGCATCCGCAAGCGGGCTGAAGATGGAGCGAAGATGAGCGGCATGTTGCTCAAGGCACTCTGGCCGCGTGACGATACGCACGTCGAGCGCGCATTGCTTTTCTGCGATGCGAAGTTGCGCACTCGAAAGAGCCATTTGCGCGTGGAGCAGATTGCGGAGCGGCTGTGCGAGTGATGGAGCGCTGGGTGCGGCGAAGGTTAAAGTGCGTGCGTGCTGCTCAATGGGATGCAGGCGGAAGTTAACCTCGGCAATAACCCCAAGTGTGCCGAAGCTGCCCGTCAACAATTTGTGCAGGTCGTAGCCTGCGACGTTTTTTACGACTTTGCCGCCGGTTTTGGCGATGGTGCCGTCGGCGAGAACGAGCGTCATGCCGATGATGAGGTCGCGCAGGCCGCCGTAGCGCAGGCGCAGCGCGCCGCTATCGTTCGTCGCCACCACGCCGCCGACGGTGGCGAGATCGGGCCAGAGCGGATCGAGCGCGACCATCTGGCTGTGGCGGGCCAGTTCGGCCTGCATCGCGGCCCAGGTGCAGCCGGCCTGCACGGTGCAGGTGAGGTCCTGCCAGGCGTGTTCGCGTACGAAGTTCATGCGCGCCAGGCTCAGGAAGATTTCGGGCGCGACGGGATTGCCCCAGCCGAGCTTGCTGCCGCTTCCGGTGGGAACGACGGTGAGGCCGTGTTGATTGGCGAAACGAAGAACTTCAGCAGCTTGTTCGGTGTTGGCGGGAGCCACGCGAACCGCATCACCTGCAAGTTGTGCGTGTTCGTCGCCGGCGATGGCAGCAAACCGCACGAGAGCTTCTTCGCGTGTGAAGGTCGCGGGCATCAGAAAATCTCCGCCACGCCGGATTTCTCGAGCGGATGCGGCGTAAAGGGGCCGGGTTTGTCGGCGCAAAGGCGCGGTCGCGGGAAGACTTTGTCAGGGTTGGAAAGGTTTTCCGGATCGAAGGCGCAGCGCACCAGTTGCATGGTGGCGAGATCGGGCTCCTGAAACATGTAGCCGAGGGCTTGCTGCTTTTCTTTGCCCACGCCGTGCTCGCCGGTTATGGAGCCGCCGCTGTCGACGCAAAGATTGAGGATGCGATAGGAGAGTTCGAGCGCGATCTCTTCCTGGCCGGGGATGGCGCGATCGTAGAGAACGAGCGGGTGCAGGTTTCCGTCGCCGGCGTGGAAGACGTTGGCCGCGCGGAGATGGACGGCCGATGACATGCGATCGATTTCGGTAAGGACGCGAGGCAACGCAGTGCGCGGAATGACGCCGTCCTGCACGATGTAGTTGGGCGAGATGCGGCCCATGGCGGCAAAGGCGGCCTTGCGGCCTTTCCAGATGAGGGCGCGTTCGGCGTCGGATTGGGCCACGCGAATCTCCCGCGCGCCGTTACTGCCGGCGATGTCGCGGACTTCGCGCATGAGGGCGTCGACTTCATCGCAGGGACCGTCGAGCTCCACCAGGAGCAGGCCGCCGCACATGGGATAGTGGGCATGCACGGCGGCTTCCGCTGCCTCGATGGCGAGCGTGTCCATGATTTCGAGAGCGGAGGGCAGCATGCCGGCGGCGATGATGTCGCTGACGGTTTGGCCGGCGGCGGAGGGCGTGTCGAAAGCCGCGAGAAGGGTTTGGACAACTTCAGGCCGGCGCACGATGCGCAACGTCACTTTGGTAGCGACGCCGAGGGTGCCTTCGGAACCGACGAAGACGCCGGCAAGATCGTAGCCGGGCGCGTCGAGCGCAGGCGAGCCGAAGTGGGCGAGTTCGCCGTTGGGCAGAACGACCTCAAGGGCGAGGGTGTGGGTGACGGTGAATCCGTACTTAAGGCAATGCGCGCCGCCAGAGTTCTCCGCAACGTTGCCGCCAATGGTACAGACCGACTGGGAAGAGGGATCGGGCGCGTAGAAGTAGCCCGCCGGCGCGACGCGCTGCGTGACGTACGCGTTGACGACGCCGGGTTCGACGATGACGAAACGGTTGGGAATATCGACCTGGAGAATGCGATTCATGCGCGCGAGGCTGATGACGACGCCTCCCGCTGCGGGCAGCGCGCCGCCGCTCAAGCCGGTGCCCGCACCGCGGCTGACGAAAGGAATTTTGTGGCGGGCGCAGACGCGGACGACGGCTTGAACTTCTTCAGTGGTTCGGGGAAGAACAACGGCGCCGGGGAGGACGCGAAAATTGGTGAGGCCGTCGCACTCGTAAGTCTGCAACTGGCTTTCAGCGCTGATGAGGCCGGCGGAGCTGACCGCGGCGCGCAACTCGTCGAGTTGAAACTGGGGAAGCACTCTGCACCTCAGCTTACCCGATAGAGGGTGCGGGGTGTTTGGATTCGGTTGTGAGTGAAATGGATGGAAACCATACCTCAGGGCTGGAGCCAGGTACACTTCGGGTGATTTTTGACACGGATGAAGCCAAACAAAGGCGCCGTCAGCAAGCCCTGAAGCCGTTCTCCACGCGCCGGGCTGTTTTTACATCCGGGTTTGGCGTTTTCTTGCGTGGAGCGGGGCGGTGTCCGCTCAGGTGGACTTTCTTTGCAGGAGCCGCAGCGCAGCCAGATAAAAAACGGTTGTGAGTGAGCCGACGATTGCCGCCTGCATCATCATCAGGCCACGGCCGCGCCAAACTACATCACCCACCGAGAATGAATGCGTACTTTGGGCGGGCGAAGGGAGAAGTATGCTCCAGGCGATGAGGGATAAGGGGCCGATGAGAATGCCGGCAATTGCGAGAATCCAGAGTTGCCGGCGCGTCACCCCGGGGAACTTGACCAGCACGGGCAAGTACAACAGCCAGGCGGGCATGGCAAAAAATAATGTGAACTGAAAGATGAACCTGATGGCCTGCGGAATGCCGCGGTCTGCGAAGACGCTAAAGAGGAGCGCGCTGAGAAGCAACGAAGCAAGCCAAAGCAGGATGCGGGTGAAGGTGTTCAGTGGCTTGGTGGATGAGAGCGCAGGCATAAGGCATCCAAGACTACGGCACGGTAAAGGGCCGGAAGCCGTCGACCGGAAAGAGTCCGGTGGGGCCGGCAACGGCGGAGGGCTGGCCGCGGAAGGTGTAGCGGACGAAGAATCCGATGGATGTGAAGTTGTAATTGCGCGTGTTGTTGGCGGCGACGTTCACGCCGGCGAACCAATGCGGGCCAAGCTGGTAGGCGACTTCACTTTTGAGGTCGTAGTTGGCGCTGACGCTGGTGAGGTCAGGGAGCATGGGGTTGCCCTGGCTGACTTCAAGCGCCCTTTGCGCAGCCAGCGGCCAAAGCGGCGTGGATTGCTGCTGGAAGGCCTGGACGCCGAGCGCGCTGCTGATGGTGTAGTGCCAGCGTGTCTCCCAGTGGCCCACCCAGTTGAACGGAACGTTGGCGAGGAAGTAAGCCTGCGGGCTGAAGTAGCCGCCCATGCCGAGGGTGAAGGCGTTCTGGTTATTGGCGTAGTGCATGGCGAAGAAGTTGGCGCCGACGGTGAGGTCGCCGTACTCGGGCGAGGTAAAGGCGTGCCAGTAAGCGCCGGCGGTGCCGTCGACACGCGTGTTGCTCTCAGTGTTGTAGCCGGTGAGGTATTGGCCGCCCGCGGAAAAATAAAAGCCGGATTCCGCATCGCCGTGGCCGAATTGGACCCGGCCCTGGTTGGCGACAACTCCACCCCAGATTTGGCCGAGGGTGGTAAGGGTGTTGCCGGCGGGATCGCGCAAACCCGCGTAAGAGAGCTGCGAATCTTTGACGGAGTCGCGCGACAGGCTGAATGTCAAGGGGCCGTTGCCAGGACGCCATTGAAAGCGACCGGTGAACGTAGCGACTAGAAAGCCGGATGGCGTGTAACCGCCGGCGATGGCGAGGTGGGATGAGGTGAGCTGGAGCTCGCCACCCATGCCGACAGCATTTTGCTGCGCCGGTAGCGTGGCGTTGGTGCTGGTGAGCGTGCCGATGGGTTCGGGAATGGTGACGAGTGAAGTGCCGGAGGCGGTGGTCTCAAGAACAGAGAGAGTCGCGGTACCGCCGGCGGTGCCGGAGTCGAGAAAGACGGGTTTCGCAACGGCGGTGAGGCGCGCGTGGAAGCCGAATGGCGTGGAGGCTTCAAAGGGCGACTCGATGACGGCGAGCTGGCTGTAACCGGCTGTGCCACTGCGGTAGTTGAGCATGGACGTTCCGCCGAGCCAGCCACTGTAACCGGATTCGATGGCACGAAGCTGTTCTTCCGCCTCTTCGCGCGGGCTGGGCGGATTGGCCTGCCGCTGAAAACGAATCCACGGGCCATGCAACGGGGGCAGATTGTGCTGCGCGAGTTCTTCGTCGCTGGAGCCGTTGCTTGTGGTTTGGGCTGGAGATTCGGAGAGCGGCTGAGATTGGGTTGCGCCGGTGGTCTCGGTGTTGGGCGTCGTTTCAGGTGCGTTGTTGGGGGCGATTTGTGCGCTGCCGAGAGTCTGCGTGGGCTGCCGGGCCGCGGTTTGCGTGTTCGGTTGCGGCGCAGATCTGGGGCGAGCATGCGAGTGTGCAGCGGCGGAGCCGGCCTGGGGCTTGGCGGAAGCAGTTCCGCCAACTGGCAAGGCCGGCGCTACGGTTTGTGTCGTTCCCGCGGATTGCTGAGGCGCGGAGTAAGCGCCGGTGACAGCCTGCTGCACCGATGGAGCGGCGAGCGCGTCATTGGCTGCGACTTGCGCGGGCGGCTCGACGACGGGCGGAATGGCGATGGGTAACTGCTGCGTTGCGACAGCGGGTTCAGGAGTGGTGGGCAGATTGGGGAGCGGCGCCGGAGTTGGGGCGGGAGCGAGCGTCGCGGTCGATTCGGGCGATGCGGTCTGCGGCATCTCCAAGGCAGGATTGGAGGCGCCAGAGCCGGACGATTCAAGCCCAGCATACACATCGGCCATTCCAGGTGCGGTGATCGGGGCGTTCGGGGCCGGCTGGATGACGGCGGGCTGCGTGGCGTTCTGCTCGACAAGAGGCGGAGAAGCGCCCGCAGTTCCCTGCTCCGCGGACGGAAGAGGGAGCGGGTTGTTGGAAGGAAGCGTACGCTGCGAAGTTTGCGCAGAAGGAAATTGCGCCGCATAGGGCGATGAGGAAAGATGGGAATTGTACGAGGGCAAAGG
>Ga0335074_10013381_pt1 | contig 11530 bp, 12 predicted proteins | sample Lox_Sample_23_FD_206715 | JGI IMG/M metagenome (GOLD analysis project Ga0335074, IMG submission 206715) | Soil microbial communities from Loxahatchee National Wildlife Refuge, Florida, United States - Lox_Sample_2.3 | ecosystem: Environmental > Terrestrial > Soil > Wetlands | place: USA...
CGTTGTCGCGCACCACGCGCTCGTAATAACGCGCCGTATCGTAGGCCGAAAAGAACGGATCGCTCATTCCGTGAATGAGCATCAGTTTGCCGCCGCGAGTGGAAAACGTCGAAAGGAATGTCAGCAACGAGTCTTGCAGGACGCTGGTGTCGTTCAGTCGCGCCGGGTCCTTATCGAAGTTGAACTTCATCGGATCGAACTGCGGGTCAGGCGGTGTGAAGAAGAAGCCTTTGAGTCCGCTGAACATCAAGGTTACATCCGCGGAGTTGGGCGTTGCGGTTTCCGATGTCCCCAGTTTTAGCGCACGCCATCCGGGAGCCGCAATACCGGTGTCATAGGGCCAGTCCGAATAGAGCGCTTCGCCGCTCGAGTTCTTGGGACCCGCGAATACTTTCTTCAGTGCTGCCGCTTGGTTCGCAGAAAGACAAGTGTCCGTCTTGCGTCCTTTACAGACCAGCGTGGCTGGATCGAAGTGGCAATCCCGCGTATCGAAGATGAGGCCGTCCTTGACGCCGTCCTTCGAATCGCAAACTCGAGCCACCGCCTTGGCCACCAATGTTAGATCTGCATTGGAGAATGCCTTGGAAAGAATGGGCCGTCCTGCGGCGTCCTTCGGCGCGATGTCAGAGAACGCGATCGTTTCCCAAACGGAGCTAATCGTGGCCGTGCCCACCCGGGCGGCTGGGGCCACCGACATCACGCCGTCAAATACGAGCGGAAAACGTTGCGCTGCCAAAAGCGCTTGCCGCCCGCCGTTCGAACAGCCCATGAAGTAGGATTTTCTCCATGGTTGGCCGTAGTGGCTGACGATCACCTGTCGCGCGAGTTCTGTTACCGCCATAAAGCCGCCGTAGGCTTGATCGATTCGAGCTTGCTGATCAATGCCGAAAGAGGAATCGGCCGCGGCGCCCATCGGTCCACCTTGCCCTTGATGCCCTGAGTCCGTTGTCGCTACTGCGAAACCGCGCGCCAGAGCGGGCACGGCAGTGGATCCGGCAATCGGAATCGCACCGGTCGCGGGCCGGACGACACCATCCATCCCACCGCCTCCTTGAAATAGGAAGCGCTCCGTCCACATATCCGGCAAGCGCAGTTCGAAGCCGATGCCAAACTGTTTCCCTCCGGCTCCAAGGCGTTTGTTGATCATGCCCTGCACCAAACAGTACGCCGGCAACGCGTCGCTCGGCGGGATGGACTCGGCCTTCGAAAACTCGACTCCAGGAGCGCTGAACTGGAGCAACTGTGCGCATGGATGTTTAGGAGAAACTGCTTGTGCGTGGCCAAGCACGGCCGAGCACAGCAGTACACCTGCGCTCAGCATGTACATCGAGAATTGACGTTGTCTACCGTGCACAGAGGTAAGATCCGGCATCGCTCGGTGGACCTCCTACGTATTTCGGATACAGCGGATAGTTACACAGTGGCAGGCTCCGCCCTCTCGCACTTACGGTCAATTGCTTCGGCGGCGCCTCCTTCTTCCCCACCCAGTCCATCAGTATTGGTAGCCGATCGTAGGTATTTGGGATAGGTGCAGCTTCAACCGTTTTTCCGTCGCCGTCCGTAGTATAGTTCGTCCCGCTTAATCCATGGCTCGTCTGCGGAATCACGAAGAAGCGAGCGAACGCATCGACCTTTTTCCGGCCCATACGATCGATGACCGATTGAAAGTACGCCATCTGGGCGCCCGGAGACGCCAGGGTGTCGTTCGTTCCAATGGTCACGATCATCTTCCCGCCGCGAGCTGCAAATTTACTGAGATCCGGAAGTCGTAACTGGCATTGGCGAAGGCGCAGTAAGTGGAGGGATCGGATGAAGCGAAGAATGTTCCGCCCGTTACTTTTTCGCCTCGCATCATCTTGAGCTTTACCGGAATCCAGATCTTGCCGTTGGGGGCGCATCGAAAGCGTGACCGTACTTCCAGGACTTCTCAAACAATAGCGCCTTGATTGACTGCGTTAGGAAGCGCGGTTGTGATTGCGCCGGAATCCTTGCCGGCGGGGGTGCCAGCGGGAACTTCAGGGTGCCTGCAGCGGCATTGTCGGCGTATGGATCGGCCGTGGGCGACGGCTGCGTTCCCGGCGTTTCGCCTCCGGCCTGCTGCCCTTGCGCCCGCAACATGCCGAATCCGAGTGTTACGGAGAGCGCCAAAAGCGTAAACCGGCGATTCATTTTCATTCCTTTTCTCGATGCTCAATTTGACTGGCGCGGCAACAAGGTTTGCGAGTTACGCTCTCGGCTGTTCGCCGGCCAATTCAATAGTGAAGCCATTGGGGTCGCGAAAGCGGAGTGCGTGATCGTGGGTTGAGGTTGTTTCCACCTGGAGTTTCTCCAGTTTCGAGGCAGTCACCTTCTTGTCAAAACCTGCGATGCGGAAGCACAGCCGCTCGATCGCGGGCTTCGAGTCCGATGCAACGGGCTCGAGTGCCAGACGTGTATTCGCTACCTGAAACCAGACCTGGGCGGATTTTTTGCTGATCGGAGATCCGAAAAACTGCGCGTAGTGGGCTGACGCGCGATCGAGATCGGATACCGTGAGAACGATATGATCGAGACCGACCGCTTCAACCGCAGCCGGGTCGGTGGTGATGCGAGTGGAGGGAATAATCGTTCTCGCCAGACCGCCAGGCACTCCTAACAATTGAAGGCGGATTCCATCGTCATCCGTCGGCATGCCGAAGCGGCCAGCCCCCATCTTGATTCCGGCCTTCTCGATCGCGGCGCGCATTTCGTCGGGTTTGTAATGCTTCACGAGGGCGCAGAAGTGATCGATTCTGGGAGTTGGGTTGGCAGCCGATGTACCGCCGAAGGCGACGTAGGCACTTCCCATGCGGACGTAGTAGCGCGGCGGTGGGTCGCGTTCCTGGAACAATTGAGGGTCGAAGATTCGCCCGTACCAGTCGGCCGAAGCTTTCTGATCCGGCACCGTCATGCCGACATGTTCCAGTCCGGTAGTTTGCAGGGGCAATGGTCCCGGTTCTGGCTGGTCTGCCCGGACAAGAGCCGCCCAGAGCCACGCCAGCGTCGGTGCAGCCGCCAGCGCTTCTCGCCGGCTCCATTCGCCCGAAGCAATTGCTCGAATATCCATGGACACGCAGCTGAAGCTGCTTCGAGATCATACCAGCCGACAGGTATAAACGCAAGCCTGCGGAATTTTGACAGGACGTGCGGGAGCAGGATAGAATCGCAGTCCGGGTGACGTGGTTTTAGGTTTCTGTGCCAGGGGAATCCGACGATTTTCAGAACTTCGGAAAGGATGGACCTTCCCATGAAGACACATGGCATTCTTGTGAATGCCGTAGTCAGCGCGGCCCTGTTTGCGGCCACCGCCGCGGCGCAGTCGCACCTGGAGATCAAGGTCCACACCGGGCACGGTGTCAACGGATATGACGTGAATTCGACCATGACTTCCAGCGAACACGACATGATCGTGATCGATCCGCGATTCAGCCTGAGCGAGGTGCATCGGCTGGCGGCCGAAATTCTGGAATCGAAAAAAAACCTGACCACGATCTTTATCACGCATCCTCATCCGGACCACTTCTTCGGACTGGCGGTTCTCAAGAAGGCATTTCCAAACGCGCGGGCCGTTGCGCTACCCGCCAGAGCCAGTGCGATCAAGACGGCGTGGCCGGCGCGCCAGAAGTTTTGGTTTGGCACCTACGGGAGCAATATTCCGGGCCCCGATCCGGTTGTGCCGGAGGCATGGACCACGCCGGTGCTGACCTTGGAAGTTCGAAACGCGGTTACGCTTCCACCAGCATGCGATCCATCTCGACATTAATCGGCATGGATTGTCACCATGCGAAAAACATACCAGCAAAGAATCCGGCAGATCATTGACGCATCGCAAAAAAGCGGCTCCATTCGCACCGACGCGCAGCCGCGCTATCTCGCTTCCATGCTCCAGGGCCTCCTCGACCGGGTTGTCGAGTGCTATCAGAAAGGTAGCAGGCTCCAACCTGCGGAGCCGTCCGTTTACTTCTGCGATATTTATCTGTTCGGAGCTGAGAAGGCTTCCCCGACACGCGCTACACGTTAAGAGGTGGGCTGAAAGGATGGATCATCGAATGACACTCAACGATTGGCGGTATCAACGAAAGTCCCTGGTTATTCCGGTCGTGTTACTGGTCTTGAGCTGGCAAAGCACGGCTCAAAATCCCGGAGGTTTTCGGCCGCCCGGGCCAACCCAAGGATCGGGGCCTTACAAGGCCGTGATGGAGATGGACGCGGGCTTGCCGGATCACACGGTCTACCGCCCGGAGGACTTGCCGGCCCTGAACGGTGTGAAATTGCCCATCGTCGTGTGGGGTAACGGCGCCTGCGTGAACGTTGGCAACGCGTTTCAGAACTTTCTGACGGATATATCGTCGTACGGGTATCTTGTGATCGCGTTGGGGCCGATTGTTCAGCGCAACCCGAATGCGACTCCTCCCCAAGCTCCCGTGGCGCCGCCAAGGACGCCGGCTGACACGACGGAACTTCCTCGCAATCTGCCGCCGGCCGCAACTCATCCATCCCAGATGATCGATGCGATTCATTGGGCGATGGCGGAGAACGATCGTGCCGGCAGCAAATATTACAAGCAGCTCGATAGCCGCAAAATCGCGGTAATGGGGCAATCCTGTGGTGGGGTTCAGGCGATCGAAGTTGCCGCGGATCGTCGCGTGACGACCGCTGTGATTTGGAACAGCGGCCTGTTCGCCAAACCCACCAACATGGGAGGCGGAAAAACTCTCAGCAAGAGCGATCTCGATTCCATTCACATACCCATGGCTTATATCAGCGGCGACGCGCAGGATATCGCGTTCAACAACGCGAATGCGGATTTCGACTACCTGACAAAGGTCCCGGCGTTTCGCGCCTACGAACGCGGCGTGGGACACGGCGGCACGTATCGCGAGCCGAATGGCGGGGAGTTCAGCGGCGTCGGGGTCGCTTGGCTAAATTGGCAGCTCAAGGGCGATGCGCGTGCGGCGCGGATGTTTCGAGGCTCGGATTGCGGCCTGTGTGTCGATCCGAAATGGGTTGTCCGGACCAAAAACATAAAATGAGATTACTACTGCTCCTGTTTTCCATCGCAGCTTTTGGGCAGTCGTCGAAATTCGAGCCGCCCCGGCTAGCCGACGGGCATCCCGATTTGCAGGGCGTTTGGCGCAACTCCGCAATCGTCGCCGCATTCAACGTAGAAGGGCAGAAGGCGTACTACAACGAGCCGGGAGGCGCATCCCTCATCGTTGACCCGCCCGATGGGAAGCTGCCATATCTTCCAGCAGCCCTCCAACAGGCGAAGGACAATCATGACCATCACGAACGCGACCCCACTGGGCATTGCCATATGCTTGGAGTGCCACGTTCGCTGGCGCCTCCGTTTCCCACTGAGATCGTGCAAGACAGCAACTATGTGGTCCTGTTGTCAGAGACGCAGCACGACGTCCGCATCATTCCGCTTGACGGGAGGCCTCATCTGAAGCACTATCGCGCCTGGGCAGGCGACTCGCGGGGCCGCTGGGAGGGTGACACGCTGGTGGTGGATGTAACCGATTTCAACGGTCGAACCTGGCTGGATCAGTCGGGAAATTTCGTGGATGAAAACGAACATGTCGTGGAGCGGTTTACGATGACAGGACCCGACGCGATGGTCTACGAAGCGCGAGTGGACGATCCCACAGTGTTTTCCCGGTCCTGGACCCTCCGCGTTCCTCTGCGGCGTCAACCTAAAGGCACCGAACTAATCGAATACGACTGTATCGAGGGAGAGCAGGATGAGATTCATTTTCCGGGCGCGCACAAACCTTAGCTGCGGTTTTGTGTTGTTCGTGTTCTTGGCCACAGCCAACGCTTGGCCGCAGAGCCTGGGAACGGACCTGCGTGGCATCTGGATGGCTGAGAACAATGCGGACGCCAACATCGAGCACGCCCATGTGATTGTCGATCCGCCGGACGGCAAGATCCCCTACCGGCCCGAGGCCACCGCGCAACAGAAGCAGAATTTTGCAAATCGGGCGACGGCCGATCCGGAGACCAAATGCTTTCAACCCGGAGTGCCGCGCGCCGCGTACCTGCGATCGCCGTTTCAAATTTTCCAGAACGGCCGCGCCGTATACATCGTTTATCAGGACGTACATGCCTACCGCATCATCTATCTCAACGGCAGCCCCCACAACGACGGGCTCCCCTATGCCATGGGCGATTCGCGCGGCCACTGGGAGGGCAACACACTGGTGGCGGATGTCGCGAGCTTCAGCGACACAACCTGGCTGGACGCCGCAGGGAATTATCACAGCGACGAATTGCATGTGGTGGAGCGCTACACGCGCCAGAGTCCCGACACGCTGATGTACGAGGCCACCATCCAAGATCCGAAAGTGTTCACGCGGCCGTGGAAGATCCGGATGACCCTGCGCCTGCAGAAGGGAATTCAGATCCTAGAGGATGAATGCGAGGAAGGCGAAAATGGCCGGCGGCATCACATGGCCCGGTTCGCCCACGAGAGATAAGCCTGCAGCATAGGAGGAAGGAATGAAAGCGGTTCTATCGGCGGTACTGTCCTTATGCATTTTCTTGGCGGCTCGCGCGATCGCGCGGGCTCAGACGCCTCCCCCAACGGTGGACGGTTACATCACGGCCGCGAAGGTCGCCGCCGGAACCGATTGGGCGGGAACATTTCTGCGCATGTGCATTCCGCCGCCACCCGGCACCGGCGGACCTCCGCCGCCAAGCCGAACCACACCAGCTCGCGAAACATGGTACGCGGAACCGGCGAAGGTGGCTGATAACTTCTATTTTGTCGGCACTAAGATTCATAGCGCGTGGGCACTGGTTGGAAACCAGGGCATCATCATCATTGAAGCTTTGTTCGACTACGCCGCCCCCGACGAAATCCTGGGTGGACTCAAGAAGCTCGGATTGGACCAGAATCGAGTGAAATACGTGATCCTGTCGCATGCGCACGGCGATCATGACGGCGGCGCTCGAATGTTGCAGGATACGATCCCGGGAGTTCACCTCATCTACGGCGCGGAAGATTGGGATGCGATCGATAAGGCGCCTACGCACATGGGAGGGAAACCCAAGCGCGATATCACCGGCGACGATGGCATGGTCGTCTCGGTCGGCGATGCTTCCGTGCGCATTGTCACCACACCGGGGCACACGCCGGGAACGCTCTCGTACTTGTTTGAAATTCGTGACCACGGCAAGCCGCTGCGAGTCGCTTACGTGGGCGGCACGGCGGTACCTTTTAATGCCGATGCCCAATATTATGACCGCTACATCGCGTCTGCGAAGAAGATGTCGAAGGCCGCTGCCGATTACGGGGCTACCGTTCTGCTTAGCAATCATACGGAGTTCGACAGTGCCTTCTTCAAGGCGCACGCTGCCGATGACCGCAAGAATGGCGAAGCAAATCCGTTCGATGTAGGCGCCGGCGCGGTGGCCCGCTATTTCACTGTGGTCGAGGACTGCGCGGCTGCCGACAAGCTGCGTGCGGCCGCAGCGGCTGCGCCAAGCCGGGCGCAGAACGGGAGTGAGGCCAATAAAGGCTCCTGGGAGAAGGTTACAGTTCACGGCAAGTCCCTCGAGGGAAATCTCGAAGGCGACTCTCCAGATCGCGACGTGTTCGTCTATCTGCCCCCGAGTTACAAGACGAATCCGAACCGGCGCTATCCCGTCGTCTATTTCCTTCACGGCTACGCCGCGCATGCCGAGACCTACTGGAACTCGTTATCGGTTCCCGCCGCCGCGGATGCGGACATCGCAAACGGATCGTCTCATGAAATGATCATCGTGCTTCCGGACGCGTTTACCGTCTATAGCGGCAGTATGTTCTCGAACTCGCCAACCACGGGCGATTGGGAGACATTCGTCGCAGACGACTTGATCGCCTATATCGACGGCCACTATCGCACCATCGCGGATCGCAGTGCCAGAGGGCTCGCCGGACATTCCATGGGCGGATACGGAACGGTGCGGATCGGCATGAAACATCCGGAGGCTTTTTCGGTGCTCTATGCGATGAGTTCCTGCTGTCTGATGAACGATCCTCAACGGCTGCTGCCCGGGGCAGCGCCAACCAGGCAGCCTCCGAGCGGCGTTCTGGCAAAGGCACTTTCTGCACAAGCGGCCGCCTGGGCGCCGGATCCGATGAACCCGCCCCAATTCTTCGATCTTCCGACTAAGAATGGGGAAATCCAGCCTCTGATCGCGGACAAATGGGTCACAAACTCGCCCTTAGTGATGGTGGACCAGTATGTGCCCAACCTGAAGAGCTATCGCGCCATCGCCATCGACGTTGGAACGCAGGATCCGTTCCTGGCCACCAACACGCAACTGGACCAGGCGTTCACACGCTTGGGGGTTACTCACAAATTCGAGACCTACGAAGGCACGCACGGAAACCGGATCACAGCCCGTTTCGCGGCCCAGGTGCTGCCCTTCTTTTCCGAGAATCTCGCGGCGGCGCGGTGAGAAACTCAGGCATGAAGCCCGCCATTCTGCTTTTTATCGTCTCTGGCGCGCTGGCAGCCCAGACGGCTGGACCCATCCCGTTCGGTTCGGCTCTGGATGCCGATCGGCAGATCGCCGAATCGCAACTGCTTGCAAAAGAGGCTACGGCGCCCCGGCTACGGGCCAAGGGAGATCAGCACCGAACGTATTACTTCCCGGCGGCGAAAACGGACATGCCTTATCGGCTGTACGTCCCGCTGACGTGGGACAGTCAGTCCAAGTTGCCTCTGATCGTGATGCTCCACGGAGCTGGAGCCGATGAGAATCGCTACATGGACATGAACAATCGGCAGATGCTTCACTTGGCCGAACAGCACGGCTACGTTGTTGTCTCGCCGCTCGGCTACAGTCGTCTGGGCGCTTATGGCACGCCTCTCAGGCTGCCTGCAGTTTTTGGACAACCGGAGATCGCGGCGAAGCAGAGAGCAGCAGTAACGCCCGAAGCGGAGCACACTCTCGAACTCAGCGAAAAAGATGTCATCAACGTCCTCGAGATCGTGCTGAACGAATATCCAATCAACTCGTCTTCGGTATTTCTGATGGGCCATTCCATGGGGGCCGGAGGAACGTGGTATTTAGGTGCGAAGTATTCGAAGCTTTGGCGCGCCATTGCTCCAATGTCAGGACCATTCGTCGACCAAGCGAACTATCCCTGGGACCGGATTCGTTCGATGCCCGTGATGATGAGCGAGGGAACATTGGCGTTGCCATCGGTGCAAGGCAGCCGATTGATGCGAGACTGGATGTTCCAGCAGGATTTTCAGTTCGAATATTACGAAGTGAAAGCCAATCACCCCGGCATGGTGCCCTTGGTGCTGCCCGCCGTGTTCGACTTCTTTGACCGATATCGGGATAGGTAATCGTTGTTTGTGCCGATGAAGATTGCGATTGCTCTGGAATTGGATAAAGCTTCCAAACCAGCCCATGGGTGCTGAAGAGAATCAGCGACAAGAGTACCGACAGGGTGGGCCACATCGACAAGATCAACTGCATCGAAATCCGGCCGGAGCCCAGCCGATGACGAACTTTCACTGGCTTACGGCCCGGGCTGCGATCGCGGCCCTGCCGCTTCTTTGTGCGCCCGCTGCATGGGCCCTGACCAACACCGTATCCGGCGAACGCCTACGAACTGGGCAAACCGATTCCCACTACGGCCCCCGACCATAAATGCCCCCCGTTACCCTATGCTTCCGAGGACGCTTTCCGCTCAGCCAAGGCCGCGGCCTGCCGTTGCAAGCAAGGAGGAAAAACTGTCTGCTGGCAAGTCGGAAAGTCTCGGCGTGGCGAGGTCGGCCCCGAGCGACGATGCGTTCTTGCCAACTCCGATGCTTCGCATGCCTGCCCGCCGAGCTCCTTCGACGCCGGCCCTGGCGTCTTCGACGACGATGCAGATTCCCGGCGCGGCATTGAGGCGGGACGCTGCTATCAAGAAAACTTGGGGGTCGGGCTTCCCCGCCTGCACGTCTTCGGCAGCCGTCGACGCCTGGAACCACTTTCGCAGGTGAAGCGCGTCGAGGACCGCTTCGACGTTGAGCCGGGGAGCGGACGAAGCAATGGCTTGCGGCCACCCTTCTTGATGCAAACGTTCCACCCATTCCGCGGCTCCCGGTAGAGGCGACAGCCCGTTGGTGCGCACCAGTTCCCGGTAGTGAGCCTCTTTGTCGTCGCCGATCTTCCGGATCAGTTCCAAACTGGCGTCTTCTCCCAGCCACGCGCGGAGAATTGCATCGTTCCGCTGACCGAAACTGGAAAGGAATTGCGCACGTGTGAGGGAGATGCCCTCCTGGTCAAGGATCTCTTTCCAAGCCAACCAATGATATTCTTCGGAATCCACCAGTGTGCCATCCAGATCCCAAAGTACCGCGCCGCGTGGTGGTGTCATTTTTAGTTGCTGCCCCTCAAAAGGTAAGCTGCTTCGTTCCAACGGAGTTCATTGCGAAATTGGCGGAGCTCAGTGGTTGAATCGATGGGGAGGAATTCCAGATCCGCCATTTCCGCAAAATCCTGGAGGTGCTCCGTGCGCAGGGCTTGACTGAAGCCGGTGTGATGCGCGCCGCCTGCGTAAATCCACGCCGATGCCGCGATCTTGAGGTTCGGACGAGGCACCCACACCGCCCGGGCGACCGGAAGTCTTGGTAGAGGTTCGGGAGGCTCGACGACGTCAATTTCGTTTACGATCATGCGGAAACGGCTGCCCGCCTGAATGATGGAGGCATTTACCGCGGGCCCGGCGGGAGCGGTGAACACAAGCCGAACCGGGTCCGCCTTGCCGCCGATGGAAAGAGGATGAATTTCGAGCGAAGGCCTGTCTGCGGCAATCGAGGGGCAGATCTCCAGCATGTGCGCTCCGAGCACTTGTGGCGTCGTGCCGAAATCGTAGGTGTAATCTTCCATGAAGGACGTTCCGCCGGTGAGGCCAGCGGCCATGACCTTCATCGTTCTTACGAGCGCCGCCGTCTTCCAGTCTCCTTCAGCGCCGAATCCGTATCCATCTGCCATCAGACGCTGCACCGCAATCCCTGGAAGTTGTTTCAATCCGTGCAGATCCTGGAAGGTGTCGGTGAAGGCCCCAAACCCACCGTCCCGCAAGAAAGCACGCAAGCCCAGTTCAATTCTGGCAGCGTCCTGCAGTGCCTCGCGCCGTTCGCCTCCGGGACGCAAAGGCTCGGCAACGGCGTAGCGTTCATCGTATTCGGCGAGCAGAATTTTCGTCTCGGCGTCGGACACCTGCTGGATCTTGCAGGCCAGATCGCCAACTCCATAGCCGTTCACCGAATAACCGAAGCGGGCTTGCGCTTCCACTTTGTCTCCTTCGGTGACGGCGACCTCGCGCATATTGTCGCCGAATCGGGCAATCTTTAATCGCTGAGATTCATGCCAGCCCGCAGCCGCGCGCGACCAGGTTGCGATCTGGCCGCAAACTTCCGGTTCCTCCCAATGGCCGGCCACAACTTTACGCCGCAGGCCGATCCGCGCCGCCAGGTGTCCGAACTCGCGGTCTCCGTGCGCCGATTGATTCAGGTTC